>Ga0247770_1000143_pt1 | contig 64419 bp, 58 predicted proteins | sample UWRJL136409B6_FD_179943 | JGI IMG/M metagenome (GOLD analysis project Ga0247770, IMG submission 179943) | Plant litter microbial communities from Arlington Agricultural Research Station in Wisconsin, United States - UWRJ-L136-409B-6 | ecosystem: Environmental > Terrestrial > Plant litter >...
CAGTATCCAGCGTCGCCTCGGTCGTGAGCTCCGTCCTCGCCAGCGTTGTCCCCGCTCTCCCAAGCGTACCCATCCCGGTCCCCTCCGCGCCCGTCGGCCCCACCGTTCCAATCCCCAGCGCGCCGTTTGGACCAAGCGTTCCGATTCCGAGTGCCCCGGCGCCGAGTCTCCCGGCTGTGCCATCCGTTGTCTCGAGCGTCGCTTCAGCTGTCAGCTCCGTGCTCGCGAGCGTGGTGCCTGCTCTGCCGAGCATGCCGGTTCCGAGTGTTCCGATGCCGATGCCGACTGCCCCGGTGCCGACGCGGCCGGCTCCGAGTGCACCGGTGCCTAGTGTCCCGGTTCCGGTGCCGAGTGTGGTGTCGAGTGTGGCGTCGGTGGTTAGTTCGGTGTTGGCAAGTGTGGTTGCGCCGTTGCCGAGTATGCCGGTGCCGAGTGTCCCGATGCCGATGCCGACTGCCCCGGTGCCGACGCGGCCGGCTCCGAGTGCACCGGTGCCTAGCGTTCCGGTTCCAGTGCCGAGTGTGGTGTCGAGTGTGGCGTCGGTGATTAGTTCGGTTTTGGCGAGTGTGGTTGCGCCGTTGCCGAGTGTACCGGTTCCGGTGCCAAGCATGGCAGTGCCGAGTGTTCCGGTACCCGTTCCTAGCGCGGCAGTTCCGAGTATGCCTGTCCCGGTACCGAGCGTCGCGGTTCCGAGTGTCCCCGTCCCGGTCCCGACTGTCCCGGCCCCTGTACCTAGCCATGGGCATTGAGGGTCCACTGATGGGGGTGGTTTGGAGACAAAAAAGAGATATTTCGTTTCTTAGAAAAGCAGACCGTTTGCATGTATTTAGTACTAGTACTCTGCGGGTACCAGAACGGGCGCACTAGTGCTACAGAAACACCTCCCATGTCACAGGTCTTATTAGGTGTCAGCTGCCAGTGAAGATATATCGGCATTGAAAATATAGTCGAAATGCGAATCATTACGAACCGTTCCCTCTTACCGCGTCCAGCTGCCCCCCTTACGTGCTCAGCTTACTATCCCATCACATCACAATCACTCCCACCTCCCCATCCCCCCACAATAACCCCCCACCGCCTTCCTCACCGAACACTCATAATAACACCCTCCCAAGCCAAGATCCACCAACAACGACGGCACAAATCCCACCAGTGTCGTCAACCACCCATCAATCTCCCTCCTTCCCGTCCAAACCCTGTATTGTCCAATCCAGACAATCCCAGGGATGGCGCGCGTGATCACAAGTATGAAGAGATGCGGGAATATGCTGTGCCCCGGGAGGTAAGGCCAGACGTACAGCCGGAGGAGGGCGTTGGCGACGAGGGTTTGAAGGAAGCAGTATGCGAGTGAGAGGCGGTGTTCGAGGTGGGTGCAGTCGGGTTTTAGTGCTGTGGGGTTGGTGGCTTTTTCTGGCATTTTGAGTTGGATTGTGGGTGGTTGGAGTCAGGTCGGTGAGGTGATGCCCTTGTTGAAGTCGATGGTAATGCTAGTGGTGAGGGAAGGAAGATGATGAGGTTGAATGAAGTGGGTTGTGACGGATCACGTATTTTGCCGGCGAGGTGAAACGGCTTGGCGTGAGGCACAGGACAGGAGGAAGGGGAAGAACGGCGTTCGGACACATATTTTCCCGCGCGGCGCGGCTTAATGCGGAATCATTTAAGTTGGTTGGATTATCCTTCAAATGAAAAGATATCGTAGTAGTGGTTGGGATGACAGTGGAGGGGAGGTATGGAAGAACCCACCCAGTTCAAATGATGGTGATCTCCGTCAGCTCGTCCGGCCAGTTGATAGAATTCTCCTTCCCATCCCCATCTTCATACCCAGCAGTACCAATTCGAGTGAATACGTATCCTCCATCCGAGACTTTAACCCTGATTAAAATAAGAAGATTCTTCGGCTTATATTGAATCACCCTCACGACATACACCCCGCCGTTCAGAACAGATTCGTTGTAGTACTCGTCAAGCCAAATGAACCCGCGTGGTCCAATTGCCAACGCGTCTTTAAGTTCGTGACCCTGAATCTTAAGAAATGGAGGGCTGTTGTCACCGGCGCGGTCCATGACGACTGTTGCGTCCATCATCGGACCCCGTAACTTAAGGTAGCCCGATGTAATTTGACCTGTTTTGACTCCCCAGCTAGAACACATTCAGCGGATACGAGCTCACAGAATTCGATAGATTTGTGCTCAAACAAAGATGACGTGTAACTGTCGTCGAAGGATACGGGCCAGTTCCGCGAGGCCCAGGACCACGATGGTGCCGTCCATAGCATTGACGTTTCATGCTCCCCGGATGGCCATGAAGCCCGGCGCTACAGCAGATCGCACAGCAGAGAGTCGGACCATAACCCGGCGAGGTATGTTGAGTCCTTGCGTCTTTCGGTCATGTTGTATTCCGCAATCCCGGATATGGCCGGCAGACGGTCGCTCCACTTTGTCAGCTTGAGAGTTGAGTACTGCTCCACTGCCTGGTGCCACATCTTCATGTGGTCCAGACGTTCTTGATGTCGGTAGAAGCTGGTTTTGAGCCTGCCCTTCGATGTCTGTAGCATGCCGCAGCGGTACTGGCCGCATTCGCAGTTATGCGTGGTTTGACAGTGCCAGAATATCTCATTTGGTCCGAACGATAAAACACGAGGTGAGAGCACTTGTTCTTGGTAAACCCAGCCGCGGGATGATAGGGGGAACGAGGTAGATGGTGGTTTTTCTGGGGAAGGAGGATGGTCAACAATGTGGGGTTGTACGCAATCGGTCACAGATACCTGTCGGTGAGCGAAGAGCCCGGGGTGAGGATTCGCTGCACCAGCGGCTGCAATTGTGAGGAACGAGTTGCGATAGATTGCCGCCATCCGTCCAGCCTCGCGCTTCCAGTCCTCTGTGCTGTCCTGAATAATACAGATCGAGTCGATCCAGACATACCTCACTTGAAAGGTTCTGGCGACTTGGATGAAGTCTCGGAACACCGCTGGCAGCCGTTCAAGCGGTATGCCGCTCAAGTGCGACTGGATACTTGCTGTCGTTGTTCGAATGAAGTCAGCACCTCCCCAGCAGTAGCTGAGATACATGTAGCGGGCCCGCATGTTGGCTACATGCTCACACAGCTTGACCGTTTTCGGGTCTCCGCCGCTGATTTCAATCACTCTGGACGGCAGGAATGGATCGTCGGCGTCGGTAATATTGGTGCAGTCTTCATGCTCTGTGAGACAACTGCGCAACCAGTCCGAAGCCAACGCAATCGTGCCGGGGGAAGATGTGTTTTCGCTGAAGCTTCTTGCCCGGCCTGAGGGATCCAAAGGAGTTCGAAGTCCCCATGGATTTTCCACACCTACAACCAGGAAGAAATCGCGATGTCAGCCAAGTACCAATCTCATCCTTGCTAGGTGACGTACAACCGACCTTCAATGGGCGTGACTACTATGCAGTTACCGGTGCCAGTGACCCGAGCGTCGGATATTCCCCGGTAAAACGGCATCACGAAGGCGCCATAGGGCAGCTCAATTTGGGTATCGCTGCGGCCGCTGAGGCCTATTCTCAAAATATCGGTGCCCTCAATTCGCGAGGCATAAAGACGCACGATCTTGGCCAGGACCGCGCAGCCTGGACATCTTACTGGTTGGTGCCGCTCCAAGTGACTCATCAGGACTCTTGGTATGAAGTCAGGGCGACCAAGTTTTAAGCACTGACGATCGCAAAGCGGTTCTGGCATTGTGGGCTACCCTCTCCGCGAAAAGAAGCGCTCCAGGGCGTTGCAGCAGGCGATGTATGGTTCTGGTAGGCTTCCAAAATCTTTGGAGCCGGGATGTGCTGTGGACGTTGAGGGCTTCAAGTCCGAGGGTCCAAACCCCGCTCAGGATACAAGGCAGTCGCGCCTGCCCCCAAACCCCCCACAGCTCTTCAGGTTGCCGCTGCGTGGCACTGTCGGGACTCGGAACTAAAATAGGCCGCGCGCATGGAAACCGCCGAGTCTGAATGCATTTGCAGCGCGCCAAAAAGAGCGAAGCAGACCCGCACGTACCGAACCCCGAGCGTCAAGCGAGGTTCCCTTTTGGCCTCTTCAGTTTACCAATTTTCCATCACCTCCATTCGTATCAATTTCGGTCCGTCCTGTCGGTTTCCATTCCAGCTTCGCACGGGGAGGTCGTACTCAGTTTTGAACGTTTGAGGACATGATTTCAATCCTCAAAATGTCGTTTGCGGCAAGGCCGATCGCAAAGAATCCCCTGATCTACAACTTCAATTGAGCCTTCAAACCGAGTGCCCGTCGCAAAACTTGCGACTCGATGCCGAAGCCAATGCAGCCCGGCGACCTTGGTCTGGATACATCATTCGGGAAGCTTCCCATCACTCCTATTATTGATCTCGGGCAGCACGGCGTTCAGGTGCGACCATATCCGTACCAGCCTCTTGGGGAGGGAGAGATCCTAGAGTGCAGTATTTTCGTCGGCAACCTTAGTTGTGAAGTTAACAATATCGTTCTCGTATCGCTCTTCCAGTCCCACTTCACTTCGTGCGAGCTTGTTGTCTTCTGCTTCCTCCCTTAGCAGATTGGTGCCTCTTACCCCTGCGTTTTCGCCTGACCGCTCTGTCGCGGCGTCGGTTGCTGGCGCTGGTCCTGGATCTGGAGGCTCATCAGCTCGCTTGCTTCGTCGATGATCCACTTCAGGGTATCAACAGAGCTCGCTAGCGCCACCCTCGCCCACTTGAGCTGCAACCCCTGTATTTCAGACAACATGGTTTGCACACCTGCCGAGACGGCACTGGCCAAGAATGTGTAACGCTGTGGAATCACATGGCCAAAAGCGGAAATTCTGATTACGCGAACATCATTAGTGGAGATCACCGGGAATTATACCATGTGCGAGCCACCAGAAGCAACCTGACGGTTAGTGATGGTGTATGCGCCTTACGTCGTATCGCGCAACTACTTATTTTCGCACAAGATTTCTATTCGAGCGGTTACAAGTTATAATAGTTGCAATATGTCGGTGCATATAGCCTCTTCGAAGGCCAGGTCCGGTGTTTCCTCCAAGCTCTGCTTACCTGTTTGTGTTTTGGCTAATGTTAATGTTAAGCGCACACACAGCTGTACCTGCGCGATGCTTAACAGTAGACCGATTTGATGATATAAGGCTGTGCGATGATGAGCCATGACTATAAACCAAACAACTGCCGTTCGTTCTCTCTTACGAGTATCTTCCTACTCCTTCAATCTATCATTTTACCCCTCGACAAGATGCAACTTCCCACCGTCCTTTTCCTCGTCTTCGCAAGCCTTGCCCTAGCTGCGCCCGCTCCCCAGAAGCAGGGTCCCACTCCAGCGCAACTCAAGCGCATCAAGGCGCAGGTGGCCGTCGGCATGAGTTGCTACGATCGAGGTGACGGCATCTTCGTTTGCGTCGACTACCAGGGTGGCGATTGGTAAGCATTCAGACTAAAACCGCCTTTTTGCCTTTCGGGCGACACAAATCGCAACCTTACCGAATATGATTACGACTAACATCAACAACTAGCTACATCAACAGGGCCGGTGGAGGCAACTGCCTTTTCTAAGTAACCGGGGACATGATGCGGATTTGCCGAGCTGTTGCTTTCTCCGAGACACCGTCTCACAAGTCTCCACAGATAGTTTACAGTGGTGGACAGGGGTTGTGTTTATATTAAAATGTGGTAGTGCTAGCGGCTCAATTTAGGTACTTCCACATGTTTATTTTCATGGGCCAGATTTTCGCACTAGTCGTCTTTCGTCGCCTTTTTTTCAGGGCACATGTGCCGGCACACGACTCTCAAAGCGAGCGCTGCCAGACCGTCGTTTTTCAGATCTTTCGAATCAACAACCCCCTTCTGTGACTCTTCATTTAGTAATTATCTGCCTACTGACTTAAAGGCAGTGAGTTGGGACTTAGGTCAGTGAGCAGTAGGTACCGGGCCTCCGTGCTAGTAGTGTCTTACTAGAAATTTGTACTTAAATCCTTTTGCTGCTATTTACAATTCATCTTGCCGTCATGACCTTCTGCTGGGTTAAGCGGTGCCCAAAACGGCAATGTACCTCTTACCTTCCACGTTATAAATGCAGACTGCCTCTTGCACTTACTTTACTCCTGCTTTCACTATGCTCAAGCCCACGAGTCTGAGTCGGGGGAGGCAGACTTCATCGCAGACCTGAAGATCGGTCGACGAATCAGAGCTGCAGGTAGACCCCCAGGACTTCCAGCGGAACTTTCTGGTGATGCGAGTCTCACAGCCAATCGGAAAATCATTGAGCCGGCTGCGCCGCCATCTTCTTCAGCTTCCCGTCTGGACTGGTCATTCGGGGCGGGGCTCGTTTGATCCAACCTCAGCTGGCACGCCATTAATTACGGTCTTCGCGCTTCTCATCAATGCCGCGCCATGGAGGTCGCGCTGACCTTCGGCGCAGTTGGCGACATTATCTCACTCGTTCTTCTGGCCAAGGACCTCTTCAAAGCCCTTGACGACTGTCGCGGATCGGCAAAGTCGTATTGTGACCTGATTGACGAGCTCGACGTCCTGAAAACCAGGCTCGAGCAGACCAAGAGTCTCTATGAAGGTGAACTTCCTGACGAATGTGAAGATACGAAGAAGGTCGCCCTCGCACTCATCGACAAGATCCGTGGGGACGTTGAGGCCTTCTGCGGCCCGGTCTGCAAGAAGTATGCCGCGAGCCTTGCGGAGGGTGGATCAGGCAATGTTGTGAAGGACTTCGTCAGGAAGATAGAATGGAAGTTCAAAGAGAAGGAGATTGAGAAGTTTCGTCAAGATATTTCGGGGCATTGCAGGTCCCTTGACTGGCTTGATCGTGTAACGCAATTGTAAGCCCCCACTCACAACATGAGGGAGGCTTTCTGACCAGTGTGCAGACATGTGGCTAGGAAACGCCATGACGATATCCAAGCACGGCTAGGCGAGGTTGAGAACAACATGTCGAACGCTGTTCGCCAGTACAGCCAGTCGATCGAGAGGTTTGTTGGGTTCCTCGGTACCAACATTGTGTCCAACGTCGCCTTCATCGTCAGGCAAGTCGGTACCGATGTCCGAGACCTGGTGGAGATCTCGGTATCCCGGGTCCTCAGAGCCGTCTTTGCGGTGTCGACGGACGTCGGCATCATCAAGGCCATTGTCCTACGCCTTGATCGAGGACTGGACACCGGCGAATACTTCATGCTCGAGGACGCCACCGGCCGAACTATCCGGATCGACATGAGAACCATCATCTCCTGGGAGACGTTCGACTTCATCATCATCGACAGGTTCAAGGGAAAGCCGGGCGAGAGTCGAATCCGGCGAAAGCGATATGCCCTCCACGAAAGGGCGAGCCACCAGCTAATCGACAGATCTAGAAACTTTGTGGATGCCTTTGTTCCCTTCCGGACGGTCAACATGAGCTTGATCTGCAGAGTTCGAGTGCCCGACGCGCCGACACCAGCAGACGGAGACAGCGGGCTGTCAGTTTGCCCTTGGTGCAAGACTGTTTCCCCAGGGACGCTGGGAGCACACGTCCAGTGTCCGAATTGCAATGGGAGTTTCGTTCGTGTCGTCATTGAAGCTGGCCAGCTTGATGACACCACCTTCGCTCCAACTGCTCCGACTTCAGAGGGGGGTCTTCGGAGGAGACGCATGAAGGGAAACGGCAATGATGGTGTGGATGGCGACACCGGTGATGAGACTTGCGGGGAGTGCCGACAGACGATAGCGTCCCCACGTAAAGGGGCGGATGGCCTCGATTCCGGCTCAGAGCTTGAATCCGATGAGGAAAATTTCACAGGTTTTGCGCACTTGATATTAGAAACGACACGAAGCCGGTGTCTTGAAATAGAGCCTCGCCCACTTGGCGCAGTTGGGGCCGAGTCAAACATGGTCACGGAAGCGGACGACGCTCCAGGCCGCGATCTGGTGACAATGTCAAACAGCATAGCGGAGGTTCAAGAGGAGGACATCTGGGGCGCGCTCGGGACGTCATGGAAGAAGAAGAAAAAGAAAAAGAAGGCGGCAGAGAATACGGAGGCAGGCGTTGCGGATCCCGCGCCTGAGAGTTCGAAGTTGCAAGGCGAGGGGGGTAATATGGATGTATCACAGCCAAGCACGACGGACGTTCAAACAGAAGACCCCTGGGGTTGGGGCACGACAAAAACGGGCAAAAAGAAAAAGAAGAAGAGCTCAAGCGATACGAATGCTGCGATTGAGACTTCGAAGTTGCGCGTCGAGAATGAGCCGGAGCCAAAAGGTCCTGCATTGGCTCAGGCCGATGCCCCTGAAACGATCGCATCAGATTCTTCCGCACAGCCAGAGGTCGCCGGGACCCAAGTCCCTCTCCAAAATGACCGACAAACAACTTGTCCCTATGGAGCCACCGATATCAACTCTGATGCGACTGCAACCTTCCCGCCGAGACCACACCTCTCGCCGAGAGCATACTTCTCGCCTCGATACACGACCGACGGGACCTATTCCACTGCCAATACTAGGCCTCAGAGTTTCAGCCCGAAACATCGTTCAAGGCAGCAACTTTTGGACGATGGCGACTTCCAGGTTGAGACAGTTGAGTTCGATGGTCAGACCTACATCTTACTTCCTCGCACACAGGATAAACCGTCTAGCAGTGCCTGCTACTACGATTCATCACCCTATTACAACAAGGGAGTACAGTCCTTATATGGACCTGCTCCAACAGGTAGCGAGGAAAGCTTTATCTCGGCCGACCCTTTGTACTATTACCCACACTCCACACCAGTTCCTAAGCCCCCACCGAAACTAAGACGGGCCTCAGTCTTAGTCACCCAGAAGCATGGGACAACCAAGTCTCCCTCCGGAACTTCACAGGCATCAACTTCAAACTCTACCAAGGGAGAAATTCTAGTTGGCACCTCTCCACAGAATGACAAGAAAACTGCCTTTGAAGCGTCAAAGAGAGCCGACGCAGACAAAGCCAAGGAAGCCGCTGCAAAACGCCACCGCGTACCCCGTGGGTACTCCCTCAAGAACTGGGATCCGACCGAAGAGCCCATCTATCTCCTTGGCTCTGTATTCGACGCCAACTCCCTCGGTAAATGGATATACGACTGGACGGTCTATCACCACGGTACAGGGACGCCAATATCAGCACAAGCAGGCGATTTATGGCTTTTGCTAATCAAAATGGCGGGGAAGATCAAACGAGCGGAAACTGCTCTGCCGAAGATTAGGTCCAAGGACAATCAAGAGATGGTGGAAGAGTTTATTAATGCGGGGGAACGCGTGATGGACAAGTTCAAGAAACTTCTCAAGGCGTGCGAGGGCCCTATGCTAAAGAGGGCGGGGAAGCAGAAAGAGGCTTGTCTGGGGAAGAGGGCGGGGGTGGAGTTTGTGGAAACGCTATTTGGGAAGGAGAGAGAGCTGGAGAAGACGGAGAAGTGGATGACTGGTGGGAGGCTGTGGAACCTGAGGTTTGATGCTAATTGTGAGGATATATTGAGGAAGCCGTCGATGTAGAACCGGCGGCCTTTGTTTGCTCATCATCCTGTCAGCATTAGGGCTGCAGATGTCAAACGAAAAGAGAATACATCTGTGTACAATGTAAACTGTCTCATTTGGACTTTGCAAGCCACTGAAATGTTTAACGAGGCCTCAAAAGATAGTAACCAGGCCCTGAAAAACACCAGCTAGGTCTTCAAGAGCTTAGCTGAGGCCGGGGCATAGTGCGGATGAGACGGTTTGCAAAATGCAAAGATGCATTCTCAACTGAAAAGCGGCTGGCATTTTCAGGAAGCAAGTTGCTGGCGGACATTGACGGGCGATCTGGCTGGGACACGCGGCGCTTTTCAATTGTATCTTGAGAGTAAATTCGGCGTCGGGGGGGAGGGTATACTTGAACAGGCCAAGAGCGACCACCTTTCTGATGAAGCCCACATCGGCGAGTGTCACAACAGTGAAGACGATAATAACGAGTGGAAAATTGTCGAACTGCAGCCGCCTCGCTAGGCGCTCAGGCGCTCTGCCGAACCAGGCTTGGCTGGAGCGCAGAGGCCTTGGATCATGTGCTCTCCCCATACACAGGGAGCTTCCATTTGTATATAACTGGGGAGTGCTTCGCTACCAAGTCAAGTCACTTTGCAACTGCACTTCCACTGCTCCTGGGCCCCTCGTTCCTCAGTCAAACGTTCCACAAAAATCGAACTTCAAGCCTACGAGGAGCAAGTGATACTCGCTAGGATAAAAAGAGCAATGGCCATGGCCGGAGGGGGCGTGCACCGGCGTGTATTTCGGACGAAGAGGGGGTATGTCGGTCTGGCGATGGGGGGGATCTGCAAAGGGGATTCGATTGCCTTGTTCCGCGGTGCGAGCGTACCATTTGTCCTCCGACATGCTGACATCTGTGCCTGTGCCGGCGGAAGCGACGTGGGGCCGGTTCCTGGGCGTGTCACGGAGCCGTCGGTATTTAGGAGGGGTGGTGACGGGAGTCTGGGAGGAACTACGGGTGCTGGTGTAGAGGGAGAGAGAGATGTAAAAATGGTTAGAAAATGCATGTTTAAGATAGTTTGCGAGGCTTACGTGTGTGGGATGATGGATGGTTTCAGCCCGGCTGACGCGAAAGACACAATCCTTGTTTGGTAATGTCAAGGGGGGGCTAGTATGACGTAGCATATCTCAACGGCCGAGTGTCACTGTAACGTAAGCAGTTAGGCTGAATTTGATACAAATGGGTCCCAAATAGTCCAAGAATCGTGCTTAGATGCCCTCCTTGCCTGGTATGCCTAGCGCTACTTTCGGTGTTGACCAAGATCAAACCAACACAACCGTCTCAATCTTCTCCGTTCCAACCTCTCTCAGTCCCCTCCCCACATCCACCCCCGGGATATAAATCTCCCCCACCAGTCTATATTCCCTCCCCTCGCCCTCCTCCATCTTCCCCTCCTCCCCATGGTCCCCCACCCGCCTCAACAAAACCGGCGCCCTCGCCCCTCCCAACAACCAAACCTCATCCCCTTTCAAGCTACTTCCCGGCCCTAACCCCAACCTCCCCCCCTCCGTCGCACACAGCATCCCCTCCACCAAGACATCCCACACCTCTCGTTGCAGCACCTGAGTCCCCACTCTCGGCGCAATGGGGTCGACTTGCACCAACTGTCCGAGCAGCTTGCTGGCTATGTGGTACAGTGAAACATCGCGGCCTTTTGACAGCTTTGATCTTTGCAGGAATTTCATGAAGGTCTCATACGACCAAGTCTCGTCCCGGTGTAGGGTAGGTTTTCGGTCGTTTCTTGTTGTTGTTGGTGGCAGTGGTGGTGGCATTACGGTGGGGTGTATTGTTCTCGTGGCGAGGGAGGGGAGAGGGCTCCATTTGTTGGGGTTGGGAGTGTCTTCAAGTCCTGGTAGATCGAGCGCGGAGGTGCTAGCAGATGATCGTGCTGTTCTTGTTGCTGTCTCCGCTGGTGCGCGGGCAGGGAGACGTCGCCATTCCTCGCGGTTGTGGAGGCTGTCGGAATCCTTGGGGGCGAGTGGCGAGTATCTGGTTGAGGGACTCACGACTCTGGGTCTGGCTGTTCGCTCTAGCAATGGGCTCTTGTCCTGAGCCTTGCGGGTGAGGCAGTCTTTTCCCATCGTGGCACTGATCGCTTTAGCTTTTTCCCTCATTGCCTCATACCTCGCTGCCTTGTCCCTGAGTTCCGCCAATCGTGCCTCGTTGTCCTCGAGTTTGTGCTTCATAGCTTCTCTTTCAGCAATAATACGGTCATGGTGTGCTGTAGAAGAGGCCGAACTGCCAGTCTGAAGGCGGTTTGCTCGATAGGTCTCTGATAGAGAGGCAAACGGAATTTCCTGCGATGTTGCAGACAGCCAGCTCTCGGACTCTAGGTCTGAGAGCCAAACATCGAAGCGCGACATGGCGGTGCGGCTTGCGATGGCGATGGAGGGGCCCATGTCCCAACTATCCACGGCCGCAGTGGGGTGGGTTTGGCTGCGGATGAAGAGGTCGAGACGGCCGCGGGCGAGAGCGGTGAAGAAATCGAGGGCGAGAGTGGTGGTGTGGAGGGCTGTGGTGGTGACGAGGAGACTAAGGAGGTTGTCGCGAAACTTGGGGGTGTCGGACCAGGAGTGGAGGGTTGCTTCGCCGCGTGTGTCGATGCGGATTCCGTGGACGATGAGCCTCGAGCCCTTGATGAGTGGGGGTGGGATGATGAGCTCGCTATCCGGGACCAAACTGGTGTAGAGGTCTGATTCTGACATGTTCGGCAGTGCTGAATCCTTCGGATGGACAGAGTAATCCGGTACCCAAGATGGAAGTCCGTGGTACCGCCGATGCCGCCGATCCTCGACCTGGGATAACTCCAACAACGACTTCGTCCCCTCGATAAACGTCGCCGCAACAGAAGTAAACACCTCCTCGGTTGCCATACCATAGTCCGGTTTGATCGGGCTCTCCATCCCCTGCGGCAACAACTGCGACAACATTCCCAGCGACCCATAGACATGATCCCTATGATCCTCAAACTCCGAAGCCCTCAGTATGGCAATTAGCGAGCTCGCCCTCAGCACCCACAACCTCATCGCATCCCCCTTATCCAGCACCACCGCTGTTTCCCCCAGCCCCGCCCCCACAAGCCTTCGTATATCCTCAATACTCCGTATCTTCCACCCAATCGGCCGCCGACTCCCAACCTCGGATACCACTCCCCTTCCCGTAATCCTCATATTCAATGTATTCCTCAACCTCTGCGCCCACCCCGTGTGATGCAGAAACCGCGAAAACGCACTCAGCCTCACCCAGCTCAGCTCCGTCCCCCCGCACAGCAGCGAAATACTCTCCGCCTTCCCCAGCGCCACCTCCTGCACCACCCACCCGCGATCGAACCACCGGTGGCGATCCAAGAAGTTCGCAAAACCAAGCCATGATGCAGCCCACCGGTTGCATACGGCGCCTCCCAAGCGGTTCTGCACCAGTCGTGATTCACAAAGCGGATCGTCAGCCAGCAATGACACTACAAACTCGGAATCGGATTTTGTGGCTTTCGCGAGAGCAGGGATGAAGGTGTTGTGCACCCAGACGACGCTCCCTCGCGGGTCTAGTTCGGAGCCGCCCAGCCAGACGAGGACGTGTTTTGCGCGGGAGTAGATTTTGTGCATGAGCAGGACTTGGTGCTCGCGCTCGGAGGGGTTGGTTTGGTTGATGCAGAGGGCGTCGATCCAGATGGGGAGGGTGGTCAGGAGGTGGCCGAGTTTGAGGTTTTGTTTTTCTTCGAGGTTTAGTTTTGGTACTGGTTGTGGTGGGGTTGTGGGCGGGGATGATGATGATAATGGGTGGTTAGACGAGAAGCGGGGACGGTGAAGGATGGAGAGCACGGTCTGGAAGAAGTCGAACAGGTTGGAGGAGATGGTGGCAGTTTTGTCATCGCATTGGACATCGAAATGGCGCTCTGGGTGTGGAGTGGCGGCGAGGGTATTGCGGGTGTAGACGGGGGATTTCCAGGTGTAGGAGAGGGCGTAGAAGTCAGGGTCAGAGTCGAGGTTGACTTCGCGCAGGGAGAGGGAGAGATTGTGCGGTTTGCTTTCGTCATGGCGGATGGAAAGAAGGCGGATGGAATGCGTGTCGGTGAGGGACTGGTATTGGTACAGAGAAGGGCCCATTTGAGCGCATCGTGTGTTTTAGGAGATTGGTCTCGGTGGGGAACGGTGATGCTGCGATGTAAGATGACGTTGAATTGAAGTTTGCAGGCCGTCCGCCCCGATGTAACCTTGCTTGCTGCAGATCAGCGGGACAGTGTGGGGTCGGGGAAGTGGGGCCGTACGCTGACCTGATGTCTACGCCTAACCGCTGCCATAGAGACTCTGAACAGGTTGTAGTCAAGGTAGGTAGAAGCTGCCAGGAGCAACAGATGAAATAGAACCGGCGCCATAATTACCGTTGCGGCATGTCGGCATGACACGTATGCAAACCCTCGAAGAAAGTTCTCCCAACGTCGGGTGTGACGTTGAAAAACAAAGTTTTTCTTGACCAAATTGTTACACATAAGTACCGTTGCGAAAAGATCAATGCACAGCATTTGCTAGTGCTACAAAGGTCGGGGTTGGGATTCTCGATTGAAGTCCGATAAGTTCAACCCCTCGAGTGTGGGGCCGGGCGCGGCCTCTTCTCATTGCTTCTTCTTTGACTTGCAGATACAAACACATGAATGTCCCAAGAAAAAACTTAGTTACCCAGTGAGTGTTGGCGTGTGATAGCAACTAAGAAACGGACCCCCCAAAGGCGTCACCGACAAAACGTATGCGAGAACGACAAGTCTAGCAAGGTGTCATTCAAGTCACCGCCATTCCTGACGATGCGCCTCGCATAGTGTCCTGATAGAAGGCACCACCGCACCTGCCGTTGCATTTTCTCCTACGAACGGCCTCGACCGAATTATCCACAGGCTCGCCGTCGTTATACTCTCCCCAGCAGGCCTTCCGGAACAACGCGCTGATTTGCTGACGCTGCGTAATGATAGCTTACAGTAGAAAAGCTGAGGCAGTGGCGGGAACCACCTAAGCCCAATAGATGATGAACTTCTCCGGGGCGTCCCACCCAAGCGAAGGCATTGAAAACAATGCAGCGAAGAATGTTGCTGGGAGGAAAGCTATGGTTAAAACTACGACCGTCTTTATCGATGTGCTGTTCCGCCAAGCTGACTCAGCAAGCTCCCTAGCCATGTTTGCGGCATCGATGTTGACTTGGGCGTCTTTATGCGTTAAGAAGCCTATTAACTGTCCGTTGCATCATCGGATTAACAATGGTAGTTGCTTGTAAGATGGGAAAGGTAACTTACGAAGGACTGTTAGTTCCTGTTAATTTCTATCCACTGAGCACCCTGTATCGCGTATCCTTTACAGCGTACCCTATAGTGTGGTTGCGTGCCCCGAAACCACCAGTTGAATCCTCCGGGGTTCCAGAGGGTTCCAGAGGATTCTAACCCACACCAGGGCCCTTGGGGCCCCTGGAGCACTCCGAACCTTCTGGAATTCAAAGGGGTGGAACCCCCTGAATCCAGTGGGGCTACTGCCCCACAGAATAAACTAGAACACCACAGTGGCCACGTCAGCCACTACGTCGGCAGAACTATAAAGAATGGTTTAGAACAATACTATTTCATTATTGTATTAGTTAGTTTTACCTTGTAGAAGGCTCTGAAAGTCTTCCAGAGCCTCCCACAGCCTATAACAGGCCCTCTCCTCTCCTGTATCTAGTTCTAGTCAAGTAAAAAGCAACTCTACTCTATTCTAGTCATTGCATAAGGCACTGCCTTCCGGATCCTCTTGTTTCCAGCGTTAATATTCGCTGTGATACCTTTATTTACAGTGGCACTGCCCTGTAATTCAGGCCTTTTGTTTGCTTCCTACAGTGCCTACGGCACTGTAGTACGGCTTGGACCAGTACGCACTTCTTCCTCTGAGACCACAGGCCTGTACTACAGCTCCGTGGGTTCCTGAAGTTTAATATAACTTAATAGTAAAATACTTATTAGAGAATAAAATAAATTCCTCTTTTAAAGTTATATTATATATATAGTATATATAATAATGTAAGTAAAGTGAGGTCTATTAATAAACTGCAGATCTAAACTTGTCAGCATTTGGGATAGTAATTTTATCAGCCTTACTTAGATAACTTATAGCGTGCCATTATATTTTTCACCTACGCTTAAAAACTGACATTATAGACCTAATATTCTAGCCCTCTTCTAGTAGACTAGGTTAAGACTTGCTATAAGGAGCTTACCTAACTGATTACGTCTGGCTTACCTAGCTCACCTAGGTTAACACTTTAAAAGTGAGAGCCTTAGGTAAGCCCTGAGCTTACTATAATGTTTTATAATGATTATAAAGCACGTTATAGGTATTATCACTAAGTAGTTATGAAACTAGCTAGGGAATCTGCAGTTAGAACACTGTGACGACCCTGCAGGCCGTCACCTGGACTGGGGCGGCCCGACGAATCCCCTGTAGAAGGAACAGTGCAGGAAAACAGTACGCACGGTACTACGCACTGGGCCAGGGGTGCAAAGACCCGAAGCCCCTACGACCAGTAAGAAGAGTCTCTGTGCCAAGACCCGTCTCTGTTGACAGAGACCCGCGGGGTTAGGGAGAAAGAGGTCTTTATAGTACCTCCCCCTAAGGACCACAGAGACATAAGTCGTGGAGACAGGTATAAGGTACTTCCCAGTTAGCTAGTATATATAGTTATTATCGTAACTACGATAGCTGTAAGGGACTTCCAGTTCCTTACGCTAGTATTCTATTCAATTGTTCATTTATATCCTACTGTTCAGACTTACCTCTATGCGTTATAGTGACAGCGACCTACAGTGACATTAAACCCCCGTCTAGGAGTGCTAGCTTAACAAGCCGTCTTCGGAACGCCCCTTATCTGTTGGCGTCCTGCCATACGTTCTGTCTTAACCCGCGCCAGTCCTCTCGAGGCCTGTGTCGGGTGCAGGTCGTAATAAACACCTGTTAAGAAAAGAAATCTATAATGAATGAGTTTCTTTGCAAGACGCTCAACGACAAGCCTCGGATGACTGAGGCAAGCCTAGCAGGCCCCAGCTCAGTTATTAAGGATTCGATTATGACCAACTCTTCAAGGCATCCTACGAACATTCAGAGTGAGGTAACTGTTACGACCCAGATCCTAACGACAGATCCAACAAGGCGCATGGGACTCGACAACCTAAGAATCCACTACGGTATTCTCGTGTCTGGTAACACACCTATTAAGGAATGCTGCTGAGCGGAACAGGTTCGCTCAGTATTCCGGGGGCAGATGCCTCTGTATTAAAATGGAAGCGGCTGGGTTAATGAATCTGTGGAACGTTTTGACTGAGGAACGAAGGGCTCACGAGCAGCGGAAGTGCAGTTGCAAGGTGACTTGATTTGGTAGAAAAGGGGAGTGCGAAGCACTCCCCAGTTATATTCAAATGGAAGCTCCCTGTGTGTGGGGAGAGCACATGATCCAAGGCCCCTGCGCGCCTGAGCGCGCCTGAGCGCCTAGCGAGGCGGCTGTAGTTTGACAGAATCGCACCCGTGTCTTGTGACCCGGGGGATTTGCGACTACATGGATTGCTATAAGAAACGACAGCTGATAATGATATGCTGCTGCCACAGGGGCTGCGTTTGGGAAGGAACTCCTCGGCTGCGTGTTACACCTTAGACCTCCAGAAGCCGCAAAGGACTGTTAAACTCCTTCAATCGTTAGTACGCCTTGCTATAATAAATATAGTTTTATTAATAGTAATATAATCGAAATAAATATATAATATATATAATTTAAATATTTAAATTATCCACTTCTAAAAAGGCTGAATTCTTACGTTATAAAACCCTAAAAACTGTTTAAATAACAGATTTGGAATTAGTGACCTAAACTGCCTCGTGTAGTGATGGCGCACCAATCACATACCGAAGGCGCGGCTGGCGATGGCGCTGAACTCTCTTTTGAGGGTGAAAACGTCTATCTAAACCGATAAGGAAATTTTCAGCAGAAAAGTAAGTTAAGCGAGCTGCAGTGCTTACAACACGCTTACAGACCGATTGTGAAAGGGAAGTAGAAGAATAACTAAGAGGAAAATCTTTATAAAAACTTTTAAGACGCTATAACAGGTAAGGGAGCTGAAAAGTGTACGTTCAGAACGATCCTTAAAGCTATAAGAGCCTATTTTAAAGCTGTCTTCAGGACGGAGTAAATGTGTAAACACGTTACAAGCGCCCTGAAAACACCTGTTAATCTAACCATTACTACTAGCAGCACTACTGATATAAGTATTTAAAAGATCCTTAAAAAAGTAACGAAAATTAAAAAAGCAGTTAATCGTAAGACTAGACTTAACAAAGCTTACACTTATATAAGGGTGCTTTAATTAGGAAATATAACTACCTTAACTCTAAACGTAACCTGTATATACTACGTACTTAAGAAGGCCTTTAAAGAGCTTATAATTATAAACACAAACTTAAAGAATAACACCTTTATAAAGATTATATAAAAGGTTAACTAAAACATTAAGAAGATAAGTATAATAATAGTAAAACTCCTCTAACAGTCTAATAACGTAATAATTACGTTTAAAGAAGATAAATAGGAATAGTATAATAACCTTAATAATAAAAGTTAAGTATATTAAGCTCTGGGAGAGGGAGCAGTCCTTAAGCGACACACTTACATAGTGTTAATAAAGGGACTACACACTAAACTTATTAACAGTTATAACTTTATAATAGATGAAGGTTAAATAATAAAAGACCTTAACGCTTATAATAACATACAGATTAGTAAAATTAACTATAAGTAAAGCTGTAAATAACTTAACAGTAAACTAAACCTTACTATACAGCTTATTATCAAAGTACATAACCTAGAAGACGCTATCAGCTTAATTAAGAAAAACATAATTATAAAGTATAAATATTTTCCCTATAAGCGTTATAAAAGCGAAGTGAAAGTAACTTAATACTTTAACTATAATAAATAAAGATATAAAGTAAAGTTTTATAAAGAGACATTACACTGTTTACTATACGTAAAAGCATTACACGTAAATAGTATAAAAGTCAGTAAATAAAAAGTAACTTACTTAATAAAACTGAAATTAAAACAATATAAGCTAATATACGTTAACTGTAACAGTAATTACTTAACTTTCCATAAGGATTACTATATAGTGAAAGAGCACTGTAAACGTATTAAAGCGATTTTCCTTAATAAAGTTATAATATACGAAAAACTGTATAGGGAAAGGAATAAATAAAACTTAAACTTTACTCTTATTATTAAGCGTAAGCGCACTGTAGAAAAAGAGGGAAATTTAACATAATTTACTATAACGGGAGGGCAGCACTATACGTTAGTAAACAGCTCGCTAATATAATATAAATTATAAACTTTAACCTAAACTAAGTGTTAGTAACGTTCAGTTACAAAGAGGAAAGCATTACAGTCTACTTAATCTACATATTAAGTAAGAAACTAGATAATTAAATCATCCCCCTAATTAAAATTAAGGTAAAAACACCTTAAGGGAGAGTAATTATAATAAGTAACTTTAACACATATAACCTAGTATAAGATAAGGAGGGATGTAGGAACCTTAAGGTTAAACTGTTAATAAGGCTAGTGGAAAATTAAGACCTAACATTAAAGACCCCTTTCGGGGAATTAATATAACTTAAATGTAAAAATAGAGAAAAAGATAGTATAATAAATTATATATAGGCGTCCTGTACGCTAAGTATTAATTATATAAGTATAAAGAGTATAATTAGGTTAGATTATATACTATAAGCAGTTAAGATTAATAACATATTAGTAAAACAAAAAGAAGGAGAGGAAGGTTATAGTTATAAAATGATAAATACTGTAATGGCTGCAGTAATAGTAAAACACCTTATAATACCAGCTAGTATAAATAATATTTATAAACTAAAAGAAGCTTTTAAAGCATTGTTAGAGGAGCTCTTATATATTATAATTATTATAGTACCTAAAAGGAAACCGAATATAAGGACTATAACGTTATAATGGGATAATGAAATAAAAAAAGCTGTAAAAGACGTAAGGAGAGTGGAAAGGATATAGAGAACGTAACGCTTTTATAATGTAAAAAAGGAGTTAAAGAAAGCTAAGAGGTATAAAGATAAGGTAATTAGTAAGGTGTAAACAAGGTATTAGTAAAGCTCTCTTAATAAGACAGTAACTAATAAAGACTTAAAAGTAATGTGGAATATTAAACATTAAGTTAAATTACACAGTTACTAACCCCTTAAACTACTAGTTATTCCAGTACTGTAAGTTATAAAAGACACTACACTTAACAGACCCTAAATAGCTATCACTTACATTAAGAAGATAAGAGAACTTAATAAACGCTTCTTCCTTATATTAGAAATAAACCTCTTAAAACTTAAAGACCTTAACTAGAAAGTAAGCTCCTTTTTAAAAACTATATTAATAAACTAGAAGGTAAAAGAGGTTATTTAGAGAGTAAGCGCCTTAAAAGCGTTAAGATTAGATGGGATCTCTAATAGCCTTTTAAAGACCTGTAATAAGGATAGAAGACTATTAGCTATTTTAACAAAGATTATATAAGTAAGTTTTAACCTTAGCTATTACTTAAAGTGTTAATATACTATATACATTATAATACTGTTAAAATTAAGGAAATTAATTAATAATAAGAAACACGTTAAAATATACCACCTTATAACCCTACTAAACGTAATAAGGAAGATCGTTAAAGTTATCCTAATAAAGAGGATCTTCATTACAGCGGAAACAGCTTATATACTTCCTAACCTCCAGTTTAGATTTAAAAAGAAAAAAGCGACATATATAACTATCTAAGCTATCGTTAACAGCATTCACACAGCATAGTCGCGTAAAGCTTACACCTTGCTACTATAGTTAAACATTATTAAAGCGTTTAATAAAGTGGATTAGAACTAGCTGTTTACTATATTAAGAGACTTAAGGTTTAAATAAAAGCTTATCTTTTAACTAATTAACTATATATATAAGAGAATAGCCCAGTTACTATTTAATAATAAGCTGTTAATACCGTAAAACATCACCTAGGGGATCCCCTAAAGATCCTCCTTATTAATAATCCTCTTTATCCTCTTTATCAGTATATTATATAAAAAGCTAAAACATATTAAAGGCTTAATTATATTAAGTTTTATAAACAATATAAACTTTTAAACCTTTATATATAATACATTAACGTACTGTAAGATCTTTAAAGCCACATATAAGATTTATAAAGAATAAGTAAAGGAAAAGAGGATAACGTTTAACTTAAAGAAAAGTAAGCTTATTCACTTCTTATAAGTAAGGCGCTTATAAACTAAAAGAGTAAAGATTCTGAGAGAAGACCACTTAAGACTAACGTTAGTAAAGTTAGCTAGGTTTTTAAAAGTCTAGCTTAATAAAAAGCTTAATTAGAAAGCTTATTAAAAAAGGATAATCAGAAAAATAGAAACCTAAACCCTTATACTAACCTAACTTACAGGGAAAACGTAGAAAGTATAAGCTGTCTACACTTAAGAAATTTACATTAAAGTTATTAAAAGTCTCCTTACTTATGGAGTAAATATATAATATACATTAATAAAGCTAAAAAGACTAATAAAAGGGATAATTAAAAAGCTAAAAACTACTTAAATATAATACTTATAAATCGTACTTAAAGTATATAAGATAACTTTAATAAGAAATCTAAAGTCAGAAACTTAAGTCCTACTATTTAATATCTACTTAAACTAATAAATAGTAAAAGTTAAATAATAACTTAAACGTATAGGGATTATAAAGCTTTTATATAACATTAATAAGAAGATAGTTAAATAGATAAAATAAAGATAAAGTGTAACAGTATATACCCCTTTAATAAATAGCAGTTTAATAAAAACCGTATAAGTAAAAGACTAGTTAGGGTTTACACTGAGAAAAGTAGAAAACCTAAATTAAGAGAAGTGGATAAACTGTAACCTTAATATCTCCATTTTTTATAACTAAAAGGAAAAATAACGAAAAAAAAGATATAAAGCGTTTATACGTTACAGTTATATCGTTATTATAACAGATATATATAACCTTAATAAAAGTAAGATATTACTTTAATTCTATTAAGAACTTATAAAAGCTTAAAGCTTTATCTTTACGTAAGTTAAAATGGAGAAGATTAACTTAAACGCTTTCCTCTATTAAAGAAAAGTCCTTAAGGTAATATTACCCTAATACTAATATAATATCGCTTTAAAAACAGTAATATATATAATCCTAAAGTGTTTAAAGTATAATAAAAGTAACTTATATAATATTCAGCTTTATAACTAATAAGACTTAAAAGTAAGGCTTTTACACTTAATAAGCGTAACGATTATTATTAACTAGATTATAGAAATTAAAAAGCTAGAAAAATACAGCTTAACTAAAATACTTAACGATAACGGGAAAGGCTTAGGTAGACCGTTACTAAACTGCACTAACCTTAATAATATATAAGGCATAAAAAAGAAAAAGATATTAAGACGTTAGCTTAGATTCTAAAGCAGTATAGTAAAGACTTAACTTAAAAGATAAGATAGTAAATAATATTAAAGGATAACTATATAATCGAAGACTTAAACTATAAATATACTGTAAATGTATTATAAACACACTGTAAATAACCCTTACATTATTATACATTAACTAAACACAGCTATTACTATTAATTTAAAGACTGTTAAAAGGAGGATAGTTCCAGTCTTAAACGTTATTAATAATAACTTATAACGACAGTTAATAATAAATAAACTGTAAACAGACTGTAATTAACGTGTATTTACATCTTAACTAACTTACTGCTAAGTAATCTAACCTTCTAGATTAATAAGACCGCTAAGTATAATTAAATAACGTTAAATAAAGTCTAAACGTGTTTTAAAACACTAAGCTTAAGTAAGTAAAGTAATATTAACTTATAAACTACCTGTAAAAGTAGTAGGTAAAGGTACCTAAGCAGTTTAAGCTAACATTATAAGACTGTTACTAAGACTGTTACGAATTATAACAGATAAATCTAAGTTAAAAGGAGTAGAAGGGACGTTCTAACTGTAACTTAAACACTTAATAGCCTATTATTTAGCTATCCTAACATTAAGGTAAAGAGATAACTAAACCTATTAGACTGTATTAAATTAATTAATTAACTATTACACTGTTAATAACCTATATATAACTTAATAGAAGAAATTACTTATATCTTAATAAACTAAAACAGTAATTAACTTATAAGATATATAGATTATTATAATAACGACGTAACACTTTAAGGTATAAGTAAAGCCCAGACCTTAAACAGTTTAGTAAATAGTAAACGGAACGTAAGTAATATAAGAACTTATTACATGAAGATAATTACTAAAACTGTTACTGCACTTTTAATAATAAGCTAAGTCTATAATCAGTTAGTAAGCGCTTTGTAAACAGTAAAAGCAGTCACTTACTCTAAACAGGATAACACTTATAATAGTTTAAGGAGGAGTCTAGATAAATACAGTTATTTAATAAGTTAACATAAGTTAAATAAGGTAACTTATTAACGTTATTACTAATAACACGTTAATAACATAATAAAAAGGGAATAATATAAATAATTAATAAAATATTAATAAGGCAGTTACAGGCAGTAGTAATAAGAGAGTCGTAATTAAAACCGTTAAAGTTATACTTATAAAGGCTTAAGATAGATATAATAATAATAAAAATAAGTAAGTAAAGGTATAAAGAAGTAATTATAAGGTATGTAAAGCTTAAAACTTAAGAGGAGGAAATTAATAGTTAAAAGAAAAAAAGTTTTAAAGAAAAGTTAAAGAGGAAGGAAGAATTTATAAAGGTTAAAGAGTAAAACTATAAAAACCATAAAGGTTAGCCAGCCTTAATAAAAAGGTTAAATAAAAGCTATAAGGCTATTAAAGGAGGTATATAGAGGTTAGCTAACTACGTTAGTAACCCTAAACGGAAGGAACGAAACGATAACAGCCTAAAAGAAGTAAGTTAGCAGAGTATAGAACTAAAAGTTATAATAAATAAAAAACTATAAACTGGCGATAACTAAAGCAGTGTAAAGAAGACCGGACTAAGAGGGGGAAACATTACAGAGTTACCTTTAAGCCGTTAACACCTCAGTCCCGGTTAAACCCTAAGAAGTTACCCTAGGCCGAAAGGGTCTCCCTTTCTACCCTAAACGAAAAAGGAGGTAACGTAAGACCTCTAAGCTATCACGGCTAAGGGGCGTGAGCGTAATAAAACTAAAAACAACCCGCTCACACCCCTATCTCACTTATAACACACGCTAGCATAAGGCACTAACCCCATAACCTGTCACCGCGTTTGGTAGTCGAGACTAAACTATATGTATTTCAGTAAGATAAATAGAATAGTAGGCGGGGTGGAAACGCCCTAACCACGCCCTAACAGTAGATAGTTAGCAGTAGAGGGACCGCTTGCCCTTACGGGCGGAGCTTTCAGCTCTTACAGTGTAAGACAAATAATAATAAACATGTAACACATCGAGCGTAAAATAAATAATATTTATGGGGGAGTTGACAGTCTAAAGTCAGATAGCTATCTTGACAACCTTAAGAAGTGGCTCTTCCCTCCCCGATCCCTAGACAAATCGCAATGCGGTAAGAAAAAGCACTAAGAAGACCTTAAGAACTGGTTCGTCACCAACACTGCTTTTGTTGAATGAAAGTTGGGGTCCTACGTCAAAGCGCGGCTTCAGAGAATCGAAGACTTTGAGAGAAGATGGGCTTCGATATCCTCCGTATTAGAAGAGACCGAGTCTGCGATTGGGGGACTGGCTGATGGAATATTAATCGCTGTCACCTTTTCTTCCTTCTACCTTGTAAGTACGGCCAGGCAGCGTCAGACGCGGATGCTGACTCCCAGAACAAGGTTCAGATAGGCGGTGTGCCAACTTGATATCCTCGAGCGGTGCCTAGACCATGAGCCTATAACCGCCCTACGATCTCTAGCCACCAGATCTGGATGAAGCTTATTCCCAAATTCTTTTGACCATTCCAGAGGGTCGGAAAGAAAAGGCGATTCGAATTCTCCAACTCTCATTCATAAGGAATCAGCCACCTAAGCTTTCCGTTTCGAACATTCTGTATCGGATCCACTATCAAGAAGATGCATCGCAAGGTAGTACAGGCATCCATCGAAAGCTCGAGTACATGTAGGGCTGACTGCTTAGGGCGAGTCATCAAACATCAAACACAATACCTTTCTGACCCTCTAGGTGCAGCCTAATCTTGTGCATTTTTGGGTTGCCCATTACCGTGTCCGCTACACTTCCGTCTCCAGTCTCGTTGGGTAAGAAATACGCCCCCTTTCTCCATTTGTGGATAACAAGAACGGTCCCGGCGTTGAAGTACTTCCTGGGCGATAACGGCCATTTGACCGTCCCCGAGGGCCACTTGGTGACAACGAGCTTCAGAAGATCGTCGACGTATAGGCTGTCGGCACGAGGAATGGGATCTCCTTCGTTGACAACCGAGAAGAAGACTGAATCAGGGGGGGAGAATGGCTTGGTGGGCTTGGTGGTCATAGGTAATGCTCCAAACGTGATACAGTGAATGTCGGCTGTTTCTAGGTAAGCCAATCCCTGCGACCATTTTGTGGTGTTATATCAACGTGAATGTATTCTCACCTCTTAGAATGCTGGGCTGGGTCGTTGATGCTCCTTGGGGCTTCATGAAGTGCGCATACAGCATCGCCGCAACCCCACCGGCCGAGTGTCCTGTAAACAGAAGGTGTGATGAGATGTTAGTAGACGGGGAATTTGTCTACAATTTGCTCTTCAGTTGGCTTGCTGCAGTGGTTCAAGGAAAGGGTTGGTGGGAACTTGAACTAGTAGGATGGAGAAAGACTGACCGTCCCTATCCATCTCCTTTAAATACTCGTCCAGCTTAATTGAGGCGTCCCTCATGTTTTGTGACATTTGCAACAAAGTTACCGCTCCCCGAATAGCCAACACTCTTGCCCAAGATGGCGACCGATGTGCTGGCAACCATACTGGGGCGACGTACGGCCTTTGCTGAGGCCGGGAGGTGCCGGTTGAAGAAACGACTCAGCGCGTTGCCCTTACGCTCAGCCTTGTCTTGACCTTCTATTGTGATACAACAACCAAGATCGACCCCCTAGTGGACCTCTGGAATCCGTTGGAGCACGAAGCAGCAGTCAAAGTCAAAGAAGCTGTGCCAGCTCAGTGGGCTGCCGCATTTTCTGATGCCGATGGCGGGGTGTCGTTGAAGAATCGACGAGCTCGTGCCCTGCTGCAAGCCTTGGGGTTTCTCAACATTGGTTTCGTCCAGGAGTCACGTCGCCCCGTGTTTCGTTCATGGGGCCAACCGCCCCAGATCGAGACTGAAGGTGGCTCTGAGCTCGTTGCTCGACAGTGCAGAATGTCGTCACCTCATCCGAGCGTTGCACTATTACGAATGTGTATCAGGCTGCAAGGACGCGACGAGGGATGTACGGAAGATGGCGTTGCCAACTGATGACGATCGGAGGGGACCGATTGGGTACACAGCTCACTGGTCCTACTATTCCTGGGCATCTCACGGGATGGGTGAAAAGCCGTACAGGCTATGTATGTCCGGCCTGCTTACCAAACACATCGCATTCCCGGGACCACCTGAGGGCTTTTCGGGGATTCACCAAGATTGGCAATGGCGAGCCTGGTCGGTTTGCCGGCGAACTCAGCTTATGGGAGGACGATTTGGATCGATGTTTCTTGAGGAGTCTCGGAGTTCCACACATCGTTAATATCAAGGTCAAGGTTATCAAGGTTATGTTTATCGAGGATAGGGTCAAAGTAGTCGGGATTGTCGTCTCAGTGTTAGTGTTTGTAGCAGGGGTAGTCGAGGTTATCGTCCTGGTGTTTGTGATGGGGGCAGTCGGGGATGGGCTTGATGTCGGCGTGTTGCGTCGGTGGCAGAGCTGCGTTCTGGCGTGGCAGCCGGAGGGAACGGCGCAACATGGTTTCGGCAGAAATAGTGGGCGTCTGCATGTTCTGCGACCTTCTCGAGTGTTTCTTGGACATTCTGCTCTGCTTTGTCTCGTATTTCTTTGGGACCTTCTGTTCTGACAGCGGACGCTCTCGTGTTTCGTGGACCTTTCGTGGCATCGTGGAGTCGCGTGGAAGGTTCTTAAAAGGATCCGCAAGACCAAAGGCTTGAGGCGGAGAGTCGAGGGGCGCGGAAGGTCGAGCGAGAAAGAGCTCGGTCAAAGAAAGGAAGGGAAAGAACGAAGACAATGGAAACGTTGGGGGAAGGATAAAGAGCTTGGCTGAAGAGTGATTCATGTTTGAGGGTCGAGGGCAACGCTGGGAGACAAAGACTGATTGAACTCGGTCGACGGGCGCTGGAAGCGCTTCATGTTCGAGTCAGGCCGCTTCAACATCGGCCCCTCGCTGTCCCTAGACAACACCAACGACGTTGTCAGTCCCCCCAACTTGCAGCCGCCACAGCAGATAACTACAAGGATACGTAATTCCACACCCATCCCCTGTGTCCCAGCAAATAACACGGACGGTGAAGCAGCAAAAAAGACGGGAAGCAGCGACTAGCTCTCGCAATTGATCACTCGGTGAGGATTCCTTCCTGAGAGCGGCTTGCCCCAGCTTTCTGGGACTTGGGCTCTTCATTTTTCCTTCGCAGCCGCTGAAATTCACCATGTGGCCCGTCCTTTGTGGGGAACCCCTCCACTACCCCACAGAATTTCGCCCGCCCTGTGGAGAACCTGGCCTGCTTGTACAGTACCTGACCGTGTGGGCTTCTTTGATCTACTGTCTAGCCCGGCAGATTTTTGCAGTACACCACCGTGCTCATTACTTCCACACGGTTCACAATACATCACAGATTGCAGAACGGACCTTGTTCCACAACAAAGGAAGCTCGCGAGTTCTTTGTAGGTTCTTCCCTCTTCCCTCATCTTCTGGCTCTCTCCTCCGACCAGCAAACTTTTGCCAACAAACTTTGGCCCCGCCACCGATTAATCGATTTACTATCAATTTTCTGGCTGACCATCGCTGCTATTTACGTTCACGAACCCTACCATCCACCCGACCATCAACCCTACCATCCACTCTACCATCCACCGATTGACGGTCACTGCAGTGACTCGAGCCACGCCATGGCGAGGAGCGCGGTAGGTCTTTTGTTGTTGCCCTCTCGGCACCCCGCACGCCATACCAGACACTGACATGACATCCTAGACGGAAGTGCGGAACCCGCTTGTCGCTGGCGGCGAGTACAAAGGCGGCCGCCCTCCGAATACATTCATCACCCATACCGTCCCGTGCATCCACGAGAACACCATCATCGTTGCCGCCACGCACCCATCATTGCACACCGCCTCGCCTAAGGAGGACGGTTGGTTTATTTCCGACTTCTACGCTTTCAACTACCTATTCAAGGACACTGTGAAGGACCAGACATGGCTGACAGCGGCTGATCCGTCCCGATTGCTCGAGAAATACGGCAACTATCTACATGGCCATCCACGCTGTGACTGCAAGGTCGTTTTGAATCAAGAAATTCTCCAATCCGAGATCACACCCGTTACCATCATCGAACCGGCTAAGATGATTGAAAGTTTTCTCAACGAGGTGGCTGAGGCATCCTCCCGCGCCAAACGGAATGGCTGCCCTCTTCTCCTCATGCTTTTCTGCCATGGCGTTGAAAACCACCACCTCCTCCTCAACAACAATGACATCAAGAGAGGACTTAGCATTACCCGGCTTCGCGGTGTTCTTGAGTCGGGTATTGCCGTGACGCTATTCTCAACATCATGCTTCTCCGGAGGTTGGGCCATGACCCGAGATCTCAACATCACGGCCATGGCGGCAGCAGAGTGCGACAAGGTGTCAACCTCGTGGAGGCTGTCAGACAGTGTAAAGCGGGCTTGCGGTGGTGTTTTTGCCGGTCATACTATTGAGGCCCTCACCAAGATCACTACGCCGCTGCTCCCACAGGATTACGGTCCAGAGGGTCCGCTGGCGGATGAGGACGACTCCCTCCAACCGTCTGAGGCAAACGAGGTGCAGACCGAGACCTACAATGAGTTTTGCCGCGCTGTGGTCACCGCCATTGACACGGACACGGACTGGCATAGCGCTCTTTTCACCCAGTTCACCTTCTCTGCCCAAGATGACCAGTGGGAGTATTCGTGGTCTAGAAGATCCGGACTTCCACTGGCACGCTTCAAAGAGCGGTGGCATCAGCTGCCAGTCTACCCAGCCACGTCGCCCATGGCCATAACTGAAGACATCTGCTTTACTGGTGGAGCTGTCATTAATGATATGACATGCCATCTGCTGCATGCACGCGTGAAGAGCATGGCCTCTTTGTTTTACAACATTTGCGACGCCGACTGGGTCAAGGGCCAGGATGTCGGTCTTGGAGGCGCGATACACAGCTACCTACAAGGCACGCCCACCAAGTACTCAGAGGCCGAGATAGCTGGCATCATACGCTTCCGATGGATGACAAGCCGGCTTATCGACAGCTTCATCGAGGATCATGGCTTGACGGCTCCGAGCGGCCAGATCTGCATTTTGTGGAATATGGAAGAGCATGAAATTGCTATGAGAAAGAAGCACGGCGCTCGCGAGTGGTCTGGGCGGCGCCGTACCATTTGGGCGGACTTACTGCGCGGTGATGGTCTCATTCGGCCGTCTGCCAATCAGGGCCCCCCTTTCTACCGCCCCCTCCAGTATGTGGTGGCAGTGATTACGGAAAAGTTATATGCGGAAGGCGAGGACAAGGCTAACGCAGCCGTGGAGGCTTATTGTAACTTTGTTGCCACTCTCCGCAAGCATCATATTGCCTCCGCCATAGATTCAGCCACAGTTCGTGCTAGCGCGAGAAGCTGGCTCAAGGTGGTCGGAAGACGGATCCGCCGTTCGCTCTCACCCAGGAAGACTCAACGGGCACCGTTGCGTGAGGGATTCGCAGGTCAGAGTATCAAGGAGGACGGGGAAGAGGGGAACGCCGCCTTATCCAGCTAGAAGCTTGGGAAGAACACTGTCTTGTCTTAGCCGAATACAGGCTGTGAATGAATGTATCAATACTACTCTCTACCTAACAGGCAGTCTACCAAGTTCTACCATGAGTTCATCTCCTCGGTAGCACTTAGCGCCCGCCATGCCATCGCTAGAGCTACCCCTACCCCCAGCACCATCTTCAACCCAAGACCGCTATGTCATTAATCCATAGCCTTACAAAGCTGCCATCCCCTCTTCACGTCTGACATGAAGTTGCCTGTCCATGCGAGTGTGGTACAAAATTTTGGCCGGCGTGACCCCACGCCCGGGAGACGCAGATAAAGAAGACGTCGTTTTCTTTCCATCCAACAGCGCATTTGCCCGAAAGTGACCATCATTCTCGAGGCGGCCAGCGAGCAACGCAGCGTCGATAATGCGATGGATTGTGAGCTGAGGTATAAACAGCTGTAGCGTCGGTGATATGGGGGCGATGGGAGTGGAAGTAATCTGGTTCCTTGGCGGTAAAGGGAAGGTACCTCAGCCTGGTGGGAGGCATTGCCAAGCTGTGCTGCAAAGGCGCCAAGACCCCTGGTCAGGGTGCCGTCTTGTTTGGAGCACCAACGACCAACGACCAGCATCATCAGCATCGGACTGCGGAGCTTAGGGAGACGAATGATGCCGAATTTTCAGGTAACGCTCATGAAGTCAACCTGCTCTTTGTAATTGACCTTTCGACCCTTAGTGTCCCCCTGCTAGACAACTCGCCGATCAGCGCATCTCGAGCAAAACGCCCGCCGGAATAACCAGAGCCGCGGACCTCCGTTCTCCCAAAGCAAATGCCTCGAGTGCTCGAGCACAACGGCGCAACCCCTCCCCAGCGCCATTAGATGCACGCGCTTTCCGATAGTTCAAGACCGCCCGCGGCCCGCCGAGCTTTGCGCACACGGGACAAGCCAAAAAAAATATGTTCAGAAAGGTTCCCCAGGTTGGCAAAATCCATCCACTGCAAGCGCTACTCAAGCCGCCGGTTGCACCCTTCTTCAAAACGCAATGCAGAAAGCCCTGCTCACATGCGAGTTTATAGCAGCGAGAGCGTTCCAATGCTAGTTCAGCAGCCCAGCAAGCATAGCCAAGCTTGTTCATTCAGCACGAGCGTCCCCGCATGCAGCAAGCTGCAAGTTGGCTGATGGTGATATCCACCAGGTTGGCAACGACGTCTCTTAATATGCTCAGGCGCTAACACATCATGTCTACAATATCTGCAGCCTAGCACTCCTCTCCCTCCAACCCCGCCCATCCGAAGAGTTTCCGAGTAGTCAAGAAGACCGAAACGTGCCTTCGAGTGAGCGCAAACGGCTGAGGGCGTGGCAATTCCCTGACGGGTCTCAATAAATCGTCCTTTGGGTGGTGTAGGTCGACGGCAGCGTCTTTCCAACTGCATCATACTCCGGACTTAGCGCAGTCGGATTTCCTCCACATCTAGACCATAGATCGGGGGAATCCCATGCATGATGCCATGGATGTAGCACTCTCCCAGGTGGATATAGTCGTTTGCATGTTTCTCGCTCTTCTGGACCAGGAACGGCACGGCACTCCCAAGCAAAACCACAACCGTGTCCCCCTCGGCCGCTTCCACGGGAAGAATGCCAACATATCCACGCTGCGTCACGCAGGCTCTCGCGCCTGTGAATCTCTCAGCGAAGTCGCACACCATTTGGATATACGGCCACAGCAGCTGCACGAGCTGTTGGGGTCGGGACAGGAGCCGCTTAACCTTGTCCATTATACGCACCCACTCCCCGGTCTAGAGGTGTTCGAAAAGCGCCTGGTAGGCAACGCGGAAGTCTACCAACTGTCCTCAGCACTAGGGGTCGGCGCCAGGGCATTCCCGATGGGGATTCTCGCTAGGTCCTCAAAGCTCTCCCCGCTCGGGTATAGGTCGCAAGACTCGATAAAGCGCCAAATCTCACGTAAATATGACATATGACCCCAAGGCCTGAAACGGCACCGTGCTAACTCTCTCCACCACGTCCAAGACGTAGCCCTTCGCCACCAGCATAGTACCGTCATTCCACAATAGCGTTGTCTTACTCCCACTCGGCTACAAGCCAAGAAGGAGCCGTGCGGCTCAGTCCGCCAGGTGGCGGTGGTGCGCCTGTGCGTGGTGGTAGCCCAGTCGGGGGTCCACAACGGGAAGCGAGCGGTCGACCCGGAGCGATATAGCAACTCCATGGCGCTTCCTCGCTCTACAAACCCCCTCGCGTACTGCTGCACAATGTCCTCGATCGGAGCGACGTAGTCGGGGCTGAACTCGGGGTCGAGAGCATCGCAGGCTAGGCCCAAGAGCGCAAACATCTTACCCGAAGGAGAATCGAGGTGAAGCCAGGCCGTGCGCCGTCGGGATACTCTACCCACTGGGGGGTGACCATGCCGAGCCTTCGTCGTGTCGAACTGGAACGAGTAAGTAATTACGTGAAAGCACTGATACCACGTCGGCAATTCTGAAGACGGATTTGAAACCAATGCCCTTCTCGCCAGTTTGGTCCACCGATGCCGTCTTGGTGCTTGAGATCTTGCAGATCGCCTCGACGTCGCGCGTCGTGAAACCCACTTCATTGTAGTCGATATGCAGGCAACCGTGGCGGTACGTCATGTCCATGGTTGGGAGTTGACCAGCTTATTCAAACCTTATTTGGGCCTAGGTTGGTTATATTAAACCTTTAATTAAGGTTTATGTAATTTTTAACCCCCTAGACTTCCAGCACAGAAATTCCAGAAATTTAATAATATTTTATAGCTATAGGGTACGCAGCTGCAGCTGCAGGGTATGTAATTATATTTCTCTAAGGCACGCAGTATAGTTGTAGCCAATTACTTATTGTTGCTTTATAGGCTATAGCTCAGTTTATGTTATATTAACTACTATAAGGTATGCTTAGTTTATAGGCTTATTAAGCCCTATGTATAATTGTAGCTTATAGATTCTTATTACCCTTACGTAACTTATAAGTTTTTATTACCTTTCTACGTAACCTATAGGTTTTCACTACCTACCCACATAACCCATAGGTAGGTAGTGGGTACCTACGAAAATCCATGGGTGGGTAATTCCAGAGCTTAGCCCAGACCGACAATACTGCTTTCTCTCACCGAACTGGGTTCCACTTCCAGCTTGTGCATCACACATAACCCTTGGTGAAATGACCCGGTTCAGGCTTATTTTGTGTGCACGGGCTGAAAGTAACACCTAATTTGGTGAGAGCATATGGTATATGGTGTCTATTACCCGTGAGCTGTGGAACGGCGATTTTTTTTTGATGGGGGACGCAATGAATATGGGATGCGGGAGCAGCGTGACTACGCCACGGAGGTCAATACCACCAACCACAGCATCGCGGGCCACACCAGCATAGCTATTTTACCCCGTGACGCCGTTATTACAGGGTACTGATAGCGATATTCCAAAAATAACTAATTAAAAGCAGAGGTTTTTCTAAAGAATAGAAAGCTTTGTGACTGAGCTGTGAGGACAAAATTTTCTTACCCTTATAATGCACTTAGGACTCAGAAGCGAATCTCGCTCTCAGCTGCATTTTCTTTAATGTTCCAGAGCGCCGCTCCCCAGCGTCGAGCAAGTATGGAATGATAAATCTAGCGGTTACATGCATCGCTATAGGCTGGCAGACAGCCCCTGTTATTGTCCAAGTTTGGACTTTTCCCCGCGGAATTTAAGTCTCCAACGCCAAGTTCTGTTTGGGGAGCCGAGTTTTGACATGGAAGTCTCGAGTTTGGATCCTATCATGCCCCTGTAAGCACGGCTTGATTTTCACCCTTTGTCGCCCCAACGTTGCAGTGCGGGGAAATTTGTTGGACTGCAGGCTTTGCCCCCTGTCTGAGCACGTATTTTAAAACATTCGTTTCTCTTTCGACATCCGGTTTAGTTTAGCTCTGGAACTCACAAATAACCACCGATCTACGTGTACACCCACTGACTATATTAGCGGCTTAAGATAACTATGGCCCAGCCTGGACGGTCGTCATTTGACCCCTCGACGCAGTATTTTGAGGTCGTTGACGTACGCGAGACCGCCGTAGCCGACCAGATCCGCGAAGGTGAAGAGTTGTACAAGAGAGCACAGGAGGAAGAGACAAATGTAAGTTTAGCTCTTCTGTGGTAGCGCCTTTTCGCTGCTTTCTCAGACTCCATGATACCGGAGAACCCCCAAGCAAAAGCGAACGCGCGGGGCTTCGGGAAATCTTTCTAAACAAGTCAGGGCAAGCTCGAAGAGGCAGAGACGCTGCTCCTCCGTGCACAGGAGCTTTTCAGAACAGCGCCGGGATCCAGCGACCTCCAAATCCTCGGCGTATCACGAGCCTTGGGCAATCTCTACCAAAAGCGCGACCAGATCCCCAAAGCCCTCGTAACGCTGCAATCCACCCTCTCGGAAGCCGAGGCCAAACTAGGCCCCTCCCATTCCCTCACCCTCGCTACCCTCTTCGCCCTCGCGGTCCTCTACCGCAAAACATCCAACCTCGCCCTGGCCCAGACCCTCTGTGAGCGCGCCCTCGCCGGCTACTCGGCCTCCTTCGAGCCCAACCATCCCTCCGCCCTCGCAGCAACAAACATGCTCGCCGTCATCCACGCCGAGCAAAACCTCCTCCCCTCCGCTGAGACGCTCTACCGCCGCGCCCTCCTCGGCTACGAAGCACTCCTCGGCCCCGAAGCCACCGCGACACTAAGCGTGGTCAACAATTTCGGCCTGTTCTATCTGGAGCGCATGAACAACCTCGAAGAGGCCGCCAAGCTGTTCCGCCGCGCGGTCCGCGGGCACGAGATCAACGACGGGCCGACGCATCCGGCTACGCTTTCTGCGGTGAACAACATGGCGCTTATCCATCAGAGGCAGGGACGGTCGCGCGAGGCCGAGGAGGGGTTCCAGCGGGTGGTTAGGGGATATGGCGTGATCTACGGGGGTGGCCATACGTCGACGTTGAGGGCGATGGCATCGTTGGGGAATTTGTATGTTGATATGGGCAGGTCCGGGGAGGCTGAGCCGTTGTGCAAGACGGCGCTTGAGGGGTGTGAGGGCACATTGGGGTGGGATAACACGCTTACGTTGAAGATTGCTAGAATGCTGGGGAATACGTATGGGGCTCAGGGGAGGTTGGCGGAGGCGGAGGGGGTGTTGAGAAGGGCGTTGGAGGGAATGGAGAGGCGGGGGGAGATGGGTCTGGTCGAGGCTGAGACCTCTCAGGATCTGGCGCAGGTCTTGGAGGACCAGGGAAAGCTGAGCGACGCGGAGGGGATGTATGTGAAGGCGTTGGAGGGATTCAAGACGAGGCTGGGCCCGAATCATGAATATACGTTGGGATCGCTGGGTAATTTGGGTAGCAACTTGGCGAGGCAGGGGAGGGCTAAGGAGGCCACCGAGCTTTTTAAAGAATGCTTGGCTGGGTACGAAAGGACACTCGGGGCTTCGCATCCCTCCGCGGACGGCATGAGACAGGCGGTTCGGTATTGGAGCACGAGATAGATACGGGTCCTTGAAGTTGGGCTTTTCATTCTAGTCGGAACATCTTCGTCGGGCACTGATTCAAGAAAACGTCCAGACTTCTTGCATGGGGCACCTTGACGGTGATGATGCCGCACCGTTGTACCACTCCAACTCCATCACCATCATCTTCTCCTCCAGCCACCACCATGATGAAAACGTTGGCCTTGGGCCTCAGTCCTAGCCTGTTATCTATGCCCACCAGTATACAATGATACTCGCCTCGTTGGAGCGCAGCGAGGAAGGAAGACGGGGAGGCAGGGCCGGCACTCAGGTTGACCCCAGCCGGAAACCCAAAGACTGTCCACATGTCATCTTGAAGTTCGACGACGTCGCAGTTTACGACACCAGCATAAGCCACTAGAGCCTTTGGAAAGCTACTTCCTTTCCGAGCCCCAGCTTTGACAAAAACCTCATCGAAAGTGCTTTGCTCGCCGTCACCGTGCGCGAGCCACCACGGAGAGGACCAGAGAGCCCCGAACGGCGACATCTGGTGGTCATGTGCCTCCCTATCATGCTTGATAGCGCCCTCCCAGCCAGCCCACGACCAGGACGGAAATCCCGCGCGTCTGCGCGGCCGAGGTCTTTCTCCTCCGTCTGCTCCGGGTTCCGGACTCTTATCGCCCCAGCAGCTGTGGACGTGACGCCAACAGAGCCCATCAACCAAATACGCATCTGCATGGCGAGGGTGGTGACTGACCATGGTGGGGTGCACGACAAAAGGAATGCCCCAGATGTGGTAGACGTCGTGGTTGGTCTCAAAGTAGCGCAGTACGCCGAGGAACCCGTTAAGTGAGTCGGCATCGAAACTCAGCCGCCGCGCGGTGAACTGCTCGACTAGCCTCTGGACTTTGTGAAAAGATGCATCTTTTGTGGCAAACGTTTCGAGATCCGTACTGCCTAAAACCTTCCCCCTCCACGGCGAGAAGACGCCCGAGCCGTCGTCCAGACCATGGGTTGATCCCGGACCGTATTCGATGGCTTCCTGGAATGTTGTGCCCGCACATTCGTAGTAAACCTGATTCTCGGTAAATACAAGACTCCGACGCGATAGCAAACCCTCTTGGAATGTCCAGGCTCGCTGGAACCAGGCCGAGGAACGGATCGTGTGGTGGATATCGGGCGGGAACTGAATGATGTTGTATCTCCCAGCGATAGCAATCTTCCCAGGGCTTATTCGGGCTTTGCTGACGCCAGGCAGCCCGAAGCTTTGGTCGCCACCGGCAGCTGCCACGATCGTGAGTGTAGCGTTGTGGTAGATGAGATCCATGTGCGTGATTTGCTCTTGCTTGGATACTGGATCATCTTGGTCGATACAGTATTGGTCGACCCACAAGTACCGAAACCCGAGAGCCGTTGTGACGCTCATGGCATCCAAGATGGAGGTTGACAGTTGCGATACTGGTATCGTAGAAGATTTGGGCTCCATGGACACGGTCTTGACCCGACCCCAGACATAGCTCAGAGCGACATATTGCGTGCCCGACGCTGCGACGACGAGACTGTTTGTTGTGCAGTCGATCAGCTTGAGTCCGGACACGGCGCGAGATGGCCCGTTGCTGCATGATTGGTGATGCATGTTTCGGCAACGGCCGAGCCATGCTAGAACCACGCCGGCGTCGAAGTCCTGTGCCGTCTCGCGCGGGGCGATGACAGCAGAGTTAGGCGTAACGGCGTCGTAGCAGAAAACGTGTCCATGCTCTCGAAAGTGGCGTGCCATTCTCTCGGGAGGCTGGCCGTATCCAAATGACCTGGGCACGACACACAGCGAAAGACCTGAGTCCGGGATCCCATATTTGGCCGTGTCGATGCCATCGTACCACCGTACGAACGAGAAGGCGCGGATCTCATCATCGATCTGTGCCTCTGCGGCGTCCATAGGGCTGAGGCGATGGGAGAAGAGCTGTATGCAGAGCGGGCACCCGTTCTCAGGCGACTTCTTGAACCGTTGACCGACATCGGCGACCAACAGTCCGTACTGATATTTCTGCGGCAGATCCATCTTGATGGACATGATCTCTTGGAAACCCATACCCGTGCATTCTTCACAGGGAGAACTATCCAGCTGCTTGGCGGGAACACTGGTGGGGCGAGCTTCCGAAGACGCGGCCCTCAGAATGTCATTTTCTTGATCGCTGTCCATGTCTGCAATTGAAGGTTGACTGAGTGAAGAAGGATGCATGTAAGACACTTGGCAACTCTCGGCTTAAGGACTTCCCGAGCGCCGCACGGGCTTCCCCGTTCATTCACATGCAAAAGAGCGGCACAGTTAGTATCGAGAGCCTACTTGGTCGACAATTTACCTTCCCCTCCCCAGACCGCCAGCCACTAATTCCTTTCGTCATAGAGAGCAAAGCGCTTGCCGATCCGGTTACATGGAGTTGAACGCTCTAAATTTGAGGATACACATATCTAATAAGGTCTCGCATCCACCCTCGGAACCACGATAATCCCACGAAATCGGTATACAAAAATGCCTGGCAAATGGACTTAATTAGATTAATCATAGAAGTTTCAGGACCCGAAGCGCCGCCAAGTAGGGCAGCTCCAACTCTGGATCATAACCATTTTCTTTTTCGTTCGTAATCCTGAGCTAGGGTGAGCTGTGGCTGATTTGTCATGAGCTTCCCCCGATTCTTCCCTGAGTTAGGTTGATCCCCTACACCGCCGTCGCACAGCCTCAGAGGTCCCTTTTCAGTCCTCCGGCTAAAATTTCCTATCGATAGAAGCAGATAACACGTACAGGCCTCAGCCAGCGAGGATCAACCCCTATGACCAATGCGCCCACACGACAGAGAATGCAGCACCCTCTCGCTATGAGCTGAGCAAGGAGTGTTTAGTTCTTCTGCACGCGTTCAGTAATAAATCTATCCGATACGCCGGCTGTTACACATATCTAACCGGCCATAGCAAAGACATCAGAAAGATCTCAAGGAGCCTAATGCATTAGATATATTACGCTTCACTAACAAAAGCTGGAGAGCAGGATGGAAGATCTGGCTAGGGAGAGTGGAATGGCCAATACTTAAGACGGAGATTATACTCCCCTCTAGGCCGCCTCGGCAAAAGGCTACCTCGAAATCAATCAGTGCCTCCCTATCAATGGGGCTGATGTTAGTGCTAAACACAGATATTACCGTACAAGAAAACAGATAATATTCAGTTTATGCTAGGTGGTCTTCAGAAAGGGATATAAGAGAGAGGTTCGAGTTCGAACTGTAGGTGTTCCTCCTGTTTCCAAGCGTCCTCGGACGGCCGCGCACATGGTGTCGTCACCGGGGGAACCCAAGGTGTCGGCGGGTGGATCCACGGTGTCAGCGATGCTCCCCTCGACCTCAGCAAGTCAGTCATGGATTCCAGCCCCTTCTTCTCAGCCCCCCACAGTGCACAGGCCATGGCGATATCAGAGGTAATGCCCAAGTCCAGAAGCAGTTCCACCATGGCCGTGTGTTCCATCTCGACGGCTCTCCTTAACATGTAGACCGCGGAGTTTGGGTAGTGGATGTTTGCGCCGGCGTCCAAAATCTTTCGAACCATCCTCATGCTCCCTGTCTTTACAGCAGCAGTAAGAGCTGTCCCAGGAAGTCCTGCGCGTCCGTTGGGATCCGCACCTTGCTCTAGCAAAAAATCCACAATGTCTTCTTGGCGACTCCTGACGGCCTTTGCGAGCGCAGTGCCGTGGCGGCTGTGGTATGAAATGTCGGCTCCCTTTCCCATTACGTGGCGTACTAAGGACATATTCCCCGTCCTAGTAAACGACACTAAGTGTTCATCTATAGACCTGTCCTCCCGGTAACGACTGACGTTATTGATGAGGCTCGAGAGATACTTGTAGACATCGAGCGTTCGAGTAAGGCATAAGGCCGACCCGATGATACTGCCTAGTGATGAACCTGCTGGTATGTTACCGGGATCAAAACCGGCTATTGAAGTATCCGCTTCCGAAGTATTCTTGCGTAATAAACGCGACGGTGGATATAGGCAGAGACTGACCATGCCCATGTCTCCTCGGAAGGCTGCACCATGAAGTGACTTGTATCCTATGCAGTGACGCCAGTGACAATGGTATCCATCTTCAGGGTCAGGTAGCTGCTCCTGCATGAGCTGGAGGATATCCGCCTGGCCGGCCCAGGCAGCAATCAATATGGGACTGGGGAACATCCAGGACGAATTAGAGAGCGGATCATACCCTTGAGCAAGGAGGTTCCTAACGAGAGGCATATAACCGAGGTACGTTGCCGCCGATAGAAGTCCCAACCCTGTGTTGTTTCTCCCCTCGCTGTCTTTGTCGTCACTCCATCTGCGTCCGACCCACCAACCATACGGGCGCGGTCGCCATGCGCAGCTGTCTATCGCTCTAGCGCTCAAAATGAACCAGCAGACCTTATCGAGGACTTTGTCCCAGTCCGAATCATCATCACGCCGCGTGTCGTTTCGTCGATGTTCGATAAGAGCGTCGACAATGCTCCGCACCTCGACGTAAAAGTCGATAGTGTTGTCACTCCTGTCGCGACATCGGAAGACGAGGTATTCGTGCCAAAGCCGATCTGCGCAATCGTATCTTTGGCTATTCCAGACTTTCTGGGGGTGTTCGCGCCATTCGTGCCCCTGATTTTCAAGCACCCTTGTATGGAAAAGCATCCGCTCAACAGAGAGGGAGAATGATCCTGAAGGTGTTTGGTCAGAAAGACAAGCAATCGTGGGGGTAGAGACTGGAGGCAAAATTCTCACTGCAGACAAGTTTCAATCGCAAAGCCCTCGGGAGACCGCGGGAGATGATGCTGTAGTGGACAATCATATCCAGGAGCTCCAGAGGAAGATCAAGAATCTGCGTCATTGGAATGAGGTTACTTTGGCCGCGCGGTTTCTTGTGAAGTCAATGTTATCGTAGTGTGAACTTTGGATGAAATTGTGAGAATCGCTCATTAGTGGGACCACCAGCGATGAATTATTATCGAACGCCGGGCGACAGGACTTTGCGGGGTTGCTGCCTTCCAGGTTCCCAAAAAGGGTGGTTGTTGGTGGCCTTCGGGCCGGTTGGAGGGGGGGACAAGGTCGTGATTGGCCGGATCAGGGGCTTGCAGCATGGGGGTCAGAGGAGTCAATCAACCGACAGCTCTGGCCTGTTGGTTAGACAAGAATAGGGTTTGTTGATTTGCCGGCGGTGGGCATGGCGTCGATATCTATGGATTGTTTTCCCTCGGGCTTTGCGTGGCTGCACGCACGATTAGATTTTTCTAGACAACATTTGCATAAATAGGGGAAAGATCACGATAAACAAGGCCTCCCTCAGTAGCCAATTGGCCCACTGGCTTCACCACACTGAGCTTGCAAGTCGGCGTGATATTTGGTAGAGGGTAGCATGGAGTCAAAATCAAGAGGTTCAAAAATCGATGAGGCATTGTATGAAGGGAGGATCTCGCATCCGTGCGGCAAAGACTCTAGGAATGAACTTTTAAAGTCTCCGTACCAAACTGCGACGACGTTACCACGCCACTTTGCACCACCCGCAACAAAAGTTCAAACTTAAACCATGTATCAACATCTCTCTCATTTCGGCTAATCGTCACGAGGACCAATTCTGGGATCGAATTTTAGGACCCAAAGGTGGCCCGAGTCAATAGCCAGAACTGGGCTTATTACCACGTGCGCGCCTCTGGTTCAAAGAGATATAGTTTAGGCATTCTGCACAATGGCCCGAATCCTGGGCCAAGGCATCCCGAATTTGGGCAAGGATATACCAGTACATGCCCTGGGATGGCACACGATGTCCCAATTCGGAATTTGGGATGGTACAAGATGTAATGGTCTGGAATATACTAGTTATGATGTAATGGTTCAGAATATACTGGGACGTGATGTGATGTCCCAGAATATACGAGTATATACACCGGGATAGTAATATCACAGTACATCGCGTATCGCAGAATATCCAATATTATATGTCATTGCTGTAAGAGGAGTCGGCGTAGGCTAAGTGGACCTCGGCTCTGATCACAGCTAGGAGACCTACATATAGCAGGGGGGGACAGACTCTGGTTGATGGACCGAACTGGCTGAGCGGCAAGCGTATTAACGACTGCGCCTTCGTCGCTGTCCAACGCCAGGCCGTAGTCCACCATACGTCCTGATGAAAACCTGCAACACCTTACGTTAGTGAATGCGTTGATCGAGGTAAGTATGACAGTTTCACCTCGCGACGCCAAAAGAAAGCGACGTTATTTGTCGCCCCTAAGGCATCCACCTCGCGGCGTAGAACGCTAGCATCTTCCCGAACCGCAGCAAAGTAGAGCGGCGAGGAGTTGTGGGGGTGACTGGGGGTTGGTGAGGGCAATCGATGCGTAGAGCCACTTTGAATGGTATTGTTGTTGCGTTAGCACGTGCTACGTGAGGTAAATCATGTGCGCAGTGATGCGCATGCTATGTACGCAGAGAGGCAAACATGATGTCATTTACGTGCATCGCGTACGTAGTACCCTAACCGTGGTCACAGCATCTCAACGTCCGGATCGAGCTTTGTCCGCGCGCGCCGGCCGCAGCACCACCACCTCCGCCTGCCCTTCTGGACAACCAACTTGCTGAACTCGCTCTCGGGGCCCACTAATGTGCGGCCCGGATGGAAGACGGCGAATGTTCCGATGGCTAGGACCATAGGCGTCGCCTCGAGTGTATAGAAGAAGACCTCGTTATTAGGGATAGGCCCATCGATGCCGGACGAGAACTCAACGAGGCGGAAGACGATGCGGACCTTTTACTGCTGTCAATAACTGATCTTTGGAGAGAAAGTGAAGGTGAATGGAGTTTCGTGGGGGAAAGGACTCACAGTAATGAGAGCAAGTGCAAAGTAGAGCGAGAACAGCTGGCGCCGCCAGGATGTGGCTCGTTGGTGCCCCGTTCGGCGGACTTCGGCGTGGAACTTGGCCATGACGAGGACGAATAGACAGACGAAGACCTGCTGGAGGCCGATGCCGCCCATATCTGCGAAGCCACGATCAGAAACCAACATGACACTGCGGACTGAACTGCCCCTCCTCCCCCTCCTCCCGCTGGATATCCACCAGAGGCACTCACAAATATGCAATCCCAGCCTCGCCTGCGTTGCATCCTCGTTCTCCAGTAAACTCCCGCCGGCCGCCTGCACGAAGAACGTCACAACGTCCAACCACACAAACCATGATGTCATGGTGCGCGCCCTGAGCCGCCCGACGGACTTGCCGGGCAGCCAGTAGTAGATCATGCGGCCGGCGAGCATGTAGGCAAACGCATTCACCCACAGCGGCGCCAGGATGACCAGCAGGTTGGAGCCAACGGCGAAGACCTGCCGCCGGGGATCGCGCGCGCCCAGAAGGCGGAATGCGAAGCCGGCCGTTTCCCAGGCGGAGGCCATGCAGACGACCCAGCAGAAGGGCTTGCGGTAGAGGAGGGCTTGAAGGAGGTGGGCGAGGAGGAAGGCGCCGAAGAGGGACGTGAGGGCGGTGGCGGCGGGGAGGGAGGGGCAGTATGCCCATTGCATGTCCGGGTCGTCTAGGGCTGATGCGGGTTAGCGTCCACGGGTCGAATATGGGAGAGGGGGAGGGGCTGGCATGAAGTGTCCGGTGAGAACCTACACGGACATTGGCTCGTCGTGTTATCCATTGTTGACTCAGCTTTAACCTGGTGGAAACAGCGAGACTACAACGCGATATTTGAAGCTACCTAGAACGGAGGAGTAGCCGTCCTCGGACCGGCTTTGGATATAGGAGAGTTTCGGACCAGCGACGCGGAGATGGGGGGGACCACGACATTGAACAGTCAGACAGCAGGGCCGGGTCCTTAGAAATAGAAACCTCGAAAACCCAGCCCACAAACCGTCGTCGTCAGTGCGCACACGCTCCCAATCCGCAGCATCAAGGGTCATGATACATCATCCCCAAACGGCACAAAGTCTGAGGTTGGATTGGCCAGTTCGCTTCATCCTTGCCCCGAGCGTGGTTACCTCTTCTGCCACGCATCAGAGGCTGCAAGCGCCGTGATTGGCTCGATCGCACTCGCTTAAGACCGGGCAGGGGTGTCGGAATCCCCTCAGTCGTTTGGCATATTCAGAGCATTTCTGCCTGGCCGCACATCGCCGGTTTTCAAGGAGTTAAACGACTGCCGGCGCGCCTGGTTTCGACCCCGCGGGGTCTCCAATTTGATTCTTTCCTTCTCCTCGCAGACGCGGTTACACGACACCCGTGCCCAACGAGCCACGACTTTCCCGTTTCTCGTCCCGTGCGTGTTGCGGCGTCCAACGGCTGAACGCGCGGCGCGTCCGCCGCCGTCCACGAGGTTGGTGATGGCGTCCTTGGCTAGGCTGGGTAAGACACCTAGCTCTCGCTTGAGTTGCAACCAACTCATGTGTGAAGTTGCCGCATCCCCTTGCTGACGACCACTCCCTCCCCCAGACGAGCCGGTACCGGCCAAGTCGCACCGAGCCAACCCCAAGCGAAGCCACCCCAAGTCGCGCACGGGTTGTCGGGTGTGCAAGTCAGTTCCCACACTGGCATCCTCTCTCTCAACTCGACCCCCAACACTAACCCACTGACGAAAACCAGAATCCGCCGTGTAAAATGCGACGAGACCAGGCCCTTCTGCCAGCGCTGCACTTCCACGGGGCGGACTTGCGAGGGCTACCCGGTCCCCCCGCCCGCGCTGCGCCCCTCTCCCGAGTCTCACCGCCTGGCGCCCGGCTCCGCACCAGCTTCGACGTCCCTCACGCTCCGCCGCTTGTCGTGGGGCGTGCTCGACGACGACGACGACGACGTCGAGCGGCGCATCTTCGGCTTCATGCGCGAACGCGCCATCTACGACGTCTCGGGCTACTTCGAGTCCGAGTTCTGGGACCGGCTCGTCCTGCGCGTCAGCCACACGGAACCGGCGGTGCGTCACGCCTTGCTCGGCCTCAGCTCGCTGTGCGAGACGTACGGGGAAGCCTCGCGCGGCCGGGGCTGCGCGTCGGCGGCGGCGGGCGACGAGTACGCTCACGGCCAGTTTGCGATGCGGCAGTACAACAAGGCCGTTGGACTCTTGACCAGCTCGCTGTCTGCCTCGAAGCCGCAGCTGGAGGCGATCTTGACATCCTGCCTGGTGCTTGTCTGGCTGGAGTTTATGCGCAACGACCTCGATGCGGGATTGAGGCACTTGAGGAGCGGGCTGAAGATCCTGGACGACTTTCGACAGCCCGGCAGGTCCAGCGCCTTGTCGTCGCAGCTCATCGACGCGTCCCTGATCCGACTGTTTGCGCGGCTCGAGCTCCAGGCCACCATCTACGGCAGACCAAGTTTTGACTTCGTACCCAAGCCGAGCGAAAAGGCTCGGAGCGGCGTGCCGGCGTCATTTTCGAGTCTAGAACAGGCAAGGCTCTCGCTATACGCCTTGCTGGGCAGCGTATTCCGGTTCATCCGGGGCATCAGCCATCCCGATGCCAAACGCCACTCGGGCCTGGAGCCGTTGGTGGACCGGTTGGGTCTGCCTTTTGCCGAGGCGACGTGTCGTTCGCTTCTCCAGCAACTGCGCAGTTGGTCCGAGGCGGTCAGGCTCAGCCCAGCAGCCACATTCAAGTCGCCGAACACCCGGCAGTCGGCAGCCATGTGCCTCCTGCACATATACCACAGGCCGGTGACCATCGCGCTCGAGACGCTCTTCAGCCAATCGCAGATGGTCTACGACGGGTACGACGGCTGCTTCGAGCAGATCCTTACGCTGGCCGAGCAGCTGATCCGCAACTCGCAGCACATGCAGCGCATCATCTTCTTCGACATGGGCGTCATGGCACCCTTGTTCTACGTCGTGCTCAAGTGCAGGAATCTGGCACTACGGCGGAAGACGCTCGCGCTGCTCGCGCTGGCACCTTGCAGGGAAGGGATGTGGTACCGCCAGGACGTGATCGCATACGCCAACTGGAAGATCGGGATTGAAGAGCGCGGCCGGGCGGGACTGCCGGAGACGGAACCGTTGCCTGAGGAGGCAAGGGTCTGGAACGAGCGCATGACGGAGGTCGTTTTTGATGGGCAGCAGAAAACTGCGATTAGTTTTCAGTGGCGGGGACCGGATGGCATTGTTAAAAATGGCGAAGAAATTACGGATCTGAGTTCAAGGATGGGGCAGCTGATATAGACCGACTCTCCTACTTCGAAGATAAGATAAAGATGTTTGCGTCCATGATTGGGTGCCCGTGGTGAAGCCAGACCTCGCAATTACCATTTCCCATGTAAGCAAGCGAATGTGCTAATCTTTATTATGTTGGAGGGATGAGGCTAAGAAACAGGCATTTCACCACCCTAAAATCGACACCACGAATTTCCCTTTCCTTCTTCGGAACTGAGCAGTTGCCTGAGCCAGACTGAGCGAGTGGGTCACTGTTCTGGGCTGCCTCGGCTATAGATGCCCCGTCTAAAATGGCCGTGGGGTTGCGAGGACCCAGTTTTGGGATCTCCTACCACCACACTTAACTGCGCTTTCCTTCACTCCAAGACAGCAGAGAAAAATCCTGCAATTTTAACACGTTGATAAAACATGGCATATAATATTCGCAATCCGAAAGTATTGCTGTAGATTTTTTCCAGTATCTCTGAGCCCGTTACGCCCAGGTCAAATTATCCATTTTTCTCAAACAAACAACTTCTCATTACAGACACATCTTTTACAGAAATGTAATGATGACCAGATAGTGCGGCATAGTCATCACAGTTTAGCGTTATAACTCGGGATTACCAAAGGAGAAAGTCAGTTCGAAGGGACCGCGACCTGCTCTAACCGCAGGTCGAACGTCGGTCACCGATGTTATCACTATGCAGACTTGCGAATATAGTAATGAATCGCCTTTCACAGTAAGGAGACGTATCACAAGAAGCAGCTGCCTAAACAGGAGTTTGGCGAGGGCGGGAACAAAGACGAAGGATCTTAGCTGTAAGCCTACAACCCTGGAAGGTACTATAAGGATACGCAGCAGTGTAGAATAAGATCACCTGACTGCGAATTCGCCAACGTATATGGATGCTGCCTGGGCATAGATGCTTAGATAGAATTAGCAAGGCCAAGTTATGAGGGACGAGGACAAGTAATGTTGTCCAGAGGAGGGCTCCCTAGTGTAGTCCAAAGTTACCACACAGTGGCGACCCGCAGACGTCACCAAGGTCGGCGCGGCCCGACCTTACACCGCGCATCCCCCACCGGCCTCGGAACAGTACGACACACGGCCAGGGGTACAAAGACCCGAAGCCCTTACCACCAATGGGAAGTTGATCACTCTGATCACTCAGTCTTGGCGGTGAGCACAGTGATCAAAGTACAAGTTACTTCTGCATTTCAGTATAGATACTATCATCGTATCTATAATAGAGCGTGAGGAATCTTAGTTCCTCACGCTAGCAATACACTGTTCGTCTGTGATCTACTGCAATCGCGCGCCTCTGGATCAGCACCCTGCTTGACAGTGTTTGCCTTGTGTGTAACGCAGGGTGCGTTGGGGTGACGAGGATAGGGGGCTGCACCGCAAGATGGTTGTTCGTACAATAGGGTGGGTAGATGGTCAATTGAAGCCTGCCCTTGCTCTCTGGCTTGGCCAGAGAGCCCTCTATACTTATGTTGGTCGCTGCGTGCAGTTTGCGCTCGTGCCAGCTGAGCCGAGAACTATCGGAGCTGAACCATGACCCAAGGAGCTGGAACTAGCGCGAGCAGCTCGGCTCCGGTAGTTCAGATTTACCACTAGCCCAACCCGGCTAGGTGTTATGCAGTAGAATAGAACCCTATAGGGTATGGCGTCGAGCTAATTAGTGTGGAATACATAACCGGATCACCAATGGAATGCCCCGAGGCTCTTGACTGCTCTTGGGTCTAGGACATACTGCATTTGTTATTGGTTAACTAAGCGATTGACTACTCGGGTCTTAGAGTGCCTCCTATCAGATCACAGCGCGTGCGATGGAGGAGCAGAGGTAGGGGGTGGTGATGGCTTGATTGATTGATGTGCTTCTGTCGAGTGTTCCGGCGGCTCGCCAGATCGCCTGGTTTTAACCCTGCGCCACCACGGATGGTTCCGTGGTGGGTTGTATGACTAATCTGACACCTCATTGCCCTATGCCACTTTCGGTCGCAAGTGTGGAAGCGGGCCAGTAAAAAAATTGCCTCACCCGCAAGTTCGAAGACCCTAGCACGCCAAAAGATAACATTAGATAAGTCTATCGTATCATTGGAAAGACACGTGACACACAGGCTTTTGCTTATTGGGCATCAACTTAGGCAACAGCGGACGCCCTGCAATGCGATAACGCAAACGAAAGGGTCGGGTCCTTTCCTTCTCTAATCGTCTCAGCTTCATCCTAAAGTTTACAAAGCCCAAAGACACGTTCCAACCTATCATGATCAATGAGACAGCAAACGCGTCGCAGATTATGAGCTGCTAGGTGGGTTGTTTTGCTAATGTATGTGAAAGAGGCCCGAGGAAGTGGTAGAAGCTCGGACGAAGCTCTAATAACGTGTCCTTGTCGACTGGTCCCAAGGCACCGACATTTGAGGGCGAAAAATCCGATCCTGCATCCATGCAACCCCGCATTACCGAAGCCATGCTAATATTACAGGTTGTCGAAATGGTTCAGCAGGTCACGTCGCTTGGAAGCTTCTTGACGAAGGCATCGTCCGTCGCAACCAATATTATTCATCTAATAGACTTGACAGATCTCTGCGTCAGCGGAAGATTGCGTCTCGTTCGGACTCCTGGATCCGAAACGTGCTCTAAATGCCGATACCCTGGAGGATTCCGATCCCGCCCATGCCACCCAGCTCAATCATATGCAGGTCTTGCAGAACTCCTCGAAATATGCGGGCTACAATTTCGTCTCCCTCCTCAGCTGCCCGCTTTGGTTTCGCGGGAGGCAAGCGACTAGTCCTCTAGGCGATTAGGTCCCCAGGTATGTATCCGGGATTTGATTGGGAATGACCAAGTTAGGTATGGCTGGAGAGTTGTGTTAGATGTGCAGAAAACGCCTGATGCGGGATGCACTGGGAGCATGCTGTGCCTATCCCATCGGTACATCAGGGGCGCAAGCGGGATTAGCGTCTTAAGAGTGACCAGTCGCTGTCTGTAAGGGGCAGATAGCCTGAATCAATGACGGCCGCGACTACCTACGGCCCATCCCTGATCGCAGACCACATGTCATCACGTCACTCGATCTCAAAACAGAAGCTAGCTGTGAAGCATCTGAAAGAGCGGACGGCCGGTATTGGGCTCTCGTTCGGCCCGGCCATCAAGCAGATTGTCACGGTCCCCTGACTTTGAACGGCCTTCTGACATACAGTACTAAGTCCTAGTGGAGATAGTCGATCGACGCAGACCTTAGTTTCCACCATGGTCTTTCTTCTCCGGTTTCCGAGCGCAGACAGACCTCCAGTTGAAGTACGCATGGCAATTCTTGTCACGAAGCTGCTTACGAAAGACGGCAGCGTAGACTCGCGTCTGTTCAGGCGACCAACCCATGACCTGCGTGAACATGAACAGGGCGTAGCCTTGGATAGTTAGTACTGAACGCGAGATGAAGCGGGCGGAAGATTTACTCACCTTCGATGTCCTGCTCGAATGCCACCTGGGAGTACATTCCAACTTCTCTCCATTTTGGCTCTGTCATCCAACCAGAGAGAGGAGACTTGCCTTCGGTCACCTTCAAGTCAACAAAACCGGCAGCCGTCAAACCTTTCTGTTGCAGTTCATCCTCATAAACGGTAAAAGGACGGCCGGATTTCTTGCCGGCTTCGATTAGCACCCTGCCCCATTCATACATGGCCGTCCCAGGTACCACGGTATCATTATCCGAGTGGAGCACCGAGGAGGCTTCGAAGCTTTCAATCCAGCCGCCTGGCTTCATAACCCGGTAGGCCTCCCTGAAAAGCGCATTCCAGTCTGAAATAGCGCCGTAGAGATAGCGCATGTGCACGAAGTCAAAAAGATCCGAAGCAAAAGTCCAAGGCTTCGTTGCATCCTCAATCTCGAAGCGGAGATTCGGCGGAACCCATCCGGGTTGGATGGGCGAGATGTCGGTGCCGATTACCTCGCAGTCCGGGTACTCGTCTGCGAAGTCGCTGGGAAAAGTCAGCGTGGAAGCTAAATCCGCGATAGCTTTTTGGGGATCGCACATAGCCCATACACCTGAGGTCTTCGTGTCAGTTTATGGTCTCTCCCGAACACGCTGGTAAGGCCTTACCCGTTCCAGTGCCAACATCCAATGCGTTCTAACAACACCAATCAGTCACAACTGGCGTGTTATCGGCAGATAGCAAGGAATTCATGCCTTTATGCCCTCCTTTGGCAGGGGTGCAGAAGTGAGTTTACCGTCGAATACCATTGTCAAACAGTGATGTCTGTGGAATCAGCAAAATACCACCCACCGACAGGACCGAGCTGCTTACACAAGATCGGCTGATTGATTGTGCTGTTCGTCATTGGGCCCCCTGGAAGAGCGAGTCAGTTCATGCCTGACACGACGCGAGAGTAAGTTACACAAACCAATATTCGTTGTCAGTCACCCGATCGCTATGGTATGTCCTGCCGTGCAGAGTGCGGTACGCGAGGATGCTCGACGTGATCGAAGCAGTGGAGCTCACGGCATCTTCGCCGAGACTAGAATCAGCATCATCGTTGATGACTTGCTCCTCCCAATGCGAGGCGGGAAGGATCCCAGCTGGCGGTGCTGCCGACGGAGATTCGGGCGTTTGTTCGCTCATATTCGAAATCCCAAGAAAGAGATGGAAATGTATGGATCGACACGACAGGAATTTGAGAGTGGGAGAAAGGGCAAAGATAAGGTAAATACCTGGGTTAGGTACCGAAGGTAGGGTGCGGGACGCAGAGACCGTCAGCCGGCGAAATCGCCAATCCCGCTGCACCAGTGGTATCAATGAAGGGCGGATGCGGAAGCGGATGCGGATGCGGATGCAGCTGCAGTCACATTCGTGTTTCCCAGTAATGATTCGCCATTAACTATCATCTTGCGCCTTCGCCCGCATTCCATTGCATACTGAGCGCATTGCAGTCTCGGATGTAGGCTTGGAGGCTACGACTGAGTCTCCCCAAGTTGCTCTCGTGGTGGTTTGATTAGGGCCAAAATGCGGGGTTTCTGTGAAGCGGGAGAGTTTTGGGACTCTGGCTGCGAATCATGACGGCCTAGGAATTCACCGCTGATTGGCTTATCTAGCGCCGTCCTCACGAATCAGAGCCCTTGGAGGCTTGGCGGTATGCTAATTTCGAGGGTGTTAAGCGCCAGCAATCCTAGGCAAACCAAGCTCTCTCCTATTCGGAGCGGTTCCCAAACGTGTCTCGAATGCGAAACTCACCAAGGCAAGGATGGGTATCCGATTGACACGTAGCACCGCGCCCTAGTCTCTCTATCTTCGCCAAGAGGGATCTGGAGGATCCCGTACAAACATACACTGATTAGGATTGCAATTCGTCCTCTCGGGAAGAATACACCACACAGACTAGCAGTCGACGGACCCACTTAGGTGGTTCCCGAGTGGGTTCCACTTTACGGACTCCCATTAGCCAGAGAGAAGATTAATCTCCATTCGGGACCAACCTTGTGGTTACGTGCACTCGCGTCTGCAACGCGACTCGCCCATTTAAATGGACACCAAAACGCGTCTTGGTTGGCGCTGAATGCAGGTCCTATCACTTTAAGGAAGCGGAAAAGATGATGACCAGGAGGCATTCATTACTGACGTCCCTGAAAACCATGCCTTAGCTACCCGCTATGGTGCTTGAAGCGCATCCCTGATATAATACGTTGTGCGACTGCAGTACTAACAAATCAAGAAAGCGCAAATGAACGAATGCAGTGGTGAATTGCAGTTTGGGAGAAGCATCCGGAAGGAAACTCTTGGCGCTCATGCGTGGTGGGCTGGTCTTGATTGGGCTCACATGCTGTGGGTCATCTCACATACGTTCGTTCCATCTGTTCAGCATGCTCTGACACTCCGATCTCCAAGGGGAACTTTTGTCCAGATGCGCATTGGATCCTACCGCTTTCGCAACTAAGCGTCCGAGGTTATTGGCAATAAAGATAATCAGCCGTCTTAAAAGGTATGCAAACTGTTACCGGCTTGTTCTTTAACATCCCATGGTCGATAGCTGCATCATGGACCTCTCAGTAGCACATATTTGTCAAGCTCGAACAAAGCGGAGACCATTACGGAGCTGCTTTACCGCTTCTTTAACGCTTGCTGTGTTTCTTCATAATAGTAAGGCGTCGTATCTAAATGTTATCACCAGCGCTCTGGGTAATCTGTCTGGCAGAAGTCACAGGTGTCACATGTTATTCCCACTTGGCCACAAATTGACGAGTTCTCTAGCGATCATAATTCGCTGCCTGCAACATAGCTGTCTGATAGCATGCGATTTTCGAGTCCAGCTTACCGACCTGTCATGCTTTGCCTTTCTGTATGGTAGACGGCAAGAGCATGTCCAATACATTGCAGAGCTATGCAATGGGAATGCAGAATTGTTACGAAAGTATCCCTTGTACTTTTTTGCTCTCTTATCCGAAGAACTATACGCATGTTGGATTGAATGATTGCTGTCACTCAAAAAGAGGTTTCGGAGATTGTATCCGCAACGGGAATGACCCGTGAAGGATGGAGGACTCCTGTTTCACCTGACCGACTCGTGAAACTGTTAGACATCGAGACGTTGCCTCGGATCATATGCGGAATACACAGTATCGGAGACGAAAGAAAGCCGAAAGCAGAGCTTAGTAAGATGCTAAAGGTTCTGAAGGAAGCCGAAAGCAGTGCTTGAAAGCATGAAGCCACTAGATTACAGAGGGCTTTGCTCTGTAAATAAGCCGGAGAGGCGTTACTAGCGCTGTGGAGAAGAGAATGAAAAGAGTGGAGTTGATTCAATTGCTTAACTGTTACTTAAAGAGTGCTTAGTGAGTGAAGAGCTATATCTAGGAGAGTAAAACCCCTATTATAGGCTGTAAGAAAGTCTTTAGAGCCACCAGAAACAGTTGTTAGACCAGACTATTGAAGGAACTACTAGCTATCATCAAAACTCCATGAGCGTCATGGTCAATTCTGGAGAGCCAAAGGGCCAGGGAGCCAAAAGAAGGAAAGAAAAAAAGAGTCCCCCAATCCTCTCTCCTCCAGAGAGGGATCCAATCCATATCCTCCCCAGTCCTCATAGAATCCAATCGCCATCTACCACAGCTAGCAGTAAACTCGCAATCCTACATGGCATCATCAGTTTGTTTTGCACCAACAGCCATTATATCTCCCCGCCGTGCACCGTCCGTTGCTTCCAGGGCCGTTGCATCCGTTTTTGAAACAGGAGTTGACCGAATTGTTACATACGGCCTTGCATGGACAGCCTTCGTAGGCGGCCGTGCAGGCTCCCATCCCGTTCCACGGCGTGTTTCTGCCCTCGCACCCATTGTCGTCGCACCAGCCCGGCTTGGGGCCACACGCCTGGCGAATGCCGAGAGCTTGGTGTTGATTGTTGGTAGAGAGGGAGGGTATGGCTCCGCCGAGCCCGGAGAGGGCGAGGGTGGTGAGGAGAGGGATGGTAAAGTTGAGCTTCATGATGTCGAGGGGGGGTTTGGTGTCTTTGGATGCGATGAGAAAAGGCGGACGACTCTTTGCTTGCTGTTGTGATGTCAGCTTGCTACGATGAGAGACAGTGACAAGAGGAGGCGACCTCCGTATTTATAATCATTTTTCACTTTTTTTTCTTTTCTTTTCACTCTTTGTCTCTCTCCTCTTCTGTGACCTAGCCTTGCCAGACATAATTATTTGAACATTCATCAGCAGCAACCACGCCGCGAGGGTCTTGTACGAGCGTGGCATTCCCCCACCATCACAACTTCATCAATCCAATGGCAACATCTGAAATAAGCCTTTAATGGTCCCTCGTGCCTCTTATTCTCTAATCGGGAACTGCAGAGAACTTGTGTTAAAATTCATGTTGCTTACTCACATTATCCTGGCACTCACTGCGGTGGTATTTTTGCGCACAGATGTCTTGGTTACAGGTAATTGGCCGGTCTATTGTAATTTTGCGGCGCGGATTCCCTTTTAGACAGACGGTATTGGCATTTCAATGCAGGGTTTTGGCAATTGCCTCTGAACCAGACTTTGGTACAGCTGGGGTCCGAACTATCTGCAGTCCTTGCCCTCAGTTGAACACAAGACCAAGGATGGCCAATAACGCCAAGCTGAACGAAAAGTTCCGCGTGATCAACGACGACTTCCATAAGCTTGGGGGTAAAGTTTTACGCCAATGTTAGGAAATCCCTTGGAGGATGAGCACTCAGGCCGCCTGGCTGGACGGCGTACTTAGCGGAGAGCTAGCCAATCCTAACGTGGGAGAGCCTCACCTAGAGAGGCCCCGATTTGAGTAGGGGGAATGGGATAGAGGAGAAAAGGTCAATATAGCCTCGACAAGACGGGGATAGACAAGTTTGTCTTAAACTAGGCGGAGACTTGATGCTAGAAATGGGGGCATGGACTGTGAAAGCTTGGGTATTCTCAGCCGAAAATATCAATACTAGAGAGCCGGCAATCTTGCCTTATCCATAGATCTACCCATACACTTAGCCATGTAATCAAGCCAATCATGGGCGGTGATGAGTGGCGGTGGTGCAACTCGGGACACCTTGCTCCAAGAGGTTACTGGATGATGAATCTGTAATGAGAGCAAAACAGAGAATGAATGATCTGAGCTGCCAGAGTACAACCGGGAGCAAGCTACGTACCTACCTTGCAACAAATCTCTCGTTGCCGCTGCTCGGGCACATGGGAGTATACGCTACAAGAGAAGGCCCATGTTTTTTGTGTTTTGTTTTGTCTCGTGGACTAAAATATATATTTTATAGTCTATACTGAGGAAAATCGGCCAAAAGATTAGGAGCTATAAGTCCTGATTGAAGCGGTCAATATCTGTAGGACGCCGAGACCAAGATTGACCCAGACGGGCCTCTTGTTTTCGTCTGCCCCATCTATAAAGAATCGACCGTCGTTGGCTGGGCGATTCCCCACACCGTCCCCGTCGGCAACATCTGCTCTTCCCACCAGCAGAAAGTAGGGAACTTTAACAGACCCGCCCCTCTGCAGTTCGTCGACGTAGGCCAGCCGCATGATAAGAGCAGCATCGCAGTTCCAAAACCTCACAACCACATCTCCGACCGCGGCTGATGGTGGGACGAGAGCGACAAGGTGTTCTGTGCCAATGCATATCCTCGGTCCGTCTTGGGCCTCGTCTCGGACGCTCTCCATCCACCGCTCGCGGGCGTCATCCCACATCTGCCTGTATTTCTGGTCAAGCTTTGCATGGTCAGGGTGAAACCCGGTCCTCTCACCCTGCCATGCAACGACACCATAGCTTCGGATCTCCGTGATGCGATTCAACTCTCTGTCTCCGAAGCCTAGGATTCTTGCCGAGTAGGAATCGTTAACGGCGCGGACTATTTCAAGGTCGTGCGGGTCGTTAAACATCAACTCGCAGGTGTTGAGCCATTCTTGTTGTGCTCGAAACGAACCAACGAGGGAGCTATAGTCTGGCCCCAGTTGCGTGATCTCGCCAGCTAGATAGCCCATGGCTTGAATGATGGGCCGTGGGGTAACCTGAGTGCCACACACAAACTCAAGCTCAACGTTGCCACCAAGAGCAGCTTGAATGACGCCCGCGGTTCTGACGATGGAGATCGACCTCTCGTGTGCTGGTGGATCCAGCCCCTCAATTCGGCTGGTTATGGGTCGCACTCGGAAGAAGACAGCCTTGACCGCCTCTTCCCAAATGTCGTAGTACGACCGAGAATAGTCGACACGAAGCGTCCCAGAACCCCTTTTGAGTTCCGGCTTACCACAAGAGTCTCCGGAGTCTAACGGCTCAAGGTACACCTCGAGCAAACCGTCTCCATCCCCAGCCGATGCACGTATATCAGTCGCCAAGCCCAACAACGCAAACAGCCTATCCCTCGCCTCCTGGCATCTCTGATCCACAAACCTCTCCACCAAGCTCTCAAACCTCATCGCTTCAGTATGCCTCCCCACCCTGGCTTCAACAACCTTCAACATCCCCCTCGCCTCCACCCTCTCATTCCCAGTGACCTCCCTCCCCACCTCTTTTGCAAGTTTCCTCGCATACTCCAACATCTCCCACCTCTCAACCTCCTCAAACCGCCACATCTTGGCCCCAAACACAAAAACTAACTCCCTCGCCAAACACGCCTCCTGAACAATCCACAACCTCGTCCAGTAAGAACTCATCGCAATCCTCGGAAAATCAAACGAGCTCCGTCCTGGCTCCCGCGAAGACGTGGGTTTTCTCACCTCCTCGATCGAAGCAGCGAGATCACCAACCGTTCCGTCTTCCCATTCTATCGCCATGATTCGAACCGGGTCCGGAACAGCGGGATTTATCTCGCGGAGACCCAGCCACGCAATGACTTTTTGGGCGCGCGAGTAGATGAAGGACATCATTGCTACTTGGGCGTTGCGCTCGGGCATGTCGGATTGGTTGATGCAGATTGCGTCGATCCAGAGGTGGAGGGGGTGGGTTTTTGAGCGGATGTGGAGGAGGGCGAGGAGGAGGTTGGAGTGGATTTGGAAGGGGTGGGCGTTGATTGTGAGGGTCGTGAGGTCGGGTGAGCGTGGGTATGAGGGCTCCGAAGGTGAAATGTTGCTGGCGATGGCCTGGGCGAGGGTTTCAAGATCGGGGTACGGGAGGCCCCAGGTGTAGGAGAGAGCTGCGTATCGGGGCTTGGTGCTGAAGGGTGCTGTTGTTAGGGTGCATTTTAGCGGGTCGGTGAAGGTGCCGGGTTCGATTGTTAGGATGCGGATTGCATCGACTGAGGGTGGCAGGGGAGGATATGGAAAAGATTCTGAAGATGACATGTTGGATGCGAGGGACTGTTTCTTATGACCGATTGTGAGACGGGAGAATGAAGGAAGTGTCGTTGGGTGGAAGTTGTGCCCCTCATTTGATGTGTGGGGCATTAGCACACTCCCAATCAGGAAATTTAGATCTGCGGCATCAGATTTCGGATTTCACTGGTGCTTGCACTTAACTATCAGAGGCGATTTTGCGTGAACCCAAACTTCTGAGACGGTTTCAACAACGGCGACAACGCAAGAGGTAGTTGCGTATACGTATTCACACCGTCCCGAAGATGTTTGTCACCCACCGAATCCTTGGCTAACACTGCCAGAATATCCAAAAATTGGCGAGCCGAAGCAACCCCTCTCAAATGAAACATTAATGGCCAATCGTTCAACATCAGCGTAAACTCGTGGGGCTGTGGCCCAGAAACGCAGATCCTGCACAGTGTTGATTTGCCTGCACAGCCACGATGGTCCCATCACAACAGAGTCTTCCTCACCCGAAATTCGAGCACACAATTTCCCTCGACCTCAATACCTGAGAGCATGATGGCCACAACCGACGGCGCCGCAACCCCAATTGAGTTGGACCCAGTTCTCCTTCAGTCTGAACAGGAAGAGGACACAGACGCCGACGAAGCGGTGCTGTGCGAGCGCTGTAAGAATTTCGACATACAGGCCTTCGGTCGCAGCGAAAATCGCACCCGCGGATACATGCTGCACGACGTGCAATTAGCTGCGACCAACGCTGGAGATTGCGCCGACTGTGCGTTCTGCTCGCTTGTGCTTCGCAGCGTCGAGGACGTCGAAAGACCAAAGGACACAACAGAATGGGAGTTGAATCCATTCCGCATTCCCATCGATAAAGATCCATCCATGTACGTGCACATGACGCCGTGCGCAGACAATATCATTACAACTACAGATCCGACGATCACCTCTGGTCTAAGAGCCAACCGCCTCCGGGCCGCCGTCGCGGACCGTTTCAGCGAGGTTATGAATGCATCCGAACATGAGCTGTGTCTCGTGGCCGACCCGGATAGCCCAGCTGCACACAGTAATGACATAACGGGACGCTATCTCGGCACAGATCCCGACTCGCCCGCCCATTTCGATAGCATTCAGGCCTGGATCCGCGCCTGCGAGAGTCACCCCAAGTATATGCAGACCGTATCGGGCGTACCGATTGACGCCCAACGAGCCGAGCTCCCGGCGCGCTGCATCCGTCTTACGGGCCGCGGTCCAAACATCGTCGCCCGGCTTGCTGTGACCGAAGGCATGCGCGGCAGCTACATCACCCTGACGCATCGCTGGAACGGGGAAACAGAGCGGTGCAAGACAACGACAGAAAATTGTGAACAGAGACTACAGGAGGGAATCGACCTGCAAGGGCTCCCGAAGCTGTTCCGCGACGTCTTCGCCGTTGCGGCCAGGCTGGATGTCAGCCACATCTGGATCGACTCGCTCTGCATCATCCAGTCCGGCGATGGTGGTGCCGACTGGAAGAAAGAGGCGCCCCGGATGGCGCAGTACTACCAATACTCGCTGTTCACCGTGGCAGGAACCATGGAAGACATGAACAACGGGCTACTCCAGCCTTACTCGGAAGGCAACGCGCCCTGGGGGGTCAGTAACACGCTCGTCCGACTACCATACCGAGACAAAACCGGCTCACAAGCTGGCCACTTCTTCGTCTACCGCCGCCAGATCCCCGTCGTAAACGACTACTGGACGACCGTGCGGAAGAGCGTCCTCTTCCGTCGCGGCTGGATTCTCCAGGAATGGCTCCTAAGTAAACGCCTCGTGTGGTACACTCCCAAGGGCCTCTTTTTCGAATGTCACACGGACGGCCCGCGGACTGAATACCAAGAGCGAATCCTTGTCTCGAACGCACAGCCGCATCTGCGCGCCCAGCTCCAGATGAAAGCGTTGTTTCATTTTGATAATATCGCCATCCTCGATTTCTGGTACCGCACCATCGAGCTCTACTCGTCCTGCAGCCTGACTAAGCCCGATAAGGACCGCATTTTGGCCGTCGCCGGCCTGGCTAAGGAGGTGGGACGTATTCTAGCCGACCGGACAGGGGAAGTCGCTGTGAACGGGATTCATCACGAGACGTACCTCGCCGGTTTGTGGCTTCGGGATCTTCATCATGGGCTCCTCTGGGAGGAAGACCACTCGGCTACGCCGTGGGAAACGATTGTCGAGCAAGCCCCATCTTGGTCGTGGGCGTCGCTGATGACACTGGTCAAGTGGCCGGACAAGGACAAGGAAGCCGAGAAGGGCTTGCGTGTGGTGGGGCTCTGCCTGACACGTCAAGATCAAGACCGAGACGGGGACGATGATCATCACCAACGACAGGGTCACGCTGCTGAGTACATCATCGAAAGAAGAGGCTGGGCGGTCCAGCGACGACCCGATCGTCCGGCATTGGCACCGCGAAGGGCCCAGTTCGATCCAACCAATATGTTCGCCTGCCTTCATATCCGTGCAAGGCTCTGCATCGTCCATGTTCGCGGGTATCTCGGAAGAGACGGAAGTGCCAGGGCTGCCGCTGCCACGGCTTATACCAACCGGCCACCATCCGGCAAGTTGAGAGCCCTATGTTCTGCGACCAATCCGGAGGTTATTGCGGGGTGGGCATCTGCCGAACGTCTGAAGCAGCCAGACGCGATCTGCGCTGACGCCGGTGTGGCTGTTCAGGTACTCCTTGTCTCGACGAGGTTTGTAAGGAGGGGGGTCTTGCTGAAAAGGAAGGATCGCGTGCTGGACGTCCTCCTCATTGAGGAGATCGATACAAGGAATCATGTGTTTCGGCGTTTGGGTGTTGGGAGGATATTTGACAGGGATTTGGTCGCCGAGTTGGAGACGGCCGAGGAGCGGGATATTAAGTTTATCTAGGCAGTAATTTTAGAAAGATTTGATAACAATGAGATTACGTAGGCAGTACGTTACATAAGGTACCACCCATCTAAAGCTGTATCTGCCGGTCCGGCTCCCTCCGCCCCGTTGGCGTGTACTTCATCATGACATCCACCCACAGTCCGCAGAGCCTCGAAGCCCAAAACAGCGTATAAAAAAGAATAAACAGGACGAGAGGTGCAGCTCCTGTCATTAGCTTTAGCTTCAGGTACATGATCCTCAGTTGCCGCTCGAGGTCATCAGCGGTAAGGTCCGGTCGCTTGAGTTCGTCGTCGTACGCATGCGTTGGATAGTTGAAGATGGAAACAACACCCTTAGCAAACAAACCAAACGACAGACCCAGAAAGGCAAATCTGTACACGACGGGACGGATTCGGAAGTTCGCGGAATGTTTTCTCCCGCGGTGACCCCAGTACTCATCGCACTTCGAAGCTGTGGCGTTGTATTGCGTGATGTAGTCTAGGCGTTTGATGGGGACGCGGAAACGGGGGTCACTGTCACCCTGAGCAACGGAGCCGTCTTCGGAGTTTCGGAAGATTGATCGACCTAATAGAGACGGAGCCATGACCCAAGGGCGGGGAGGAGGTGTGGAGATGCGCGCGAAGAAGGATGTGCGGATGAAGCGCTTGTTTGCGAAGGCGCAAAAGAGGAAGACGCCAAGCGGGGCATAAAGGCTGCTTTTTGCTTTGCTAAGGTAAACGTCATATATTAGAATCAGAACTTTGACGGTAGATAATAGGTACGAAAGGAGGGAACATACGATGACGGGAGTTTCGAAAGATTGTTTTCTTGGATGAGCAGATACACTATCCACGTAATCGCAAGGCCGTATATCATGAGGCCAAAGGAGATAAGAGGATCGGAAAGTCGCGAGTCAGGCATATAATCGAACCAGGCTATTGTTTGACAGCGGTGTGGCTGCTCCCGATCCGAGTCTGACGGGTGGGAAACGCTTTCAGGTGGATCGGTTGTACCTCGACTGCTTGCCTCGGAGGATATCCTTGACTCCACTGTTTGAGTCTCTGAGTCGGAGCCAGTCTCATTCCTGGACCGGCGGCGGATTGTCTGCTGCGCATAGACTTTCGACAGTGGACTGGACTGCTGCGACTGGAATCGCGCTAACGAATTCAACCCGGACGGCATGAAATCGGGAACCGTGACAGTCTCTGCATCTGCACCCTGGAGATTTGTACTCCCCTCAAGCGGATACGGCTGTACAGTTGGTTCATAGTGCTCATCATTCTTTCGAAGAAGGAAACGGCGCACCATCCAGACGTAGAGGCTGATAGCTGGAAGCAGCAGAACCATTTGCAAAATTGTCTGTCCGTAATCGATATTTATCGTCCTGTGAGTGTACCCAGCGGCGCGTATCATGGCCACGTGAAGGATGAATGCAGGAACAGTCGTCAGCACCGATACCACCGTAACCGCCCGACGATATTGCACGCCCGGCCGTCGACAGCCGAAAAAGCTGTACGGGTTCGCGAAGAGGGCATGCCATGTGAATCGCGTCGCGAGGGCCACGGCGCTCGCTGCCCCTGAAAGCACATTCAGTCGGGTCGCGCGTGGGCCCCAGAAAAACAGGTCGACGACAAAACGGCTGAAAAGGATGGTGAAGTGCATTGCGCAGAGAAGCCTGAGGAGGTGGCGCCATGACTGGGGCCTGTTCTGGAAGAGGCGGCGAGTTTGTTCCTTCGTGCGACGATTGGCATTCTGGATTATGTCGTAGTCCCTTCGCAGCTCCGGATCCAGAGGTGCGTTGGCGTTGATCGGGTCGCACATCTGGAAATAGTTGAAGGGAAAGCATTTGAACCTTGAGGCTCGAAGCTTTAGTAGTGACAGGACGGAAAGATTGACGAAAGGTGCGACGTCCGCATGGTGGCTGTGCACCCTTTCCTCAGCTGCCGCCGCCAAGACTAATTTCGGACGAGATTCAGGAGTGGTTACCCCACTTCCCGATTGATTGCCTCTCAACCACTGCACGAGCTACTACTGTGACAACCGCTTTTGAGCTTCCCCGCCTACCACGCCTGCACAAGGAGGACGCTACACGCAAGAAAACCATGCCGCTCGGCTGTGACATTTGAAGCTCGACATGCAACACGTCATACTCTGTACATGCTTCGGATCAGCGATACACTGCCGGACACCTTGGATACCCTCTTATCTGCTATGTCTAGCGGGCATCTTCTAGAAGTCCACTAGCGCGGCGATTCTGTTTTGCTCCGCCGTCTTTGCGGCGGAAATGTCTGCAAAGTCGAAGCCGTGCGGTAGCCCTGCATACAGGTGGAACTCGACCTCGACGTTCGCAGCTGCCAGACGAGCCGCATACTAATGACAAAGTTAGTCATACGTTCCCAACAGCCGGGAAGGGGAATGAAATTCAACACACCGCAATATCCTCTCCCGCAAACAGATCACACCCTCCCACATCGATATAAGTCCTCGGTAGCCCCGACAAATCGTCCATCCTTGCCGGCACCGCATAACTCGGCACCTTGGTCTTATCAACCCCCCCAAGATACGCTTCCCACCCAATCTCGTTATTCCGCAGCGTCCATGTTAGCAATGCCGCTAGCGGGCTGTCGGTGGCCAACTTAGTCCGGTCGTCCAGCATCGGATACACCAGCAACTGCTTCGCAATCGGGGGCGTCAGGCCCCGGTCGCGCGCCAGCAGCGCCACCGCCGCCGCGAGGTTCCCGCCCGCGCTGGCGCCGTACACGCAGATGCGCGCCGGATCGATGCCGTGCGTCGCCGCATTCGTCCGCAGCCACTCAAGCGCTGCGTAGACGTCGTCGAGCGGCGTCGGGAATGGGTGTTCAGGCGCCAGCCGGTAGCTCACGGCGAAAATAGGGCGGTCGATCTTTTCTGCGGTGGCGGCGATAGCGGGCGACGTGATGGGTACGCTGCCTGCGACGAGACCGCCGCCGTGGATGTAGAGGATAGCAGGACCTGGACCCGGGGCGGTGGTGGGTGGTGCGAAGCGCGTGATCGCGAGCGAGGCGCCGTCCTTGGAGGTAAAGTGGAAAACGGTCTGCACGACGGAGGGCGCCGGTGAGACCCTGCTGAAGGCGAAGCGGAGGATGAGGTCGGTGTTGGCGCGTAGATCGTGTGCGGTTTGGGCTTGCGGCAGCGGGACGCCGGCGAGCTCTGCGACGACCTTTTGATACTCGGGGTCCCACTGGAGGTTTGAGGGTGCGGCGGACATATTGATGACTGCAATTTTTTGCTGTGTATGCTATGCGAGAGGTGTTTTGGTGGACAACTGTGTTTATTGCGTATGTGTATGTATTTTGAGAAGTCAGTTGTAGACGAGTCCCAACGGAGCGGCAGCGGATAAGGACACTCAAAGAAGCCGATCCTGAAACCAACCCGCCGCAGATTTCCGTCTCGATTTGTCAGGCTCTGGAGCGAGAATCCCAGTCAAAATACAGGGTGCCAAGGCTTGCCTGCAGGAAGTGCCTCTGTGTGGGCCATTGCGCCTTCTTTTGCTCCACAATAAATGGCCAGTAAGGTGCTTGCTGCTTGATACTCTGGACATCATAGCATGGTTTGTTGCTGTGACCCACGACAGGGAAGTGGGGTTGCTCGGCTCGATCCTCGGTGTTCGGCTCGGAGCCGGGGGTTAGAACTACTGCTGTGTTTCAGCCCCGACTGGTTAGGCAGCGATATGTTATTAGGTAGACCCAGAGAAGGGGCGGAGGAATGTTTACTGCACTCCAAAGAAACGCCGATGTATTGTCGTCTCCTCGTTGGGATGGCCGTTTTAACCATAAAGTATAATGTTAGTTCGGGATAATGCGCCTGGGCGCCGGCGATCTCAGTCGGAAGAAAAGACCAGTAGCCGGTCGGACTTGGCACCTACACGCCTTCTTGGCAGTACCTTTTTAGGAAGTCTTCTGCATCTGCCCAAGATACTTGGAGTTCTCTAGTAGTGATCGTAGTGGTCCCAGCACTAGGTAGATACGCCTGCGTCGATACAATCCGCCGCCATCTTCGGGAGGAACGGCCATTTTCGACTTTGTGAAACTGTACCCCCACTTCCACCAAGCCGGGTACAAAATACAACCCGGTATTGCGAAGTGGATCCAAGATAACAGCGACACGGTACTTGGATGGCTCCTGCATATCCTGAAAATCTCGTCCAAGGTACTTCGAAGACACTCGGACCGGCTCAAGAGCGAGCACCTAGACAATGCCACCAAGGACTGATTCGCAGGTACTTTAGTGCGTACCGCCTAGGTAGAACAGGGACTACTCACTTCACTCTCGACAAGGAAGGAGCGAGCGAGCGAGCGTTGCCATCACCGGCTGACTGGAGACGATCGCAAGAAGGAAGAAGGGCATTTATTTTGGGTTCACGTTCGGTCTGTTTTTTTCAGCATCAAGACTCTACCATGTGTCAAACCGCCTCCCAGAGGTAGGACGGAGGATCACTGCACGCCCGGGAGAACATCTGGAACATGGACAAGTCGATACCCGGTGCAATCTTCATGTTTACAATCTTGCCGGGGCGTTTCGGCTAGCAGGTGATGCGAAAAGTGCCCCGTGCTAAAGGTTGCCGGGACATTGCCGAGGTCAGTGACAAAGCTCTTGTTGGCTTCCCACCAGGTCCCATTTGTCGCTGCGATGGCGAACAAATGGAAAAGGCTCGCCAAAGTCGTGCATCGGCGCAATATCTAGTTTGGAAAAGAATCTGTGCTTGCAGAGACAAGGCCGCAGCGTTTCAAATGGTGACTGGAGGGATGCCGGTCTCCTTAAATTTCCATTTGCGTCCCAACGGCCGTCAACCGATGATGCGGGAGCTAAGTGGATTGGCCGGCCCAAAAAGCCTGCAGCCCAATTGGGAAGTTGCGGGGCCAGGATCTTCAATGTGTCTGTCCCGCTCCAGACAGCCACTTAGGATCGGCCCGCGGCGACATGAGCCGCCGCCTTACATGTAAGAGAAGCAGGCACTGCCGTTATCTGTCTTGGCAGTGTTAGAAGGCCCGAAGAAGGGGCCTCCTTTCGACTTACATCGCTGCTGTGTTTGACGTCTTTCCACGTCCGCAGTTTTCGCGACACATATGCATTGCCAAGAGCCCATCCAACACCTGCTCGCCTGCTCGCCCCCAAGCCAGTGCTGTTCTACTCGGCGAATCAACATGCGATCCGCAGAGAAGATAAGCTCTGCTCGGGATTTCACTCTGGAAGCTGATGGACGATCGATATTACCAGACTCAGAGGAGTCCAGCGAGGAGGCAGTAACTGAAATAACCTCCCCAGTCCATCGTCAGAGTGGCTCACCCTTGAACTCGGCTGTCGCTAGTTCCACGCCTCGATCCACGGATTTCCGTGCCACTAAGTTCGCAGACAAACATACGGCCGCCCACTGGTTCCTCGGGACCGAACAAGACCAAGCCGACCAACCAAAAACAGCTACTAAGCGAAGCCACGCTCTCATGCTCCAAGCAGCCATCATCACCACTGTCCTTCCCAGCAACATATGTCTCACAATCTTTGCGATGGTCCGCT
>Ga0247770_1000144_pt1 | contig 64317 bp, 60 predicted proteins | sample UWRJL136409B6_FD_179943 | JGI IMG/M metagenome (GOLD analysis project Ga0247770, IMG submission 179943) | Plant litter microbial communities from Arlington Agricultural Research Station in Wisconsin, United States - UWRJ-L136-409B-6 | ecosystem: Environmental > Terrestrial > Plant litter >...
CGCTCGGCGATGGAGTCGAGGTCCACGTCGTCGGCCAGCGGCATGTCGCGGGTGTGGATGCGCAGGATCTTCTTCCGCCCCTCCAGCTCCGGCACCGAGACGTACACCATCTCGTCGAAGCGCCCCGGCCGCAGCAGCGCCGCGTCCAGCAGCGTGGGGCGGTTGGTGGCGCCGATCACCACGATCCCCTGCATCTCCTCCAGCCCGTCCATCTCCGCCAGCAGCGTGTTCACCACCCGCTCGGTGACCGCCGGCTCCCCCACGCCGCCGCCCCGCTCCGGCGCCAGCGAGTCGATCTCGTCGATGAAGACCACCGCCGGCGCCACCTGCCGCGCCCGCTGGAAGAGGCGGCTCACCTGCTGCTCGCTCTCGCCGTACCACTTGCTCAGCAGGTCGCTGCTCTTGGCGGAGATGAAGTTGGCCTCCGACTCGCGCGCCACCGCCTTGGCGATCAGCGTCTTTCCCGTCCCCGGCGGGCCGTAGAGGAGAAAGCCCTTGGCGGGGCGGATCCCCAGCCGCCGGAACGCCTCCGGGTGCCGGAGCGGGAGCTCCACCCCCTCGCGCAGCGCCCGCTGCGCCTCCTCCAGCCCGCCGATGTCGTCCCACCCCACGTCCGGCACCTGGATCATGATCTCGCGCACGGCGGAGGGCTGCACCCGCTTGAGCGCGCCCAGGAAGTCGTCGCGGCACACCTCCAGCGTCTCCAGCACCTCCGGCGGGATCTCGGCGCGGTCCAGGTCGATGCGCGGGAGGTTGCGGCGGAGCGCCTCGATGGCCGCCTCGCGCGCCAGCGCCGTCAGGTCCGCCCCCACGAAGCCGTAGGTGGTGCGCGCCAGCTCCTCCAGCTCCACGTCGGTCCCCAGCGGCATCCCGCGCGAGTGGATCTTCAGGATCTCCAGCCGCCCCGGCGAGTCGGGGACGCCGATGACGATCTCGCGGTCGAAGCGCCCCGGCCGGCGCAGCGCCTCGTCCAGCGCGTTGGGGCGGTTGGTGGCGCCGATGACCACCACGTTCTGCCGCGGCTCCATCCCGTCCATCACCGTCAGCAGCTGGGCCACCAGGCGGCGCTCCACCTCGCCCGTGGCCTCCTCGCGCTTGGGGGCGATGGAGTCGATCTCGTCGATGAAGATGATGGACGGGGCCTGCTGCTGCGCCTGCTGGAACACCTCGCGCAGCCGCTGCTCGCTCTCGCCGTAGAAGCGGCCCACGATCTCCGGGCCGGCGATGTGGAAGAACTGCGCGTCGGCCTCGTTGGCCACGGCGCGGGCCAGGAGCGTCTTTCCCGTTCCCGGGGGTCCGTGCAGGAGCACGCCCTTGGGCGGGTCGATCCCCAGCCGCTGGAAGAGCTCGGGGTGCTTGAGCGGGAGCTCGATCATCTCCCGCACCTGGTCGATGGTGGTCCCCAGCCCGCCCACGTCGTCGTAGGTGATGGCGGCGCGTCGGTGCTCCTCGGCCTCCACGTACTCCGGGAGAAGCTCGATCTCCGTGTCGCTCTCCACCCGCACGATCCCGCGCGGCGTGGTGGAGACCACGACCAGGCGGACCTCCTGGAGGCCGAAGGTGGTCTGCTGGAGGAGGTTCTGGAGGATGTCCTCGGGGAGGATGGGGCCGTCGGTGGCGCGGGTGTTGGGGGGGCGGTAGACGGAGGTGGAGACCACGTCGCCGGCCGACACCGGGCGCTGGAAGAGGGTGCGGCGCAGCGCGTCGCCACTTCCCATCAGGCGGATGTTCTTCTGCGCGGGGGCCAGGGTGACGCGCCGCGCCGGCCGCACCTCCGCGCGCCGCAGCTCCACGTGGTCCCCGATGGTGACGCCCGCGTTGGCGCGCTGGAGGCCGTCCAGCCGCACCATGTCGTCGCCGTCGTCGCTGGGGTAGGCGCGGAGCGCGATGACCGCCGTGGTCCGCTTCCCCTCCACCTCCAGCACCTCCCCCTCGCGGATGCCGACCGCCTCCAGCTGCTTGCGCCCCACGCGCGCGACGCCCTTGCCCACGTCGTCCTTGGGGAGCGCCGCCACCTGCACGCGCACGCCCTCGCTCCGCTCCCTGTCGGGCTTCTCCCCGCCCCGCTCTTCGTCCGCCATCCCCGCCCCCTCGTCTCCGCTGTGTGGACGCGCGGATGCCGTGAGCCTCGCCGCGCGCGGGCGGTGCGTTCAAGGTGCGGGCCACGGGGCGGGGCAAGAGGAGCGGGCGATTGAACCCGCTGCAACGACCACGCGGCGTCGCGAGGGGGCTCCCCTGAGCACCATGCAGCCACGAAAACGATTTTTCGACGTTGCACGCGCAACCTGCACGACCGATTCGCCGTTTTCGAGCCTCCCGCACGGGGTTGTCGGCACCATGCCAGCAGGCCGAGGGCACCGGCGCAGGGCTCCACGAGCCCGGCGCCGGGACCAGGCCCCACCCGGCGCGAGCGAGTGCAACGGTAGCCGCAACGGCCGCGGGGGCAACAGGGAGGCTCGCGCCGCAGCGTACCCCCTTGCTGTCCGCTCAGTGAGGAAGGTGAACCAGGGGAAGCAGCGAAGAAGCAGCGACCGACCGGCCAGCCGGAAGCACGCACGAAGCCCGGCGCCGCCGCATTCCAACCCGGGGCGCCGGGGGCTTTCGGACGTCTGCGGGGAGTGGCCCAGCCCGAAATGAACAATCGCGAACGGCGGGGTCGGGGGGGGGGGGGGCAAGCCCCCGCTCGCCTGCCGCCCGCTGGTGGGAGCCTGGTCCGCGAAGCTCTTGGTCCACGATCCGCCACCCCTCGAGGCCCCGGTGGCTCACACCGCCGGGGCCTTCGTGCATCCGCCGCCCGGTCCTATTCCCAGGGCTTCAGGACCACCTTGATGCAGCCGTCTTCCTTGTCGCGGAAGGTCCTGTACATCTCCGGTCCCTTGTCGATCGGGACGGTGTGCGTGATCACGAAGGACGGGTCGATCTCACCGGACTCCACGCGGCGCAGCAGCTCGTCGTGGTAGCGTGGGACGTGCGTCTGCCCGGTCTTCAGCGTGAGCGCCTTGTTCATGAAGGAGCCCATCGGGATCTTGTCGACGAAGCCGAGATAGACGCCGGGCATGGAGATGGTCCCGCCGGGCCGGCAGCACATGATGGCCTCCCGGATCACGTGCGGCCGGTCGGTCTCCTGCATCAGCATCGTCTTGGCCTTGTCGTACATCGAGTCCAGCGTCGCGGTGGCGTGCGCCTCCGCGCCCACGGCGTCGATGCATCGGTCCGGCCCCCGCCCGCTCGTCATCTCCATGAGCTGGTCGTAGACGCCCACCTCCTCGAAGTTGATGGTCTCAGCCCGTCCGTGCCGGCGCGCCATCTCCAGCCGCTCCGGCACGCGGTCGATCGCGATCACCCGCCCCGCCCCGAGCATCCACGCGCTCTGGATGCAGAACTGCGCCACCGGTCCGCACCCCCACACCGCCACCGTGTCGCCGGGCTCGATGTCCGCGTTCACCGCCGCCATCCAGCCGGTGGGGAAGATGTCGGAGAGGAAGAGCACCTGCTCGTCGGGAAGGTCGGAATCGATGCGGAGCGGCCCCACGTCGGCGTAGGGGACGCGGAGATACTGGGCCTGCCCTCCGGCGTAGCCGCCCGTCAGGTGCGAGTAGCCGAACAGCCCCGCGGTGGTGTGCCCCATCACCTTCCGCGCGAGGTCGGCGTTGCGGTTGGTCGTCTCGCACAGCGAGTAGAGCGTCTTCTGGCAGAAGAAGCAGGCGCCGCAGGAGATGGTGAAGGGAACCACCACCCGGTCTCCCTTCCGCAGCCGCCGAACCTCGCTCCCCACCTCCTCCACGATCCCCATCGGCTCGTGGCCGAGGATGTCGCCCGGCTCCATGAAGGGGTTGAACCCGTCGTACAGGTGCAGGTCCGACCCGCAGATCGCCGTCGAGGTGATCCGCACGATGGCGTCGGTCGGATCGACGATGATCGGATCCGGGACCTCTTCGCACCGCATGTCCGCGCGTCCGTGCCAGCTCAATGCTTTCATTGTCGCCGCTCCGGTCGGGAGATGAGAAAGGGGACCCGCCGCTCGGGCGGGCGCCGTGCGCTCCGTCAGTCGTGCCGCACCCGCTCGTTCCTGCTCTCGCTGAGCTGGCGCGCGACGACCACGTCCAGCACCGTCACCCCGACGATCGCGCTGATCGTCTTCAGGACGTTGTCGCGCTTGGGGTTGTCCTTGCGGAGCCCGCTGGCGAGCGTCGCGAGGTCGAGCACGTCGCCCGCGACGCGCCCCCACACCCACCCGGCCGGCTTCCGATTCGAGAGGATTCCCACCCCCTTGGCGATCTCGCGGAAGCCGTAGAGGCGGACGAGGTTCTTCTTGTCCTCCAGCCCCAGCTCTCCCGCGATCTTTTCCGGGGCAACCACCTCGGCGAGCCCCAGCGCGATGCTGAACCACCCCACCCCCGTCGCCATCGCCTGGCCGTCGTCGATCCTCCGCTCGGTGGCGAGATCCCAGCCGGGAGTGCGGGTCCCGGTGCCGAGCACCGCCGCATCCTCCGGCCGGAAGGCCCGCGCGCGTGAAACCTCCGTGGTCGTTGCCATGCTTCCCTCCGCCTCGTTCGAGTCCACCCACCCGCGCCGGGAAAGCCGGCGGGGTGGCGGCGCCCTGGCAGCACGGCAGATACCGGAGACGTGAACACCCGCATACAGATCCCGGCGAAAGATGGCATGTGTCACCGACGGAGCCCGCTTTCCATCGCGAGGACCGGCAGTCAGCGACCCACTGCCCTCGCGGAGCGAGGCAGCACGGGCGACACCCTCGCCACGCTGCGCCCCCATGCTCTGCTGCGCCTCCCCACCTGTTCGGAGGCGACGACACAAGGCCGAGCCGTTGGTGCCGAACACAGAGTGCTCGGCACCCTCGAAGTGGCCAGCAGTGGCACGCCAACTGCCGCACGCCAGCGGGCCGAGCCACCTACCCCCGCAAACGCGCGTCGGTACAGGCCATCCAGTGGATTTCGCGGCCAGCTGATCAACGACTGGTGCACCGCGGAGGCGCGCCAGGGACAGGATAGCGGCAGTGCGGCGGTCCGAGCCGCCGCATGCTCGCCCCCAGCGTGGGCGCATGCTGGGTTCCCCTCGTTCGGGAGGTTGGTCATGCAGGACTGGCTTGAGCCGCTCGCCGGCGTCATCGTGCTCGCGATCACCCTGCTGGACGTGTTCCTCACCGTCCTGTACGCGCGTGCGGGCACCGGGCTTCTCGCGCCGCGGCTTGCCCGGGGCGTGTGGCGCGCCTTCCGCGGGCTGTCCGGCGGAAGGAACGCCCGCATCCTCACGTACTGCGGTCCCGCACAGCTCGTCGCGCTGGTGCTGATGTGGGGCTTGCTGCTGGCGCTCGGCTCCGGCCTCCTGATCCATCCCGCCCTCGGCACGGGCGTCAAATCCAGCTCCGGCGCCACCGAGACCGATTTCATCACCGCGCTGTTCGCGGGAGGGAGCAGCATGTCCATCGTGGGGGCCAGCGACTATGGCCCCACCACCCCGGGCTACAAGCTGCTGTTCCTGTTCAACTCGCTGGTGGGCATGTCGGTGACCTCGCTCACGCTCACCTACCTGATGCAGGTCTACTCGGCGCTGCGCAGCCGCAACACGCTGGGGCTGATGGTGCACGCGCAGAGCGGCGAGACGGGCGACGCCGCGGAGCTGATCGCGCGCTGGGGTCCCGAGGGACGCTTCGACGGCGGCTACAACAACCTGTCCACGCTCGCCGGCCAGTTCGCGGCGATCAAGGAGACGCACCATTTCTATCCCGTGCTGTTCTACTTCCGCTTCGAGGAATCCTTCTACGCGGCGTCGCGCATGCTGCTGGTCACGCTCGACGCGGCCGCGCTGATTCGCACCGCGCTGGATCCGCGCGAGCTGGGCTGGCTGCAGAAATCCGCGGGCCTGGCCGAGCTCGAGCGGACCAGCGCCTTGCTGCTGCGCACCCTCAAACAGAACTTTCCGGTGCACCATGGGCCGTCCGCGGACAGCCCGCAGTCGCGTGAACGCGGGCGGCTGCGCTACGAGCGGGCCCTGCTGCGGCTGCGCGAGGCGGACATCCCCACGCGCCAGGACCCGGAGGCCGGCGCGCGCGAATACGCCGAGTTGCGCGCGAGCTGGGAGCCGGATGTCGAGGCGGTCGCGCCTGCGCTCGGCTACCGCATGGAGGAGGTGGACAGGGCGGGGTACGGCGGGACCTCGCGCGCCGCGGGCGGCTGAGGATCGTCGGAGAGCGGGACGGCCATTCGGCGTCCGGAGCCATCAGGGCACGACAAAAAAGCCCACCGACGCGCAGGCGCCGGGGGCTTTCGGCCGTCCATGGCACAAGGGGCAATCACCCCCTCGAGGGTTGACCGACGCGGCGGGTGAGGAACTCCGTCCAGGACCAGGCGTGGTCTGCGAGGCCCATGACCATTGCGGGGGAGCGCTGGCGGTACTCTCCGCGCGCGAGGCCGGCGGTCAGGATCCGCGCGTGGTCACTCCTCCGGGATCTCCATCCACCCCTCGCCCACCAGCACGGCGGAGCCGCCGACGCGGATGGCGGTGACGGCGCCGCCGCTCTTGTCGGCTTCGAGGAACAGCGTGCTGGGGCGGCCCATCTCGATCCCCTGCTCCACGGTCCAGCGGAGCGTGCCGTCGGTCGAAGCGCCGCGCGTCGCGAGATAGCCGGCGAACGCCGATGCGGCGCCGCCCGTGGCCGGATCCTCCACGATCCCCATCGCCGGCGCGAACATGCGGGCGCGGAAGTCGGCGGCGCTCCCCGTCTCCGGCGTGAAGACGTAGACGTGCGGCGCCCACGCATCCGCCAGCAGCCGCTGCCAGACGGATGGATCGACGCGCGCCCGCCCCAGCGCATCCAGGTCGCGCAGCGGGGTGATGAGGAACGGGACGCCGCAGGAGACCGCCTCCGCCTCGTATCCCTCCGCTCCCACCTCGTCCGCCGACAGCCCCAGCAGCGCCGCGATCTCCCCGCGCGCGGGCGCCGGGCGCGACTCCGGGAGCATGGCCGCGGAGAGCTGCGCGAAGTCCGGCTTCCCGCCGCGGCCGCGGATGGTGACCGGCACGGGGCCGACGCCCTCCTCGAAGACCAGGCGGCCCTCCAGCGGCACCTCGCCGAGCATCGCCAGCAGGATCGCCGTCCCCACCGTGGGGTGCCCCGCGAACGGCAGCTCCACGCCGGGGGTGAAGATGCGCAGCCGCCGCGTCCCCTCCGCCGTCTCGGGCGGACGCACGAACACCGTCTCCGACAGGTTCAGCTCGCGGGCCGCGCGCTGCATCTGCGCGGCCGGGATCTCCCGCGCGTCGGGGAAGACCGCCAGCGGGTTGCCGCCGAAGACGCGGTCGGTGAAGACGTCGAGGGTGAAGTAGCGATGGCGCATGGCGAACGATTCAGGTTGGCGTGATTGCTGGAGATGCGGGGACTTGCGGCCCGGCCTGGGCTCGGATCGCCGGACGGCGCGGAGTCCGCCAGGATCGGCAGGTTGAAACCTGCCGCTACAAAGGAGCAAAGTCCGCCTTCGCGGACTGCGGGGCCGGCCCCTCCGCATCATCTGGGGAACCGCGCCGGTGCCCGGATCTCGGAGTCCGCGAAGGCGGACTTTGTGCTGTTGTAGCCGGCGGTTTCAACCGCTCGGGCGATGCCGGCGCGAGTGCGATCTCCCGGCATCCACGACGAAGCCGTCTACCGAACCCCCCTACCGCCGCCCCAGCACCAGCGTGCTTCCCACGATCAGGATGGCCCCGGTCACCGTCCCCGCGTCGGGGAGCTCGGCGAAGAAGAGCGCGCCCCAGAGCGCGGCGAAGACGATCTGCAGGTAGCCCACGGCGGTGGCGCGGCCGGCGCGCTCCAGGTGCAGGCCGCGGGTGACGCACAGCTGCCCCACCTGCGTGGTCACGCCCACCCCCAGCAGCACCAGCCACTCCATCGGCGTGGGCCAGATGGCCCCCGGGAGCGCCGTCGGCAGCGCGAACACCGTCGAGACCAGGGCGAAGTAGAAGACGATCACCAGCGGGTCCTCGCGCCCGCGCAGCGAGCGCACCGTCACGTACGCCCCCGCGCTCAACACCGCCGCCGCCAGCCCGATCCCCACCGCCACGGGGTCCAGCGACCCCTCGCCGTGCCCGAAGAGGAACGCCGGCCGCGTGGCGATCACCACCCCCAGCATGCAGAGGAGCACCGTGGCCACCTCGCGCCCGCGCAGCCGCTCGCCCAGGACCGGCACCGCCAGGAGCGAGGCGAAGACGGGGTTGGTGTACTGCACCACCGTGGCGTCCGCCAGCGGGAGGTGCACCAGCGCGTAGTAGAACCCCGAGAGCGCCAGGAACCCCACCACCCCGCGCGTCACCAGCCGCCGCCTGTCGTTCCCCCACGGATGGACGCCGGCCGCGCGCACCCCCCACCAGCTGAGCGCCAGCATCACCAGCGCCCGCACCAGCACCACCTCCTGGCTGGGAAGCCGCTGCCCCGCGATCTTCACCAGCAGGCTCATCAGCGAGAAGCAGAACGCGCCCGCCGCCATGTAGCGCATCCCCGTGGAGAAGCGCGGCCGCGGGACGCCCGGCTCCGGCCCTTCCCCCGGCGCCTCGATCCCCGCGGCCATCCCCTCCAGCTCCGAGGTGCCCGCCACGGCGTCGCGCGCCGCGTCCGCTCCGCTCCCCCGCCGCGCCCCGGGCGGGTGTGTCTGATCCTCCAAACGTCCTCCGTGCGTGGCGGCCCCGCGCGTCCCCCGCGGCGGAGCGCCCACAAGATCCCCCCTCGCGCGGCGGATGGAAAGACCCCCGCCGCGCCCGCCCTTGCGGCACGGCCGAATCCGCGCGACGTTCCGAAGGCTATCCCCCGTGCGTCCTCGGCCCGAGACGCCGCGCATGCCCTTTCCACGCCCGGAGAGACGGCGTTGACCCGACTGATCGGATACCTGGTGGTCGCCATGGCCGCCTTCCTGGGCGGCTACCTGGTCGCCAGCCGCGAGCGCGCCGCCGACGCCCCGCCCCCCGCCGTCGTCGCCTCCACCGACTCCACCCCGCTCCCCGACTCCACCGCCGCCCCCGACTCCGCCCGTGCGGATAGCGCGGCGGCCGCGGCGGTGACGGCCACGCCGGTGATCGCCGGCGGCACCTCGCCCAAGCTGCCGACCACGCTGCTGGACAGCGCGTCGGTCAACGTGGACGGCGACAGCGTCCCCGAGAAGGTGGAGCTGTACGCCGAGGTGAAGCGCGACCGCGCCGGCCGCATCGCCTGGGACGACGGCCAGCGCTGGCTCCTGGTGGTCCGCAAGGGCGAGGAGACCTTCACGCTCCTGGACGAGCTGGTGCAGCTGGGCACGGTGGGCTTCACCGCCGTGGAGCACGCCTCGGGCGACCAGGGCGCCATCGTGGTGGAGACGCAGGCCGGCGCGGGCGTCCGCGTGCGCTCCTACGTCTTCGACCGCGCGGCGGGCGGCTTCGTCTCCCGCGACTCGGTCTCCGCCTCCGGGATGGTGGTGCATCGCCCGCGCATGTCGTACTGATTCGGGAGATGGAGGAAGCGGGGCGGGGGATGGGCGGCGCGGAGCGGGAGACGGAGGTGGCCGTGGTCGGCGGCGGGCAGGCGGCGCTCGCCGTCGCCTACTACCTGCGGCGAACGGGGCTGCGGCACGTCCTCCTGGACGCGCAGGACCGATCCGGCGGCGCGTGGGCGGGGGGATGGGATTCGCTCCGCCTCTTCTCCCCCGCGCGCTTCTCCTCGCTCCCCGGGTGGATGATGGCCGGCGGCGAGGACGAGTATCCCTCGCGCGCCGACGTGCTGGAGTACCTGGCGCGCTACGAGGAGCGCTACGAGATCCCCGTCCGCCGCCCCGTCACCGTCCACGCCGTGCGCCGCGATCGCGGGGGATTCGCGCTCGACACCAGCGAGGGGGAGTGGCGCGCCCGCGCCGTGGTGAGCGCCACGGGATCGTGGCGGCGCCCCTTCGTCCCCGACGTCCCCGGCCGCGATCTCTTCCGGGGGATGCAGATCCACTCCGCCGACTACCGCTCGGCCGCGCCCTTCGCGGGGAAGCGCGTGCTGGTGGTGGGCGGCGGCAACTCCGGCGCGCAGGTGCTGGCCGAGCTCTCCAGGGCGTGCGAGGCCACCTGGGTCACGCTCCACCCGCCGCGCTTCCTCCCCGACGACGTCGACGGCCGCGTCCTCTTCGACCAGGCGACCGCGCTCTACCGCGCCAGGGCCGCCGGACGCGACGCGGCGCCCCCCGCCAGCCTGGGCGACATCGTGATGGTCGCCCCCGTGCGCGCCGCCCGCGACCGAGGCGCGCTGGCCAGCGTCCGCCCGTTCGAGCGCTTCACCGCGGACGGCGTCGTCTGGCCGGACGGGCGCGAGGAGCGGGTGGACGGGGTGATCTGGTGCACCGGGTTCCGCGCCGCGCTGGAGCACCTGCGCCCCCTCGGCGTCATCGGCGAGAACGGCCGCGTGGCGGTGCGGGGCACGCGCGCCGCCGACGAGCCGCGCCTCTGGCTCGTCGGCTACGGCGACTGGACCGGCTTCGCTTCCGCCACCCTCATCGGCGTCGGCCGCTCCGCGCGAGCCACGGTGGACGAGATCAAGGCGGCGCTGGCGGAGTGATGATGATCGACCGATGCGAGAAGGCGGCGGACCGAAGTTGCTCGGTCCGCCGCCTCCTTTCGTATCCGTCGATCGAGTCCGATCCGCCGATGGGGGTCAGGGCTTGCCGCCGAACGTCCCCGACACCCGGTTGTTCTGCTCGTTGGATTCGTTGACGGTGTTGGCACGGTCGGCGAGGACCAGGTAGTGCACCCCCGCGAGCGAATGCGGCATCTGCACGTCGTGGGGGGCCGTCTGCCCGGCCGGGATGCCCGGGATCTGGACCGTGATGGTCCCCGTCGCCAGCCCGGAAAGCTGGACCATCAGGTACGACGGGCCGGACGGCGCGTTCCCCTGGTTCCTCACCCGCACGCGGGCGATCCCCCCGTCGTAGTTGGGGCTCATGACGCTGACGATGATCAGGTCCGGCTTGTTGACCGCGGGCGCCGGGGCGGCGGCGGCCAGGAGCGGGAGCAGCACGAGCGAGGCGAGGAACGCGAGGCGGAGCTTCATGGGGATGTCTCTCGGTGGGAGGATGGAGATCAATCACGTCGTCACCCCCGGACAGGGCAACTGCTGAGCCCGTGGTGACGGTTTCGTAAGCTGCCTCTCCACAATCAGATAGAGATTCGGAGCCCTCCTGGCGAGGCTGGGATGTCCCGATCGGGTGAGGCCCTGCTGTCCCAGGTGCGCGCCGAAGCCCCACGATTCGGCGTGGAAAGCGCGCGGAGGTGCGGTGCGATCGGAGGCGGGCGATGCGTTCCCGCCGGACGGCGCGGCACCGGTTCTGCGGCCAGGGATGGCGGGGGCCTGCTCCGCCGTCGAGGCGGCGGGGCGGGGCCGGTGTCGAACCTCGCACGGGAGGATGGCGATGGACGGCTACGGGCGGGATCCACGCGGGGCGCGCGGGCGCGGCGACGGCGTTCGGTACGTACCCGACGCGGCGCCGCAGTCCGGGATGTATCCGGGGCCCTGGGGCGCGGGGCGCTTCACCTTCCGCCGCAGCGACGGGAGCTGGTACGACGAGGAGTTCACCGGCCACAACGCCGCCGAGGGAACCGTGTGGGAGCGCGGCCGCCACGGCCCCGCGCACGGCCCGTACGACCAGGCGTGGATGCAGGGCGGCGGCTACGGCGCCCCGCGGCAGGGCGGCGGTCCCGCGCGCGGCTGGACGCAGGGCCGCGGCGGCCGGGACGGCGGGAATCAGCGCGACGGGTGCGCCTCCGACCGCGTCTGCGCCTGGCAGATCATGACGGAGGATCCCACCACCGTCACGGCGGACACCACGCTCGCCGTGGCCGCCCAGCTGATGCGCGAGCTGGACGTGGGCGTCATCCCCGTGGTGGACGACGACGAGGGCGGCCGCCTGGTGGGCGTCATCACCGACCGCGACATGGTGGTCCGCGCCCTCGCCGACGGAAAGGACGGCGGGGCCGCCGTGGGCGACCACATGACCGCCGAGGTCAGCTCCGTCGCCCCCGGCGACAGCGTGCACGACGTGCTGGACGTGATGAAGCACGAGCGCGTCCGCCGCGTCCCCGTCACCGACGCCGACGGCCGGCTGGTGGGGATCATCTCCCAGGCCGACCTCGCCGTCAGCTACGCCGGCCTCGACATGGAGCGCGAGGCCGAGGTGGAGGAAGCCATCGAGCGCATCTCCGAGCCCCGAAGCTTCCACGACCGCGGCTCCCACGGCATCCGCCGGGGCCGCCGCTACTGACCGCCTCGCGCGGATCTCGGGCGGATCCCGGATCGCGGCCCCAGGCACTCCAGCCCGGGGCCGCGATCGTTCGTCGGGGATCAGGATCGACGGAGCCTCTCGGCCGATGAGCTTCGATCGGGGATCGCGCCCCATCGGCCGCCGTTCGCAGATCCCACGGCCCTGCCGGCACCTGGGAGAGCGGCGGGATTCACATGGCCGGGCCTCTGGATGACGGCTGAACGGCAACGGCCGGGCGGACCTGGATCACCCCGCCGCTCCGTGCACCGCCGCGATCGGCAGATCGTGCGCGTCGGCCCACGCCTCCCACTCCGCCGCCGTCCGCGCGAGGAGCGCCGTCTCCAGCGCCTCGCGGCTCAGCTCCGCCATCCCGAGCGCCTCCGCCAGCCGCGCGCGGAAGTGCGGCTCCAGCGCCGCCACCGCGACCCAATCGTCACTGGCGCGGAAGAGCCCGTACGCATCCCATCCCCCGCCCAGCCACCCGCCCGGCGCGGTCAGCCCGTGGCGCAGCGGCGCCGCCATCTCCTCCGCCGCGTCCGCGAGCGTCACCTCCATCATCCGCGCCGGCCCGCCCCGCGCCCGCCCCAGGAGCAGCGCCAGCGCCGCGCTCACCGCCCGCTCCGCCGCCGCGAGGTCCGCCAGCAGCGTCCGCGGCATCTCCGGCGGAGTGAGCAGCCCGTGCGCCGCCTGGTAGGTGAGATCGTGCCCCGCGCGGTCCTGGTGCGGCGCCGGGTACCCCGTGATCGCCACCAGCGGCAGGTGCGGGTGCCGCGCGTGCAGGTCCGCCCAGCCCAGCCCCAGCCGCTCCAGCGCCGCCGGCCGCGTGGACGTCAGCAGCAGCCCGCTCTCCGCCAGCAGCGCATCCAGCCGCGCCCGATCCCCCGCATCCTTGAGGTCGAGCGAGACGACCGTCTGCCCCTCCGCCAGCTCCGCGTACCACGCCGGCCCCGCCGCCGCGAGCGGGTCGCCCGACGGCGGCTCCACCTTGGTCACGGCGGCGCCCAGCGAACGCAGCCGCGCCGCCGCCACCGGCCCCGGCACGTTCACCGCCAGCGTCACGATCCGCACCCCCTCCAGCGGCCGCATCTCCCCGTCGTCCATCCGTCGTCTCCTTGTCCGGTGGCGATCTCCCCGATGGCGGAAGGATCGCGCGCGCCGGACGGATCGGAAAGGGCGGCCGGAGACCGCTCTCGCGCCGAGGGCCGGCCTTCGCGCACCGCGGACGGCGTCCCGGAGCCCGCGAAGGCGTCGTGGAGGCGGACGTTGCGCTGCGCCGTCGTTGCCGCGGCTTCGGTCGCCCGGAGCGAGAGATTTCGGGCTACCGGAAGGTGCCGGGGCTGACGCCGTAGACCACGTGCGGGCGGCCGGCGTCGTCCTCCGGCGCCCAGAACCCCAGCTGCTCGGTCCACTTCACCGTCTGCAGGCGACGTCCGCCCATGGTCAGGAAGCCCGCCGCGCGCGTGGTCACCACGCCCAGCTTCCGCAGGTCCGCCAGGTCGCGGAAGGTCGTGGCCACGCGCTCGTCCACGATCCGCCGCGCGGCCGTGGGGCCGATGCCGGGGACGCGCAGCAGCTCCTCGTACGAGGCCGCGCGCACCTCCACGGGAAAGCGCTCCGGGTGCGCGAGCGCCCAGGCCGTCTTGGGGTCGTACGAGAGCGGGAGGTTGCCGCCGTCGTCGAACACCACCTCGTCGGTGGCGAAGCCGTAGTCGCGCACCAGGTAGTCGGCCTGGTACAGCCGCTGCTCGCGGAGCGCGGGCGCGGCGGGCACGTCCTCCAGCGGCGTCTCGCGGATGGGGCGGAAGGCGCTGAAGTGGGCGTGGTGCACCCCGCCGCCCGCGTACAGCTCGCCCACGCGCCCCAGCAGCGTGCGGTCGGTGTCGGGCGTGGCGCCCACCACGAACTGCACCGTCATCCCCGCCGCGCCGCCGGGGAGGAGCGCGTCGCGGGGACGGCCGGCCGCGCGCTCCGCCTGCGCCGCCTTCACCAGCCCGCGCGCCTCCTCCAGCGACGCCAGCGCCGTGTCGAAGCTCTTCTCCGGCGCGATCTGGACCAGGTGGTCGCCGCACGGCGCCTCCAGGTTCACCGAGACGCGCGTGGCCAGCGAGGTGAGCCGCTCCACCTGCGCCGTCTCCGCGCCGGGAACCATCTTCACGTGGATGTAGCCGCGGAAGCCGTGGCGCTCGCGGAGCAGCTCCAGCACGCGGATCAGGTCGTCCATCACCTTTTGCGGCCGGCCGGGGATGCCGGTGGTGATGAACAGCCCCTGGCACCACCCGCGCCGGTGCGCCTCCAGGAAGACGCGGACCAGCTCCTCGGGCTTGAGCAGCGCGCGCGGGAGGTTGCGGTCGCGGCGCATGGGGCAGTAGTGGCAGTTGAACGAGCAGGCGTTGGTCATCAGGATGCGCATCAGCGACACGCGCCCGCTTCCCACGCGCAGGGAGCGGATGTTGATGGGCCGCAGCGCGCCCACTCCGGCCGCCTTCGCGTTGCGCAGCCTGGGCGGCAGCGCCTGCGTCCTGGACGGCGGCCCCTCGTGGTCGTCCGCCGCCATCGTCATCAGCAGGTCGAGCTTCTGCTCCAGCGTCATCTCCGCGTCCATCCCCACCTCCGCGCTTCGGTTCGTCTTCGGAAAAGCACAGTACCGAATGGAATCCGAATCGTCAACCTTTCCGTTCGCGGGGCTGCTTTTCGCCGGAGCCGACAGAAGCCTGGACGGAGCTTCCGCATGCGACGGAACGGATCATGCTTTGGGCAGTGGTAGGAGGAATCCGCTCTGGATCCATCCTCACAAAAACAGCACTGGAGGCAGTGATGCGTGGAGCGAAGATTCTCGCGGTGGCGTTCGCCGCGATGCTGGCGGGCACCGCCTGCACGGCGGAGGTCAAGGACGAGGGGAAGCTGCCGGACGTGGACGTGTCCGGCGGCCGCGCTCCCGAGGTGGACGTCGACCCGGCCAACGTGAACGTGGGCACCGACACCAACACCGTCGTCACGCCCGACGTGGACATCGAGCCCGCGAACAAGAACTGACGTCGCGGTCCGGATGGAAGACGCGAGGGGGCGGCCCAGGCCGCCCCCTCGCGTTTTTCCTTGCATCGCTCTTTCCCGGACAGCCGGCCCCTACGTTGGTCCCGCGCCCGATCGTCCATCCTGAGGCCGGCCGCGCCGATCTCCATCTCCGCCTCAGAACACCTGCCCCACCGTCAGCTGCAGCTGCAGGCGGCGCCAGAGCTCGCTCCCGCCTTCGCGGCCGAACGGGTCGTAGCGCACGTTGCCCAGGTAGAGGAAGTCGTCGCCGTCCGGGTCGCGCGAGAGGAGCGGGTAGCTGCGCGCGGGGGTGGAGTTGTACGCCACGTCGATCCGCACCGGCCCCGCCGGCGTGATCGCCAGCACGCCGACGCCCGGCGTGACGATGGACTCCGAGCGCCGCACCGCCGCCGGCGCCCCGTCCGCCGCGCCGCTGCGCACCGCGCCGAAGTCGGCGAACGCGGCCAGCTGCAGGCCGTTGGTCACCCACACCCGCGCCTCCACGCTCGCCTCCACCAGCGCGTCGCCCCCGGTGGCGCGCAGGAAGACGTCGTCCTCGTCCACCTCGGCGCCCTCGCAGGCGCCGGGGGCGATGCCGCACCCCAGGTCGCCCGCGGTGGTGTCGCGCACCACCAGGATGCGCGGCCCCAGCAGGTTCTGCGGCACCCCGCGAACCCCCCGCGGCCCCCCGCCGAAGAGGCGAAGCTGCGGCGGAAGCGGATCGCCCGCGCCGGCCAGGAGCCCCGCGCGGCCGCGCGCCGCCAGCTCCACCCGCCCGCCCACCAGCCGCGTCACGCTGGCCTCCAGGATCCCGCGCGCGAAGTCGTAGTCCGATCCGGTCGGCCCGCCCGCCGCGCTCACGGTGAGGCTGGCGCCCAGCAGCCAGTCGGGCGCCGGGCGCGCCGGGTCCCAGGCGGCGCGCGGGCCGAAGGCCGGGCGCCGCGCCCAGGGCGGGACGTACGCCAGCGACAGCTCCGCCGGCGCCAGCGTGCTGGTCCCCGTCAGCTCGTCCAGCCGTTCCCCCGCGCAGGCCCCGTACAGCGCGCAGAAGAACGGCGCGCCGCCCTCGTTGTCGCTCCGCTCCGGCGCGTACGCGGCCAGCCCCTCCAGCCCGCGCGCCAGCAGCGTGGAGACGCCCACGCGCCCGCTCACCCCGCGCCGCACGTACGCGCGCGTCGCGCTCTCGCGGCTCACCTCCGCGTCCAGCAGCAGCCAGGTCAGCGGGGCGATGGGCTCGCGCCACTCCGTCCGCACGAAGTAGTTGGGGTCCGCGAACTCGTCGTCCTCGGCCGCGCTGGTGCAGGGGAAGCCGTTCAGCTGCTTCGCGAACAGGTTGGAGGCGCCCACCCGCACCGAGAAGACGCGCGGCGCGCCCAGGAAGTAGCGGCTGGCCCACTGCGTCTCGCCGCCCAGGCACGAGCTTCCCGAGACGATCCCCTCGACCTGCCACGCCGCCCGCTTGGTCGCCGTCACGTCCACGCGCGGCTCGATCACCGCCTGCCCGCTCGCGTCCACCACCGGACGCAGCGTCGCGCTCTCCACGATCGGCAGGCGGTAGAGACGCTCCGCCGTGCGCTCCAGCGCGGATGGGGAGAAGCGCTCACCCTCGCGGTACGCCAGCCGCTCGCGCACGTCGCGCTCGCGGATCGGCGCCGCGGCCAGGATGGCCGTGGGGCCGAAGACGGCGACGGGGCCGGGGACCGCCTCCAGCACCACCTCCGCCGTCCCCGCCTCGCGCGCCACGTTCCCCGAGACCTCCACCGAGGCGAACGCGTACCCCAGCTCCGCCAGCGCGCGGATGATGGCCCGCTGCGACGCCTCCAGCAGCGGGGTGGCGTACGGCTCGCCCTCGCGGAGCGGGAGATCGGGGACGTCGATGGAGTCCGCGAACGGCTCCAGCCCGCGCACCTGGATGGAGCGGACGATCAGCGGCGCCCCCTCCTCCACGCGGAAGGTGACCCGCACCTCGCCGTCGCCCGCCGCGCGGATCTCCGAGCGCGCCGTCGCGTCCGGATATCCCCACAGGTCGTACAGCGAGTCGATGCGCGCCTCGTCGCGGCGCACCTCCGCGCTGTCCAGGTACGCCTTCACCTGGGCCCAGTCCGCCCCCAGCGCGCACGCCGGCGCCGCCAGCCGCGAGCGGCAGCGCGTCTCCCGGGTGGCGAGGGAGGCGCGCACCAGCCGCTCGTCCAGCGAGCGCACCCCCTCCAGCTCCACGTCCGCCACCTCCACGCGCGTCTCCTGCGCCGCCAGCGGAAGCGCAACGAACGCCGCCGCCAGCGCCATCCTGATCATCCTCATCCACCCGTCCCTCGTGGGGGCGAGTCACGCCTCGCCCGTCCGCCATCCGCGCCGGCGCCCAGCGCACCGACCTCCCCGCCGCCTCCACCGCCGCCTTCGCGGGCGGAAGACGCATGCCAGGCCCGCCGCGTACCCGCCAGAACCCCCCACGTTGCGACCGGGCGGGGATCGGGATCGGGAGATGACGATCGGGGATGCGTCGGGAGATGGAGATCGGGAGATGGAATCGCAGGATGAACGACCGAGGGATGAGAATCGGGCGATCGGAATCGGAGGAGGGCGATCGGAAGATGAGGATCGAGGGATGACGATCGGCGGATGGGGATCAATCCCGGATTCTACACCCATCCGCGCATCCCCGATCCTGTCATCCTGAGGCCGGCCACGCCGTAACCGTCGTCGGCACAACCTTTTGCGGGCCGAAGGATCTATAGCCGGCCGCGCGGCAGACCCGGCTTCCTCCGCATCGGCTGACTTCGGATGGGGTTCGGCGGCGGGTGATGCCGGTCGATGATCGGAGGATCGAAGCGCGATCAGCCACGTCACGGACGAGATGCGGATCGACGATGAACATCGATCCGCATTCGGTTGAGCCGCATCTCCATCGAGCCTGACTACCGCCGCGCCGCCTCCCGCGCGACCGGCCGCGCACGCGCCGCTTCCGAGGACGCGGGCGATGCCTGCGCGGCCGCCGGCGCGCGCCCCGCCGCCGGCAACGGGAGCCCGAGGTGCGCCGCGATGCGGTCCAGCACCTCGCCGGAGCGGAGGATGTCGCGGTGGCCAAGGCCGTGCGTGGTGACCAGCCGCGCGGCGGGCCATGCGTCCGCGATCGCGCGGCCCTGGCCCCACGGCACGCGCACGTCGCCGCTGTCGTGGATCACCAGCCCGGGGATCGTGCACCCGGAGATGGCGCGGATCACGTCGATGCGCCCCAGGTCGCCCCCCGCGATGACGCGGATGCGCTCCACCATCCCCGCCCGCCGCGCCGCGCTCAGCCCCAGCATCTCCCCCACCTCGTCCACGAACCCCATCGGCTCCGCCACCGGCGCCACGAACACCAGGTTCCGCGCCAGCAGCCCGTCGCGCACCGCCAGCGCCGTCGCCGCCCCGCCGAAGGAGTGCGCCACCACCGCCTCGAAGGTCTCGAACCGCCCGTCCGTCCCCAGCGACACCGCGTCCGCGATGGCGTGGATCGTCCGCGACATCTCCGGGAGCGTGGTCCGCTTCCCCTCCGAGGTCCCGTGCGCCAGCGCGTCGAACAGGATCACCCGCCGACCGCCCGCCACCAGCCGCGCCGCCGCGTCCTCCCAGTCGCGCGCGCACCCGCCCCAGCCGTGCACCATCAGCACCATCGGCCCGGCGCCGTAGCTCCAGCACGCCACCTGCTTCCCGTCCACCGTCACGTGGAACGCCGTCCCCTCCACCCCCGCGATGGCCCCCGGCCCGCGCCGCGACCGCCGCTGCGGCGTGAAGAAGAGCCGCGTCGCGTGCCACTCCGCCAGCCGGGGCGAGGTGGCGGAGAGAAACGCGAACCACCCGCGCACCGCCCGCAGCGTGAATGGAATAGACCGACCGGTCGTGCTATTCGTGAAGCGAACGGAGTTGTGGTTCCTGGACATGGGGCCTCCCGGTTCAGTGAGGGGTGCGCCGCGCCGAGGCGAGCAGCGCGTCGATCGAGGCGCGGGCGTGGGCAAAGGCGCGCGGGTCGTTGAGCAGGCGGTGGAAGTGGCCGGCTCCCAGGATGATCGCCTCGAACTGGAAGGCGAAGAGCGCCGGGTCCACGTCCTCGCGGAAGGCGCCCCGGCGGACGGCGCTGCGGGCGTACGCCGTCAGCGTCTCGTTCCAGCGGCGCTTGGCGTCCGTCAGCATGTCGCGCACGGGGCCCGGCTGGTCGTCCAGCTCCGCGCCGGCCTGCATGAACAGGCACCCGCCGGGCATCTCCTCGCGGGTGTCCGCCCAGGCGATCCAGCGCTCGGCCACCACGCGGAAGCGCTCCTCTCCGCTGGGCGCCGCCTGCGCGGGGCGGACGACGAACTCCTGGAACTGGGCGATGGCCGCCTGCAGCACCTGCAGCTGCAGCTCCTCCTTGGAGCGGAAGTGCGCGAACAGCCCGCTCTTGGACATGCCGATGCTGTCGGCGAGGCGTCCCAGCGTCAGGCCGGTGATCCCGTCCGTGCTGGCGAGCTGCACCGCCCGCCCCACGATCCGCTCCCGCGTGAGTGCTCCCTTTCCCATGACAACCAGAGTACGACCGATCGTTCTTTTCCGCAAGCCTCCCGGTTGCCTAGCGGGACGGTCTACAGATGAACATCAGTCGGGTAATCTCCAAATCCACATCACCGCCTTCCCGACGCTGTCGACGGTCATGCGGCAGGCAGCAGAGAAAAATGCCCACGTTCCACGGGCTCGCACCCAACGCGCCTTCCACGTCCGACCTTGCGAGAGGGCATCGAAGTATTCTACCCGCATGTCATCCATTGTGGGTTTTAGGACCTCCTCCAAACTCTTCCGCGAATAGAGGAAGTCTGCCATCCAGAGGAGCTTTGCCCCGGGCGCGGATCCGATGTGATTGTGGCTGAAAGTTGTCCAGTTCCCACGAATAGCTCTGGACCGGTTCTTCGATGCGCGCGCGTCAGCCGCCAAGAGGTGCCTGGCGGTCTCCCTTCTCAGGATCATCTGCAAGGCTTCATCGCTGGCTATGGCGACCTTTACCAGGTGTTCTGGGTGCGCGCCATAGATCACGGGGGCCAGATCGCCCGCCGTCAGCTTACCGCCGCGGTACCTGACGAGCGTACGCTTGGCCGCCCTGCCTTGTAGCCATTTGACGGGCTGTTGTACCATCTCCCGCAACACGACCTCGGCGCCGGCCTGCAACTCCAAACAGGCACTGCTTTCAAGGTGGGCGAGATATTTCTCTACGGCCTCCTCCTGTACACGGGCGAAGAGGAACCTCCGGAATCCCTCCCTGTCATCCATTGCCACGTGCTTCCGTTCTTCCACCCGGATCACATGGTAGCCGAAGGGTGTCTCCACCACGGGGCTTACTTGGCCAGGCTGTAGCGCGAACGCAGCTTGCTCAAACGATGGTACCATCCTTTCCACGCCGAAGAAGCCGAGATCACCGCCATGCGGAACAGTGGGATCAGAGCCGTAGAGGCGAGCCAGCGTCGCGAAATCTTCACCATTGGCCGCGCGGGCCTGGATCACCTCAGCTTTGCGGCGCAAGGTCTCACGTTGCGTTGGGCACGCATTGCTGGCGACGGGGAATAAGATGTGTCGAGCGCGTACGCGAACGTTGTATCTGTTGTGGACCCACACTTCCGCCAACTCGGTCTCGGTCAGTGAAGGCACGGAAGTGACACGCGCAAGCGCACGTACAATTTCTATGTTGCCCTTCATTTCCGCACGGAGTTTCCACTTGTTCAAGATCCCCATGCGACCTCCCCGCCCGAGAAAATTCGGGCGGCATGCTCCATGGCACGGTAGGCCCGTACGCCGAGCCCAGTCGCCTCGTAGAGGCGTCGAGGCGGCCCGTCGCCGGGGGATACCCCTTCCAGCCGAGACTCCACGTACCCCTTGTCTCCCATTCTGCTCAAGGTGACGTAAACGGTTCCACGCTTCAGGACAGTCGAGCGCTGTACCATCTCTAGGCCGTACATCTCACCGTGGGCGATCAGCAAGCGAAGCACTTCCGCCTCCTTCGCCGAGAGTTTTGGAATGTTCATGATCTGATCTTACATCGTGTAAGACTGCCTGTCAATGCCATGGTTCAGGTCGTCTTTATCGCAAGCAATCTGTTTTGTTCTGATGGCATGTGTGACGGAGGAATCTTCGTGCGTTGCCGAGGCGGCGGGCGCGCGATATGGTTCGCCATCAACCGTTTCGCCGCACCCGACCTCCATCGACCGACCGATGACCATCACGCAGGTCCGCCGCCGCACGCTCGCCGCCGCGCTCCTGGCCGGCGCCCTCCTCGCCCCGCCGGCCGGCGCGCAGCGCACCTACTATCCCGGTCCGGACGGCCAGTGGGAGCGGCGCGCCCCCGCGCAGGTGGGGATGGACTCCGCGCGGATCCGCGAGGCCATCGACTTCGCCCGCGCCCAGGAGTCCAAGTCGCCGCGCAACCTGGAGATGGCGCACTACCAGACCTTCGGGCGCGAGCCGCTGGGCGACCCCATAGGCCCCTTCAAGGAGCGCGGCGAGGCGACGGGGATGATCGTCCGGGGCGGCTACGTCGTGGCCGAGTGGGGCGATCCGGACCGCGTGGACATGACGTTCAGCGTCACCAAGAGCTTCGTCTCCACCGTCGTCGGTCTCGCCTACGACCGGGGGATGCTGCGCCTGGACGAGCCCGTGTGGCGCTCCCAGGCTCCCGTCTTCCCCCTCACCGCCGAGGCCGCCGCCCGCCGCGGGAGCGCCGAGCGGATGGGCGAGGCCGAGACCCTCCAGCCCTTCGACACCCCGCACAACCGGCGCATCACCTGGGACCACCTGCTGCGCCAGACCAGCGACTTCGAGGGCACCCTCTGGGGGAAGCCCGAGTGGGCCGACCGTCCCGACCGCGACCCCTCCACGTGGACCACGCGCCCGCGCCGCGACCCCGGCTCCACGTACGAGTACAACGACGTGCGGGTGAACGCGCTGGCGCTGGCCGCGCTCAACGTCTGGCGGCGCCCGCTCCCGCAGGTGCTGCGCGAGGAGGTGATGGACCCCATCGGCGCGTCGCGGACGTGGCGCTGGTACGGCTACGAGAGCTCGTGGGTGGTGATGGACGGGGAGGCGGTGCAGTCGGTGAGCGGCGGGGGCCACTGGGGCGGGGGGATGTTCATCAACGCACGCGACATGGCCCGCTTCGGCCTGCTGACGCTGCGCCGCGGCCGGTGGAACGGCCGCCAGCTGATCTCCGAGGAGTGGATCCGCCGCGCCACCACGCCCACGCCGGCCGAGCCCGGCTACGGCTTCATGAACTACTTCCTGAACACCGACCGCAAGCGCCTCCCCAGTGCCCCGGCCACCGCCTACATGCACCTGGGCAACGGCACCAACATCATCTACGTCGACCCCGAGAACGACCTCGTCGTCGTCGCCCGCTGGATCGAGAACGACGCCCTCGACGGCCTGGTCCAGCGCGTCCTCGCCTCGGTTACGCGACGGAACTGACGTCCGGCAGGGCGGGCGGAGGGATGACGATGGAGAACGCGCGAGAGCGGGACCTGAAGCTCGTCGCCCGGCGCCTCCCCGACGTGAAGCTTCCTTCCGCGCCGGGTGGATCGCCCACGCCGCTCCGCCCGCCCGGCCGCGTCTCCCCCGTCCTCGTCCTGGTCGACGGCGCGGAGTGCGATGCCTGCCGCGCCTGGCTCGTTCGCCTCGCCGCCGCCTCGGCCGACATCGGGGAATGGGACGGCCGCGTGATCGTCGTCGTCCCCGCCTCTCCCGACCAGGCGATCCATATCGCGGACGACGTGGCGAATCACTTCACCATCCTCGCCGATCCGGATCACACGCTCGCCGCGCGCCTCGGCATCTCCACCCCCGCCCTCGTCATCGCCGACCAGTACGGCGACATCCACCACGCCGCCCCCGCCGGCGACGCCCACCACCACCCCGATCCCGCCGAGGTCGTCGACTGGCTGCGCTACCTCGCGATCCAGTGTCCCGAGTGTCAGGGAGAAGCGCTCTGAGGGAAGATCGTGCGGGTGGATCTCACCCGTGGTGGTAGAGGGTGAAGTCGCGGTCGAGCCAGACGACGTGGAAGGTCTCCCCGCTCCGGAACCCCACCATCGGCGCCTTGCCGTGGAAGCGGATGGCGAGGAACGACTCCACGTCCTCCGTGATCCCGGGCGGGACGGGGGCGCGGATGCTCTCCCGAACGATCTTTTCCGTCCCCCAGCCCGTGCCGCGGGGCGTTGCGGATCTCCTGCCAGGTGAGCTGGCTGAGGCGCTGCAGCGTGAGCGCGAGCGCCGCCTGCTCCTCGCGCTCGCAGTCCGTCACGCGGTAGGGGCGCCGGAGAAATCGCAGGCAGAAGACCGGGGACCTCCCGTCGGTGGACCCCGTCGTGCTCTCGCGAGGCCGGATCTGCGGGCCGCGGTTGCGGTCGTGCGGGCTCCTGATCTTCCCCACGGGGCTACCCCTCCGCGGCCACGTATTCCCTGAAGTAGTCGCGCATGGCCGCGTGGGTGATCTCGCGGTTGACGTTCTCCTGGTACGCCGCCCTCCAGGGGTGCTCCTCGTGCGTCATGTTGCGGAGCTTCCACGCCGAGTACTGCCCGAACACGTCGTAGACCTCGTCCAGCAGCGCCTTGGTGCGGCTGCGCTCCTCGCCGGAGACGAACGCGTCGCGCGGGAGCTCGAAGCGGTCCGGCACCGGGATGGGCGCCGAGCGGTGCTCGCGGTAGGCGCGGTACAGCTCCGGCACCACCGGCCCGTGCTCCCACGCCTCGATGCGCTCCGCGAACAGCGGGCTTCCGCGCAGCGCCAGGTGGAAGCCCTGGGCGTAGTAGACCAGCTTCTGCAGCTTGAGGTTCGAGATCCCGTCGCCGCTCTCCTCGTCGACCTTCGAGAGGAAGTAGCGCGCGACGTCGAAGCAGCTGAGCATCGGGCCCCCGGAGTGGACGTCGAACGAAAACCGAACACCTCAATGATAATCGTTCCCTTTGTACTCTTCAAGGGTTTCGACGCGCACCGTTGCAGGGCGAGCGCGGGTCACAGGTTCTGGAGCCGGCGGCTCTGGGGGTAGGGGTAGAAGTCGGGGAGCTCGCCGGCCTCCTGCTGCTTCTGCATCTCGCGCCAGAAGCGGACGGTGTACAGCTCGCCGTGCCTCTCGGCGAACGCCACGCGCAGCGGCCCGGCGGGAACCAGGAAGGGGACGAACTCCTCGGGGAAGACGTCGCCCTCGTCCACCGAGTACCAGGCGTCCGCGCTCATCTCGTCCTCCTCGTAGCGCGGCGTGGGGATGGAGCGGAAGCGGACGTCGGTGAGCAGCGCCAGCTCGTCGTAGTCGTAGAAGATCACCCGGCCGTGGCGCGACACGCCGAAGTTCTTCAGCAGCAGGTCGCCGGGGAAGATGTTGGCGCACGCCAGGTCGCGGATGGCGTTGCCGTACTCGTGCACCGCCGCCACGGCGGCCTCCGCGTCCACCTCGCGCAGGTGCACGTCCAGCGGGCGCAGGCGCCGCTCCGTGTAGACGTGCCGCACCACCACGCCGTCGCCGTCCACCCGCACGCTCCCCGTGGCCTCGCGCAGCAGCGTCTCCAGCACCTGGTCGGGAAAGCAGGCGCGCGGCAGCTCCAGCTCCTCGAACTCCTGCGCGTCCACCAGCCGCCCCACGCGGTCCAGCAGGAACACCTGCCGGTACTTCTGCCGCACCCCCTCGGCCGACACCTCCTTGGGCGCGGCGAAGCGGTCCTTGATCACCTTGAAGACCAGGTTGAACGAGGGGAGGACGAAGACGCTCATCACCATCCCCGGCACCCCCTCCAGCGGGGCGAAGCGCGCCTCGGGGCTCTTCAGGTGCTCCACCAGCGAGCGGTAGAGCACCGTCTTGCCGTGCTTGTTCTGGCCGATGGAGATGTACAGCTCGTGCAGCGGCTTGGCGGGCATCAGCGTGCGCAGGAAGGCGATAGCCGCCCCCGGCCGCTCCGCGTCCACGTGGAAGTACGAGCGCGCGAACGAGAAGACGACGTGCACCTCGTCCGAGGTGGTGAGCACCGCGTCCGGCCGCACCCCGTCGTCCGCGTTCACCAGCGGGACCGCCAGCGGCCGCACCTCGCCGGAGGCCAGCCGCAGCCGCGCGAGCAGGTACGCCGCCTTGTTGCGGTAGAAGGGGAAGGGAAGCGCCTCCAGCGCCGTCGCCCCGTCCGCCTCCGCCCCCAGCTGCGCCCGCGCCGCCCGCGCGCACCGCTCCGCGTCCCCCGCCAGGTCCGCGAAGTGTTCCGCCAGCTCCGTGGCGCGGAAGAGATCTTCGAACGCCTCCGCCCGCACCCCGTCCGTGGCGAAGGTGACGTGCGCCGGCTCTCCCCCGTCCGACGGGTCCGGCGCGCCGCCGTCCGGCGTGAACTCCGTCCGCGGGTCGACGCCCACGGTGTCCAGCAGCCGACGCGCGACGGAGTTGAAGAAGGTCTCCGCCATCTCCCCGTCCGGCCGCCCCCGCGCCAGCTCCGCGAAGCGCTGCTTCGGCTCCGGATCGCCCGCCGTCAGCCGCCCCTCCAGCGCCGCCACGGTGGTGCGCACCACGCGCGGGTAGAGGAGGAGGCGGAGCACCGCGTCCCGCTGCTGATCGCGCCACTGGCGCGCCAGGAAGCGCTCGCGGGCGCGGCGGGTGACCTCGCGGAATTCGCGGACGTAGTCGTCGTACGCCGCCAGGATCGCCTCGGCGGGATCCGGGTGTGCCGTCATCGGGGGGAGATGCTCCGTCGTCGTCGCGTCGGCCAGGGTGCTCACGCGGCGCCCGAGTGCACGACGCGTGCGAGCGCCGCCGGGGGCGGACCGCGGGCGGGAGATCCGGTGTACGGGGACCTTCGTCGACAAACCCGTGCGTTTCCGGGGATCCCCGGCGCCGTATCCCAGCCCGCCACGCGCGATGCACAAGAAGTCCGACCAGCCGGATTCGCACTACGAGGAGCGCCGGATCACCCCGCGGTGGAAGCGGGGCGAGCTCCCGGCCGCCGGCATCTACCTGCTGGACGACGCCTACCACGTCGCCGTCCCCGGCACCCCGGCCGAGCAGAGCCTGCTGGAGGCCGGCGCGCTTGTGGTCGCCGGCGTCCGCTTCGACGCCCAGCCGATGGACGCGCGGCCCAGGGGCGAGATCCGCATCCTCTCCGCCATCCCCGGCCCGCTGCCGCTCGTCGGAAACGCGCGCACCGCCGAGCGCCTGGGCTGGACCCCCACGCGCAACTGACCATCGAGCGGCGAGCCCGAAATCGAAACGCCCGCCCCGGCCATCCGGAGCGGGCGTTCCGTCATCCCTGATCGATGATGATCTAAGGACTAAGCACTAAGCACTAAGCACTAAGCACTAAGCACTTTCAGTTCTCGATCTTCGTCCAGAACAACACCGCCCCGCACCCCGGCGCCCGGATCCGCACGAACGACGGCGGCAGCGACGACGGCCCCGAATAGACCTCCACCCCTTCCAGGCTCTGCGGCTGCACGATGTCGTCCAGGCTCATCCCGTTGAGCGGCACGTACATCCCGTCCACGAAGATCATGGGCTCGCACCCCTCGCGCGTCCGCACCGCCGTGCCGCGCCGCGTGCTGACGATGCGCATCCCGGCGATGGTCCGCAGCAGGTCGCTGGCGCGGAGGGCCTTGCGCGCGTCCAGCTGGTCGCGGGTGATGAAGCGGCCGGCGCGGTTCTCCTCCACCCGGTCGTAGAACGCCACCAGCGTGGGCGGGAGGGAGCGCGCCTGGGCGATGGCCTGCACCGGCGCCAGCATGACGGTCCCCGCCACCAGCCGCAGCAGCACGTGCGTGGTGTCCTGGCGGTCCACCACGAAGCTGGCGGTGAGGATGGGCTCGAAGCCCACGCGCCGCACCGAGAGGCGGTAGCGGCCGGCGTCCTCCACCGGGATGGTGAAGAGGCCGGCGGTGTCGGTGAGCGCGCGGGCCCTGGCGTCGCCGCCCACCTGCAGCTCCACGGACGCGCCCGCCACCGGGCGGTCCGAGCCGCGCTCCAGGAGGTGTCCGTTCACCACCTGCGCCGCGGCGGGGGCGGCGGCTGTCGCCGCCAGGAAGAGCGCGGGAAGCAGATACGGAGCGCGCACGGGAGCCTCCCGGTGGGGGACGGGCCGCGGACGCGGGTGCGGTCGCGGAGCTTGTACGGAGCGGGCGCCGGGGCCATCTTCCGGGATGCGCGGGCGGTGCCGGCGGCGTCCAGCAAGGGATGCGCGCGCCGGACCGTCTCCGCAAGGCTCGCGTGCACGGCACTCCGGCGGACATCGGGGTACCACCCCAGCCGGCCGACGCACGACCCGAGCCCAGAAGGACGATCCCGAGCATGTCCACGCCCGCCCACACGCACTCCCGCGCCCGTCCGCGCGCCCGCCGGCTCCTGGCCGTGCTCGCGCGCAACCTGCGCACCGTCCCCAATCAGCTGACCATGCTGCGTCTGCTGATGGTGCCGGTGCTGTGGGGGCTGGCGATCATGGGAAAGCCCGTCTGGGTGGGGATCGGCGTGGCGATGGCGGCCACGACGGACATGCTGGACGGGTACCTGTCGCGGAAGTGGAACCAGACCAGCGCCTTCGGCAGCCGGATGGACTCCGTGGCCGACCACCTGCTGGCCATCTCCACCGCGCTCTGGCTGGCGCTGCTGCGCCCGCACTTCTTCCACGAGCAGAAGTGGACGATGATCGCGTGGGCGGCGTTCGCGCTCTTCGTGCTGGCGGTGAGCTGGCTCAAGTTCCGGCGCTTCGTGGACCTGCACCTGTACACCTCCAAGGCCGCCGTCATCCTGGCGTTCCTCTTCGGCATCCCGCTGCTGGTGCTGGGCGACTACCACCCGGCGCACTTCTACCTGACGTGGGGCGTGTGCCTCCTGGCCGCCGCCGAAGCCCTCTGGGTGATCCTCACCCGCGACCGCGTCGACGAGCACATCGGCACCGTCCTCGTCCCCAAGCGCCGCCGCTCCTGACGCGACGCACGGACGGCTCGGAAGGCGAGCGGTCTGGCCGCTTCCGCGCCGGGTCTCTCGACGTTCCGGGCGGTTCCGAGGGCGAGCGATCTCGACGCTGCCGCGCCCGGGCCTCGCTGCTGGCAGGCTGGATTCCACGGGCCTGCGGGCGATGGCGTGCGGGCAGGTTCAGCGCTGCCGGCCCTCTGAATGACTGCTCGAAAGGCAACGAACGAAAAAGCGCGGAGCGCCGAGGTGTTTCCCCTCTCCCGTTGTCGGGCTATCCAGTAGTCACATCTTGGAGCCCTGAAAGTCGAGGTGCCGCCAGGGATTTCGCGCTTGAAGCGGCTAACCTCGAGAGGGAATGAGGCCTGCGATCGCCCGATCCATCCCTTTGTCACGCGCGCTTCGTGCGCCCATTTCCTAGTCGCACTGGACGCAAGCCGCAGATAACGCTTTTCTCGGCATGGACTTGCACACGCTGCCGCCTCGCTTGGATTTGTGGCTAATGGATAGCGTTGTCGGGAGAGGTGAATGCGTGATGCGTCCGCGAGGCGGTTTTCGCGGACCAGCACGCGAGGGGTGAGGGTGCCGCGGGCGCGCGCCGAAGCCATTCGCCCTCGCCCGAACCCTAATCCGAGTTCCGCGTCCACAGCACGATCATGGCGCAGCCGTTCTCGTAGAACGCGAACTCGCCGGGCGCCTGCCCGGAACCGTTGTAGACCTCGATCCCCTCCAGGTCGCGCGCGCTCACCCACTCGTCCACCAGGTTGCCGGCCACCCCCAGCCGCAGCCCGTCCAGCACCACCACCGGCGTGCACCCGCCGCGCCCCTGCACCGCGTACCCGATCCGCCGCGCCGGGACGATCTGCAGCCCCGGCACGCGCCGCAGCAGGTCGGTGGTGTGCATGACCTGTCGGGCGTCGATCTGGTCGCGCGTGATGAAGTGGCCGAAGCGCCTCTCCTCCGCGCGGCGGTAGAAGGCGTCCAGCCACGGCCCGCGCCGGCGGATGGTGGCCACCACCTCCAGCGGCTCCAGCACCACCGCGTCCGCCGCGATCCGGAAGAGCACCTCCACCGAGTCGTTCTCGGCCGCATCCACCTCGCCGGAGACCGATTCCGCGTATCCCACCCGCTCGGCGGAGAGCCGGAACTTCTCGCCGTCCTTGCCGCGCACGATGAACGCGCCCGCCGTGTCCGTCAGCGCCGAATCGGCCGCCGTTCCCTGCTGCACGATGCGGATGCGCGCGGCGGCCACCGGGGCGCCGCTCCCCGCGTCCACCAGCCGCCCGTGAACGATCTGGCCGCTCAGGGGAAGCGTGGCTCCCGCGCAGAATGTCAGGGCGGCGAGGAGGGAGATGCGCATCGACGGGGCTCCGGGTGAGGATGGATGAACGGCGTGGGATGACCTGCGAGAGCCGTTCCTCCGGCGTGGACGGGTGCCAGAGAACGTTCGTGACGCGCGATGATGGACGGCGCCCGCGACCCGCGCGTCGGAGAGCCCCGGCGCGCCGGCGAACTCCGCCGGACTGGCGCAATCCGCCGAATCCTGCATGTTTATGCCGATCGGATTAAAAGATCGTTGCCGGCGATGGATCGCGCGGCGCGCGCCGGACCCGGGGCGGGGGCCGGGGGTATGCACGCCGCCCGCGCCCCGGCGGGCCGGCGGCGGCGGAATCAAGAGCCAGGAGAATCCCCATACCATGACCACGAACCTCATCGCGCGGCTCTCCCGCGGCGCCGCTCCGGCGGTGATCGCGCTGGCGCTGGCCGCGTGCGGCGCCGGCGAAGCCGCGCAGCGCCAGGACCTCCGCGCCGCCGAGCCCGGCAAGACCGCCGAGGCCACGAAGCTCGCCAGCGCGGAGCTCCCGGCGGACGCGCCGCTGATGGTCATCTACAAGAGCCCCAGCTGCGGCTGCTGCGCCAAGTGGGTGGACCACATCAGGGCCAACGGCTTCCGCGTGGAGATCCACGACGGAGACGCCGAGGTGGCCGCCAGGAAGACCGAGTGGCGCGTCCCGCGCGAGATGCACTCGTGCCACACCGCCAAGGTGGGCGACTACGTGATCGAGGGCCACGTCCCCGCCGCCGAGATCAAGCGCATGCTGGCCGAGAAGCCCGACATCGCCGGCCTCGCCGTGCCGGGGATGCCCCGGGGCACGCCGGGGATGGAAGGCCCGTACCCGGCCGACCGGTACGACGTGGTCGCCTTCACCCACGACGGCCAGACCTCCGTCTTCGCCTCCAAGTAATCGGGCGGGGATCGATCGAGATGCGGGCGCCGGACATCGATCCGGCGCCCGTTTTCTTTATCTGATCAGATACTTGACTTCGGCAACCAACCGATTGACATTGCACCAGGGGTGCGGGTGGATCGATCATCTCGCGATGGAGCGATGGCGGTGGCGGAAGCTGGCCTGGAGCCGCAGGTGCGGGCGGTGCGGCGGTTCAACCGGTTCTACACGCGGCGGATCGGCGCGCTGGGGGATGGGCATCTCCAGAGCCCGTTCTCGCTGACGGAGGTCCGCGTCCTGTACGAGCTGGCGCACCGGGAGAACCCGACGGCGACGGAGCTGGGGCGGGCGCTGGGGGTGGATGCGGGGTATCTGAGCCGCATCCTGCGCGACTTCGAGCAGCGCGGCCTTCTCGCCCGACGGCCGTCCGAGACGGACGCGCGGCAGAACCTGCTCTCGCTGACACCCGAGGGCGCGGAGCAGTTCGCCGGCCTCAACGCACGCTCCAGCGACGAGATCCGCGCCCTCCTCGCCCCCCTCGCCCTCGACGATCGGGAGCGGCTGGTGCGGGCGATGCGGACGGTGGAGCGGATCCTGGGCGACGCGCCGCCCGCGAAGGAGCCCTACCTCCTGCGCACGCACCAGCCGGGCGACATGGGGTGGGTCGTGCATCGCCACGCCGTGCTGTACTTTCAGGAGTACGGATGGGACGAGCGCTTCGAGGCGCTGGTGGCCGAGACGGTCGCGAAGTTCATCCGCGACTTCGACCCGCGCCGCGAGCGGTGCTGGATCGCCGAGCGGGAGGGCGAGATCGTGGGCTCCGTCTTCCTGGTGAAGGCGTCGGACGAGGTGGCGAAGCTGCGGCTTCTGCTGGTGGAGCCGTCGGCGCGGGGGCTGGGGATCGGGCGGCGGCTGGTGGACGAGTGCACCCGCTTCGCCCGCGCGACGCGCTACCGCCGGATGACGCTGTGGACCAACAGCGTCCTCCACGCCGCGCGCCACATCTACGAGCAGGCCGGGTTCCGTCTCGTGCACGAGGAGCCGCACCAGATGTTCACGCCCGAGCCGCTGGTGGCGGAGACGTGGGAGATGGAGCTGTGAACGGAAGTGCTTGGTCCTTAGTCCTTAGTCCTTAGTGCTTGGTACTGGATCGATCTCTGGTCCGGAATCCTCAGCAGCATCGGAGCACCGCATGAAGATGATGTACTTCCGCGCCGACTGGTGCGGGGTGTGCCACGAGAAGGCGCCGCTGGTGGAGGAGATCGCGGGCTCGGCGGGGATGGAGCTGGAGGTGCTGGACTGGGAGAGCGAGGAAGGGCAGACCAAGGCCGCCGGCCTGCGCATCAAGACCGTCCCCACCCTGGCGCTGGTGGACGGCGAGCGCGTGCGCTTCCGCCTCGTCGGCTCCGCCATCACCCCCGAGAACGTCGCGCACCTGTCGAAGGCGAGCGGCGTCGCTCCCGGCGCGGACGCTACGCCGCCCTCCGCGTAGGAGAGATCGGGCGGAGGACGGGTGACGACCGCTGGCTGTCCCCTGTCCCCTGTCCCCTGTCCCCTGTCCCCTGTCCCCTGTCCCCTGTCCCCTGTCCCCTTGTGCGTCCGCCTCGTCCTCACCATCGTCCATCCCGGACGCCAAACCGGGAGGATGCGATGACCCTCGAGCGCAAGAACCCATTCGGCGACGACGACGGAGTGCCGGGCGCCGGCACCCACGGCGACGTCGCGCTCCGGATCTCCGCGGCGCACCAGGAGGCGCTGCGCGTGGGCGACAGCCCCATCTACGCCGACCGCCTGGCCGACAAGCTCCCCGCGCTGGCCCGCGCGGTGGACGCCTCCAACCTGATCGACGAGACCAAGGACCGCGTCCGCGCCGAGCTGGTGAACGCCGAGCGCGTCCTCCGCCGCGACGAGGACGGCCGCGAAGCCGCCCGCCACCTCGCCATCGCCGTCAAGCTGACGGAGGTGCGCCCGCGCGGAGGATCGCCGTTCCTGGACGATTGAGGCTCGGCCGCGGCGCGTGAGGCGAGGCGATCCGGCCGTCGGACTCGCGGCCTTCGATTCGCCGAACTCCGGTCGGTGCATCGAGTTGCCGATCTCGTGGGACGGTTTTTGCGCAGGGCGCGCCGTTTCCGTGTCGGGGATCCAGCGGACACTGAGCGATGGCATCGAAAACCTACGTGGACGGCGCGGGCGTGGAGTGGACCGTCTGGGACGTGGTCCCGGGCGAGCACGCCGAGCGCGGGCGGCAGCTCTCCTCCCTCCCGGAGGAGATGAGCCGCGGCTGGCTCTGCTTCGAGAACAGCGCGGCGGGCCGGCTGCGGATGTACCCGCTCCCCGACGACTGGTCGAGCCTTCCCGACGACAAGCTCGCCGTCCTCCACCGCGCCGCCGTCCCCGTGCGCCTGCGCCTGACCGACGGCGAGCCCGAATCCCCGACCGCCGGCTGACCGGCGCGCCGGACCCACGAACGAAGCGGCCGCGAGGGATCATCCTCGCGGCCGCTTTCTGTTTCGTCGCGGATCGGCCTACACTGCCGTCGCCGGCCCCGGCGCGCCTTCCGCCTGCGCCGCCCCGCCCAGGCGGAGGTGCCGCTCGGGCGCCCGGCCCTCCAGCACGTCCTCCCTGGCCGCCAGCAGGATCCCGCGGATCAGGTCCGCGTCGGAGTCGATGCCGGCGGCGCGGGCGCGCTCCCGGGCGGAGCGCAGCAGCTCCTCGGGCGCGCGCAGCGACACGCGCGACCGGGCGCGGCCCCGCGCCAGCTCCGTGGCGGAGAGCGCCTTCACGCGCGCCGCGAAGGCGTTGTCCCCCGCCACCTCGCGGAGGTAGAAGCGCAGCAGCGAAGGGCGAAAGCTGGCGACCGCGGCGGCGTAGTGGTCCGCCAGCAGGTGCACCACGTCATCCAGGTGCGTGGGGATGCGCGCCTCCAGCTCCTCTGCCTTCCGCCGCTCGCGCGCCTCCTTCAGCCTGGGCGTGGACTGCGCGGGGATGGCGGCCGTCTCGCCGCACTCCACGCACGCCGCCACCAGCACGTCGGAAACGTCGATCCCGCTCTCGGGAAGGCGGATCGTACGCACCTCGAAGCGCGTCTCCACCCGCTTCCGGCACCCGTGGCAGATCGCCTCCGACCGGTCCCCCTCGCGCCAGATCTGCATGCCGCCTCCAGAGAAATTACCCGTGCACGCTGATGAAGACGGCCTTCGCCGACAGGAAGTACGCCTTCAGGTACCATGGCGCGCCGTGCAGCTCCGGGGTGAACTGGTGGCAGAGCACCGACGGGTCGTGGTGGTAGGGGCTGGAGCGGTACTGGTCGCCGCGGCAGCGGCGGAGCAGGTCCACCACGAACTCCTCCGTCACCTCTCCGACGGCCAGCAGGTTCTTCGACTCCATGTCGGCCCGCTACTCGTGCTGACAACGGCCGCTCTCCAGCGCGTCGATCAGCAGACAGCGAACGTCCTTGAAGCCCATCTCCAACACCCGATGCGGGTTGTACGTCATTCGACGTACGGTGTCAAGCTGCGCGATCTCCGACCGTGATTCGTTCCATCCCGTACACTTTGTGCACTATCCCAATACGTGAAGTCTCCAAATGCCAGCGTCTTGTCCGAGCAGTATGCAACCGGATAGTCCGCGGCGAGTAGAAGTCTCTCGTCCTCAATCGTTTACCGTCCGGACGCGCCCCGTTTCTCCCGGGCGCCGGGAGGAACACCCGCGGTGCACGCATTGCGGACCGGGGACGAAGTCGCCAGCTTCGCGCGCTACCGCCGCAAGAGCACGGAGACCCGCTTGGAAGAAAACCGCACGCTGACGCGCTTCGCCTGGGTGTCGATCGCCGCCGCCGTGGTGACGATCACGCTCAAGTTCAGCGCGTACCTGGTCACCGACTCGGTGGGCCTGCTCTCGGACGCGCTGGAGTCGCTGGTGAACCTGGCGGCGGCGCTGATGGCGCTGGCCATGCTCACGCTGGCCGCCCGCCCGCCGGACGACGACCACGCGTACGGGCACGGGAAGGCCGAGTACTTCGCCAGCAGCTTCGAGGGCGCGCTGATCCTGCTGGCGGCGGCCAGCATCGCGTGGACGTCGGTGCGGCGGCTGATGGAGCCGCAGGTGGTGGAGGACGCGCTGCTGGGCGTCACCATCGCCGCCGTGGCGTCGCTGGTGAACCTCGGGGTGGCGCGGATGCTGACGCGCGCCGGGCGCCGCTACCACTCCATCGCCCTGGAGGCGGACGCGCACCACCTGATGTCGGACGTCTGGACGTCGGCGGGGGTGATCCTGGGGCTGCTGGCGGCGCGGGTGACGGGGTGGCAGTGGCTGGACCCGGTGCTGGGGCTGGCCGTGGCCGTCAACATCGTGCGGATCGGGGTGTCGCTGATGCGGCGCTCGGCGCTGGGGCTGCTGGACACGGCGCTCCCGGAGGAGGAGCGCGCGGCCATCGCCGGCATCCTCCAGGCGTACGCGGAGAGCGACGGCCTGGAGTACCACGCCCTCCGCACCCGCCAGTCCGGCGCGCGCCGCTTCATCTCCGTGCACGTGCTGGTGCCCGGCGCCTGGACGGTGCAGCGCGGCCACGAGCTGATGGAGCGCATCGAGGGCGAGATCCGCGACGCCATCCCCTTCTCCAACGTCTTCACGCACCTGGAGCCGCTGGAGGACCCGGTGTCGTTCGCGGACATGCGGCTGGAGCGGCCGGAGGAGAGCGCGGCGCGGAAGGACGCACCGTAAAAAGAAGGGGACAGGGGACAGGGTACAGGGAACAGCGAGCAGGGACGACAAAGAAACAGCCGGCCGGATCGCGATGATCCGGCCGGCTGTCCCCTGTCCCCTCTAACCTGTCCCCTTCGGTCCCGCGGCTCAGCAGGGGATCGGCACCCGCGCCGGAATCGGCGTCAGCCAGCCGTAGGCGTCCGGGAAGGCGCCGCGGGCGATTCCCAGGAAGCGCTCCTGCACGGCCTGGGTGACGGGGCCGGGGCGGCCGGCGCCCACCTGGATGCCGTCGATCATCCGCACGGGGGTGATCTCGGCCGCGGTGCCGGTGAAGAACACCTCGTCGGCGATGTAGAGCATCTCGCGCGGGACGGGCGCCTCGCGCACCTCGATCTCCATGTCGCGGGCGATGCGGATCACCGAGTCGCGGGTGATGCCGGCCAGGATCCCGCAGGAGATGGGCGGCGTCCAGAGGACCCCGTCGCGCACCAGGAAGACGTTCTGCCCGCTCCCCTCGGCCACCAGGCCGGAGGCGTCGAGCATGATGGCCTCGGCCACGCCCCGGTCCTTGGCCTCCTGCTTGGCCAGCTGCGACGACAGGTAGGCGCCGCCCGCCTTGGCCATGGTGGGGAAGGTGTCGGGCGCGGCGCGGCGCCACGACGACACCATCGCCTCCACGCCCTTCTCCAGCGCGCCCTCGCCCAGGTACGTCCCCCAGACGTAGGCGATGATGAACGTCTCCACCCACTCGTCGCTGGAGAGGATCCCCATCTGCTCGCCGGTGCGCATCACGATGGGGCGCAGGTAGCAGAAGCGCACCTCGTTGGCGGCCACCGTCTCCATGGCCGCGTCGACCATCTCGTCCACGGAGTACTTCATGGGGATGCGGTAGATCCGGGCCGAGTCCTCCAGCCGGCGCATGTGGTCGCGCAGGCGGAAGGCGGCGGGGCCGTCGGCCGTCTCGTAGCAGCGGATCCCCTCGAAGACGCTGGAGCCGTAGTGGGCCACGTGGCTCATCACGTGGATGTTGGCGTCCCGCCAGTCCACCAGCTGCCCGTTGCGCCAGATCATCCGCGTGGGCCCGGAGCTGTTGCTCATGAAAGTCGTGTTGCCGAAGGTGCGCGCTCCGCCACGGTCGCGGCGGCAAGAAGGGATTTCTCCCGGCGGGGATTCTCTCTCCCCGGAGCCGCCGCCGCAAGTGCTTGCGGGGGACGGGGGAACAGAAGGTTACAGGGGACAGGGTACAGGTTGCAGCGGGCGGATTCGTCGCGATCCCTGATGCAGCCTCGCCGTCCGCCGTCGGCTGGAGCGCGGCGATGCGCGTCGGTCCGCGCCGCCGTCCCGCCGGCTGTCCCCTGTCTCCTGTCCCCTTCAGTTCCTCACCGCAGGTCCGCCTCGCCCAGCCGCACCGTCACCCGCGTCTGCCCGTCGGGGCGACGCACCGTGAGCACGGCGCTGCCGCCGGGCTGCAGGGCGCGGAGGGCGCGGCGCAGGTCGCCGCCGGCGGCGATGGGGGTGTCGTTGAGGCGGGTGACGATGTCGCCCACGCGCACGCCGGCGCGCGCGGCCGGCGAGCCCGCCACCACGCGCGCCACGATGACGCCCTCCTGCACGGGGAGGTTGAACTGCCGCGCCATCTCGGGCTCCACGTCGGTGTAGTTGACGCCCAGGTAGGCGCGGCTCACGCGGCCCGTCTCCAGCACCTGGCGCACCACCTCGTTGGCCAGGTTGATGGGGACGGCGAAGCCCAGGCCGGGCGCCACGCCGTACGTCTCCGGGTCGCGGAGGACGGCGGTGTTGATGCCGATCAGCCGGCCGCCCGAGTCCAGGAGCGGGCCGCCGGAGTTCCCCGGGTTGATGGCCGCGTCGGTCTGGATCAGCCCCTCCAGCTCGAAGCCGCGCGGGCTGCGGTTGACCGCCGAGACCACGCCGGTGGTGATGGTGCGCTCCAGCCCCAGCGGGTTGCCGATGGCGATGGCCGCCTGCCCCGGCTGCAGCCGGTCCGAGTCGCCCAGCGGCGCCGCCGGGAGGTCGCTGCGCCCGGTCACGCGCACCACGGCGATGTCCACGGTCGGATCGGCGCCCAGCACCTGCCCGCGGAGGCGCTCGCCGCTGGCCAGCGCCACCTCCACCTCGCGCGTCCCGGCCACCACGTGCGCGTTGGTGACGATCACTCCGTCGCGCCGCACGATGACCCCGGAGCCGGAGGCGCGCGGGTGGGAGATGCTCACCACCGCGGGCGACGCCTGCCGCGCCACCCGGATCACCATCTGCTCCTCCTGCGCCGGGCCTCCCTGCGCCCACGCCGGCGGCACGTCCGCCGCGCGCGCCATCCCGCCGCCGAACCCCGCGCCCACGCCCAGCGCCAGCGCGGCTCCCACGATCGTCCGTCCCGTCATCCCGCCACCTCGCAGTCCATCTTTGAGTGCCTCCGCGAAACGGCGGCGCGGGAGACAGTCTCCCGCGCCGCGCCGACGACCCGCGTCTCTCACGACGCCCGCCGAAACGGCTTCGTTTGCGATGCCGGCCGTCCCGATCCGGTTGTCACCCGGCTCGCGGGCAGGGTACGCAACCGGCGCGCCCACCGCGGGCTCGGCGAGGTAGCAGTCGCGGCGGCTTCTCCGACGATCCGTGAGGAGAGGCACGATCCGCTTCTCATCGATCCCGATCTCATCGATCCCCCTTCGCCGCACCGGGTTCGGGCGGGAGGGGACGGCGCGGGAGGCGGATGGGCGCGGCGCGGCGAGAGTATTGCCGTCATGGCGTACGCACCGGATGATTGTCAGGGTGGATGACTCCGCGCGCGGCGCCTCGCCGGCGGGGATGCGCCACCGATGGACGTTCTGGGGGAGACGGCCGATGCAGATCTTCGTCACGGGCGCGACGGGGGTGCTGGGGCGCCCGGTGGTGCGGGCGCTGGCGGCGGCGGGGCACCGCGTGCGTGCGCTGGCGCGCTCGGCGTCCAACGACGACCTGCTCCTGCGCATGGGAGCCCACCCCGTGCACGCGGACCTCTTCGACCCCGGCTCGGTCCGCGAGGCGGTGGCGGGGAGCGAGGCCGTGCTCCACCTGGCCACGCGCATCCCCCCGCGCAGCGAGGCGCGCCGCCCCGAGGCGTGGGCCGACAACAACCGCCTCCGCATCGAGGGGACCAGCCACCTGGTGGACGCGGCGCTGGCGGCGGGGGCCTCCGTCTTCGTCTACCCCAGCGTCTGCTTCGTCCTCCGCGACGGCGGGAGCGAGTGGATCGACTCGTCCACCACGCCGGCCGACGGCGGGCCGCTGCTGGCGTCCACGCTGACGGCGGAGACGGAGGTGGAGCGGTTCGCGGAGGGCGGCGGGCGCGGGGTGACGCTGCGGATGGGCTACTTCTACGGCCCGGAGGCCGAGTCCACGCTGGAGTCGCTGGCGCTGGCCCGCCGCGGCGGCGCGCTCCTGGTGGGGTCGGCGGACGCGTACTTCCCCGCCGTCTGTGTGGACGACGCGGCCTCGGTGATCGTCGCGGCGATGGAGCGCGCTCCCTCCGGCCGCTACGACGTGGTGGACGACGAGCCGCTCACCCGCCGCGAGCAGGCGCGCGCCGTGGCCGAGGCCGCCGGCCGCCCCTTCCTCCTCCGCCCGCCCGTCTGGCTGATGAAGATGGCGGCGGGGAGCGACACCCTTTTCATGGCGCGCAGCCAGCGCGTCTCCAACCGCGCCTTCCGCGACGCCACGGGCTGGGCGCCCACCGTCCGCGACGCCCGCGAAGGCTGGCGACGCATCGCCGAGGCGCTGCGCCAGCCGCAGCCCTGAGCGCCGCGCGAGCCAGCCATCCCGATCCTGATCCCCCAGTCCTGATCCCTCAGCCTGATCGTGCGATCAGGGTGACGTGACGGCTCTGGAGCCGCCGCGGACCAGGGGTGGCGCGCGTCTCCAACGACGCTGACGGCGTGTCTTCGACCTGCTTCCATCCGTCGAGGGATCTCGACCAAGTGCATTTGCACATCCGTTATCAGCACATCATCTGATACATACCTTGTACCCGGTACGGTGTGCCACTTGCGAACGCCCCCCGCCCGTCATCCGGAGGAACGGATGGTCCGCGCGGGCGGAGGGCGCCCGGTGGAGGGGTGGCAAACCATTGTGGGAGGGCAAGATGGCGATCAAGACGACCGATCGGGCGCGGACCGTGGCCGCGTGGAGCGCGGCGGTGGTGATGGCGGTGTCGGCGGGCGCGTGCGCGTCGGCGGGGGGGATGGGGACGGCGGCGATGGGGTCGCCCGACGGAGCGGCGTACGCCACCACGACGGCCGTGGACATGGCCGAGGTGGAAGAGGCCCAGCTGGCGCTCTCCAGGGCGCAGAACGCCCAGGTGCGCACCTACGCCCAGCGGATGGTGGCCGACCACGCCCCGGCCATGCAGAAGAACATGCAGACCATGGACGCCATGGGGATGGAGGGGATGGACCACTCGCAGATGAGCAACGCGCCGGGGAGCGCCGGCGTCAGCGACAGCGACGGCTCGGGGATGGCCACGGCCGGCGCCCCCAACCCCATGGCGCAGGCGATGCTGATGCGGAACCCGTACAGCCGGCCCCTGGTGGAGGACCACATGCGGGCCATGCAGATGCTGCAGTCCACCCAGGCGGGGATGGCGTTCGACCGGGCGTACATGATGCGCCAGGTGGCCGCGCACCGCTCCGCGCTGGCCGCCATCGACAACCTGATGGGCTCCGTCCAGGCCACCGGCCAGACCGAGACGCGGGGGATGATGATGCAGCATCGCGCCGTCGTGGAACAGCATCTGCGGATGGCGGAGCAGATGATGGCCTCGATGGGCGGCTGACGGGGGCGTTCACCCGGGACGCGGGAGGGGCGGATGGCCGACGGGACGCGCGGCGCGGGGCTCCTGGCGGAGCCGAACGACCCGCCGCGGCTTGACCACGACGCCGCGAGCGCGTATACACACGCCCGGCACCTCCCGCGCGCAGCCGCCGCCGGGACGCCCCGCCGGCTCCGGGCCGACGGCGGTCGGGACGGCGCGGCGCGGGGGACGGCCGCCGCGCGCCCCCACAGGTGAATGGAACCCCCGCGGGTACAACCGTGGGTCGCAGGGTGGCGGAGGGCGCACGAGCGTCCGCCGCCGCCGCACCCGCCGGGCGCCGCCCGCGGGGATTCGACTTTTCCGCCGACGGAGAGACCCGTATCGTGAAGACCGCGCACTCTCGGCGCAGGCAGATGCTCCTGTTCGCGCGCAACTTCTTCAAGCACCCGAAGATGCTGGGGTCCATCATCCCCAGCTCGCGCTTCCTGATCGAAAGCCTGATGAGCCAGGTGGACTGGAAGCGGGCGCGCGTGATCGTGGAGTACGGGCCCGGGGTGGGGACCATCACCACCGAGGTGCTCAAGCGGATGCACCCGGACGCGAAGATGGTGGTCTTCGAGCTCAACGACGACTTCGTGCGCTTCCTGCGCCAGAACGTCCCCGACCCGCGCCTGCACGTGGTGCACGGCTCGGCGGCGGACGTGGAGAAGACGCTTCGCGAGATGGGGCTGGACGGCGCCGACTACGCCATCTCGGGGATCCCGTTCACCACCATGCCGGGCGAGGTGCGGACGGCGGTGGTGCAGGCGACGCGGGCGGTGCTGGAGCCGCGCGGGGGCCAGTTCCTGGTCTACCAGTTCTCGCGCGAGGTGCACCGCCACCTCCGGCGCGAGTTCACGGACATCCGCGAGGACTTCGAGCCGCTCAACATCCCGCCGGCCCGGCTGTACTACTGCTCGGTCTGACGGAACCCGATGGCCTCTCCCGCGGCCCCGCGCCTCCTCCGGCGCGGGGCCGCGCTCCGTCCGTCCCGGTACGGCCATTCCGCTCCCGCGAGGGAAATCCGGGCACGCCGTCCCTCTCCCTTTCCGTGGGCCGGACGCGCATCGTTTGGCGGATGGTGGACGGCCGGCCGACCGGATGTTTCCGTTCCGCCAGCGTTGGCCGTCGTCCGGATCGAGCCGTCGAATTCGAATCGTGGCCGCATCCTGATACTTGACGCGTTGCAGTTGCGCGGCTACTCTGATTGTAGAACCTCAGAACCCTCAGCCAGCCAACGACTTTCCTCCGCAGACCCGCGAACCTCCGGCTCGCGCCGGCGTATGTAGGGCCGCAGCTTCCCGCCGCGCCTCCGGGCACCCTCTCCCACGCCAGGTCCCTTGCAGAACTTCGTCATCGCCTTCCTGGTCTCCGCGGTCACGGCGCTGGTGGCAACTCCGGCCGTGGTGCGGTTCTCGGTGGCGCGCGGCGTCTACGGGCACTCGCGCATCAAGGAGGGGGTGGAGCACAAGCCGGTGCCGCGCCTGGGCGGGGTGGCGGTGTGCATCGCCATGTCGGCGGGGGTGCTGCTGGTGGCGCCGCTGGCCGCGCGCGGGGCCGGCCCGGAGGCGGTCTCCTTCTTCGGGGGCGTGCTGCTGGCGGGGTGGATCCTCTTCGGCGCCGGGGTGGTGGACGACCTGCGGGGGCTGCGGCCCACGGAGAAGCTGCTGGCGCAGTGCCTGGCGGCGCTGGTGGCGTGGAGCTTCGGTTTCCGCGTGGAGCACCTCTCCATCGGCTCGGCGTCGGTGGACCTGGGGGTGTTCTCGCTTCCGCTGACGGCGCTCTGGATCGTGGGCGTGACCAACGCCTTCAACCTGATCGACGGGCTGGACGGGCTGGCGACGGGGATCGCGCTGGTGGCGCTGGGGACCACGTTCGCGGTCTCGGCGATGCTGGGGAACATGGAGGTGGCGCTGGTCTGCGCGGCGCTGGCGGGGGCGCTGCTGGGGTTCCTGCGCTACAACGTCCGCCCGGCGCGGGTCTTTTTGGGAGACTCGGGGAGCCTGTTCGTGGGCTTCATGCTGGCGGTCCTCTCGGTCCACGGGTCCACCAAGAGCGCGGCGGCGGTGCTGACGGTGGTTCCCGTGCTGGTGCTGGCGCTTCCGCTGCTGGACACGTCGCTGGCCATCGTGCGGCGCTGGCTGCGCGGGACGCCGATCTCCGGGGCGGACGAGCGGCACCTGCACCACCGGCTGGTGGCCATCGGCCTCACCCACACGCGCGCCGTGGTCATCCTCTTCGTGGTGGCGGCGGCGCTGGCCACGTTCGGCGTCCTCCTGGCCTTCGCGCCGCCGGCCTCGGTGACGGGGATCGCCACGGCGGGGTCGGCGGCGTGCCTGGCGCTGCTGATCTTCGGGATCAAGCGGCTGGGGTACCACGAGTTCGTGGAGGCGGGGGCGGTGGTGGGGAGCGGGGTGAGCCGGCTGCGCCGCAGCATCCGCGACGGGATCCACGCGCGCGACGTGGCGCACGTGATCGCGCTGGGGGAGAGCCCGGCGCACCTGCGGGCCATCCTGGCGGACAACGCGGAGGTGCTGGGGTTCGTGCACCTGGGCTTCTGCCGCGAGAGCGCGGCCGACGGCGCGCGGGCGGAGCTTCCGCCGGAGGTCTCGCGGCGGGCGTGGAAGCTGGACTTTCCCGTGGCGGCGCCGGGGTGCGAGGGGACGGATCCCTGGGTGCTGCGCGCCTGGTGCGACCCGGCGGATCCGCTGCACGCGCCCTCGCCCGGGCGCACGGCGCGGATCCTGGCCGAGGCCATCCGCGAGTGGCTGGAGGAGGGGCCTCCCTCGGCTCCGGCTCCCGCGCCGGCCGCGTCTTCCGCGTCCGCGGTGGGGCCGCTGCGGAACGCGACGGCGTAGGTGCCGGATGTCGTCTCGGATCGTGCAGCCGATCTCGCCCTCCATCGGATTCCGTGCTCGCCCCGGCCCCGCCAGCTGCGTCATCGGGGGGATGTGGTGCGGGGCCCTGGGTTCGCGCCGACCCTCCGGATGACGTGGTTTGGGATGCCCGAGGGTGTGCTCAAGGCGTCGTTTCGATCGGCGGAGGCGCGGGGATGACGGGCGGACGCGGGCCGGGGAGAGGGAGGGCCGAAGGGGGCCTCTCCGAAAAAATTTCGATACTCATCTCCGCCGAGGGTTCCACGGCGGGAGGCGGGCGTTGTGCCCCCGGATGCGGCCGCCTCTTCGGAGGCGGCTCCGCGCGCTTCAAGGATCTGGTGTAAGTGCCTTCTCCCGCGCCATCCGCGGCCCTGCCCATCCGCCGCCCGTGTTCCGCCCTCCCGTCCGCTCCGCGCGGACGCTTCGCTTTCTCCCGCCTCGACATCTCCCGGTGAGGGTCGCCTTTCTTTCCGCGTCGGGGGAGGTGGGCGGGGCGGAGCGCGTCCTGCTGGACCTGGCGGCGTCGCTCCGGCGCGCGGAGCCGCGGTGGGAGCTGCACCTGGTGACGGCGGCGGAGGGGCCGCTCGCCGCCGCGGCGGCGGAGCTGGGGGGCCGCGTGCACGTGCGCCCGTTTCCGGCGGCGCTGGCGCGGGTGGGGGATGCGGGGGGGTCCGCGGGCGGGTCGCGCGCGGGGCTCTTTCCGTCGCTCCTGGCGGCGGCGCCGGGGGGGGCGCGGTGGACGGCGGGGCTGCGGCGGCTGCTGAGGTCGATCGCGCCGGACGTGGTGCACTCGCACGGCTTCAAGGTGCACGTGCTGGGGGCGCTGGCGCTCCCGCGCGGGGCGCGGCTGGTGTGGCACGTGCACGACTACGTCAGCGCGCGGCGGGTGATGGCGGGCGCCATGCGCCGCGTGGCCGGCCGGGCGTCCGCGGCGCTGGCGGTCTCCGAGAGCGTGGCGGCGGACGTGCGCGCGGCGTGCGGGCCGGGGCTGCGGGTGACGACGGTGCGCAACGCCATCGACCTCGCCCGCTTCGCGCCGGACGGCGAGCGGCTGCGGCTGGACGAGCTCGCCTCGATGCCGCCCGCGCCGCCGGGGACGGTGCGCGTGGGGCTGGTGGCGACGATGGGGGTCTGGAAGGGGCACGAGGTCTTCCTCCGCGCCATCGCCGCGCTCGATCGGGATCTCCCCGTGCGCGCCTACGTGGTGGGCGGGGCCATCTACGGGACGGCGGGGAGCGAGGTGAGCGTGGACGGGCTCCGCCGCCTGGCCTCCGAGCTGGGGATCGGGGACCGCGTGGGGTTCACCGGCTTCGGCGACGCGGCGGCGGCCATGCGGGCGCTGGACGTGGTGGTGCACGCCAGCACGCAGCCGGAGCCCTTCGGCCTGGTGATCGCCGAGGCGATGGCGTGCGCGCGGCCCGTCGTCGTGAGCGCGGCGGGGGGCGCGGCGGAGATCGTCCACGAGGGCCGCGACGCGCTCGGCTTCCCTCCGGGGGACGTGCGTGCGATGGCGGAGGCGATCCGCCGGCTGGTCGTCGATCCCGATCTCCGCGCGCGGATGGGCGCGGCGGGGCGCGAGACGGCGGAGCGCGACTTCGACCGCGCGCGGCTGGCGGCGGAGGTGGCGCCCGTCTACCGCTCCCTGGTCGGCGATGGATCGGACGTCGGGGGAGATGTTGGATCGGCGGATGTCGGATCGGATGACAATGGATCGAGCAGCCGATCGGATCATGGATCGCACGTCCGGTCGATCAGTCGATCGGATGATGGATCGCACGTCGGATCGGGCAGCAGATCGCACGTCGGATCGGGCGATGGATCCGACGGCGGATCGGGAGACGTTGGATCGGGATCCGGCGGATCGGGTGACGGGGCGGATGGGGGATCGGACGCGGGATGACCATGCGGGTGCTGCACGTGTACGCGGGGAACCTGTACGGCGGCGTGGAGGCGATGCTGGCGACCTTCGCGCGCGAGCGGGGGCGGGTGCCGGAGATGGAGCCGCGCTTCGCGCTCTGCTTCGAGGGCCGCCTCGCCGCGGAGCTCCGGGAGCTGGGGACGCCGCCGGAGATGCTGGGCGGCGCGCGGCTGCGGCTGCCGTGGTCGGTGGCGCGCGTGCGGCGGCGCTTCGCGCGGGTGATCGAAGAGGATCGCCCGGACGTGGTCGTCTGCCACTCGGCGTGGAGCCACGCCATCTTCGCCCCCGTGGCGCGGAAGAGCGGGATCCCGCTGGTCTTCTGGCTGCACGACGCGGTGAGCGGGCGGACGCGCGAGGAGCGGCGGGCGGGGAAGACGGCTCCCGACCTCGCCGTCTGCACGTCCGAATACGCGCGGGGAACGCTGCCGGCGCTCTTTCCGCACGTCCGCGCGGAAGTGGTGTATCCATCCGTTCCCCCGCCGCCCCGCATCCCCCGCAACGACCGGCGCATCCTTCGTGACGAGCACCGGACGCACTGGGCCGACGTGGTGATCGTGCAGGTGGCGCGGATGGAGGAGTGGAAGGGCCATCGCCTTCTCCTCGAGGCGCTGTCGCGGCTCCGCGACGTCCCCGGGTGGACGCTCTGGCTGGTGGGCGGCGAGCAGCGGCCGGCGGAGGCGAAGTACCGCACCGGCCTCTCGCTGCTGGCGCTGCGCCTGGGGATCTCGCCGCGGGTGCGGTTCCTGGGGGAGCGGTCGGACGTGCCGCGGGTGCTGGCCGCGTCCGACGTGCTCTGCCAGCCCAACCTGGGGCCGGAGCCGTTCGGGATGGCGGTGGTCGAGGGCCTCTACGCCGGCCTCCCCGTCGTCGTCACCGACCTGGGCGGGCCGCGGGAGATCGTGGACGCGTCGTGCGGGGTGCGGGTGCCGCCGGGCGACCCGGCCGCGCTGGCCGAGGCGCTGCGCACGATCATCGTCGACGCCCCGCTGGCCGACACCCTGGCCGCCGCCGGCCCCGCCCGCGCCCGCGCCCTGTGCGACCCCGAGACGCAGATGCGCCGCCTCTCCGCCCTTCTCGCCGACGTGACGAAGGACTCCGCGCCGTGAATCGCCCCCCCTCGCCGTCCGTCCCGCCGACGCCCGTCTCCCCCGCCGTCTCGGTGGAGGAGCGCGCGCGCCGCAGCCTGGGCTCCAGCGGCGACGCCATCTACCGCATGGTGGCGGACGCGGTGGCGGCACGGCACGCGGGCGGCGGGACGCTGCTGGACGCCGGATGCGGGAGCGGAAAGCTGTGGGCGCACCTGCGCGAGCGCTTCGACCGCTACGTGGGCGTGGACGCGGTCCGCTACGACGGCTTCCCCGCCGACGGCGAGTTCCACGCGGCAAACCTGGACGCCGGCGCCCCCGACCTCCCGAACGACTCCGCCGAGGTCGTGGTCGCCGTGGAGACCATCGAGCACCTGGAGAACCCGCGCGCCTTCGTGCGGATGCTGGTCCGCCTGGCCAGGCCCGGCGGGTGGGTGATGGTGACCACGCCCAACCAGCTCTCCCTCCTCTCCCGCGCCACCCTCCTCCTCCGCGGCGAGCACAACGCCTTCCGCGACGCGTCGTATCCCGCGCACATCACCGCGCTCCTGGAAGTCGACCTGCGCCGCATCGCCGCGGAGTGCGGATTGACCGACGTCGGCGTGGCGTACACGGGGAGCGGGCGCGTCGTCGGCACCGGGCGGCACTTCCCCCGCTGGATGTCGCGCGCGTGGCCGCGCGGGCTTTCCGACAACGTCCTCCTGGCCGGCCGAAAGCCCCATGGCTGAGCGGGACCGCGCCAACCGCGGCGCCGACGACATCTTCCCGCGCGAGCCGGCTCCGGCGTGGCTGCAGGCGGCGGCGTGGACCGTGCGCCGCCTCCCCGCCGGCCGCTACCGGGCGATGAACCGCTTTCGCGCGGGCCGCTTCGCCGCGCGCCTCCCGGCGGAGACCGGGGGCGCGGGGTACGTCTGCGACCTGCGCGACATGATCGCCCGCGAGGTGTTCTTCACCGGCCAGTACGGGCCGCAGGAGACGGCGCTGCTGAACGCCGTCCTCCGCCCCGGCGCCACCTTCGTGGACGTGGGCGCCAACTGGGGATACTTCACCCTCCTGGCCGCCCACCTGGTGGGCGCGGCGGGGCGCGTGGTGGCGATGGAGCCCGACCCGCGCCTCTTCACCATCCTGCGGGCGAACGTGGAGGCCAACCGCCTCCGCCAGGTGTCGCCCCTGGCGGTCGCCGCCGCGGACCGGGCCGGGACGCTGGAGCTGGCGGGGCACGATCCGGAAGCCGGCAACTGGGGCCTCTCGTCGCTGATGGCCGGCGGCGGGGGCGGCGAGCGGTTCGCGGTGGACTCGCGGACGGTGGACGCCGTGCTGGACGAGGGAGGAGCGGAGCGCGTGGACCTGCTGAAGATGGACATCGAGGGCGCGGAGGAGATGGCGCTGCGCGGGATGGAGGCCGGGCTGGCCGCCGGCCGCTACCGCCGCGTGCTGGTGGAGCTGCACCCCACGCTGCACCCCCGCGGAAGCGCGCTGGCGGACGACGTGGGCGCGCTCTTCCGCGCGGCCGGCTACCGCGGGTGGAGCGTGGACCACTCGCCCGAGGCCACGCGACGCGCGGTGTACGGGGGCCGCGTGGACGCGCGGGACCTGGTGCGCCCGCTGGACGGGGCGGCGGCGCAGGACGCCTGGCCGCACCAGCTCTGGACCGCGCCGGGCGAGGAGCCGCTGTGAGCACGCACGCGTCCTCGTTTCCCTGGATCTCCCCCCCTCCCCCGGTGGAGCGGGCGGAGGCGCGGCCCCGGCCGTACGTGCAGGGGTTCGTCCTTTTCCTCCTCCTCTGCCAGGTCGCGCTCCTGACGCCCGGCATCGGCGGGGCGCGGATGCTGGTGCGGGCGGGGGCGTTCGGGGGGAGCCTGGTGCTCCTGCTCCTCCTCCGCGGGCGCGGCGCGCCGCATCCGTCGGCGCTCGCGGCGCTGCTGATGGTTCCCGTGCTGGCCGCCGCCGTCTTCCACCCGGGGACCACCAACCTGGTGGCGGGGGGGGCGCAGGCCGTGCTCTACCTGGCGGTGCTGGCCCCGATCTTCTGGGTGCCGCGGCTGACGGTGGACGAGCGCACCATCCGGCAGGTGGCGTTCATCCTCTGGGGGTTCCACACGATGAGCGCCCTGCTGGGAGTGCTTCAGGTCTACTTCCCCGGGCAGTTCCAGCCGCCGCTCTCCTCCATCATCGCCGCCAAGGGGCCGGGGTACCTGAACAGCCTGATGATCACCACGGTCTCGGGCGCACGCGTCTTCCGGCCGATGGGGCTCACCGACATCCCCGGCGGCGCCTCCATCTCGGGGCTGTACGCGGTGCTCTTCGGGACGGGGTTCTTCCTCACGCGCCGCAAGCCGTGGATGATGGCGCTGGCCACGGGGAGCATGGCGGTGGGGATGATGGTGCTGTACCTGTCGCAGGTGCGCGCGGTGCTGGTGATGACGGGGATCGCGGTGCTGGTGGTGTCCGCCATCCTGGCCTGGCGCGGGGACGCCGCGCGGCTCCTGACGCTGGCGGGGGCGGTGGCGCTGGTGGCGCTGGGCGGGTACGCCGCGGCCATGAGCCTGGCCGGCCCCTCCGTCAGCCGGCGGATGGCGTCGCTGGTGCGCGACCGGCCGGGCGCCGTCTACTACGACAACCGCGGGCGCTTCTTCGAGGACGCGCTCCTCCGCCAGCTCCCCGAGGCGCCGTTCGGGGCCGGGCTGGGGCACTGGGGGATGATGGCCAGCTACTTCGGCGGCGAGCAGCCCACGGGCCCGCTCCCGGCGAAGTCGTACTGGGTGGAGATCCAGTGGGCGGGGTGGATCGTGGACGGGGGCGCGCCGCTGGTGCTGCTCTACCTGTTCGCGCTGGTCGCCGCGCTCTGGATGGCGTGGAAGGTGGCGCGCTCGCCGCCGCCGCGCGGCTCCGCGGAGCTTCCCTTCTGGGGCGCGGTGGTGCTGGCGCACGGCGTGGGGGCGCTGGCGCTCACCTTCTCGTATCCCATCTTCCTGTCGCAGGCGGGGATGGAGTTCTGGCTGCTGAACGCCGCCCTCTTCGCCGCCGCCCGCCACGCCCGCCAGCGCGCCCGCCTCCTCGACGCCGAGGAGGCCGCGGAGGCGGTGGAGGCGCCCGCGTTCGCCGAGTGGCCGGGGGCGGCGGAGCGCATGGCCGAACGGAGCGAGCGGTGAGCTCCCGCCGTCCACGACGTCCCTCGCCGCGGGCGCAGCGCGCGGCGCCGGTCCGCGAGGCGCCTCCCTGGCTCCTGGTGGCGGGAGACTTCGTCCGCACGGGGGGGATGGACGCGGCCAACCACGCGCTCGCCGCGCACCTGGCCGCCTCCGGCCGCGAGACGCACCTGGCGGCGCACCGGGTGGACGAGGAGCTGGTGGCGACGCGGGGGATCGTGGTCCACCCCGTCTCCCGGCCGCTGGGATCGCACCTCCTGGGCTTTCCGCTCCTGGCCCGGGCGGGGGCGCGGACCGCCAGGCGGATGGGGCGGAGCGCGCACTCGCTGGCCAACGGCGGCAACTTCCCCGGCCGCGACGCCTGCTGGCTCCACTACGTCCACGCCGCCTATCAGCCGACGATCGCCGGGCGCCCGCTGCGGCGGCTGATCGACGGGGCGGCGCGGCGGATGGCGCTGGCGGACGAGCGGCGGGTGGCGAGCCGCGCGCGCATCGTCCTCTGCAACTCCGAGCTGACGGCGCGGCACGCGGTGGAGCTGCTGGGCGCGCTCCCGGACCGCGTGCACACCGTCTACTACGGCACCGACGCCGAGCAATTCCGCCCGCCCTCGGCCGACGAGCGGAACCGGGCCCGGGCCGCGCTGGAGATCGACCGCGACCGGCCCGTGCTGGCGTTCGTGGGCGCGCTGGGGGACCGGCGGAAGGGGTTCGACACGCTCTTCGCCGCGCTCGGCCGCCTGGCCTCCGATCCCGCGTGGGACGCGATCCTCCTGGTGGTCGGCACGGGGGCGGAGCTGGAGCGGTGGAAGGCGCGCGCGGCGGCGGGGGGGATGGCGGACCGCATCCGCTTCCTGGGCTTCCGCTCCGACGTGCGGGAGATCCTGTTCGCCTGCGACGCGCTGGTGTCGCCGACCCGGTACGAGGCGTACGGGCTGGCGGTCCACGAGGCGCTGAGCATGGGGCTGCCCGCGGTGGTGAGCCGCGACGCGGGGGTGGCCGAGCGCATTCCCCACGCGCTCGATGGGCTGCTGCTGGACGATCCGGAGGACGTGGGGGAGCTGGCGGAGCGGCTGCGGGGATGGCGGGCGGGGATGGAGACGCACCACGCGGCGGCGCTGGAGCTTTCGGCGGCGCTGCGGGGGTGGACGTGGGATCACATGGCGGCGCGCATCGTGGACATCGTGGAAGGCACCGGATAGCTTTGGGCACTCTGGCGGGGAAGATCGAGGGCGACGCCGCCCACGCGGGGTTCGCGCCGCTCGCCGCGTGCTGGGTGTGCGGCGGGCGGGCGCTGGCGCCGGTGAACCGGGCCATCTTCGAGTTCAGCGAGTACGCCCGGCAGGACCCGGAGCTGGCCCGCTACACGGACGCGTCGGTGGACATCGTGCGCTGCGCCTCCTGCGGCTTCGGCCAGCCGGCGGCGCTGCCGAGGCTCCCCGACTACTTCGCGCGGATGTACGACCAGCGGTGGTCGGAGGAGTGGATGGAGATGGAGCTGAGGTCCGGCTACAAGGACCTGATCTTCCGCACCGTCCTGGCCGGGCTGGAGGCGCGCGCGGCGGGGGGTGGCGGCCGCACGCTCCTGGACCTGGGGGCGCACGTGGGGCGGCTGATCCAGCTGGCGGCGGAGCGCGGGTGGAGCGCGGAGGGGGTGGAGCTGAACCCCTCGACGGCGGCGTTCGCGGCGCGGGAGACGGGGCTGGTGGTGCACCGCGCGGACGCGAGCGTGCTCTCGGCGGAGGGGCGGCGCTTCGCGGCGGTGACGCTGGTGGACGTGCTGGAGCACATCCCCGATCCGGTGCCGGCGCTGGCCGCGGCGCGCTCCGTCCTCCGCCCCGGCGGGTGGATCGCGGTGAAGGTGCCGCACGGGCGGGTGCAGCTGCGCAAGGAGCACCTGCGGCGGATGCTGGACCGGGGATACCGGCCGACGGTGGCCGACAACCTGGTGCACGTGAACCACTTCGGCCCGCGCTCGCTGGCCATGGCGCTGGAGCGCGCGGGGTTCGCGGAGGCGCGCGTGGAGATCGCCGCGCCGGAGCTGATGCCGCCCGGGCCGGCGCGCGCGCGGCGGCTGGTGAGCAACGCGCTCCGGCTGGCCGCGTGGCGCGCCGGCCGCGCCATCCCCGGCGGGCGCGAGACGCTGCTGGGGCTGCACCTGCTGGCGTACGCGCGGAACCCGGGGTAGGGCGGGGAACTGATCGAGGTTCGACCTGCCGTTTCGCATGCCGCGGCGGGCCCCCCTCCCGGCCCACTCCCCCGAAAACCCCGGGGGAGTGGGAGAACAGATCGCGGACGCCAGACTTTCGCGCGAGAATCAGTGGTCTTGTCTCCTCCCCCCAGGGATTTTTTGGGGGAGGCCGGGAGGGGGGCCCGCCGCGGCGTGCGACGCGCCCCGTCGAACCGCACCGGACCGCCGTCGCGGTTCGGATCCGCGACGAAGCGGGAGATGGCGAGATACAGCTCCCTCTCCCGCGCAGCGGGGGAGGGCGGAGGGAGGGGGCCACCGCGGCATGCGACACCGCCCATCGAACCGCCCGAGATCGCGGCAGCCGCCACCCGAGCCGCGCCGAATCCGTCGTCGACGTCCTCCATCCACCCATCTGCATCCCCGATCCGACCTTGCCCGACGCGATCCATCCCGAGCTTTCCGTCATCGTCGCGACGCACGACAACCTGGCGCTGCTGCGGCGGTGCCTGGACGCGTGGCGCGAGCACGCGGACGGACAGCCGGTGGAGATCATCGTCATCGAGGATGGATGTAAGGACGGGACGCCGGAGTACCTGGCGGAGATGGCGGCGACGGAGTGGGGGCGGCGCCACCTGCGCTGGGTGCACGAGGACGACGCGCACGAGCTGGCGTGCACCAACCACGGCTTCCGCGAGGCGCGCGGCTCGCTGGTCCTCAGCTGGCACGACGACATGTTCCTCCGGGCCGGGTGGATGGTTCCCGAGCTCCTCGCCACCTTCCGCGCCTATCCCGAGATCGGCCTCCTCTCCTTGAGCCGCGGCCTCGACTTCTCCCCCGTGGACGAGCCGGTGGAGACGTGGGAGGACTCGGTGGACTGGCGGCGGGTGCAGAGCACCATCGGGCCGCGGCCGGGGAACTGGATGCGCATCCAGGAGGTGGACGCGGTGATGCGCCCCTGGGTGGTGCGGAAAGAGTGCATCGACCGCGTCGGCGCGCTGGACGAGGCGTTCCGGCCGACGGAGTGGGACGAGGCGGACTTCTGCTACCGCATCCGCGCGGCGGGGTGGAAGATCGCCACGCACGGCTTCGAGCGCGGCGGCGCCTATCTCCACGCCGTCTCCTCCACGTACGGGCAGACGGCGTCGGAGCGGCGGATGGCGATCGGGCTCCGGAACGCCAGGATCTTCTTCGGGCGGTGGGCGGAGACGATCCGGCGCGAGCACCCGCGGGCGAAGCGCAGCTGGACGCGGAAGGCCACGCCGGCCGGGTGGGCGGCGATGGTGCGGCAGATGGCGCGCTTCGCCCTCCCGCGCCGGCGCGCCGCGTGAGCCGCACCCGCCGCGCCGGCGTCGCGGCCGCCTTCGGCTACCTCCAGTTCGCGCTGGCGCTGCTGACGGGGATCGTGCTGGTCCCCTTCATCCTGGCGCAGGTGGGGAGCCAGTCGTACGGCGTGTGGCTGGCCTTCGGCGAGCTGCTGGCGTACTCGTCCATGGTGGACCTGGGCGTGGTGGGCGTCCTCCCCTGGCTCCTGGCGGAGGCCGACGGCCGCGGCGACCGCGATGCGATGCGCGAGGTGCTGGCGGGGGGGATCGCCTTCTCCTGCGCGGCGGCGGCCATCTTCTCCGCGCTGGCGCTCCTCCTTCTCCACCTGGCCCCCGGGCTGGCGGAGATCGGGCCGGCGGAGCGGGCGGCGGTGGAGGGGCCGGTGCTGCTGATGATCGCCGGGCTGGCGCTGGCCTTTCCGCTCCGCGCCTTCTACGCGGCGGTGATCGGGCTGCAGGACTCCACCTACGTGGGGACGATGTCCATCGCCCAGGTGGGGCTGACGGCGGCGCTCACGGTGGGCGGGCTGATCGCGGGGTGGGGGCTGTACGCGCTGGCCGCGGCGGCGTGCATCCCGCCGGTGGCGGTGGGAATCGCCAGCATGGCGCGGCTGCGGCGGATCGCGCCGGACCTGCTGCGCGGGTGGCGGCTTCCGCCGTGGGTCCGGCTGCGGGCGATGACGGCGCAGGGCTTCGGCAGCTGGACGGCGGGGCTGGGGTGGCGGATGGTGGCGGCCAGCGACAGCCTGGTCATCCTGGCGGTCGCCGGCCCCGCGGCGGCCGTGGTCTACGCGATGACGCTGAAGATGGGGGCCGTGGGGATGCAGATGAGCTGGCAGCTTCCCGACGCGGGGCTGGTGGGGCTGGCGCAGCTCAAGGGCGAGGGGCGGCCGGAGCGGGTGCGGCAGGTGGTGGTGTCGCTGCTGCGGGTGGGGATGCTGGGCGGGGGCGCGGTCGCCTGCGCCATGCTGGCCTTCAACCCCGGCTTCGTCTCGCTCTGGGTGGGCCCGTCGCGCTTCGGCGGGCTGGCGCTGAACGCCATGCTGGCGGCGGTGATCCTGGCGCACACGCTCTCCCACGTCCTCTCCGCCGCCGCGGCCACGCTGGGGACGCGGGTGGAGGCGGGGTGGACGGCCGTCGCGCAGGGCGCGCTCAACCTGGCCGCGGCCTTCCTCCTGGGGCGCCGCTTCGGGATGGCGGGGGTGGCGGCGGCGGCGGTGGTGAGCACCGCGCTGATCGCGTATCCGGCCGGCGTCTGGATGCTGCGGCGGACCACCGGGATGACGCAGCGCGAGCTGTGGGCGGACGCGCTGGGGCCGTGGGCGGCGCGCGCCGGCGTGCTGCTGGCGCTGGGGTGGGCCGTGGGCGTGCTGGGGACGCGGACGTCGCCCTGGGTGCCGCTTGCGCTGGCGCCGGGGCTCGGCGCGCTGTACCTGTGGACCATGCGACCGCTCTACGAAGGGATCCCGCTCCCCACCCGCGTCCACGCCCTCCTGGCGCGCCTCCGCCTCGTCCCGGCCGCGGGCGGGGCGTCGTGACGGGGATCGACCTCTCCGGCGGCTCTCTCATCCAGGTGGCCGACGCCTGCCCGGCGTGCCGCGCGCCCGGCGTCCGGCCGGTGGAGAGCGCGAGCGTCGCGGAGATCGCGGGCGCCTGGGCGCGGCAGCCGCACGTGGCCGCCGGCCGGAGCGCGGCGCGGGTCCTGGCGGACGCGCGCGAGGACCTGGGGACCGACCGGGTGGTCTTCCTGGCCTGCGGCGCCTGCGGGGTGGAGTTCGCCGCGCCGATGCGGGCGTGGACGGCGGGGCACTATCCGCCGGAGGAGTACGGGCTGGCGTTCGACCACCTGCGCGCGCTCGATCTGCTGGGCGGGACGAAGCCGCTGCGGCTGCTGGAGATCGGGTGCGCGGACGGGCGCTTCCTGGAGCGCGCGGCGGCGCTGGGGCACCGGGCCACGGGGGTCGACTTCTACGCGCCCGCCGTGGCGGCGGCGCGGGGCCGCGGGCTGGACGCGCACGTGGGCGACGTGGCGGCGCTGCGCGCGGCCATCGGCGCGGACGCGGCGTTCGACGCCGTGGCGATGTTCCAGATCATCGAGCACCTGTGCGACCCCGACGCGGTGTTCGCGGACCTGGGCGCGGTGGCGGCGCCCGGCGCGCTCCTGCTGGTGGGGTGCCCCTCGGACCGGCGCTACACGCGGCGGGTGCCGCACCCGGAGCGCGTGGGGCGCAGCGACTTCTGGGACTGGCCGCCGCAGCACACCCTGCGCTGGGGGGCGGCGTCGCTGCGCGCGTTCCTGGCGCGCCACGGGTGGCGGGTGGAGCGGGCGGAGTACGAGCCGTTCTCGCTGGTGGGCGCGGCGGCGCACGTGGCGGCGCTGCGCGGGGAAGCCGGCGGATGGGCGCGCCGGCCGCTGCGGCGCCGGATGGAGACGGCGCGCGCGCTGGCCGAGGTGGCGCTCGCGCGGAGGAAGGGGCCGCTCTCCGGGGTGCGGCTCCTGGTGGTGGCGCGGAAGGAGGGGGCGGGATGATCCGGAGGCTGAGGAGCGCGCTGCGGCGCCGGCTGTCGCGCGACGAGCGGGCGGCGCGCGCGGCGTACGAGTACGACTTCGCGCGGGCGTCGGCGGAGGTGGTGGGGCGGGGGATGGACATCTTCCGCTACCCCGTCTTCGAGGCGGGCGAGCACCCGGAGGGCTACATCGACTTCGAGTGCCGCTTCGCCGCGTGGCACCTGCGGAACGAGGCGCCGCGGACGGTGCTGGACGTGGGATCGTACCGCCACTTCGTCATCGGGCTCTCGGCGTTCTGCGAGGTGACGGCGCTGGACGTGCGGCCGCGCCGGCCGGGGCTGGGGACGGAGACGGTGATGATCGGCGACGCGCGGAGCATCCCCGCGCCCGACGGCGCGTTCGACGCCGTGGTCACCCTCTCCTCCATCGAGCACTTCGGCCTCGGCCGATACGGCGACGCGATGGACCTGGGCGCGGACCGCGCGGCGGCGGCCGAGATGCGCCGCGTCCTGCGCCCCGGCGGCCTCCTGGTGGTGACCACGACGCTCACGCGCGGCCGCGCCACCCTGGCCTTCAACGCGCACCGCATCTACGACCTCGCCGCCGCCCGCGCCCTCTTCCCCGCGATGGAGCCCGTCGACGAGCGCTTCTACAGCCACGGCCGCGCCGCCGAGGTCGCCCTCGAAGAGATCGCCCACGCCCCCGGCGACTGGGACGTCTACTGCGCCTGCTGGCGAAAGCCCGGTTGATCGTCATCCTCCGAGTGCGCGAACCGAATCGAAGCGCGGCGATGCGTCCGACGCAGTCCGCGAAGGCGGACTTTGTGCCGTCGTTGCCCCCGGTTTCAACCGGGCGGACCGAGATCGAGGCCGCACCCCATCGCTCCTCGACCCGCATCCGAATGCGCGAACCCGGTCGAAGCGCAAAGATGCCGCGGCAGCAGTCCGCGAAGGCGGACTTCGCGCCGTCGTTGCCGCGAATTCATTCGCCCGGGGGACAGCTGCGGCATCGGCATCGGGACTGGATCCCCGCGCGATGATCCGCGCCCTCTTCGTCAACTCCGGCATCCTGGGCCACGCCTCCGTCGCCAGGCTGATCCGCGACGCGGCCGCGCGCGACCACGGCATCGACGCGACGCATCTCGATCTCTCCGAGGAGCTGACGACGGCGGAGCGGATCGTGCGGCGGGCGATGTGCTTCGGGCCGCCGCCGGGGTCTTTCGGCGCCGCGTCGCTGCTGCTGCCGCGCTTCCGGCACGAGATGCACGCCGGCGTGCAGGCGGCGCGGCGCATCTCCCGGCTGGAGCGGATCATGGGGCGCTTCGACGTGATCCACTTCCATCCGCAGCCCACCGCCTGGGCCAGCCTCCGCCGCATGCGCCGCACGCCGTCCATCGTCTCCATCGACACCACGCAGCGGCTGGCGAGCCGCGAGGCCGGCGGGTTGGCGCGGCTGGACTACGCGCCCAACGCCGCGCGGGACCGGACGGTGTTCCGCGCGGCGGCGGCCATCGTCGCCACGTCGCGGTGGGCGGCGGACGACCTGCTGGCGGACGATCCGGATCTCGCATCGAAGACGCACGTCCTCCCCTATCCCGTGCCGCTGAAGGATTTCGACGCGCGCTGGACCGACGCCCGCCACGCCCGCGCCTCGGCGGATCCATCCGCCCCCGCGCGCGTCCTCTTCATCGGCGGCGACTTTCCGCGCAAGGGCGGGCCGGAGCTGCTGGATGCGTGGCGCGCCGGAGGATTCGCCTCCCGCGCCACGCTCACGCTGGTCACCGACTGGCCGGGCGCGGACGCGGATCTCCCGCCCGGCGTCACGGTCGTCCGCGGGGTGCGCGCGTACACGCCCGAGTGGCTGGCCGCCTGGCGCGACGCCGACCTCTTCGTGATGCCCACGCGCGGCGAGGCGTTCGGGATGGTCTTCCAGGAAGCCGCCGCCGCCGGCCTCCCGTCGATCGGGACGAGGATCAACGCCATCCCGGAGATCGTGGTCGACGGCGAGACGGGGATCCTGGTGCCGCCCGGCGACCCGGCGGCGCTGGTGGAGGCGATGCGCGCGATGATCGGATCGCCCGGGCGGCGGCGGGAGATGGGCGGGGCGGCGCGGCGGAGGATGGAGGGCGTGGGATCGATCGACCGCTATTCCGAGCGGCTGATGGGGATCGTTCGCGAGGCGGCGGGGAGGCGGACCGATGGGTGACGAGCGGCCGGAAGTGGCGTCGAGCGAGGCGTATCGCCGCCCGTCGCTGCTGGAGACGATCGGCGAGCGGATCGCGCGCGCGGTGCCGGACGGGGCGCCGCGCCGCTGGCTGCGCGACGCCTACCGCGCCGCGCTGAGGATCCGCAGCGGCGGGCGCGGCTTCGAGTCGCGCCTCCCGGGCGGCGAGTCGGTGCGGCTCCTTCCCGAGTACCGCTTCGTCACCTGGAATCCCGCGGAGTACGAGGCGTTCCGCGCGGCGTCCAGGGCCGGCGGCGTGGCGCTGGACGTGGGCGCCAACGTGGGCGCGTACGCGCTGCTCTTCGGGCGGTGGATGCGCCCGGGGGGCCGCGTCTACGCCTTCGAGCCCGCGCCCGACGCCTTCGACGGCCTCTCGCGCCACGTCGCCCTGAACGGCCTGCGCGACGTGGTGACGCCCGTCCGCGCCGCCGCCGCCGGCGCGTCCGGCACCGCCACCCTGCGCGTCGACGGCATCTCCGGCGCCAATCGCCTGTCGGAAGAGGACGGCGGGGGATCGATCGACGTGGAGGCGGTGACGATCGACGACTTCTGCGCGCGCGAGCGGATCCGCCCGTCCGTCATCAAGATCGACGTCGAGGGCGCCGAGCTGGAGGTGCTCCGCGGCGCCCGCGAGACGATCCGCGCCGGCGGGGACGATCTGGCGCTCTTCGTGGAGATGCACCCCTCCATCTGGCGCGAGATGGGCATCTCCCCCGCCGATCTCCAGGCCGAGCTGGCGAGCCAGGGCCTGCGCGCCCTCCCCCTCCGCCCCGGCGGCGACCCGTGGGCGCTGGAGGGCGAGTGCCTGCGCATCGTGCGCGCGGACGCGGCCGGACGCGATTGATCCCGACCGCCCGGTTGAGAACCGCCGGGTTGAAACGACCGCCCGGTTGAAACCGTCGGGGGATTGAAATCCCCCGCCACAACGGCACGAAGTCCGCCTTCGCGGACTGCTTCGCCGGCATCCGCGCGCATCGCCGGCCATCCCGATGGCGTGGGCGTGATACGGCGCGGATCGATCTTCTTGATGGTTGCCGATCTTCCATCGATCAGGGATTCAGCATGGAGCCACGGATCAGCTTCGTGACGCTCGGCGTCGCCGACCTGGAGCGGGCGACGCGCTTCTACGCGGACGTGCTGCGGCTGCCGCGCGTGGAGACGCCGCCCGAGGTGGCGTTCTTCGACCTGGGCGGCACCTACCTGTCGCTCTGGGCGCGCGCGTCGCTGGCGGAGGACGCGCGGGTGCCGGACGACGGGCGCGCGGGTGCGTTCGCGGGGTTCTCGCTGGCGCACAATGTCACGTCGATCGAGGCGGTGGATCGTCTTCTCGCGGAGATCGAGGCGGGGGGAGGGCGCGTCACGAAGCCGGGGACGCCCGCGGAGTGGGGCGGATACGCGGGCTACTTCGCCGATCCGGACGGGTTCCTGTGGGAGATCGCCTACAATCCGCATCTCCCGCAGCTGGCGTCCGATGGCTGAGCGCGGCCGGCTCTCCCGCTTCGTGCAGCGCCGGCCGTTCGCGTCGGCGTTCGTGGCGGCCCTGGTGATCAGGGGAGTGGCGCAGGAGCGGCGCTGGAGTGCCGAAAGCGACGCGATGGTGTGGCTCTCCTTCGCGGCCGCGGCGCTGGCGCTGCTCCTCCCCGCCGTGGTCGCCGCGCGGTGGAAGGGGGCCGGACGGCGCGCGCGCGCAAAGGCGCTGGCGTTCTGCGCGCTGTGGTGGTGGGTCGAATGGGGTAGTGTGGTCGCGGCCGCGCGGGACCTGCGCGAGTTCATCCCCAACGTGCGCGTGGTGAAAGAGATGCTCCGCGAGCCGCGCCGCGCCATGCGCACGCCGCCCGCCGAGGCCGCGGCCCGCGCGCTGGCGGCCGGAGACAGCAGCTTCCTCGGGGTCGGCGGGAGCTGCGCGACCGTGCCCGGCGTGGACTCGGCCGTCGCGCGGCCCCAGGGTGTGCGGGTGATCAGGGGCACCTACGACAACAACGGCCCGCTGACCGCCGAGCATGGCGTCTTCCATCGGGACGCCTACAGCTACGCCTGGGACTACAACAACGCGGTGGCGGAGCGGCTGGGGATCGAGACCACTCTCCCGGGCGGCGGCGGGCACGGCTGCTTCGATCACGAGGCGATACGCGGCCGCGCGCCGCTCTTCTGGCCGTAGCATGCGCATCCTCTTCGCGAACGACGGGATCGGCGACGCGGGCGGCGTGCAGACCTACCTGGCCGCCGTGATGCCGGAGATCGCCCGGCACGGGCATCAGGTGGCGCTCCTGCACCTGGATCCCGCGCGCGTCGGCGAGGGGAGCCCGGCGCCCGCCGGCGCGCCGCACTTCTGCATGGCGGAGATGGGAGTCGGCCCGGCGCTGGAGGCGGCGCGGGCGTGGGGGCCGGACGTGGCGTTCTCGCACAACATGCGGCCGCTGGAGGTGGAGCGGGGGCTGATGGAGATGGCCCCCACGGTGAAGATGATGCACGGCTACTTCGGCACCTGCATCGGCGGGCAGAAGGCGCACCTGTGGCCGCGGCCGGAGCCGTGCGCGCGGCGCTTCGGGCCGGCGTGCCTGGCGCTCTACGTCCCGCGCCGCAACGGGAAGATGAGCCTTCCCTACATCGCCGATCAGTACCGCTGGGCCGGCGAGCAGAACGCCCTCTTCCCCGGCTACGCGTTCGTCGTCACCGCCAGCTTCCACATGCGGGCCGAGTACGTCCGCAACGGCGTCCATCCCCAGCGCGCGCGCGCCATCCCCCTCTTCTCCAACGTCCGCCTGAAGAAGGGAGACGAGCCCCCGCCCCCGGCCGACTTCCGCGTCCTCTTCCTGGGCCGGATGACGCGCCTCAAGGGCGGCGACTACCTGATCCGCGCCGCCGCGAAGGCGCAGGCCCAGGTGGGGCGACCCATCCCCCTCACCCTGGCCGGCGACGGGCCGCAGCGCGCGGAGTGGGAGGCGCTGGCGGCCGGCCTCGGCGTCGACGCCACCTTCCCCGGCTGGGTGAGCGAGGAGGAGCGCTCGCGCCTCTTCCGCACCGCGTCGCTCCTGGCGGTGCCGAGCGTGTGGCCGGAGCCGTTCGGGCTGGTGGGGCTGGAGGCGGGGACGTTCGGCGTGCCGGCCGTCGCCTACGACGTCGGGGGGATCGCCGAATGGCTGGGGGAGGGCTCCAACGGCTGGCTGGCCCCCGGAGATCCGCCGACGGTGGAGGGCCTCGCCGCCCTCCTGGTCCGCGCCGCCGCGAATCCCGCCGAGCTGGCCGCCCTCCGCCCCCTCGCCCGCGCCGCCGCCCGCCACCACTCGCTCGGCGCGCACCTCTTCCACCTGGAGCGCGTCCTCGACGCCGCCGCGAGACGCGACCCGCTCCCCTTCGACCCCGAGTACGACGTCGGGGACGAGGAGGAGTACCGATGAGCCCGGACCGCGCGCCCGACGAGCGGCCGGGCGGGGACGCACCCTCGCACCCCCGCACCTCCTCACCCTCGAACCGCGCCTGGCACCTCCTGACCGGCGAGTACCCGCCCGCGCGCGGCGGCGTGGGCGACTACACGCGGCACCTCGCGGAGGCGCTGGCGCGCGCGGGGCGCGAGGTGCACGTGTGGGCGCCGTCGCCGGCGGAGACCGCGCACGGCGTGCACCTGCACCCGGCGACCTTCTCCGGCGGCGCGCTGGAAGGGCTGGGATACGACCTGGACCGCTTTCCCGCGCCGCGCCGGCTGCTGGTGCAGTACGCGCCGCAGGCCTTCGGCGCGCGGGGGACCAACGTGGCGTTCGCGCGCTGGGTGCGCGCGCGGGCGAGGGCGGGTGACGACGTGCGGGTGATGTTCCACGAGCCCTTCTTCCCGTGGGTCCTCCGCCGCCCCCAGCGCAACGTGATCTCCGTCGCCACGCGGGCGATGGCGATGCTGCTCCTGCGCGCCGCGAGCCGCGCGTACGTCTCCACGCCCGCGTGGGAGGAGCTGCTTCGCCGCTGGGCGCCGTCGCGGCTGGGCCCCATGCGCTGGCTCCCCATCCCCGCCACCGTCCCCCGCGCCGACGATCCCGAGGCCGTCGCCGTCCTCCGGGCGAAGCTGCGCGGGGGCGATCCTGGGCGCCATGTCGTGAGCCACTTCGGCACGTACGGCGACATGGTGGCGCCGCTGCTGGAGCCTGTGCTGACCACCATCCTGGCGCCGCCGGCCAACTCCGTGGCGCTGCTGCTGGGCGAGGGCGGGCCGGCGTTCGCGGAGCGGATGGAGCGCGCCACGCCGGGGCTGCGCGGGCGGATCGTGGCGCCGGGATGGCTCCCGCCGGACCGCGTTTCCGTGCATCTGCAGGCGTGCGACGTGGCCGTGCAGCCCTACCCCGACGGCGCCAGCACCCGCCGCACCACGCTGATGGCGGCGATCGCGAACGGCGTCCCCACGGTGACCACGGGCGGGCGATTCACCGAGCCCGTCTGGGCCGAGAGTCCCGTCCCGCTGGTCCCCGCCAACGACGCCGCCGCCCTCTCCGTTGCCGTCCTCGACCTCCTCGACGACCCCGCGCGCCGCCGCAGGATCGGCGACGCGGCGCGCGCGTTCTACGACGCGCGGTTCGCCATGGAGCGCACGATCGACGTGCTGCTGGAGGATGAGTAGCGCGGGGCTGGGGCGGTGGCGTGGGCGAAGCGCGGCGGTGCGCGTCCGAGGCGCCCTCACCCCCCCGGCCCCCCTCTCCCGATAACGGGAGAGGGGGGAGAACTGCATGCGGGGCGCGGACTTGCGCGCGATATTCGGTTGTCTTGTCTCCTCCCCCAGGGTCCTTTGGGGGAGGCCGGGAGGGAGGCCCGCCGGGGCATGCGAAAACGCCCGCCGATCGCGCGGATCCGTAGGCCGCAGTCCGCGAAGGCGGACTTTGTGCTGTTGTAGCCCCCGGTTTCAACCGGGAGGTGCGATCGACGGCGTCGCACGAATTCTCCATCGACTCCCATCACCATCTCCCGATTCCCATCACCACCCGAATGACTCTCCTCCTCGGCACGCACGCGTACCCGGCTTCGGGCGATGCAATCCGTCGGCAGGCGGCGGCGCTGGAGGCGCTCCGCGGGCTGCGCGGCGTGCGGCTGGCGAACGTGCAGTGGCCCGACGCCGCGTTCGAGGTGGAGGGCTTCCGCACGCTCGCGTCGCTGCGCGAGGATTCGCTCACCGTCACCGGGCGGCGCGGGGCGCGGAAGGCGATCGTCACGGAGATCTTCGACGCGCTCTGCGCCGCGGCGGAGGCGGAGGGGGTGGAGTGGTTCGCCTACACCAACTCGGACGTGCGCCTCTCGCAGGCGCTGGTCGACCGCGTCCTCGCCGAGCCGCGCGACGGGTGGATCGTATCGCGAATGGACGTCGACTCCGGGACCGGCGAGGAGCTGGGCGTGGTCACTCCCGGCCTCGACACCTTCGTGGTGCGCGCGTCGTGGTGGCGCGCCAACCGCCGCCGCTTCCGTGCCTACATCGCCGGCGAGCCGACGTGGGACAACGTCTTCGCGGCCATGCTGCGCGCGCACGGCGACTCGCTGATCCTCAACCGCGGCGCGTGGACGCATCACGAGCGCCACCCCACCGCGTGGACCGTCAGCCCCTTCGCCGACTACGTGCGCCTGCTGGCCGCGCTCGATCGCCCGCACTTCTCCCTCTGGGCGCACTACCACGCCGAGCTGGAGGCCATGCGCGCGCGCGGAGCGTCGGAGGACGAGGAGATGGCGATGCAGGCGCGCATCTTCCGCCATCGCCCCACGGCCGTCGATCGCGCGGTGCAGTTTGGGCGGGAGATGAAAGCGCGGGCGCGATACTTCGTCGCGCGGCGGGGGGCGCGGTGAGGATCCTGCTGGTCGGCGACTACCCGGACGATCCGCGGCTGGGCTCGGGAAAGGTCTACCACAAGCTGCGCGAGGAGTTCGCCTCCCTCGGCCACGAGTGCGACGTGCTCCTGGCGCCGGACCTCGGCCCACGCCCGGCGAACGCGCGCCTCCGCTGGCTGGTGGGGCCGGTGCTGGCGGAGCGCGCCGTCCGCCGCGCCTTCGCCGAGCGCGGCGCGTACGACGTGGTGGACGCCGCCAGCGCGGAGGGGGAGATGATCGGCGTCCGGCGGCGCGCGGGCGGGTATCGCGGCGTGGCGCTGGTGAGCCGGTCGCACGGGCTGGAGCACCTGAACTACCGGCGGATGCTGGACGATTCGGCCGCCGGGCTCCTCCCCAAGCCCTGGTATCGCCGCCTCTGGTATCCCGCCGCGCGCATGTCGCAGGTCGCCCTCGCCGCGCGCCTGGCGGACCGGCTGATCGTCCTCAATCCCGGCGACCGCGACTTCGCCCTCGGCCGCGGGTGGCTCCCCGCGGATCGCATCGACCTGGTCCCGCACGGCGTCTCCGCGCGCTTCCTGGACGACGCGCCGCCATCGGACGCATCGCGCGGCCGGGGCCTCCTCTTCTGCGGCACCTGGGACGCGGTGAAAGGCGTCGACACCCTCGTCCGCGCGATGGCCCTCCTGCAATCCACCGGCGATGCGCCCGCGCTGACCATCCTCGGCCCCGGCCTCCCCGGCGACGCCGTCCTCGCCGCCTTCCCGGCCGCCGTGCGCCCATGCGTGACCGTCATCCCCCGCGCCCCCGAGGACGAGGTGATGCGCCACTACCGCGAGCACGACGCGCTCGTCGTCCCCTCCACCTACGAGGGTTTCGGGATGGTGATCGTCGAGGCGATGAGCCAGCGCCTCCCCGTCGTCTCCACTCCCGTCGGCTGCGCCCCCTCCCTCGTCCGCGACGGCGCCACGGGCCTCCTCACCCCCCCGCGCGACGCCGACGCCCTCGCGTCCGCCATCCGCCGCATCGCGGGAGATGGAGATGCGCGGCGGCGGATGGGCGACGCCGCGCGCGACGCCGTGCGCGGGATGAGCTGGACCGCCACCGCCCAACGCACGATCGCCGTCTACGAAGCCGCCCTGGCGCGGGCGAGGCGCGGATGAGCATCCTCCGCGGATCGGCGGATCGGCGGATCGGCGGATCGGCGGATCGGCGGATCGGCGGATCGGCGGATCGGCGGATCGGCGGATCGGCGGATCG
>Ga0247770_1000146_pt1 | contig 64083 bp, 87 predicted proteins | sample UWRJL136409B6_FD_179943 | JGI IMG/M metagenome (GOLD analysis project Ga0247770, IMG submission 179943) | Plant litter microbial communities from Arlington Agricultural Research Station in Wisconsin, United States - UWRJ-L136-409B-6 | ecosystem: Environmental > Terrestrial > Plant litter >...
TATTCAATTGTTCATTTGTGTCCTACTGTTCAGACTCACCTCTGTGCATTATAGTGACAACGACCTACAGTGACATTGAACCCCCGTCTAGGAGTGCTAGCTCAACAAGCCGTCTTCGGAACGCCCCCTACCTGTTGGCGTCCTGCCATACGTTCTGTCTTAACCCGCGCCAGTCCTCTCGAGGCCTGTGTCGGGTGTAGGTCGTAATATTTCCGTGTTCAGGGGCAGGTTTTTCTAGCCGGCTAAAAACGGACCGCTAACGACCGGCTTTTCCTCTGTAAGGCTGTAAAAGCCTTTGATAACTTGGTTTTCCAACTGGTTAATACGGCGTATCAATTAGAGGCTGTAGAAAAAAGCCTGGAACGTATAAAAGGCTGAAAGAGAAGGAAGGTCTAAGTCAACATTAACACGCAGTTTGCTGGAATTGAGGAGGTTCGTGCCTTATAAAGAGAGGCTGGCAGGGAGGATCTTAGCGATTCTGAAAGAGAAGAGTCAGGCGATTCTGATGCTGAATACTATATTATTGTAGCTCTCTAATTGACAAAGTTGTGGGCAATTGAAGTCTGTGGTGCTGTGCGGGGTCCAACTTAGCAGCTGTTCCAAAGGCAGGGGTGTTCCAAAAGTCCCCCACCTGACTTAGCGCAGCGTGCCGAAAATAGTACTTCGCCTAAGCAAAGGTGAGCAAGCCTAAGCAAATCCTAAGCCGGCCCTGAGCCGACCCTGAGCGGGGGTGAGCAGTGTCACGTGGGCGAGGTCCTAAAAAGGAAATTTTGTAAGCCCAGATCGTCTCATATAACAACGGAATACAAGCCCCACAAAAAGAGACCCAAAGCACCACCGCCTCGTTTACACACAGTCAGTTCCTCACAGGCAGGTAGGTTAGTCAGCTTCTAGCGCTCGCTCTATTCCCACGATGGTCGCGATTTCTGCCAAGCCCTTGGATCTTGCTACCCAGCACCCCAGCGAGAACAACCAAGACACATTGCCTCTGGTCTCTCAGACTTCTTACCATGCGTGTTTCTCTGCTGAGTGAGCATGCGAACGCTCTGAATAAACATGGGGCTTTCTTCTTCACACGCGTACGAAGATGCGTTAGAGGAGCCCACAGGCAATTTGTGCCAGAATAATAGGAACTAGCTTAGTAGCATTAAGGACGGCTGTTAGAGCGTGTGGCGAGGAGTCTGCGTGTACCACAGGGTATAACACTAGACCGATAGTTTGCGTGATGGAGCTTGGACAGCATGTTCTGCACTGGCTGGCCTTTTTGGTCGGAGCCTTCATGAGGTGAGCTTCTGACACTCGTTCTTGAGAACAATGCAGTGCTCAATGCAGTGCTCAATGCAGTGCTCAATGACTACGAACGTTTCTAGACGTCCCGTCAGACCCTGTTTCTCAGCGAGCGAGGGAAACGAGCCACATTGGGACAGTTCCACTCTCTTGAGGGCGCGTGCGGCGAGGAACTCGTAGTAACTGTGATGATGCGCGCGCTCCCGTCTTCCTGGGGCGCTCCTGTGATCTCGTTCAAGGTATGGAGACTGCCCAGACTTTTACTATTTTAGTGTTAGAGATATAACTAACGGACGAGGCATCTCCCGGATGTTGTGATTCAATCTCCGGGGGCGCATCCTCGGGATGATATTCCATCTCTACACCCGGCAGCATCAACATCAACTGAGGGACTCGTAAATATAGAATGCACCTAGGCATGGGAATTGCATTGGTCCTGTTACTTTGCGTCTTGACACGAGTTCGTCGTTGCGACCACGTTCCAAGGCAGAGCTGAAAAGGCATGACCCAGAAGTTCCCACCCCACGTAAAGACAATATACATACAGGTTTTGATACACCAGACTCTCATGCATCAAGCCTTCGCCTAGACGCAGGTTAATAAAGCCCCATGGCCAAGCAGTCTGCGCACTTCGCTATTCTCCAATAACCACCAAATACGCTGGAAACGGTGCCTGAAATTCCTCTCAGATGGTACGTTGCTGAAGGCCTACTCTTCTCCGTAGTCGCCAACCGGCATTCTGAGGTCGAGCCCGAGCTCCTCGCGGAGAAGCTCCCCCATCGTCGTGTTGTCTCTAAGATACAGCCACTCGCCGCATGCAGTGCCCTGCTTCTCTTGCTGGCTGTCGCCCAGAATGACATAGTCGAAGCGCTTGGGTCCCGATTTGGGAGACGAGAGCCAGATTTGCTTGTTAGGAGGCTGCTTGTTGATGACATAGGTGCCCGTTCCCGAACCAAATCGGATGTTCATAACGCCAGCCTGTTTGGAGTCAGCGAATCAGGTACCGTGTAACACTGGGCTGGGGCTAGGGTTACGCACACTGTATTCGACGTCCATCTCGGTGCTCTCCTCCTCGAGCTTCTCCAAGTGGGTGAGAAGCCGCTCCATGTAGGCGTCCGCGACCTCGTGGTACTCGGCGTCCGTTATGACGGCCGGCGTGCGCACGACTTCGGGCGCGGCCTCGGGAGCGGCGGCCTCGCCATCGGGTGTGATGTGCTTCTTGCGGTCCGAGCTAGATGAGACGAATCTCGGGCTCGAGACGACGTTCTGGAGCTTGAAGCCCGGGGTGGTGAGAAGAGTTGGCCTAATGAGACGGGATGCGTTGGCGGATGCAGCGCGCATCTGGAGTCCGCGGTGGGCTACCCGGGTGAGCTTGATCAAGCTTGAGCGAGACATCTTCATGAGTGGGTGGAGTGGATGAGGTGGAAAGTTGCTTTGCTTGGGAATTTGGTTGACCACCGGCCAGCGGGATGTAGGGGATTATAATCAATCAGCTGCAAAGAATTTATGTCGGAAACTGCATGCGCAAGACCGTTGAGCACCTCGAAAAGTCTTGGATGAGATGTTGATGGATGGCATCAAAGCTGAGCATTTGGAGCTCTTGCAATTGGAGCTCAAGAACCACCCCACCTAAGCTTTCGGTCACGATAGCAGTTGACAGCCCTGCCAGGAAGGTGCGCAGTTAGCGCGGTACGCGTTCATAGCCGTAAATAAGCGCGTTTACTGGTAGACCCCTATCAGCCCTAGGTCCGCGTCATGGCGCCCCGCCATTCCTTCCCGCAGCTAGGAGCAACCTGACCTCCCCTGAACATCAACCAGCAAGGTCCCGTTGACATTTTCCGTCGCAAGCACCAAGCTATGACCCCGAGAGAAACTCGACCGGCGAGATGATCAACGCATTTTTGGTCTTCAACGGTCAAGGCCAGCCGCGGTTGACTAAATTCTACACACAACTGGTTTGCGCCCCGTCGCTGTTGCGCCGCCACTCTTCCCCGCGTCCCTAACAGCCGCTTGCGACAGGACACAAACATACAACAGCGGCTGATCTCCGAGATCTATACTCTTGTATCAAACCGACCGACTGGCTCTTGCAACTTCCTGCCGCTGCCACCGTTGCTCGCCGCCTCGGGGACCTCCCAGTCGGCCTCGCAGCCTCACAACGATGTGCCCTCGCTCGTAACCTACCGTCATTACGCCACGCTCCACTTCATCATCATCTCAACGTCGACCGAGTCGCCACTGGCTTTGCTCGACCTGATTCAGGTGTACGTCGAGGCGCTTGACCGACTGTTCGAAAACGTCTGCGAGCTGGACCTCATCTTCAACTTCGAGACGCTACATTCTACCCTGGGAGAGATGATCGTGGGCGGCGTGGTCATTGAGACAAATACGGATCGCATAGTACAAGGAGTCAGGGCGCAAGGCACCGTCGCCAAGCGGCCCGTCAACGAGGGTCGAAGCGGCGGGTTAGGATCGGGATTGGGGATGGCCTCAAACTTTGCTTGGCACGGACGATGACGTCGGCTCGACACTCTCGGGCATCAGGTCGTACATGGCTCGCGATAGAAACATATCAATGACAGTTCATGAGCTGGAGCCGGCGTAACTCGGTGGAAACGAGCCCTCCATCATTTACGCGGGATATCCCAACTCCCACGAGCTTCTATGGATGCGTGAACGCCTATGCCTTATCACAATCAAGCCGCCATGCCAATGCCGGGTATCCTAACGCCATGACCCCGTGTTTCGAGTCATATATTATACAGGAGGGAGGATTGAACAAATGCAGAGGTACGCTAGGATATCATTTCCAGGTATCCGATCTGCTGGGTGTCTCGATTGGTTTCGAAGGCTTGGGTTTGGGCGTATATGTCATGCCTAAAGACTCCCAGAACCACTTTCGAACCTGTATGATGAGACGTTAGATCTAAATAAATAGAACGGGGTATGAGGAACTACATACGTCATCAAAAGGCTGTTTTTCGTCCCTCCAGTCCATGAAAAGGACACTGTAGACAACGACAACTGATGACTCGTCAGTATGGATACAGCCGAAGGTATCGCGGATATCCTACAGCTAATTGTGAACAGCTGAGCCAGCTGAATCATCTTGTTCCATCGCGGCCGCTGCGCAATGTGGTGTATCCTCCTCTTGTACCTCTTCTCGAATCGGAGCTGTTCTTGCGGCGAAAGCCTCGAGAAGTCGGGCGGCCATACCTTCTTAAGCTTTGACGGACCCGTCGCGGCTTCGAGGTGCGGCTTCGCAGCCTGCGCCATCCGGCGCGCAATCGTAGGGAGCATGGCTGGTCGAGGGTTGTCGGACCGTTGGCAGAATCGGGACGGCAAGGGAAAAAGATGGCACGCCGCGACCAACCGCGCCAAGCCCCTTGATGGAGTCAACCGACCGAGGCCCGGAGTGGCTGAGATTCGCCGCACGCGCCACACCGGCACGACAGGGGTGTTAATTCCTGTGGGGAAGGACCCACACTGCACGAGTCAACCCCGCGTACCCCTCCAAGCCGTCCCAAACGTCCCAAAATTCGACTCTGACTCAAAACATTTGGCTGCGAATTCTGGCTGTTTTCCCGGAAGTCCTGCCAGCGGATGAGTCAATTCCTGGATTTCTCCGAATAACGAACAAAAAATATTCCATGAGACGCCGAACGATTGCGATTTGAGCACCTGCAAGAACCGCGAACATGGCCGACACGTCAGTGCCCAAGGCGATGGAGGGGCTGGCCATCTCCAAGACCAAGGAGTTGAAGGGCACGGAGAAGAGAGATACCCTCGTTGAGATTGAAAAGGTGGGCTTGGATGGGTTATTTGGGGCGATATCAGGTGCTGACTTTGCGGTGGAATAGAAATACCAGCTCAGATGGGAGGAGGACAAGGTCTTTGAAGTCGACGCTCCCTCGACCGAGGAGTACCCCCTAGGATCTATCAGTGCCGACGAGCTGCGCGAGAAGTATGTTTATACCATCCGATAGTTGTATATGGAAAGAAAAGAGCTAGGCGCTTGTATGGAAGAGCAAGCGCGCCCGGACGGGCCGGGCCGCTCCTGGACTTACACGGCCGGATGGCTTTGGGAACGGCGCATGCTAATACCTACGGCGCATAGGTTTCCCAAGTTCTTTGGCACCATCGCATACCGTATGTTGAAGTCATCGAGATACAATCTGGGTTCCGTTGCTAATTGGTCTTATAGCATACATGAACGGTCGTCTCCATGCCGGTCATGCGTTCAGCTTCAGCAAGAGTACGAGTTTCCCCTCAACCGGCTTTCCGCCCGCCCGAGGCCGCACAATATCCTGCCAAAATTATATGCTGACGCCTTTCTTCACAGTCGAGTTCCATACTGGTTTCGCGAGGATGCAGGGGAAGCGGTGTCTGTTCCCTCTCGGGTACCACTGCACTGGTAGGTCTTGTCCGCGCCGGTGACTGAAGAGACTACAATGTTGATGCGCTACTTCAGGCCTGCCTATCAAAGCTTCTGCCGACAAGCTGGTGAAGGAGGTTGAGATGTTCGGTCGGGACTTCCAGAACTACAAAGAGGAGGATGAGGTAGAGCCCGCGCCTGTCGCAGCCAAGGGACCGAGAGAGGATTTGTCCAAGTTCAACGCAAAGAAGGGCAAGGCCGCGGCGAAGACAGTCAAGGCGAAATACCAATGGCAGATTTTGCACTCCGTTGGTATCCCGATGGAGGAGATCCACCTCTTTGCCGACCCTCAGTACTGGTAGGCGTCGACCGCTTCCCAGGCAATTGTCTTACCACGCTAACCCTTCGAAGGCTTCAGTTCTTCCCACCGGAGTGCAAGAAGGACTTGACCAACTTCGGCGCGCGAATCGACTGGAGACGCCAGTTTGTGACGACCGACGCCAACCCCTATTACGATGCCTTCGTCCGGTGGCAGATGAACCGCCTGAAGGAGCTGAACAAGATCAAGTTCGGCAAGCGGTATGTCGCATCGAAATATTGGCTGCTCGAGGACTGGAAGAGGCTAACTCAGAGACAGCTACACAATTTACTCCATCAAGGACGGCCAGCCTTGCATGGACCACGATCGCAGCGAGGGTGAAGGTGTCCTTCCCCAGGAATATACCGCTCTCAAGCTCAAGGTCCTCGAGTGGGCGCCCAAGGCCGCGGAGGCGCTCAAGGGGAAGGTCCCGGAGGATGCATCAGTATTTTTGGTCCCGGCCACTCTCAGGCCCGAGACCATGTACGGTCAAACATGTTGTTTTGTCGGCCCGGCCTTGAACTACGGCCTTTTCAAGGCTTCTGAAAAGGACTATTTCGTGATGACCGAGCGCGGTGCCCGAAACATGGCCCACCAGGGCATCTTTGAGAAGGAGGGCGTTATCGAGAAGGCGGCCGATGTCAAGGGTTCTGACCTCATTGGTACCCTGGTCAACGCGCCCCTGAGCTTCCACCCCCAGGTCCGTGTCCTCCCTATGGACACTGTTTTGGCGACAAAGGGAACCGGTGTTGTTACCTCAGTCCCTTCAGACTCCCCCGGTAAGAATCCCTACCTATTATTCTCCGGTGTGGTCTAACCCAATGTAGATGATTTTGCTATGGTCACGGAGCTCGCCAAGAAGGCCGAGTTTTATGGCATCAAGAAGGAGTGGGCCGAGCTTGAGATCTTCCCCATCATCCAGACCCCCACATCCGATCTGTTGGCGCCTTTCTTGGTCAAGAAGTTGAAGATTTCTTCCCCCAAGGATGCCAAGCAGCTCCTTGAGGCCAAGGAGATCGCATACAAGGAGGGATTTTACCAGGGTGTGTTGAAGGTCGGCGATTTCAAGGGCGAGAAAGTCGAGGTTGCAAAGCCGAAGGTCAGAGAGCAGCTGATCAAGGCTGGGGAGGCTTTCGCCTACTCTGAGCCCGAGAACAAGGTTGTGTCAAGATCTGGTGATGAATGGTATGTGTTGAAATCATCGAATCTTTCAGCTGTAGCCGTTCGCTAACCTGTCCGCTTAGCACCGTTGCCCTTATGGACCAGTGGTACCTTGACTACGGTGAGGATTCGTGGAGAGCTATCGCGTACGACTATGTCGAGAACAAGGACGGCACCGGACTCAACACCTGGTCTCCCGATACCCAGCACGCCTTCAAGGGTGTTGTTGATTGGTTGAGGCAATGGGCTTGCGCGAGAACTTACGGTCTAGGATCGAAGCTCCCCTGGGACCCCTACTTCCTAGTTGAGAGTTTGAGCGACTCGACGATCTACATGGCTTACTACACAATTGCTCACTGGCTGCACCGCGATCTATTTGGCCGAGAGCAGGGCAAGGGCAAGGTTGCCGCCGAGCAAATGATCGACGAAGTCTGGGACTACATCTTCTGCCGCACCCAACTGACAGACGACATCGTCACCAAGTCCGGGATCCCCAGAGAGACCCTTGAGGGAATGAGGAGAGAATTCGAGTATTTCTACCCGCTTGACCTCCGGGTAAGCGGAAAGGACTTGATTCCTAACCATCTTACATTCTTTTTGTACAACCACATCGCGCTCTTCCCTCGCGAGTACTGGCCCAAGTCAGTCCGCGCAAACGGACATCTGCAGCTGAACGGAGAGAAGATGAGCAAGTCAACTGGAAACTTCATGACTCTTGATGAGGTCGTCAGGAAGTACGGCGCCGATGCTGCGAGAGTGGCTCTTGCCGATGCTGGCGACGGAATCGCCGATTCCAACTTTGTTGAGGACGTGGCCGACAACACTATTTTGCGCTTGTGAGTTGATACCACCTGATTGATTGGAAATCTTTGCTAACTTATTGCAGCTGTATGTTCTCATGACCTTCTTAACGTGAGAACCCTAGAATGCTAACATTAGGCTTTAGATACCAACAAGGAATGGATCGAGGAGATGGTCAAGGACGACCAGCTCCGCACTGGCGAACTTAACTCTTTCCAGGATGCTCTATTCGACAATGAGATGAACGCCCTCGTACACGAGGCGAAGAAGCAGTACGAGGAGACTTCGTACAAGCTCGCTCTCAAGGCAGCCCACTACGACTTCCTGAATGCCAGAGACTCATACAGAGAGGCTTGCAACGCTGCGGGCATTGCTCTCCACAAGGACTTGGTCTTCAAGTATATCAGACTCCAGGCCCTAATTCTGACCCCGATTGCCCCCCATTGGGCCGAATATATCTGGCAGGAAGTCCTCAAGGAGGAAACGTCCGTGCAGTTTGAGAGGTACCCCGAGGTTCCGGCTGCCGACACAAGCCTCTCCGCAGCGCGCGAGTATGTCAGGGCAACCGCATCTAACATCAACTCGGCGGAATCTGCGCAGCTCAAGAAGATGGCCAAGGGAAAGCAGAGCGAATTTGATCCGAAGAAGCCGAAGAAACTCACAGTCTTCATCACCGACTCGTTCCCATCCTGGCAATCCAAGTACCTTGACTTGCTCAAGGAGGTGTGGGATTCGGCAACAAGCACCCAGACGATCGACGACAAGGCGCTGAACGGCCGTATCAGTAAGATGGGAGAGATGAAGAAGGCTATGCCGTTTGTGCAGACTTTGAAGAAGCGCTTGAAGGATGGCGAACCCGCTAGCGTTGTGCTGGAGCGCAAGCTCGCATTCAATGAGAAGACGACTTTGTTGGTAAGTTGCGGCCCATATACATAACGATGTGTGTCATGACTAATTTTGTCTTCTAGGCAATGATTCCTGGTCTGAAGAGAACTGCTGGCTTGGAGTCAATCCAAGTCATCTCTGTAGTGGAGGGTAGCAAGAAGGGCAACGACTTGACCAACAATGGCGAGGAGGTCGACGTAACATCACCAGTTGCGGAAGCCGCCCTGCCTGGGCAGCCCAGTTTCGTCTTCGCGAATGTTTAGACAAATGGAGCGAATATGGTGTTCATGTAATGGTAGACTCGGATAGTGCAGCGTACTTTCTTAGACTTTACCAGCTGCTGAGACTTTTGTGAATACCATGAGGTGTAAACCGAGGTGTCAACAAGACGGCTAGAAGGCGTCCTGCATTACTCTCGTCAGGGGAAAATGAGGATGCCTCCAATTCTCCAGCTTCCCCTGCATGTCTCCGCCCCTTGACGAAATGTAGCGCTTCGCTCATAATTACATCACACCTGCAACTGACTTGCTTCTATATTCATGTTCCTCCTCCCTTTGACGGGTAGAAACGGCAACACTGGGCCCATGATAAACCAACATCTCCGTTCGCAGCCCAGCTTCAGGATTCACCACCGAATGTTCTCCTCACCAATATCATCTTGAGACTGGAGAGATAAGGAGGAGTGCCGAACGAAACCAGAAACATGCATCTCAATCTCATCATTACGACCCTCAGCCTCGCCGGGGGAGCTGCAGCCCAGACATTCGGCAATTTCACTGCAGCAAGTGCGACCTCTGGCGGGGTGTTTTCAACTCTAACTGGGGGGCCAGTCACGCAAAGTTAGTGATGTGTCTTTGTTAATGATGCTGGCTTGACTGAAGAAAAGGCTGACGGATATATTAGCAGTATCTAAAACGACGATCCCAGACTCGGTGACTTCAACGACGATATCGAGCTCGAGGACCTCAACGACGACGGTCGCTGCCGCTGGGAGAGACTCGGTTGGCGGTCCTGTTGTGGGTCTGGTGTTAGTTTGTCTGTTGAATATGGTGGTGCTGTGATGCGAGAGGCACGATGAAGAGACAGACGGATGGAGTTCTCCAAGTCTGAAAGATATAAAGATGGCCTGGTGGTTGCAAAGGAGCGCTTCGGCGCAACGTGTATTTATCTACCGTACTTGCAGCCTTGTATTGAAGGGTAATATGCTCATATCCTGCGGGATATCACCCGCGCCCCTTTTCTGAGCTGTGTTGTATCACCCTCCATTTCCCGAGATGCTTTTCCCTCCTGCATGTCTCTACAAGCCGCGGCTCCCCGCGGCGTCTTCTCGGTCGCGCGTCGAGGCGATCTCCAAGGCTTCGCTGGGCGAGCACTGCTGATTATCACCAATGTCCAAAGTAGGCAACGCCATCCTCGCCTCATCGGATGAGGGGTCGTCGTTTGCCCTCAAACATGCAGAGCACGTGGTGTAGCCGAAGGGACCCCCCAGTTTATGTCCTTGTGAAGCGCTCCGTCTCGTCCTCGCCGTCGTGGGTGTCACCGGGCCAGATCGATGGTCGCAGATAGCCCAGCATCGCCGCCAACACCATGACATCCCCGCTTCCAGACTCCCCAATATATATTATACCATCCACTTAAGCAACAACAACAACCTGCTTCGCCTCCTCCTGCGGCGGCGGGACCACCACAACATGTGCTTCCTTCGGCTTGGGCAGATCATCCTGTGATTCCGCATCAGCAAATCGTCCAATCCACAACCCCTCTTAAATGACAGCAACACCATCGCAGACTCACCACCTCAAAAATGACCCGAATCATCAGACTGCAGCTCGGGCAAACAGCAATATCCGCCTCGTCCATCAGGTCGACGAGCGCGATCTCGAAGCGGTCGCCACATGGGCACGGATAGTGGTACAGCTGCGTGGTCTCGTCAAAGGTCATATCCTCGATTTCGACCTCATCGTAGATAGCGATCTGCTCGTCGTCGTCGGCCATGTTGTCGAAAACGCTCGTGCTTTGTCATCGGTGCCCAAGAACGTAGGTCGCAAAGAAAAAAGTTGGAGGGGCAAATCCAGCTTGCTGACCCGTGGCGGGGTTAAAGCTTCTGGATAACTACAGTATATCGCACAGTGTGAATTGCAGCTAAACTGTGGGTCATGGTACTCAGAGGTCACCAAGCACACAACCACGGCAGCCCAGAGTTGAGGAGTAAAGTGAATTAGAATTATGAGCGAACGAAAGACAGTGACTAGTCCGTCCAATGCAACAAAGAAAAGAGGATTCCCAAATGACAAGGTATCAATCAATCATAATCGCCCATCAAAAGCTCAATCTGCGCGCTTCTGTGTCCCTCCACCTATTCACCGTCCCGCAACGTATTTTCATTTCACACCTCTCTTATCTTCTCCTCTCCCCTTATCATAGTTGTGTCATCCACCCTCCACGACAACCAAGAGCGGCTTCGGTGGCTCAAGATTGACTGGCAAGGTAATTCGCCGCCTACAATATCCAAAGAAATATCGTCAGTGTCCATGGTTCCAGGAAAAGAGAAACAATCATGCTAAGGCTATGGGTCTCGAAAGCGGGCTCGGGGCTCTGGGGTCGGGGCTCTGGGTTTAGGTTCGGGGTGTCCTCGCTTGGTCCTAGCTTACCCTCTCCAAATTGTAATCATACTTCTCCAACGCCGCCAGTGCGTCGCTCCTCGAGTAACCCATGCTCGTCAGATTCTTCAGGATTGGGTCATCGTGCTCTCCCTCAGTGAGCGCCCGACCAGGCGCAGCGGGCCGCGAGGGCTCCTTGGCCGTCCCGTTGCCGCTCCCAAGGGGGGGTGACGATGGCCTCGGAGTGTCGTCAAACCCGTCGAAGATGGCATCCCAGTCGTGGGAATCTGCCGCCGTGGTTGTCTTGGTCTGGCCGGGGCCAGAGTTGGACGATGCGGCGACGGTACTACCAGCGGCCGAGGTGCCAGACAAGGAGGCAAAGTCAAAACTGCTCTCAATACCGAAAGGGGCGCTGGATTTGGCGGACTCGCTCTTCGACTGGCTCGGCGGCGGGCTGCTATCAAAGACTGCGTTGAAGTCGTCTAGACCAGAGCGCGAGATGTTGGCAAAGTCATCGTCAGCGGATCCTTCCTTGGCATCCTCGAGACCTTCAAAGTCGTCATCGAGGTCATCGAAGGCACCCTTGGCCGAGACCGAAGATGCTTGGGGTTGAGTCGCCGCCGGTACTGGCGCAGAGGACTGTGCCGCATGCGCCGTACCAAAGATATCGTCCACGCTAGGTCCCGTGAGCTTAGAAATACTAGAGGTAGTGGGAGCAGGGGAGGAGGGTTTCTCGCTATTTCCGCAAATCACCAAAATCAGCATATATTCGTTCAAAAAAGTAGTCAAGCAGTTTGGATCCTCGTAGTGTTGGAGACGTTAGAAAAAACAGTCGTACCTCGCGGCTGCCGGTTCGGGTACTGAGGACGGGGCCGGGCCGGCAGCACCGGAAGTGTCTTGGGAAGACTTGGTGAGAGTCGGGGACGCCGATCTCGACGCAATGCTCTTCTCGGCTGCCTTCGGGGGAGGAGACGCAGGTGCGAAGTCGTCCTCAAAACCGCCGCGATCGCTATCAGTATCCGATTCGTCGTCACGTTCCAATTCCGAGATGGGAGGGAATTCGGAGCTGAATGCCGAGAACGCCTTGGAGGCATCCGCATTCGAGCTCGTTGTCTTGGCTTGCGAGTTCTTGAAGCTGGCAAATGCCGATTCAAAGTCCTCCTTGGCCTTGGCTTGGTCCACGGCACCGAAGGGGTCGGAGTCGTTGCTACCCGCCGGACCCTTGCTCGAGTCCTCAACCGCATCAAAGACAGAGGTCTCGGCAGGCACCGCCTTCGCTTCCGATGCTGAACTAGCGGTTTGCATTGGTGTAGCCTCGTTTGATGGGTTGGACTGTAGCTCCTGCGTCGCTTCTCCTTGGCTTGTTCGGCTAAGAGGGGGCGAAAGCTGGCGAGAGATGTCAGGTGCATCTCCGAAAGATGGGAAGACAGGCCCGACTTGTCTCGGGTCGGCAGGAGCTTGGGACTCTGACACCACAGTGGGCTGACGGCTTACATTCGGGCTGGTAGAGGCCGGTGTGGCAAATGACCCGACACTCCCAGTTGAAGTCCCAGTGTTCTGGGGCTTGAACAGTCCGAGTGCCGCAGGAGGCGGGGGTGTGCCAGCCTGGCTGCTACCCGCGGCCACGGGACCAAACACATCGTCGAAACTCTTGTCGTTGAACGCACGAATAGGGGGCGAGAAAGTCTGGGCAATGTCGGTGCTGCCTGTCCGCCTAAAAAAGGGGTTGTTACCACTCGCCGTGGACAGGGCGGGACTAGCGACCTGGGTGAGCACTGGCGAGCTGCTGGAGCTGACTTGGCGGGCTAGCTCCTCGTTGCTCTTGGTGAGATCCTCCACCTCGGTCTTGAGTCTCTCCCGCTCCCCCTCGTTGGTCGTCAGCTGCTTCTTATTAATGGCAACCATCCCCTTTTGCTGACGAGCTTCCAACTTCAGCTTCTCGATCTGGGGCTTCAGTTGGGCAATCTCAGCATTGACCCCTCGGATCTTCTCCTTAAGACCAGCGTTCTCTTGTTGATCAGCCTGAAGAGCTGCCACAATTTGGCGGTGCTGGTTTTGTAGGTCCTGATAGGTTGCGTCGATCACCGCTGACTCTGTCTGGAGTTTCTTGGTCTCGCCTCTCGCGGTGTTAAGCTGGGTTTCAAGAGACCGCACATCTTGCGCCTCCTTCTCGTACATAGCACGAAGTTGGGAAAGCCGTTGCTCAAAGTTTTTCTTCTGGGCACTGGCCTGGCTCAACTCGTTCTGTGTGGCCGAACGTTGGTTCTGGACGTCCTGAACCTGCTTGGTGAGAGAGCCAATCTGATTGGAGAGGTTCGCAAGCTCTGTAGTCTCGTTGTTGAGTGTCTTGGTGACCTCGGGCTCGGCATCACCTAGAAGATCATCGTCAAAAGACGTTACATGAGGCGGGGCAGCCTTGGCCTGGCTGGGGGTCGAGCTGTTTGAGCCACCCGTTCCATGGGTGGTGAGACCACGGCCAAAGGACGATGACGGGATGAATGGCTTGAAAGTTGACCCTGTAGCACTTGGCCGGACGGGCGAGGACGGGGCTGGTGGGCTGATGCTATTTCCGAAAGGATCGTTAGATCCTCCAGTTCCAAGGGCGACCTGAGCGGGTGCTGGGGGTTGGGGATCATCTAGTCCGAACAGATCGTCAAGTGCGGAGGTCGGTTTCGGCACCGGTGGCTGAACTCTCTGCGGGGGAGGATCGAATGCCGAAGTAGCCGTTTGGGGACGGACTTGGCCGCGCATCCTCGGCGGTATGAGGCTAGCCGGCAATGTTGTGGGGAGCGCTGTGACACCCTCGCGCTTGCTTCTCTGCTGCCTGATCAAGTACATGGCAACCGAAAACTCATCTTTAGTGAGACGGCCCTCTGAGTTGATATCGGCCAAGTCCCAGATCTGTGCGAGTGCATCCTCAGAGAGGTTGGACTGGCTAAAGAACGGAACAGCCTCCGGACCAGTGATGTACCCCTTCCTGGTCTTATCCAGCTCGTCGTACAGTTGGTCGAATCTAGCCTTGTCCGAAGGCGTAACCAACCACTCTCCCCCTGTGGCCTGAGCTACTACTGGCGGTCGCCCGAGCGGACTTCCTGTCCGCATCTGTGGTATCGGGCCCTGGCCGGTGAGTTGCCGTGGGACGGCGGAAATAGGCGGTGTTGCGGTCGTTGGCGATTGTTGCCTAGGAAGGACACCACCCACGGGGGGGCGCCGAGTCGCTGCATCATAAAGCGCTGCGGGCAGAATGTTGGGCAGGCCGCGCAAGGCACCGGACTTCATGGATGCGAGCAAGTGCATGGCGATGACGAACTCGGTCTGAACCAAAGCACCGCGCTGCTCGGTGTCCGCAAGCATCCAGATGCGGCCCAAAACATCGTTTGGCAGAGCGGACTTCTCAAATATCTGCTTTGCTTGATCTCCGGGAAGCATATTGCTACCCGGTGGTACTTGTCGCTCAAACACACCAGCATATTGCGCAACCTTTTCGGGAGTCAACTGCGGGATTCGGATCGGAGCAGCAGCGCCAGTCGCGAGAGCTTGCAGGACGGCCGGAGGAGGCGGCGGCGGTGCCGGGTTAGGTGTGAAGCCATCGAACCGGGGAATTGGGCCTTGTTGGAGCGCTATTTCTGGAGATGGTTCCCGGCCAGCTTGCGCGTGCCCAATAAGCCGCAGGACGATACCGAAGCCAGCGGGTGTGAGGAAGCCACGGTTCTCTTTATCTGCGATCTGCCATATCTGTTTGTTGAGGGAAAACGTCAGCTTCATGCCCCTGGAAATCGCGACACCATGCCCCTTGATAAACTGACCTCGCCCAGGACTCTAGAGTCAAGCCTAGTCTTCTCGAAGAACTTGACAGCAATCTCGCCCGTCACAACTCCAACATTATCGGTGTCGGCTTGCCGGAATAGCTGCCCATACACCCGCTTCTCCTCCGCCGTGAGATTGAGGTTCGGCGCGCCTAGAAAGGGACACGCAAGCGTCAGCCAGCACTCTTCCGGTCGCTCCGGCGCGGGTGGACCGAGGAAGAAACTTACCTGCGTCGACCGAGGGGTCGGTAGAGGCCATCGCGAGCGCAATGTGTTGCCCTCTGCGCAGGATTGAGAAGGAGGGGGCTGGCTTGCGCCGTCGAACGGGTCGAGAGGTATTTGGTTACCGCCGGTTCGGGCCGGGACGGCAGTGGGAGGACAGCAACTGAATTTGAGACAGGTTGCCTTTAAAAGGTTAATATTATGGCGGCGATGCGCAATTGTAGGAAAGAAAGAAAACAGATGCCCGTTGCAGAGCTGTGGGGGATGCAAAGACGAGATCAACGATGCTGCTTTGCCTGGGCAGCTTTGTGAGGCTGGGATGGGATTGCGACCTGCCCGCCCTAGCTTCCTCGGGCGACGACGAGGGTATGGGGACACAAGCCCGGGTAGAATGTCGCGCTGGTCAGTGCACAGCCGGTCTTCTCACTGTGCAGTTATGTATCCCACGTTTCGTACGAGCCTTGACTAGCTTTCCATCTCGGATTTCAATGACATTAGCGGATGTTCGTATTACAAACTCGCTTTACTTTCAAGTTACAACTCTCAATGTCTTTCTGCCTTTCTAGGACACCTCGCTATCTCGTGTCAAATGTTTACGTCTCGAAAGTAGACCGTGCGAGTCTCCCCTAATATCACCACGCACGGAGCTGAATGACCTCTCGCTCGACCGGGGCCTCCGTCCTGGACGTAGCGCAACCAAACAGCTCGTGGGAATGTCCGTTTCACTGGTTCGTCACAGCCGCTAGAAATAATGTGGCGCCTGATTGGACGTTGACAACCATCCGGGGTCCATCCGGCGATGGGGGCGAGCTCGCACGGCAGCGCAATTGAATCGCGTCCACCCAAGTCGGCTTGTCTCGAACGGCATCTGTCAACAAGCTGTCTCGCCTGCAGTCATCTGCAGACTATTCCGCGCTTCCCAAGAATTCTGGTGCTACCGGGCCGTGGATAACGTCTTATCGTGGATTTTTTTTCGCCTCTGCAGCCCAATCCCAGCCCGGCCGTTGTCGTGCTCCAACCAAAGCTCGCTGCAGCCCCAACTCGTCCCATGCGACTGCAGCATTCCTTCATGTGAATCGCCAGTTCCCATTACCAGTGTAGCCTATGAGTGCCGGATGGTGGCCCCCGAAGTGCATTTTGCCTCATGCGCTGCTCGCAAGACGCGGGACTGGTCAAGTCGTGACCAGTAGCACTCCGTCATGAACCGAACTCCGCATCAAAGGCCGAGACCAAGCCCGCACACGCATTCCAAGATCAGCAACGCCACTCCTAACCATCAACGTCCAAAAGCTCCGCGTGGTGTTTTTGCCTCCATAATCAGTTTTGCTCGGATTAAAATTGACTATCACGATCGTTCAGTCTAACATAGAAAATTCAGGCCCTGCGCCAGCCAAGCAAGAATACCAAGCATCGCGGAGGAAGACAATCGCCCAAGACCGTAGGCCCGTAGTGCTTTGTCTGGAAATCAGGACCACCAATATGTCCACCTGCCAATCAGCCGGCCACTATACCACAAAGTATCATTCTCCTACCCATGGACCAGCCTAGTACTCAGCCTCAACCTCGTCACCCTCCATCGAGTCGGCAGCAACCTCCTCGTAATCACGCTCCAGAGCCGCGAGATCCTCGCGAGCCTCAGAAAACTCTCCTTCCTCCATACCTTCACCAACGTACCAATGAACGAAAGCGCGCTTAGAGTACATGAGGTCAAACTTGGACGACAGAGCCGACCAGGCCTCAGCAATCGCAGTGGTGTTGGAAAGCATGCAGCTATAGCAGGGTTAGAACATAGTTATGCTGAAAGGACGCGGGAAAACTTACACAGCACGGTTAACCTTGGCCAGATCGCCGTTGGGGACCTGGTGAGGGGGCTGGTAGCAAATGCCAAGCTTGAAGCCCGTCGGGCACCAGTCCACAAATTGAATGGTTCGCTTCGTCTTGAGAGTGGCAACAGCGGCATGGGCGTCGTTGGGGACGACATCACCGCGGTACAGCAGGCAGGTGGCCATGTACTTTCCGTGACGGGGATCGCACTTGACCATCTGGTTGTTGGGCTCGAAGCAGGACATGGTCATCTCCTGGACGGAGTTGGCCTCATGTGCTGCCTTGGCGGCCGAGATGACCGGAGCATAAGCAACGAGCGGGAAGTGAATACGAGGGTAGGGCACCAGGTTAGTCTGGAACTCATTCAAGTCGACGTTGAGGGAGCCATCGAAACGGAGCGAGGCCGTGATAGAAGAGACAACTGGCAAAGTCATTAGTTATCAAACATCCTACAATGACCACTTGAGTCCAGCTTACCCTGAGCGATGAGACGGTTGAGGTTCTCGTAGTTAGGGCGCTCGAGGCCGAGGTTACGGCGGCAGATGTCGTAGATGGCCTCGTTGTCGACCATGAAGGAGCAGTCGGCGTGCTCAAGAGTGGTGTGGGTGGTGAGGATCGAGTTGTAGGGCTCAACGACCGAGGTTGCAGTCTGGGGGGCCGGGTACACGCAGAACTCCAGCTTGCTCTTCTTGCCATAATCCACAGAGAGACGCTCCATCAACAGAGCACCGAAACCCGAACCAGTACCGCCACCGAACGAGTGGAATACCAGGAAACCCTGGAGACCACTGCAGTTGTCGGCAACGCGGCGGACCTTGTCTAGAACCTGGTCGATCAGCTCCTTGCCAACGGTGTAGTGGCCACGCGCATAGTTGTTGGAGGCATCTTCTTTGCCAGTGATCATATGCTCGGGGTGGAAAAGGCCACGGTAGGTTCCAGTGCGGACCTCGTCAACAACATTAGGCTCAAGGTCGCAGTAGATCGTTCGCGGAACGTATTTTCCATTGCCTATGCCGTGCAGACTAATCAGCATTTGTCCTTCGAGATGTGGGTGGATGGGGGAAGCGCATACCGGTCTCGGAGAAGAATGTGCTGAAGCCATGGTCGGGCTCAGCGGCCTTGCGCTCCTCGGTGAGGTAGCCATCGGGCTATAGGGCGATATGTCAGCATACAGCACATCGGGGAGAAGGTATTGGGAAGGTCTTACCTGAATGCCATGCTCGAGGCAGTAAAGCTGCAGAAAAAGGTCAGCAATGTCCCAAAGGCCAAATGGCCGCTCGCCGGTGGCGAGAAAGCCGAGCGATTATGGAAAATCAATCCTACCTCCCAGCACGAGTTGGCGATCTGGCAACCGGCCTGGCCGACTAGATACCGATGATGTTAGTATGCAGGTTGATGGAGTCGTGTGCCGGGCTGCAGCGGGTGCCGAGCACCAAACTTCGAGGTTGCGGTGAAGGGGGACGCGCGCTCGCAGCCGAGACTTTTTTTGGACGTACCGTTCAGACTGATGATCTCACGCATGTTGGCGGCAAGAGGAATGGCACCTGCAATACAATATGAATAAAGCAAGAATGGTCGCAAGCTCCGAGTCGCCGAGTGCTGGACAGTGGTGACGTTTGAGGTTGAAAATTGAGGTTTTGGCAGAAGCCTGAAGGTCGTCTGAGGTAGTGGGGAAATTTGATTGTTGACAAGGGCGAACCGAAAGAAGGCAAGCGCGATTCTCCGTGGTTTATGAGCCAGTTGTGCCACCATGCTTTCCTGGTCGCGCTCGTCCGCAATCTGGCCCGTGCGCCCCCACCAATCCATCCAAGTCAGGGACCCTGGCCGGAGCTCAACAAACTTGGCCTCACCAATTGCGCTCACATTGCATCAGGTGCAATGCAGTTCTTGCAGTCGGAGCGAGTTGGGCGTTATGACGGCTATCTTGACGCTACGGTAGGTATACTCAGCTACCGTTGCATTCAATCACTACCTATCTTTGACTCCAAAGTCTCAGATCACTTGGCATTGCTATCTTCCGTTTGCTTCGATCCCTTTCACACGACACAGGCGTTCAATCCCGAGCACATCCAAGCTCCTTGAAGATCCGCATGTGGTTCAGCGCACAGGATATTCCCGACTAACCACAATCGATTTAAACAAGATAAGTAAGCATGCAAGCGAGGGCAAGAGTCTTTTTCTTTCTTTTCCTTTGCTGCCAGTTTCCGCTCACTCCACAACTAATCTCTTCTTCCCCCTGAGTCGGTAACACTGGGCAACCAACCCCTTAACCACCAGTGAAGCTACAAATCAAGTCAGACATCAAACCTGTACAGCTAGGTCGGAGGCCTATTTTATTTTGGTCAGTGTGTCCAAGCCGCATACTTATACAAAGCCTAAAGGCTTGTGATACTCTCGCACTTTGATGAACTCCCTAAACCTGAAGGCGTGGGAAATTAGCATCACAGCATCTATCTGCACGGTAGCCATCAAATACATCACCATAATTATCGCCGCCATTCTAGCCAGAACAAAGGAAGATATTTCGAGACCGCGATGTGCTCTAAAAAGTCAAGCCCATGGCCTCCTGTGAAGTTGTGGTGATGGTCTAGTTTAAGAATGAACATGTTCGTTGAATATATGTACACGGTAATTGGGCTCCATTGGAGAAGAGAATATGGCACCGGGATAGCTCCTAAATAGGGTTACTAGATAAGGTCGGGTACAACTCATCACTGTGTCAATGACCTTACAGCACGTGTCAGTAGAAGATTGATTAATCTGAGGCTGAGGCAAATATCAAACTCGATCGCGTCGCCTTTTCTCTCTGGTAGATCCAAGATATCACATTCAAACGATCCAATCAAGACTACAGTAGCAACTCTAAACAACTGACTCAACCATTTCCCGGCAACCATCATGACCAAACACGTTTCTCCCTCCTCAATAAATTTCTAGCCTCCTCCCTTTCTTGCTCACCTCTTAGCCGTTCTTTTGCCCACCCCCAGCCTTTGATAAAAAAGACCCGCCGGCGGTGTTCGCTCCAGAAGATCCCGCCACGCCGTCATCACTGCCAACTGTCGACTTGGTGATGGCGTGGCCCCTAGAGTCTCTCCTGGCCTGTCTCCGTGGCCGCTGCCTCTTCTCCTCCTCTTGAGCTGCATGCAGGTGCGTCTTCCGCAGTACGTAGCCCTTCGCCAGCGCTTCGGTGTCGCTCGAAGCGATGAAGCTGGGCCATAAAACAATCTCAGACATGTCTTGCCTTGGCGCCCTATCCGCCTCAGAATATTGTTTGGCCCTCGCCTTTGAGGAACTCCCGCCGGAAGCAGGCGTGTTTCCATTTGGCTGAGATTTCGGATTTGGGCCGGCGGAGCCTGGCGGAGATTCTGATTTCAGGGAGAAGGCCGCCCAGTCTTCGATATCATCTGAGTGATATGTGAAATGCGGCCTGATCCTATCTTCAACCCGTTGGATGTATCGCCAGTGGCTGCATGCCTCTCCACAGAGCTTTTCAACGGCTGAAACAAAACTGGCCCGATCTTCGCCCGAAAAGATGAGATCAAACAACTCAACCAAGTCGTCTACGGCGGATTTGACACGTTCCTGCGCCGCTCTGTTTTGTCGTTCCTCTGGTATCGACTTGAGCAGAACAGAGCGCAGATACATCTCTCGGTCGCCGTCGTTGTTTGCGAGCCCCGCCATGAGCTTTGAGAGTGCTTTGTCTTCTTTCGAGAGATATACTGGATGAAAGATGTGGCAATCGAGCTTTTCTGAAACGATCCGGAGGACAGCAGCAACTCTCATATGCATGGCGGAGGGGGTGTTTGAGGCAAGAAAAGGGATAGAATGGGTCACGGCTTGCTTCTTGATTTCCTCCCAGCGAGAAGCTTCCTCTAGGACCGAGTCCTCAAATCTTTCACCAAAATAAGCCCCCGCGAAGCGACGCGCCGAATCGAACAAGACCTGGAGTCTGCCGTTGCTGTTCAAAGTATTAGACTTGCAGGTGATTGAGACTCGAATGAGGATGGGTAGAGTATCCGAGGAATACGTACACTTCCGACGATACAGGCTTTAGAGTAACAGCGAACCCGCGCAGGATTTCGAGTTCTCTGGTCACCTGGTCAAGCTTCTTCTTTGCAGCCTCGCGCTCGGCTTTTGCTGCATTGAGCCCGGCCTCGCGCTCGGCTCTTGCTGCATCGAGCTTGCCCTCCAAAATCTCCCTCTCCTTGTCCTTGGCTTCCAGACTTGCGGACTTTTCGCTGGCAATCTTTCGAGTGCTCTGGAGACTGGCTTGCGCCTCCACTAGAAGTTTGGTGTTGATTGAATGGGCAGACTTGAGGCCTTCGATTTGCGTCTTGAGTTCGGTGTTCTCTAGGAAGGTGCTCTGTAAATTCTTGAAAGAGAGATTCCCATTCAAGGCCTTGATCAGATTTCCAACGGCTTCGGCATCGCTTGCTCTGGCTGTGGTAGACATCGCGTCTCCAAAACCATCAACAAGGCAAGGGACGAGTTCAGTACAAAGTTAACCCAGGTCGGGGGAGAGTGACATCCAACGCGCGTTCCAGTGGATGTTGAGGAAAGAAGTTACAAAGCTGAAGCCTCGAAACTCGAGGGATGTTTGCCCCTTTTCTTCTACTCTCAATGCGTGCCCCATTGTCTTTTCCAGAAGTGCCGCGCACCTTCTGATACGGGATGTATGCTTCTGCGGGCGAGGCAGACACCCGCGAAGTTGCCCAGTAAAAGGTGTCGAGTCTGATGCGGAGGCGGGTCAACCACTCCGTCGGTAGGCCTCAAGACAGCATGGCTGTCCAGTAAAACAGCGCTGGGACACGGCGTCATGGGGTGATAACAGGCATCTATCGGTTTCCTACAGCAGTGATACACCGAGAATGCACTGATACGCCAATGATGTATGGGGGGCATCCACCCTGTTGGCTGCATGTGCTGCAAGTTTGTATGCAAAGAAGCGTTTTCTCTCGGCTAAGAGAGGTATGCCTCTGCTGGTGGCCAATCCGAGTAAGCCAGGTAAATGTGCACTTGCGCCATTCCGAGTGCAGCCTTGCAATGACATATCAGAGAGAATGGAATCGCCGGGCTTGGATGTGACCATACTAAGGTCCTGTTGGATTTCATGTCGATATATAGGAACTCATGAGCTCGATATTCGTGCGAAGCGGCCTAGCCCTGAAGCGGAACGAGACTTGCTGATATTTCCATTTTGAGCTCGACATTGTCGCTTTCGGCAATTCTCGAGTCGCACCATGCCTTCTGCGGGAGGGAGCCGATATCTTTACTTGAGACCTGAGTCTAGCAAGGTAAGTAAGCAGTACAGTGCAGGCATCTACCTGTTTAAGTGCCAGGACAGGGGTTGTGTATCTCAACCGGACTGTCAGCTTGACCCCACGACTCTGCGCGGGGGTACAAATTGCAGGTGAAGCAGTTCGATACTATTTGACCATCGATGTTGACCCAATTGAAGCTGCCATGCGAGAACATGGTGCGTGTACGATGTCTTGTGCCTCGGCCCCAGATCCGGCTCTCGCACGATGGCGCCCCCAGTACCGAGGTTTGTTCAGGAACAGGTTGCTGCACCCGCATCGGAAGTGACATGACGGCAGATCCGGGGAGAAATAAGCCTCTTTCCCCAGAGTTGAGTGCGTGGGCGCGCGCGCGGAGCTGGAGGACTCCGACGGTAAATTGTTTCCGTCAAATGCAGGTCAGATTGTCGAAGTGCTGTGCCACCGTCGAGGAGCTGTGCCAGCTGGGAGTGGTCAGACAGTTGGTTGGAGAACGACAGCGGGGTGCTGTGGCCCAAGCTCTGCCAAGCTCTCGGGAGGAGAGGGCCGGCGGGGCGGGCTAAGCTCGTTCAAATCAGAAATCACGAGCCACACGCACGAAACACGGGCCAAACAACCAACGGGCGCAGGCTCCCGGGCGCACCAGCCACTCGGCTTGACCGCAACAAGAAACCCCCAGGCGGCACCAAGCCAAAGCAGACCTCACAGGTGGCACCCGTGCTGACGCTCCCGCAGCCCCCAAGGCTTCAATATTTCTACCTGCCGTACCTCTCATGCACTGCACCCAACGGTGAAGTAAAAAGGAGACGATATCATCTCAAGTCTTCCCTGCAGTTTCGTGGAGATGCTGCGGCGCACGGTTCTCCCCCGATGATGAACGCCGCTCCCGTCCAACTGTCGCACGACGACGACAAACAATTCCTGAGATGAAGCACGCCATGGCAAACGTGGGTGTTGAGCAAAACTCGCACCCCAAGACGACGCCAATGAGCATCCACCCTCCCTCCGCGCTCCAGCTCGTCTCCAAGATCCCGAAGATCCTCCCTCACGAGCGAGTCTTCCCCATCCAGATAGGCTCAGAGCTGTTCAAGCTCTCGGGCGCATCCATCTCATCCGATGGTCAGTGAGCAACTTTCCTTTTTCTTGCCTTTGCTTCAAGCTGCGGCGCAGACAAATCGACGATGTCAGCACCCGTTGCCGCGGACGTCGATTGGCCAATTGGCCCTCTGCACCGGAGTTGATGGACAAACCGCTGACTGGCGTAGCTCCCTCATACTTCTCGCAGTTTTTCCAGAGCCAGGTCAAGCAGGCTGAGGAAAATGGGGAGGACATATCAAACGCCATCCGCACACTCTATATTGACCGGGATCCGGTGACCTTCCGGGACATCTCACTGCACCTTCAGGGATACCACGTGCAGCCACGCGACGCGACACATTTTGTGCGCCTCTTTGCTGATGCCCAGTTCTACAGCCGTAAGAAACCGAAGCCGGGATTGATGTTTTTTGGGCCTTCTGCTAACACGGCGAACAGTCCCCAAGTTAATATCCCAACTCTACGAAGAGTCTATCTTCACCTCCATTGGCCATCGGGAATTCCAGATTCCACGTGAGCTATTCACCGACCCAGGCAACTCGCCCAACTTCTTTTCCCTAGGCTTCGCCATCTTCTTCTCCAGTCCCGAAGATCTCTTCCCGGGACTTGACCGTGAGGGCCTCCTGCGCCCACCGTCCATCGTCCCCCCCTCGGTGCCACATCGTAGCGCCGATACGTTCGCAGAGTTACTACATCTGCTGCGGGGGTACCCAGTGTCGATCCGAGACGACGAACACCGTGCCTCGCTGCTCCGGGACTGCCGTTATTTCAACTTCAAAGGCCTCGAACAGCGTCTGATCCCCCATGCCATTTCATACAACCAGGCGCGGCAACGGGAAGAGATCGTGTTGCGGATACGCGACATGCTCAAGAGCGGCATTACCGTCGCCACAGAACCGACCCCGACCGACCACCTTGCCGGCTGGGTCAACTATGCACGTCCATTTGTTGACGACCGCCCATACGAGCTCGTGCTCGAGATTGGCGATGAATGCACTCGCCTGCAGTTCGGTCCTGGTTCTGTCCGCGCCGAGTTTTTCCGCGAGGCCCGAACCCGCGTCGCAAAGCTGTTCGAGGTCATTGCTACCAAGCTAAACCTACCACCCACAACCCAACCACTCGGCTTGCTTATGGCCAAGGGTGGCGCCAGCAGCCAACCCCCTACCCCGGGCAACACCCCGCTCAGCGAGGACCTTGTGCGTGTTATCCTCGACCCGGAGGCCAGTATCACCCTTGATGGCCGCCCATGGGTTCCAGATGAGGATTACCAATTCGGGATGTCTGGTACCGGCGTCGGCGCGGGAGGTAGCGGGGGCAATATGTCTGCCCCCTCCTCAGCTGGTGGTGCAGGAGGGGGACAGGACTCGCCTCTGTCTAGCAGTACACCGCTCCCGCTAGGACGGAAGCGCAGGCGAGTCGATTCCCATGGATACGGTCCCAGCGGGAGTGCTGGGTCTGGTGGTGCCGACGAGTGGATCATCCGTTTTGGGCAGTGGCGACTCCGGATTCAGGGAGCCAAGAACGGCAAAGCCGCTGTAGAATGTGTGCTAGTGGCCGTCAAGTTGGATGCCTTAAGCTCCGAGCAAGGGAGAAACGCGCAAAGGTCGTTTCTAGGTGGCTGACCTGGCCAAAGGCGGAGGATAAATAGGTTTGGATGTTATGACAAGCGGTATATGTGCATGGAAGGATTTAAGATGGGAAAGGGAGCATTTGTTGGAATTCTTTTGGCTTTTAGTTCCCGTTTATATCCATATCCCCGTGGTTTAGATGTTTGGGGGGTATGATGCGCGCTGCAGGTATATATATAATTGCAGCAGCAATAGATGAGATTGTGGCTGGATTTCTTTTGACGTGACATTCGGATTCCTAACCGTGTTACTGCTTCACGCATTAGAATGTTCATTTTCATTTTTGCGTATGAATTATGGCATACGTATTGACGACATCACCAACAATTGTCTTTACGGAACCTGCATCTGGAAAATGAGATTTGCCTTTTGCGTATGCAAACCAGGGTCTAAAAACAATACTCGTCCGACAAAGACACCTCTCTTCACGTATACACAACACTAGCCGAGTAGGCTTCATCTACGATGACACATAACCACTTCATTACCATAAACAATCTGGCCTATTACAGTGATACAAGGCAGGTAGTGCATCAGGCAGGCGATCCCGGATCCACCCAAGACCACCTCCCTTACCAGCCAAAAACAAAACCAGCCAACCCGTCATAAAAAGCGCCCGTTTTATCCAGACCCGACCGCTAAACCAGAACCATGCTCCCCGAGAAAATGAGAGCTGAACAGTGAACAGTAGTGGTGGCGGGTAAACCAACAACTCAAGAGGAGATTTCTTCAGGGGAAACAACAAGGGAGGAATCCTATCCATCCATCCATCCATTCCAAACTCCATAGCCAATGCAGCAACACCCCCAAAAGCCAAAAGCATCAGCCATGAGTCATCTCCCCCCATTTCGTCCCCAAAAGCATAAACATAAGGTATTACAGAGGCGACCTCCTTCATCATCGACATCCAAGTTTAGAGATGTCAGGACCGGACTCTCCTCGCTCCGGGCGTTACCCCCAGCATCCCTACTCTCCCGGTAGGGGCGCTGACTTGCCGGTCTTTGTCGACAACAGCTCTCCTTGGCGTTACCACCGCCATGCTGGATGATGGCCGCACGCCGAGTTTGCCTATACTCCTGGCACGGCCACGCCTCTCGCGAATCTGCGCCAAGGCCTGCTCGCGCGTCATGGTAGGTGTCAAGGCCGGGTTGTTAACGTCAAATGTCGGCTCATCGCGATCACCAGTGCGTGAGGGTGTGCGCTGCAGCTTCATCAATTTGGAAGCAAGGCTGGGTTCCTCTGTCTCCTGGCGGAGAGGAACCTTGGTGGTGGTAGTCTTGACGGCAACAGTATAGTTGGCTACCGACGTGTGGGGGCGGATGATGGGAGCATCGGCTAGAGAGAACTCCGGGGACGGAAGGGGCTCCGTGAGAGCACCTTGAGTGACTGTGATTTGATCATCTCTTTCGATATCGTCCCTCTCGACACCGTTTGTTTCAACATCGTCTGTCTCAGTGACGGCCTCCTCCGTGTGGTGGATGGCACTGTGGTACATAGTCGTCTCGCCCTCAGAAATATCTGAAGCCGCGCTACGAGGCTCTTGCTGTTGCTGCGCTGAAGGTAGCGGCCCCGGAGTGGTAGGGACGTGGAAGTTGTTGAGGGGAGGCTCTTGCTTATGTGGGGCATTCAACAGTGACAGAAGTGAGGTGCGTGGCATCTGTACTGGGATCGCAAAGTCTGGTGGGTCGACTGATGGTGTGCGAGCAAAGACAGGCGGCATCGCGTCGGCGGGCGTCGGCGGCTCACTTGGTGCCAGTGACGATGCCGTCACAGCCACTGCCATCACAAATGCTGGCTCAGCGGTAGTCAGGGGCTGCTGTTGCTGGACGGTATCGTTTAGCGCCTCCGCCTCCGCCAGGGACACGGTCCGGAAGATACCTTCGGCAGGCACAAAGACGGTGCTCCGTCTCGCCTCCTGCTCCTTGGCTTGTTCCCTCAGCATATCAGTTTTGGACCGCTTCGGAGACGGAGGCCCGGTTGACGAAATCAGGGCGGCCTTCTCACTAAGAATTACCAGGTCCCCTGCGTCGGCAATGCTGAAGAGACTAGCTCGCTTGCGATGCAGGTTGGCCGAGCCGCCGATGCTTCTCCGTGTGGAGCGGGCCGCTTTGCCGGCAGAACATAACCTTAAGCGGCACTCGGTTTCCAGGAACTGCACGTGTTCGATCGCACGGTCGGCGCGTTGCCTCTCCCAATGCCAGAGGCGAGTAAGTTCCTCGATATCTTCCTCACTGGCGGCTGGTGAGTTAATGTCAGCGCTACTGAAAGACGAGGCGCGTCGCTTCTTCGTCGGCGCTGCAAATTTGTCGTCTTCTTCGACAGATTGGGCCGGAGATTGGAGTTTTCCCTTGGTAGCGATTCGCACGACATCTTCTTCGTTCTTTGCGATCATCCTGAATGCATCCTGTTCCTGCTCGAGCATCTTCACACGCTCTAGCGCCTGATCTAGCTGTTCTTGTAGGCCAACTAGGTTGTATCGTGTCGTAAAAGCCTCTTGCTCATGAGCCTTACTCCGTTCCTTTTCGCGCTCGAGCTCCTCTTCAGCGAACTTCTGCGCTGCCCGGCTTGACTTGAGCTCTTCTTGTAACTTAACGAGCGCGCTTTGCGCCTTGAAGGTCTCTTTCCGTGCACGGCGAATTTCCTTCTCCCACAATGTCTGTGTGTGGGCGTGGGTCTCCTTTGCGCGTCCATAGTTTTCCTGTTACCAGTCAGCTCATCCACTCCCGCTATAGCCTTTGACTCGACACCTGAGGACATACCATAACAGTCTCAAGTCTCTCCCCCACTCTCCGTTCGCGCTCCTTTGCCTCCTCGACCTGCTTCTTGAGATGCTTCGCCTCGTCGCGGAAGCGGCGCATATCCGTCTCGGCCTCCTCGCGGCCGAGCATGGCTCGTTTTAAAGCAGCGTCAGCCGTCTTGCGCTCCAACAGCTTCGACTGCTGAGCAAGGGTGTTGAACTGGTTAATTTTATCATGTACCGAGCTGTCGCGGGCATCTTCTATTTGACCATTGCGACGAAACGACGAGAATAGCGCGCTGGAATCGCGCTGCTGGTTATGTGACATTTGCCGTAGCGGTGTTCCCGCGCCGCTGCCGGGCGAGCCTGGCAGGCTGGACGAATAATCCATCGGGGTCGGCGTTTGTGACCTGCTCGATGGTGAGTCGTGGCAGACGCCCTCGCGAGAAGTGATGTGGGCGCCTTATTATCGAGATGTGCGTGGTCGATGTTGCTGTTGCTGTGTCATCTAGTGCGATCCTCTGAGGGGGTTTTGCGCTTGGTGTTGTTCGCTTTGACTTTGTTGCTGGGATCGGCCAAACCGAAAAGTGGGTGGTTTCTCTGAAGATGACGACAGAGACAGATGTTGGCGATGGATACTGGGGAGGTCACTATTGCGAGGACCAAAACTGCGGATACGCAAGATAGCTGCTAGGCTGATGTTCGACGGTGCGACAACGGAAGAGCTCTCAGCGTAAAGTGTCGCGGATTTTCGACCCGCCTGGTGGGTGGACAATTTCTGGCGTGTGTATTGATGCCGAGCTTCCATTGGTGGGGCCAATCAAATGCTCGGTGGAGTTGCCAGGGGCGACGCGAACCAGCCAACCGAGCTGAGTGGGCAATCGCAAGAAGGCACGGGCCAATCGTGACGGGGATGGCTTGGCTGAGCGATCGTGGGGAAGCTCCCGGGTTATATCATCCGCTTCGATGTCGAGGCGGTGTGTTCATTGTGCAAGCCTAGGCAGTTGCCGACTAGCGGTGTAGTTTAACTACAGTGGTTCATACTTATATATAGCTCCGCACGGGACTGCTTTTCTGGTTCTGAATGTCATCGTCAAGATCCGCGTTGCTTTCGCCGCTGACGCCCATGGCCATGCTCCCTAAACTGGCAAAACACACAGCTTTACATCACAACGTGGATGTGGGCCGGATCTGCTCGGGCACGCGCGTGGTTTATTCGGCAACCCAGCTAGGCGGAACGGGACGAAAGAAGCCACACACTTAGAAGAATGCATTTCTACGCCTTAAAGAAGCTGTGGCGCGATGCTCCCGCTGAGGGGTTCCTCGAGGACGGCCGAAACCTTGAAGTCATCGGAAGGATCGAGCCTAATGAAACTACATCTCTAGGGCCGGGTGCTTGCACCGACCTTCCGTCCTGTTCGCTAAGGAGCAAGTATGCTAGTCGGGCACATGCGCGCCAGGCTGCGTACCAGAGCTTTAATCGCAAACATTTCGTCATCTTTCGTCTTTCGGTTGGGTGATAACGACAAGAGAACCAGTATGCCCGCTCAGCGTATTTACACAGGCCAGTTCATGCGAAGCCGCACCAGCAAAAGAAGCCTATACGGAATACGCCCTCTCACTGTTCAAGCAGCCATCATTTCAACGTCGATAGGCCACTTCGCATTCCAATATTGCAGAAGCAATACTTCAAATCTGTTCCAACATCAATTCAGAAGTCAAAAAGGGCAATTGGAAGCCTTGGAGAAATCCCCATTCTTCACCTCGGTGAGAACGTATAATAGCGGACTGCGTATTGGGCGAGCCAATCAGATATCACGCCCCAGGCGGAGCTCCGAAACACCTTCGGTTGCGGCTCGCATGCACCGCTAAAAAGGGTGCGGGCCTGTTCGCTGCAGGCACGACACCGGGTCATGCAGCTGGGTGAATTCTGGCAATATCGCGGCTGCTACTCCCGTTCGTAGTCGTGTCGCATCTGGCCCCGGCGTTTTTTTCCTACTGCTGTAGTTGTGTCCTTTTCTCTCGTGTAGTTATTTTCCCCTCCATCACCGCGGTTTATTTTTCCACCCCGAGCAAGCCAACAAACTCTCTCATCCGCGGGGTATCTATCCCTACACAATGGCCGACTCGGAAGCTTCGGTGCGGCGCCGTAAGCCGGAGAAGGGCTCCCCCAAGACGAAGGCCAGCGCAATCGCGGAGCCTGAACCCGTCGATTCGGAAGAGGTCGTCGAGAAGCAGCCCGTGGCGCCTAAGAAGCGCCTTCAAGACGAGGATGCCTACAGCCCCTATGTCGACGTGCTCCGCGTCCTCACCTTCCTGTTCCTCGCCTCGTGCGGCCTAAGCTACCTGATCTCGGGTGGCGAGACCTTCTTCTGGGGCATGAAGAACCCGCCCAACTACCTGAAGGCGGATTGGTGGAAGACGAAACTGGTAGGGCCGCCCCAATTGAGTCCCCGGAGTTTCTTAGCTAACACGCTCTCCCTCTCAGCGCGGCCCCATCTACCTCACGCCGGAGCAGCTCACCGCATACGACGGCACCGACCCAGCCAAGCCGATCTACCTCGCGATCAACGGGACTATCTATGACGTGTCGTCGAACGCGCGCACCTACGGGCCGGGCGGGTCATACCACTACTTCGCAGGCTGCGATGCCAGCCGGTCATACGTCACGGGATGCTTCGCGGAAGACCGCACACCCGACATGCGCGGAGTCGAGGAGATGTTCCTACCGCTCGATGACCCGTCCATCGACCGGCACTGGTCGAAGGCCGAGCTCGAGGCGCTGCGGGCCAAGGAGCTCGAGGAGGCGAAGCAGAAGGTATTTGATGGCTTGGACCACTGGGTCAAGTTCTTCGCCAACAGCAAGAAGTACAATTTTGTCGGCTATGTGAAGCGTCCGGCGGGCTGGCCTGGAACGGAGCCTCTACGGCCGCTGTGTGATGTGGCGAAGCAGCAAAGGACGACGAGGAAGATACCAGGCCAAGAGGGTTAGGGGTAAAAATGATGTTTCAGGATAGCAGAAGTGCTCGCACTCGGACGCCTACGGGTAGAAAAAATGGCTTTTGGATCTTTGGCGCATGAACATGGAGTGTTTTGAAGGAAATGAGGCCACGAAGCCTAGCTTCGACTTGAATTTGCACCTAGGCTTTTCGCGTCTTTCATGTGAACGTCTCAACAGAAATCGGGATAAGTCACTTGGCGGGAATATCAAGTTCGAAATAGTCTCAGAATTACCAGAAAAAAAACTAGACCACTCAAATTTTGATGCAATATGTAACACATGCCCACTGCCGGGGCACCGTCATGTCCAACAGGCGGCCGACGATCTCGTCATGGAGGGCTGAGAAGCGAAGAAGAAGAATAAAGAGTCTCTTGCGCTCCCCAGCGCCTCCGCCAGCCCCTTTCCACAACCACCGCGCAGAAGAAAAAAGAGAAGAGGTATTTCCGTCAATGGCACCCGAAGCCCGACCCATGGAACCTTTCGCCCTTGTTGTCTCTATGGGGGAGCAATTAAATATCCCCGCTCGACCCCGGGGGTTTTGGTCGTTGTGACCAGCCCTAGCTTTTCTACCTCCCTCATGGTTTGGGGTAACCAAGCCATGGAATTAAAAACAGGTGTAAAAACACCACCCCTCTCGGTAACCGTACATCCTTTCTGCCTGTCTTCTGTTTAGAGAAGAACAGCGAAACCCGCGACTGCCAAGAGCATATACGAGGCGGGTGCGGAAAGGACGCCGGCTGCTCCGGTAGGAAGGGTGCTGGTCTGGCCGCCCTGTCCACCGTTGGGGTCGGTGGTTCCAGTGCCAGGGATGCCGCCGAGGCCACCGTTGCCAGCAGTGCCACCTCCGCCGCCGGGAGCGGCACCTCCGCCGGGAACGACAGTGTTGGCCTGGGCAGCAAGGGTGCGGTAGTTGGCAAGGGTGCGGTTGGTTCCAGCGGCGGTACTGACGATTGTTAGCAAAAGAAACCGATAGAGGGGCCGAAAGATGGAAACGTACGGAGCGTTGATGACCATGACCATGCCGTTCTCGCAATGCCGGCCCTGGGCGCAGTAGATCCACATGGGGTTCGTGTTGGTCACGTTGATAGTGAAGATGGACATCTGGTTCTGAGCAGCGCTGGCGGCAGCTGGTACAAAGCCGGAGTGGAAACCGGTGGCGTTGGTGTGCATGGAGATAGGCTGGCAAGGCTGGTCGAAGGTGGACTGGGTGACGGTGTGGTTGCCAGCGGCAAACTGGAACTGGACCATCTCGCCGACATTGACGCGGATGTCATTGGGTGTGTACGTTAAGCTGCCGTTCTGGGCAACTCTGACGACGGTAACTCTTGTTTGGGCTTCATCTTCAGTCAGCATCGGTATTCCCATAACCCCTTTTCTGCTTCCTGAGCCTCCTCCATCTTCCACGTACCGGATGCCACGCTCGCAAGAGCGGCAAGGACAAGTGCTGAGAACTGCATTTTGAGTGGTATCTGGTTTTTTGACTGATAAAGACTGAAAGGTGTCGTCGGTTGCAAAGAATGACGGTTTTAAGATCGAAAAGCGACTCGCGCTGTGTAATGGGTAGGACTAGCCTGGTAGAAGAATAAACGAGCACCTCGAAAAGAAAGAAAGGAATTAGGAAAGATGTTCCTCAGCCGAATGCATACAAACAAGAATGAGAGAGAAGAAAGGGAGAGGACGCCGAAGGGCTGGGAGAGCGCGGCATGAATATAAGAGAAGCGTCGCAGAAAGTACCCCTCGGAAGCATCAGGGATCGTCGACGCCCATGCCCATGCCGAGCGTCCGGAAGGGGGGCGGCCATAGGGGTGCCGGGGAGTCAAGAGCTTGCGAGTTGTGCAGGTCCTTGAAACATGGGGCCGTTTTGACCACAACCCCGGCGTTTAGTCCTTTTGCTCCCAAGACCCCCCGCACCCGTTGCACTCGCAGCGGGCGTAGCGCAAAGACCGCAAAAGGGCAGAAAAGTCAGATGTAACCCTTGTGGACGTGCGCTCAATGGAGAAACACCGTCGATGGGACGATGGACCACGGCAGGGAGGGAGCCTCTCGTTACGCCTGCTAGCCCCGCTGCGTCCAGCACCATACCACCTAGGCGCACCGGGATGGACTGCTTTCCGGAGATGCCAGGCACAGGCGACCCGCAGTGCAGTGGGTAGCGATGTACCCAGCGAGGTAGCCACCCTTCCCGGAGAGGTTTCACAGAAACCTATCCAGCTTGGCTGGTCTTGCGCGTGCCGATGAGAATAGCATCGAACGTTGACGCGGCCGCCGGGAGACCCCTCTCCCCGCAGCCTGGACGGGTTGTCTTGACAGAAGGCCTCCTCGACGTATAAACACGTTACTCAAGGCCGCCTACGCGGCCATCGTATGTCAAAAATAAAACTGACTGCCGAAGCGCGCGGAACTTGTGCAATGGCGAACTCAATTCAGAGGCTCAGAGCTGCGTGTGTCTGCCGTTGTGACCACGACAAGGCCAGGAAGGGCGGCCCTGGTCGCTTGCAAACGAGCGACTGGGAACCGCACGGCGAATTGGGGCAGTGACCGGACGATGCTGAAGCCGAAATAAGGTTTGCTGAGGGGCAGGGGTGGCAGGAATCTGTGACTGTTGTCAAACGTCTCCCGGTTTCAGCTCCCTCCAGCCGAGCTTGGACTTCAACACTCAAGCCTGCGCAGCCCCCACAACGCAGAACCTACATCGACTTGGAAAACACGGGAGTTCTGATCAACGCCGATGCGCCTAAACCCCCTAAAGCAATGACAAGTAGAAAAGGAGAGGTGTTTTGACTGCTGGGCGATTGTTTGAAACAACTGCCAGATGTGTCGACAAACAACGAATCACAGACCACCTTCAACGCCGAGACGCTGGACTCCGTGTTTCCGCCAAGACTCATGATGCGCAGACAGCCCCGGAAGCGACTCAGGGAGAGGCGATTTCGAGAAAAGTCGGATACATCGGCACATGCGATTTTGGGACTCAAGTCGGCTCGTCTGGGGTTGAGTGGCCTTCCCCGCAAAGAGGATGGAGAGTGCAGACGCCTGCTATCTATGTATAGCAAGAACAAACGAAGTAGGCGCTTACGACTGTCAAGATCAAGATCTCAAGAACCACATAGTTTACTGGTCTAATGTAGTGGGCGCAACGTAATAGAGCCGTTGGGTACCCGCTGTGGCTCGGGAGCTCGGATAGTATTAGTGAGATCAAGTGTCTATAGAATACACGTCTTCCACGGCAAGACTCGAGATGGTGGTGGCATCGTAGACTGGTCTCCCAAGATATCCTCGGACTGACAGGTGCAACATATCTACCGGTAAAAGTGCCGATAAAAGTGCCATCCAGGAGTCTTACACATGCACACCACGGAGATCGTCCTGTCATTCCCCAGACCATCCAACCAGCGCACCATCCAACCAGCGCACCATCCAACCAGCGCACCATCCAACCAGCGCACCATCCAGCGAGCACAGAGCATCCATCTCAACAATAGTTTTGCCAAGACGTTGTGATCTCCGGTGCATACACCCAACGCGCCTCCTGGCGGACTCTGGGAGAGAGTAAAAGCTGTGACACGAGTCTACCCACAGGCCTGTAACATGAGCCAGAGCATCTCCCAACCCTAATCCGCAGAAAGCAGCAAGACACACAAGGACGCCGCCTTGAGAAGTAGTGCCGCTCTTCCGAACTGCCTTCTCCCGGCTGATCCCCCCAGCACCCTGATCCCCAAAACAGCAGACACTCTGCTGCAGTCCGCGACGTCAGCACATGGGCATGTTCTTGGCACCAAAGCCGGTCTTTTCTACGTACCATTGTTTTGCCCCGCCGCCGAGCGTGTGTCACCTCTCAGCGCCATGCCGGTAAAGGCCGGGACGACTCCAAAAATTCCTCCGGTGCCAACCATCCGGCGCCGATATCCACAACCTCCCTGTAGCAAGGCCATCATCAACGGTCCCAAAGCTCAAAGATCCATCAACAGCTGCGGGGTGACCCTTTCCAAGTCCTCGACCTAACAGCCAGCATCATTAGCCTATCCATCAGCCCCGACACAACAATCCCCACAAGAACTCACCTCCAGAAACCCCCCCTCCCTCTCCGCCGCCGTCCGAGCAATAGCCTCCCTCACAAAGACATCCACATACTTGAGGACGGCATCATTCGCATCCCTCGTGATCCTCGTGCCATCCTTTGTGAAGAACTCGTGCAGCACCCTGGTAATCAGCTCCGGTGGAATCGTCGTGCGGACATCCTCGTCGTCGCTCTGCTCTTCCTCTTCTTCTTCGTCCTCCGACGCAAGGCCGTCTTGCATTTGTTGGTCGTCGTTGGATTCCGAGCCAATCTCAACTACCTCTCGAGCACCACTGCTTCGCGCATTCTTTTGCGCGCCCGTAGACGAGCGGTTGCTGGCGTTGGAAGGTCTGCTTCGCGGCTTCGCGGCCTTAGCAGCGGCAGGCTTGCTCTTAGCAGCTGTCTTCGCTGTTGATGCAGCGCGCCCCGCCGAGGCGGCAGAGGTTGTTTTCTTGGGTGGCATGGGTTGATTGCTCTTCAAAAAGTGGCAGGGCCGAGAAACAATGGCGAGGTTCCGTCAATGTCGAGAGAAAGTCTACAAATGAGGCGGGTGGCCTTAGGAGCAGGCGACGCGTTCAGGCCATTGGTATTACGTAATCATCTTTCACACCGCAAGGCGCAGAGCCATCAACACCAAAGTAACTTTCAAGCACGGTCAACATCATGAGGATAGACGGAACCAAGTGTAGTCTAAGAGGAAAGTTCCCGATCGATTGCTGTGACCTATCGTCGAACTGATCTATGAGACGCATGCAACCAAAGGAAACTGCCAGGATCGTTGCCAGGAATACACCGGGGAATGGCTCGAGATATAAATTACAGCGGGTGAACTCAGCTTATTCAGCGTCCCAAAAACGCCAGATATGCCCATGTACAACCCGTGATACACCGCCCAGACTCTGATTTTGTCTGCAGCGATGGCCCACCCCGTCTACCACCGGAACCGCCTAAACCGCCGCGCCGACCCCTATTACCACCCAGGACTCCCACCTCCACCAATTTTATACACTGGTTCGAGTAGTTTACTTGAAGGCCTTGCCGAACATGATGACCTGGAGCTGGTCATAGATCGATAGCACACCGGCACCGGCAACACCACGGAGGATGTTGGCACCGGCACCCTTGAAGAGAGACTTGACACCCTCCTTGGCGACGATCTGCTTGAAGGCATCCATGGAGCTGGCATACTTGACGGCCTCACCAGAGGTCATCATCATGCGACGGCGGACAGTGTCGAGAGGGTAAGAGGCGATACCGGCACCAGTGGTGACGCACCATCCGAGAGCGAAAGAGGCCAGGAAGTTGCCCTCGAGGTTACCAGTGAGAAGGACGGGCTTGATGGAATCGTACATGCCGAAGTAGAGACCACGGTAGACGACAATGCCAAGAACGGAGGGACCGAAACCACGGTAGAGACCAGCAATACCATCGGAAGCGAGAGTCTTGCGGTAGACATCTACCAGTCCGTTGAACTGACGAGCACCGCCGCCCTTGGAGGACTTGGCGTCGTTGGCAAGACGGGTACGAGCATAGTCGAGAGAGTAGACGAAGAGGAGCGAAGTGGCACCAGCGGCCTATGATGGAATGTTAGACACGTCAAGTTTTGGATCAGTCAATGGAAAACCTACACCACCGGAGGCAAGGTTACCAGCCATCCACTTGGCATAGCCATCCTTGTCCTTCTTGTAGCCGAACATCTTCTTGAACTGATCGCGGAAAGCGAAGTTCAGGGCCTGGGTAGGGAAGTAACGGATGACGTTGGCAGTGTTGCCACGCCACAGGGCCATGACACCCTCGTCGGCGGTTGTGCGGCGGAAGCAGTCGGCAATACCAGCATAGCGGCGCTCAAGACGACCAGCCTTGATCATCTCATCCTGTGCAAGTGTCAGTCAAGCGCTCATGGGGATCTGTGTATGCCAAGTTTGATGGGCGGACGCCGATTGCACGTGACAGTCGGCAAACCGGAAGAAGCTCGGTCGTATCTGCAGCTCGAGCTTCCACGCGTGTCCGCACCAAGGAAATTGTGCGAGAATGTTTGGACGATTGATAATCACGTACCTGATTCTGGACAAGGAGCTTGATGCGCTCGATGGGAGCAGCAGCAGTCTTCGAGACAGCGGCGGAGACACCACCCACTGTTGTAGCGTATTAGCATCGTGTCAAGTTGACCACAACACGCCAGCGCAATTGAGGCTGCGCTGGCCGTTGGAGCGATAAACCGCTTCCGAAGAGGAAGGGCATCGGCAGATTGACATACTCAAGAAGTCGGCCATGAAGGGCTGTGCCAAGAAACGTTAGCTTATGGCCTTGGCAGGATGCTGGAAGGTGTTTTTTTTCTCTCATAGCAGCTCGAGCTTGCGCAACCGACCGCGACCCAAATGCCCAAAAGACATCGCGAATCCAATTGCTCGCTGGCGTTGAGGCCAATTGGACATTGCGATTGGGGCAGCGGACGGCAGCAAGCCCGAGAGCGAGAGGTTGCGTTGTTGACAGATCGCGGGAATTTTGGGGAGGCAGGGAAATTCTTACCGGCATGCCCAAGACCTTCATATCTTCCTTCTTCGACATATTGGCGGCTTTCCGAACGGAACGAAAAGAAGTGAGTGGAGAGGGGTTGACCGAACTCTGCGACTGAGAGTTTGGGAGATGAAAGAGATGGGGAGGGAGTCGTGAGATAAATAAACTCTTGACTGAATGGATGGGAGGGAGGGAAAAAAATTTACAGGAGCAATGGAACCGAGCAGCTTTTGAGGTGCGAATCTTCCCGGTCCCCTTGTCGCGCTAGCGCACAGACCAGGTCCTTCTCTTCCACGGCAACAGGCGGCCAGGCGGCAGGTTGCTGTTTGGCGGGCGTGGGATGGGGCCCCTAGGATTGCTTCAGTGCCGGTTAAGCCCGAGGCTCCAGTGCTTTGCGCTGTCCGAAATTGACGCCGCGGATTGTTGGCTGCGATTGCATCGAGAAAAATTTCCCTCATCCGCAAGTGCAGATGTCACTTCAACTCTATTTCGGCAGGCAGGTACATGCGCGAGCTAGCCCCCTCACGATCGGCCTGGCCACCACCATCCGCCTGTTCCAAGGCATGCAAAGCCCAACCGCAGCGGTTTGTCCATCCTCAATTGATGTCATCGTTTGCGCTCTTCCTAGCTTTGCGGCACTCCCTGTCCATTCCCGACTCAGATCGGTCTCGAGATTTTACAGATTGCTTCTGCCTCGCTCGGCTGAACAGGCCCCACGAGTCGCTTCTCGGGAAGTTTTATTAGCCTTATGGCAAGGCCCTGGCCAATGGGGTCTCGGGAATTGCTGAGGGGCCCGCTGAAAAACTCTTTGAGGCTTCTGGAGCTTCACAATCTCGAAATTCTGGAGCATCCAGCATAACAGTTGGGATTCTCGGGGCTCTCTATTCTCGGCGATGATTGCCTGCTGTCTCCAATGCTCATCTCACTATCGACCCGCAATATCAGGGACAGGCGAACGACGGCGTGGAGCCGCGGACATGGCTTGCATGCGTAAGGTCCGTTCGGCGAGTGCGTCCCTGGACAAAATGGTCCATCTCCACGCCCAAGAGGCAACTAATCTCGTACGCCGGGCCCGGATCGACATGGCGCGCCGCCGACGAGTCTGTTGCCGGGCCAAGGTCACGGAGAGTGACTTCTCGGTGCCGTTCGAGCTATCCGCCCCTGTAATCCGCACTCCATGCCAACCACTCGCTCGGAACTTGACAATCAGGGATCACTCCTGCCAGCTGCGGGATACGAAATATGTGTCACGTGATGTGATGTTCAGATATTCCCACTTGATATTTCAAGGACTCCTCGCCGGCCTCTCCCTTTTTTTTCGAACATGTGCAAGGCAGAGCAGCGCAGGGAAACCTAGAGCTGCTCTCAGAGCTGCATGATAACGAGTTTAGGACATGATGGGTATATGATTTCGCTAGGTGGTCCCCACGACCCTCGCTCGAGAGGCTGAGACCCCAGACCCTACAAACAGGCACAAACACATGGCCTTGCGTGGTCACGGGCTTGTTCCGTATCTTGATGCAATTCCAGTCTAAGGATCTGGAGCACTTCCGATCCCTATGCTACACCAAGCTGCAAAATGATGTCCCATACCATTTCCCAGAGACGTAGCCTTGCCCGACGAAATCAAACCGTGAACCCAAAAGCGAACCGTCATCACCAATTCGCCATTCCTGCTTGGTATCTTACGCCAGGTCCGCCGATACAGTTTTCGGGGAGGTTTGCATTTACTCGGTCTCGCCAATGGCGCGAGCTGTTGGACCTGCGTCAGTATCCTGGTTCCCACAGCCGCTGTCCGTCAAGAGAAGAAGAACATACTGTAGATCTTCATCTTGCTGTGTGCGACCACCTGCTTGATCTGTCCCTTCTCCTCGAGGTCCTTGAGGCACTTGCGTGCGAGCGAGCCGTTGATCTTGAGTCTGTCGACGAGGGTGGCGACGGTAACGAGGCGGTACGACTGGACGTCCTTGTAGAGCTTGTCGGAAGTGGCCTTGTCAAGGAGGACGGCGTGCTGGGCCTTGTCCTTAACTGTGATGCAAAACCCCGTCAGTCCATCGTTGTCGCATCAATTCAGCATCGGAAAAATAGCCTCACCCTTTCCCTTGGACCACTTCTTCTTCTGCTTCTTAGCACCAGTATTGGCGGGAGCCATTTTGAATGTATGTGTGGGTGATTTGGGGGGTTGAGGTTGAGATCGTTGGTCGCTCTCACGCTGGCTAAAGGCGGGGAGATTTTCTCTGACTGAGGTCTCGCGCGCTGCAAGCCTCAGCACCAGAGCTTAGGTCAACTGAGCCCTAATAAATTCCGGGGCTGTGAGTGGTCCACCACCCACCTTCCCCAAGCCAAGCGGGGCCACCAAAAAATTCACGACACCACTGAACCCTCTCAAGTTATCCCGTCCTCCTTCACGCCAAACTTCAATCCACCATCACCCCCTCGGATTCCGCAGTCGGTCGATACGCACAAAATGTCTGAGGGCGAAATCGAGGTCGAGGCCGTCTCCGGCTATGATATCCTCCCCAAGGAGGTTGTCGCCGAGATTGGCAGCATCAAGCTGTTCAGTGCGTATAGCCCCAATTGCAATTCGATCCGCCGCTGTGCGCCGGGGACGAGGATGCAGAACTGCTCGCTGACCATGTCTCTTTTAATTTTTTAGACCGTTGGAGCTACGAGGATGTCGAGATCCGTGATATCTCGTTGACGTAAGAGCCGCTCCCACCTTGCCCGCGATAATTTCGAGACGCACCGAAAACCGGCGAACGCGAACCTGTGCACGAAGCTCTTCTCAGCTCCGGAGACTAACGTGGCCCTCTCTGCAGCGACTACATCCAGATCCGATCCCCCGTGTATCTTCCCCATTCCGCCGGTCGCTATGCCGCCAAGCGTTTCCGCAAGGCCAACTGCCCCATCATCGAGCGTCTTACCAACTCTCTGATGATGCACGGCCGCAACAACGGCAAGAAGCTGATGGCTGTCCGCATCGTTGCGCACTCCTTCGAGATCGTGAGCTGGGCCCGCTCCCCGAGAAATTGAGGACGCACAGGAATTCTAACAGGAATGGCAGATCCACCTGATGACCGACCAGAACCCCATCCAGATTGCCGTTGACGCCATCGTCAACTGCGGACCCCGCGAAGACAGCACCCGTATCGGCTCTGCTGGTACCGTCCGGAGACAGGCTGTCGATGTCTCTCCTCTCCGCCGCGTCAACCAGGCCATCGCCCTTCTCACAACCGGTGCCCGCGAGGCCGCTTTCCGCAACGTCAAGTCGATTGCTGAGTGCCTCGCTGAGGAGCTGATCAACGCTGCCAAGGGTAGCAGCAACTCGTACGCGATCAAGAAGAAGGATGAGCTTGAGCGTGTCGCCAAGAGCAACCGGTAAATGGTTATTGCTTGTTGGGTGGCTTCATGGTATCGGGGGTCGGAAAGGGTTTATCACGGCATGTTTTGCAAGGCTGCATTTGTGCGTTACGGACGGTGGATGCGTGGGTTTTCACGGCACTCTTGTCACGCAGGCAAAATTCAGGGCTCTCGATAAACGAGAGATATTTGTGAAATATCGACGCACTACCATAACGCCGTTGGGTCCATTTCCATGACCGTTTGCCATATGCCACCGTCCTTCAATGAACCTGATGAACCTGATGAACTAGCTACAGCATTGCAGTACTTATGCGTGTGATTGGGATTCAAATCAAACCCTCATTCCCACCGATCATGTTCCCCAAGCCAATAACACCGCCACTTTCAACGCCGTGTTCCATGAAACGCCGCCATTTACTTCAGATCCCGGAGAATGCGAACTGCCTAACCTCTCTTGACCACCGGGACGCGCAGGAACATGGCGACATGGGGAATACCCTCCTCGATCCAGCGGCCGAGACTCTTGTCAACCTTGAATCCCCACTTCTCCCAGAGCGGGATGGCCGCCTCTTGAGCATGGCACATGAACAGACCGTTCCACCGCGGCAGCAATTGACCGCCACTAGGGGTACTTTCGACGCGCGCGAAGCCGACATTAGAGGCGAGCGGGTCGAACAAGTCCGGCTGGTCCTGGATCCACTTTATGGCTGTCTGCACGAGCTGGCTGGCGATGCCGCGTCCACGGAACTCCTTGAGCACGGCGAGGCGACCGAGCTTCATATATGGCTCCTGACCGTTGTGGAGGTCCGTCTCGCGCTCGATGCCCGGGGGCCAGCACCACGGCTCGCGGACGCGTTTCCGCTCTTCGTCCGTCATCTCGGGGACAAATCCAGACCTATTGGGGTCGACCTCGGTGGCGAGCGAGCCCGCGTTGACGAGCCGGTCGCCCACGTAGATTCCTCCCTGGCGCGGGTGCGGCTGGTGCGGGAAGGGAATCAGGCGGATAGTGCCGATGGGGACTGTCTTCGTCGAACTGCGGCGGGGGACTAGGATTTCGCCGGTTGAAGGGTCGGTGATCTCAGGCGCCACGGGCTTCTGGACCGAGGCGTAGATCACCCAGTGGATGGCGCGCATGTCGTCGAGGTCGAACTCGAAGTGCAGCGGCACGCCCTGCTCGTCCACGTACACCGCCTCGCGCACCGACATGGCGTCGAGAAATATGGGCGGGATCACCGGGTCCCAGGGGTCGTTGGCCTGCTCGTTGTGACGCTTTCTAACATCATAGATGAGTCTCAGGCTGCCGGTCGCCTTGAACATCCGAATGAATGGAGTGGGGCCGTCGGGGGCTGCCATCTTGGATGGTGGTTTGGTGTTGTGAGGTGTCTTGGGAGTGAGTGAGGCTCTTGAGAAGAATGAGGTGGGGCAGTCTGGCAGAAGTTAGCGCCGCGGTCCTCGCCAGTAAGGCGTATGGTGTTTGAGCTCAGTACAACTTGCCTTCTGCTTTTGGCGGTAGGTGCTGGGATGAACTTTTCTGGTGAAGTTGATCTGGGATCGAAGGCAACTGGTCTCGGTCTCCGGAAGCGGATGCTCCAGGTAACCGGGATTTCTGCGCTTCGCCTCCCGATCCAGAAGATTTAGGAAGTTTCAGATGATTGGGACGGATGAGCCAACTGGCCCTCGATACTCAAGTAGGTCAACTCAAATGAGTGGCTGATCGCCTTTGAGGTGGCGATGTCCTTTGGTGGGGTGAGTTGAAGGAGAGTGGTAGGTGTTAAGAAGCAGAGACGCTCCCGCGTTGAAAGTGAAAATAAAGGTAGCTGCCGGGGCTCAGCGGGCTCCGCTTTATCAGAAAGTCGTGTTCAGTCCCGGCATCGCCGGCGGCAACCCGGGTCGCTCTTGCCAGTTCCCGGCCGATGATGCGTGCGTGAAATGTCTGGTGTCCGTGTACTGAGGGTTAGGGTTCGCCCCTTTTCCCAACAAGGCATCTGGATAAAGGGGGAATGGACGAAACAGTTCACACTGTAAATTTCTGCTGTCCTTCTGTCTAGATAGTCTGGATCTCGAGTGAATATTGAAATCTCACGTATCATTTTAAAAAGGCCATGGGTTAGTATTCAGAAGCCTCAAGTCGTCACTGCATCAATACTTCAATCCACTTACAAATACATGTGAGAACTTTAACTTGGTGTTTCCCCTCTGCTCATTCCCGTATACCAAAAGCATATAAAGTCCCTCCCAATCTGCCATCATGTGAAGCAAAGGGCATTCTGTTGACCGTAACCCTTCGCTTCATGAAATCACGGCACTTGTCCGCACACTACATTCATGATGGAAGGCTGCTATTCACGTAAGTAAACCTCAACACTACTCCTCATGCATCTGTCTTCGTTCACTGCCTCCGAAAATCAACTAAAAGAATTCGAATAACATCTCTCAAGCTCTCAAGTTATTTGTGTGAACTGCACAAAATGATCAATTACCTCTTAGACCAAATCACTTGATTAATAGGCAGATAGCCAATCAACCATTATTGTACCTAATGACTTATATCTTGTTGGCATACAAAGGCTTTTTTCAAGGTATATAGCACATTGGATATCCGACAAGCTGCAACCTCGTAATGAAACATCCACCACACATGCTTCTTGCCGTTCCACTCCATCTGCAGCTATGCTAAGCGAAGGTAGGAAGGATTCAGGCTTCTATTGGTCAAGATCTGCCAACAGGTGACACTACTAGTACCGGGCCTACCTCCGTGAACGGTTACGCATATCCGATTTTAGTGGTGTTATCCACCTTCATCTCACTACAAAGTGCTGGGTTCCATCTCAGCATAATACACAGTGAATATCCAGGATATACAGAACACCCCTTACTCACACTGTCACCAGACATATTGTACCTCCCAAATCTCGCCCAACATGACGGCAGCCAACAACGACCTCTCCGGCAAACTCGCCCTCATCACCGGCGCATCGGGCGGGTATGTCCTCCCTAGCTCATTTTTTTCAAAAACACCCTGCTCACAAACCTCCCCTTCAGAATCGGCTCCGCCATCGCCAAATCCCTCTACCTCCAAAACGTCTCCCTCGCCCTAACCTACTCCGCCTCCCCCGACGCCATCCTCGCCCTGGAAACCTCCCTCTCCCTCCTCCGCCCTGAATCCCCCTCCCCCACAATCTCAACCCACAAAGTCGACGTCTCCTCCCCCGCCGACATCACCCGCCTCTTCACCTCCATCGCGCAACTACACGGCCAAGCCGGGCCGGACATCCTCATCTCCAACGCGGGGCACGGCAAGCGCGTCCCTGAGATTGAGGACATCACGCTTGAGGAATTCGACTATACGATTAGTGTCAACTTGCGAGCGGCGTTTGTGCTGTGCAAGGGAAGTATTCCGTTCATGAAGGAGCGGGGGTGGGGAAGGGTGGTGTTTGTGTCGTCGCTTGCGGCGCATGGTGGGGGGATCAATGGGTGTCAGTGAGTTACTTCCTTCCTTTCGACTGTTGGGCGGTTGCTGATATGTGGCAGTTATGCTGCAAGCAAGGCGGGTTTGCAGGGGATGATGAAGAGCCTTGCTACGAAGCATGCTAAGGATGGTATTACGGTGAATGATGTTGCGCCGGCGATGATTGGGGAGACAGGGCTGATCCCGGATGAGAGGGTTCTCGTGGGGACGCCGGGAGATGTGAAGAATATTCCGGTTGGGAGGCTGGGGACGCCCGCTGAGGTGGCGAATGTGGTGTTGATGTTCTGCCAGACGGGGTATCTTACTGGGCAGAGTGTGCTATTGAGTGGAGGGCTGAAGTGATGGTGGTATTTGGTAAGGATGGATACAGGCAAGGGGATATAAGACATGCTTTGATGTAGGTATTGAGACAATTCCACCAGTTTGCTCCTCACGAAAGAACATTGCCGCACAGGGCGATTCCTCTTTGATCGTGAAGCGGCCACCGCAGTTCATTATCACCACCTGACTCCAGAAACGCGCCTGGTACGATGAACTTTTGTACCACAAGGGGCGACATTAGACATCCACCAGACGACCCTCTGCTGGATACTTGCCAGGCCAACTCCCCAGGAGCATGGTGCTCAAGTGGGCGCTCGTCTTCGACTCTCTAGATTTCGCCAGTTCAAACGCCCACGTTGCGAACTCCTTTGGTGCCCTTGCCTCATTCAAGGGGGAGATAGGTTGCCGTAGGGTTTCTTGGGGACACCATTCAACCTCTCCGACGACTTTTTCGAGAAATCCCAAATACAATGCACTCTCACTCGGTCCTTGGATATATCTCCCCAGGAAAGACGATCTTTTCGTCTTGAGATCGTTCCTCCTATCGCCAACCTTGTAAAGCTTCGGGGAGACCATCAGGTCGACTTCCTCAAGGTAATCCTTTTTCGCATTCTTGTCCTGGCAGTCGATGAAGTCTGAACCGATTTGAACCCTCTCGCCCCTCTTGGGCCCATGGAGTCCCAGGAGCGCGCTCTGAGACCCAAATTCGAGAGACAGCTCACCCGCGAGGTTCACAATGCGATACACCTCCACTTCGATATGCTCTCTTGTGCCGTTTGGGCATACTTCTTCGAGGATGCCGCATATCTCTCCATGGACCTTATCACAGTTTCTGATGAAGACTTGAACGGTTCCGTCGGCGGAATGTTGGCCTCCTTTATGTCCTTTTGGTGATGCAGCCATGATGATGGGCTGGAACGTGGCTGACCTCCACTTGTTGGCCTCCTTGTCGTTCCGAAAGACGGCGAACTCATCGCGATGAGCAGAGCCCCCGGTTTTTGGGGACCTTCCGGATACCCAGTCCGCGTCGAACACCTTCCGCCAGGCGTGGTAGAGATCAAGAAGTGCCGACTTCCCGCTCTCAGCACCAAGGGCACCGAATCCAAAAGGCGCAGAAAAAAAGCCGTTCATGAGCCTCGACCACACAAGACTTCGCAGTAGGTGAGGAAGAGCGCCTCTTTGTCGCCGCAGGAAGCCAGTCGGATCAAGCCGAGCGCTTTGCGGCATCGTTCTGATACCAAGAGTTTGAGGGTCTGTGATGGCCTCAACAGCGAGTTTGAGGTGGCCATATCTGGTCTTGAGACTACCGTCGGTCGCGGGCCTAAAATCGTGCGATTCTTCAACCAGACCGCCTTCAAGAGAAACGATTCCGTCCCTCGAGTGGATACCATTCTGTTTCTTCTGCTCCTCCCTTCTTCTAAGGGTTTGGCTGTGATCCTCCTCCATCTGCTGGAGCTGGCGCTGGTCCCTTTTTTGCAAGTCGTTGATCTCTTCCCGTTTGGCATCCAGCCGATCCTCGAATTCCCAGCGCTGCTGGTCTATCTTCGCCTCGGCGCTCTCTTCGACGGCAGCCAACCGGCCGTTGGATTCCCGAAGTCGCCAGTCCATTTCTTCCTGTTTCTGCTGCAAATCCTGAGACAAGGTTTCGTTTTCTTTCTGTAGCTGCTTCAGCCGACTTGTCTGATCAGCAACCGAAGCTTCACTCTCGTCAAGGTCTGCGGTGACTGCAGCTAAAGCGTTATTCGAGTTTTCCACTTCGTGTTTCAGTCTCTTAACCTCTGCACGTGCCTCAGAAAGATGTTGCTCTGCTGCAATGACCTTGTCTTCCTGCTGCGAAACCTGAGCTCTCAGTTCCATCGCCGTGTTATAATTGAAGATTGCGTTGTTGAAGAGTTGATCCGCGTAGCTCAGAAGAGCTTCAGCTGGGTCGTCATCGGGCCCCACGTCGAGTGCAGGGCTCTTGCTATGTAGAAAATGGATAGCTCTTTTGGCAAAGGTTGCCGGGAAGCCAAAAGCCCTATAATTCTTTCATTCATGGTTTCCTTCTCCTACATCATTTTGTCGTACAGTTGAACTCGGTCTTCCTTTCCTTGGGTATCCTCTCTCAACCTCTCGTTTTCGGCAACTGAACTCCAAATACGGCGATGTATTTCCTGGAGTTCTGCAGCTAATCCTCCAGCCTGACCCTCTGTACCACCACTGGGGGGCCGGTCTCGATGTCTTGGGATGGGCGGTCCATCTTGAAAGTTTCTCGAGGGATGACGCGCCCGTGAACTTGAATTCCGGGCACTCGATCTCCTCGAAGCTAGGTCCATAGCACTTCTTGGAGGGGTAACTATGTGGGTTGCCTCGCATCGAGGTCGTGGCGGTAGGTGTTGAACTTGGGGCGCGTGTAGGAACTTCCGGTAAAGGAGCATCGGGGGTGTCCACAGAGGCGTCATTTATCTGTGGGGTTGAATCGGTTGCTGGGTAGAGCATACGATTCAATTCCTGAGCTCTTTCACCGGGGAGATTGACAAGCTTGAGAAGAAGCGTTCCTGGCAAACTGCGGCAAAGTTCCTTAAGGGGCAGAGTGAGGGTTTGATCAGTGGAAAGACTCTTTTGAAGCTGCTCCGTTGTGAACATGTCAAGAAGTGAGAGATCTTCTTGCAGGACATCAAGAAATTTGGCGGGGGACAGCTTCATGAGCGTTTCGGGAGGAAGTCTTGCGAGAGGGCGAGAGGGCAGCTCTTCCAGTTTCTCGGGCGACAATCTTTCGAGCGCTGCGGGAGGGAGTCTGGCCAAAATCTCCACTGAGAGGTTGCCCAACGTCTTGGGGCTATATTGAAGTAGCCGTTCGATGGGGAGCTCTTCGAAGTATTCCACGTCCACAGTCTTCAGATGTATCTGCTGGGAGGTGCTGCCTTGCTTGGATATTTCATCTTTCTTTCCACGGCCCATGAGCTTTCCCTTGATGCTTTTCTCTTTCGAGCTGAACATGACTGAAGTAGTTTAGTCCGGGACGACCTTGGTGAAAACTGACGTTCATGGAAATGTCTTCCTCGCGACCTGGAAGGGTAAACGGGACGTCGCTCGGTGTGTAGTCCGCTCTCAACTGCCAGCGCAGGCAAATGGCGTAACGTCTTTTTCTGAGATCGAACAATTAATGTGCGATGATTTCTCCTGATCTCAACCTGTTCTTCCTCAGCCTGCTCAGCTCCTTCCCCTCCATGTGCCTCAACGCACCTTCCGTAACCACCAGCAGGTGCACGGGCCACCTGTCCCGAAGCCATGACAAGAACGGAACATAAAACAGACCGTAGTAAATCCAGCTAAAACTGTTGCCCTGAAAGTAGTCATCAGAGAAGTATTATCTGTTTATGTTGATTCATATCGCCCTGTCGGAAGCTGGAAGGCAAAAAAGGCTCCTTCCAAAAGAAAGGTCTCTCTTCGTGCGAAAAGGCGTTTGGGAATCCACACAGTTTCATTCGAGAACACCAAGACTTGGTTTGTTAGGTACATTACAGACCTTTAATGCGTATGGCTTCTTTACGGGCGGTTTTGAATTCGCCTGCCAATGCGGCGACCTCATCTGTCGTGGTCGCTTCAAGGGCATGGAGTCTTCCTTGTGCTTCACCAGAGTTGGCTTTCTCACGTCTCAGGTTGTCGACATGTTTTGCGCACCGCGCTTGCTCACCCTTAATAGGTCAACCTAGAGGGCTGAAGCTTTCAGCAGCGTCAACACGGCGCCTAAGCTTATCGATATCTACTCTCAAATGTTCGTTATCCCGCTCAACCCTATCTCGCTCCCCCTTCTCGCGGGAAAGAAGTTGCTGTAATTCCGAGTTGGCAGCATCGAAGCCGTTCTTCTCCGTCGTCATCAACTCGACTCGCCCCTCTAGCACTGCGATTTTGATATAGAGATTCCTGAGAGCTCCTTAACCCGACCTAGCTCGCTTGAAACGAGCTCGCGGCCGGCTTTCTCCGCGCTCAGCTTCCGAGTTAACAGTTGGATCTGCTCTTGTCGTTCGTCAGCATCACTCTCGAGCCCTCCAAGGCGTGCCGTGACTCTATCTACCTCGCCTTCTAGCTAGGAATGTTTGCTTTCTGAGATTGTCAGGTCATTCCGGACTTTCCGCAACTCTTGTCTCAGTCTCTGGCTGTCGAGTTCAAACCCATTCAATCGGGGGAAAACCGCATAAGATACCTTACATAACAGCTCATGCAGGTTGACTTGAACGATAGCGATTTGATGCTCCAAGGCAGCCGAGCTCAAGCCCAAGCCACCCTTGTAGAGTGTTCGCGCGGATCACAGCCCAAGAGCATTACGCATGAAATCTCTAATGTGTGAATACGGCAACTAGCAGTCCCATAGGAGATTATACTGTATCCCCGCGAACCGGCGCAAGCATTCCACCAGGCTGTGGGTGGTGACCCGCTAGCAGCTACCACGCCACGTACTAGGATTTAGCCGCAGGATTCGATCTTCTTGAGGAGTGTAATGTTGGTTTTTGCTAATTATTGTATACTTATGCTTTATCTGGAGCTGATGTTTTGATCCAGTGCTGCTACCGAACTCGGGGACCTTTCTGTCCCCCCTTGATAGGATTGTATCTAGAGCACAGCTTGACCCATGAAGCTCTATCGCTGTTTGCAACTGATATCGTCTCCATCACGATCCGCATCCCGCCCGTTATCACCTCGATCGACCAGCGTAGCAGCCCACCCAGCTACCACAGCGATGACCCTATGTAGAGCCCCATACTGACAGCATAGAGAGGGCTTCTACCTTGGCCGCCAACACGGCGCGCGCGTCTTAGTCCGCAGCGCCACAGTTGGGCTCGTCGCTGCGCCAAGTTGCCCGGCCACATGTTTGAACTGGATATCGAGGCGTAGGCGCTCAAGGGCGCATATATCTTGAGTTGAGTTGGTGGCAAGCCAAGGTAGAGCAAGCATGTTGCAGAAGCCCCAGGTGCCCGGGGTACCCGCTGAGCTGGCGAGGATGGAGATTCCAAGCGGCATATGTCGCGCGGACCCCCGCCCATCCGACCTGGTTTTTCCCCCAGAGAGATGAAGCCGGAGTAGAATTTATTTGTGATGCCGTTGTTCTCCTATTCACATTGAATAGGAAATAGAGCCGGAAGACTGCCTCTGAAGAGCATCAGTGACGTCAATCCTTGTCGAAAGTTGAAAAAGAGTTTCTCCATTTACCAGGAGAGCCAGCGCCATATTGATCGTACCCGTTAAAGTGGCTCATACGCGCGGGTGTAATTCCGGTGATGGAGATTCCGTTGTGCTTTCCAGACCCTCGGTATACCTGCTCTCGATACCCCGAGTAAACCCTCAGTCATGCGGGACGAGCAATTCCAGGTGCAAGGCTTCACCTAACTCCTGGCTCCCTGCGCTCGTCGACCGTCTTTCTCGGCCAGTCGGGGCAAATATCGGTCTTTTCCCTCGGAAACCAGAGCTCCAGAAACATGAAGATAAGATAATCCACAGCCACCAAGAGACAAAAGAGCTTCCCTGCCCATATGCCGCAGCCGTAGTAGCGCTTCAATCGGTCGATAATCGCAAAGCTCTGTACCCCTGAACGACCCCTCGTGGCGCTCCAGCTCGCTGGATTCGAGGCGTCGTATCCGTAAAACTCGGCCTCACTAATTGCTCCCGAGATGCCGTTGTATACGCGCTCCGTACGGATGGCGACGTTCGTCCACGAATACATCGACTTGACCTGTTCGTGGAAAAGCTCAGTGCGAACCTTGTTTGCCCGCAGCGCCGCAATGGCCTTACCAGTGGCCGCCACGAGGTCATCCTCTTCAGGTTTGGCAAAGACAGTCATATGTGAAGGCAGCACTTCTGGGATACCGCCGACTTGGGTGCATACAACATAGAGACCACAGCTGGCGGCCTCGACGATGACGGTACCGAAAGCCTCCGTCAAACTCGGATGCAGGTAGATGTGGCCGCGTACCATGACATCACGCACCTCCTCGTGGCGAATAGATCCCAACATCTCAACTCGGTCCTGCAAGACATTCTGCTCGATCATTTGCTCAAGATCGATAGCCTTGGGACCGGAGCCGGCAATGATAAAGCGGGTATTAGGGTGGTTCTCGAGGATGCGGGGAATAGCAGCCGTGAGAAGATCGGTGCCTTTGTTATAGAACAGGCGGGATATGACGACAATGGTGATGGTGTCATGAGGACCCAGTGGACGAGCTGGGGGTGGATCCTGGCCGAACGAGTGGCGGGGAACTTCTGCTGGATTGGAATAAGGTTTGAAGTTCTCAGCAACCACTGCATTGGGTATCACCGACACGATGAGCGGATCAAGCGACGCTCTCAGAACCGTGTTCTCCTTGCTAAGTACCGGTCAGTTTGGGCTGCCAAGCCTTTAAGGGGTGTAAACATGGCTTACCATGTGTGGCTCACACAAATGACATGGTCGACGTCACTCAGGCTGAATTTGAGCAGCTTGTTGGTGAGAATACTCGCCGCATCGGCAAAACCAAACAGCGAGTGGTCAGTGAAGACTGTTCGCAGCCCCATCGTTCGGGCATGCAAGATTGCCTCATGGCACAGGTTGCTCAGACTTGCATGACCATGGACAATGTCGATGCGCTCGCGCAGCACGATGTTGCGGAACATGGGAAAAAATGAGAAAACGGTTGGGAAGGTCGATGACCGGTAGATGACCAGGTAGGGGACATGGTACACCTTGAGGCCGTTGGTGAGGTAGCGTACGCCGGTGCGGCCATCGTAAGCGTGGGTGATGATGATGACCTTGTGGCCCCTGTCCATGAGCTTCGTCGACAGCTGGTAGATGTGACTCTCGACACCTCCTGGCTGCGGGAAGAAGAAGTCGCTAACCATGGCAATGTTGTACGTGGGCGCCATCTCTGCGGTGTTGTTGCCGTCGCTGGCAATCGACCATCCTCCTTGCCACTGCAAACCTCTGAGTAGTCTGGTCTGAAGACAGCTTTCAACACAATTACAATTCAGATGAGACGCCAGCGCCAGCGACGCGTCGGTCTCGCCCAATGGACCAGCCGGCACATGCCGGGGTGCGGGCCCCACCAACCAACCGATAACGATAAGCGGGCGCACAACGACGTCCCGCATCCAGCAAAACCAAAAATACTCCATGGGGGGAGAAAGACGACGACTGGACTGCTTTGTGAAAGAACCGTGACGGGTTTTCCAGGTGCCGCAATCCGCCTATCCAACTCTCAAACGCACCTCCACCACCAGATATCCCCGATCCAACCGTCACTTGGATTTTTTTCCCCCTCCACCCAACCGCCCCTGGGAATTCACGACAACACAAACCCAATTCCCCTCCTCCCCTCCTTCCCCGCAGACATGGCTGTCGAACAGGAGCATTTCGTCCACCTCTCGAGGCCGCTTGCGCCCGCCGCCCTCGGCTACAGCGCCAGCTCTGCCCCGCTTACCGTCAACATCCAGCCTCAGGTACGGCCCTTTTAGATCTAACCCTGGCCTCTCTCTCTCCCGGGCCTGCACCTCTGCCCCTCTTAGTCCCCGCGCTGACTTGACGATCGCATCACAGGCTGTCTTCTCCATCCTTGACCATGCCGTCCGCCGCGATATCCGCGACACGCAATCAACGCGCGTGATCGGTGCCCTCGTCGGCGTCCGCAGCGAAGATGGCGCCGAGGTCGAGGTGCGCTCCTGCTTCGCCATCCCGCACACGGAGAACGAGGACCAGGTCGAGGTGGACGTCGAGTACCAGAAGAACATGCTCGCCCTTACCCTCAAGGCATCGCCCCGCGAGACCCTGCTTGGCTGGTACACGACCTCGCACGAGCTCAACTCCTTCTCCGCCCTTATCCAGAACTTCTTCGCCTCGCCCGACACCGGTACCTTCCCCCACCCGGCCGTCCACCTGACCATCAGCACCGAGCCTGGCACCGCCATCGAGACCAAGACGTACATCTCCGCCCCCGTCGCCGTTAACGCTGAGCGCGCCGCCGAGTCGTGCCTCTTTATCGAGGTGCCCCACAAGCTGCTCTTCACCGACGCCGAGCGCACCGCTCTTGGCTCCGTCAGCGCCGCTGCGACCGGTGAGGCCCGCGCCGCCCCCATCGTCTCCGATATCGAGGGCCTCGCCCAGTCTCTCGAGACCGTCTCGGATCTTCTCGAGCGTGTCGGCAGCTACGTCTCTGAGGTTCTTGATGAGGAACGCGACGGCAACCACGCCCTCGGCCAGTACCTTATGAACAACCTCTCTCTCAGCCCCAAGGTGGCCAACACCGCCATCGAGCACGATTTCAACAACCACATCCAGGACGTCCTCATGGTGTCGTACCTGGCCAACTCGATCCGCACACAGATCGACCTGGCCCAGCGCTTGGCCACGGCCCCGCTTGTCGCCGGCGAGAAGGAGGGTGGCGACAAGGCCAAGGACGGAGAGGAGGGCGGCAACCAGTCTGGCCGTGGAGGTAGGGGTGGCCGCGGCCGTGGTGGACGCGGTGGCGGGAGAGGTGGCAACCAGTCGAGGGAGCCCAGGGAGCCCAGGGAAAACGCCGACTAACTAAAGAGAGAAAAACCAAGGCCAAAAAAACAAACACACCAATACCAATGTTCGTTTTTCTGTTGTCTCGCGGTCTAATGCGGCTGCTGTTTCCTGCATAGTACCAAGCGCCGCAGAGAGGGAAAAGTGCGGCCACCTGTATGCGAATGAGAGCAAGCTCACACTCTCCTCCTTCCACTTCGTCTTTTTTGCAGAATTACCGAATTGCTTGCAGCATAGTCCGCCCACTTTCTTGAGTAGGAATTAGCGAAGGCCGGTTCATGTCAAAGAAGAGAGGAAAGGACTAGGGAGGCAGGTAAAAAGTTTTCACGGCGTTCACGGGTTACGGACTTAGAACGAGAGGCAAATGAGCAACGAACGAGATCATGTCAAGCGAGTACTTCAGGACATTTTGAAGACAAGGTGACCTTATATGTGTTGAAACCGGGCTTTATTTCCCTCATCTTCATCTCTAATCTGCACATCTATAAAACCTTGATGGTTCAGTGGTCGTGGTCGGGTCGTGGATGAAAAGGTAATATCTGCATTAATCTCGATCTGCCAAAACTTCGTCCCGCACCAAGTCCAGCAGCGTTACCCCGTGTGACACCCGACACATTACACCAACAACATGCCTACCTGCTACTCCTAGAACGCCCCGATGAATGCCCCGATCCGTTGCGCCTCATGTCCTTGTGTATCCATTCGCCCATGACACCGCTCGATGCTCAAACTCCTATGTAGGTTTCTGCGGTAGTGTTGCAGGGTTCCCGTAGTTCGGGAGGTGACTGAAAGTCTGGACGGCGCCCGGGAGCCCGATTGACTTGGTGGGGATGTGAGGAGAACCGTTGGGTGCCATATGTTGCGGCCCGTGGGGAAGCCCCAGCGGCTGCTGCACACCGTGGTGATACTGCGTCATCGAATTATTCGAGCCTTGTCTCGCCATCCCGTAAGCCCCCGGGCCAGGAAACACCGGCTGGGGCAGCGGCTGCTGGAAGCCGCTGTAGCTCATGTGAGGCGAGTTGAATTGCGGGCTGCCATGGTGAGGACTCGAGCCGCCATACGGATTCGATCCCTGCATCTGGGCAATGCCATTGGCGGGGACAAATGTCTGACTCTTGGGATTGAAGGGCTGCCGGTGATAACTGCCTGGAATCGGGTGTTGGCTCTTGGGGTCATTGGGATTGGCATTAGCAGGCAACTGCCCATAAGCATACGGGATTCCGCCAGGGTTCGGGCTGGCCCGGGACTGTGGATATGGGCTCTGGTTGAAGGGTTGCTGCTGCAACGGCTGCTGCTGCAAAGGTGGCTGCATCGGTTGCTGCATGGGCTGCTGCATCGTTTGAGGCATCTGCTGAGCCATTGGCTGCGGTATCGCTTGCTGAATAGGCTGCTGGATTGGCTGCTGTTGCCATGCCGCTTGGGGCATCCCATTTGGTGCCTGGGGCAGGTTTGACACCTGTGCGAGTCCATTGGGCACAGTTGCTGCGTACGGCGCAGGCATAGGCGGGTTAGGGGGTTGATAGCGCTGCGGTTGGGGTGGTGCAGCCTGCGGCACCGATGGAGCGGGATACTGAAGCTTGGTTAGCGCTGCCTATTCAAAAACTCGTGCCTCCAGCGAGTCTTACCGTCGTCATCCCGGTGTACTGAGGACCGTATTGCGGAAACGGCTGATTCGGCGGGGCGTAGGCCGGCGGAATGGCGGCCGGATACGGCTGCTGATATTGTCCGCCGTATGAAGAGGCCGTGGCGGGATAATACTGCGGTCCGGCTTGTGCCCAAGTAGGCTGTTGGGGACCACACCAGACTACATATTGCGATCTAGAGTCAAAGCTCTCCGAATCGTCTCGGCGCTGCTTGTTCGTCTTCCTCTTTCCAACATTGGACCTATCCTTGGTTGAGACTGAGCTTGCTCGAGAGACGCCATTTGCATCATCACCCTCTGTTTCCGCTGGTTAGTCAAATGTGAGGGACTATACATGGTGTGTACAAACCGGGTGTCGAAGCCTCTCCTTTGTCAAGGCTTCCAAAAATCCGTTGCCGAGCCCTATTGTATGCTTCTTCACGCTCCTCTCTCGTGAGCCTACGAAAACAAAAGTCAGCCACCAGTCCTCAAATGTCAGGGTCAACTGCAACATACTTTTCCTTCGGCATATTCTTGTCCTTTCCGTCGCTGCCATCCTCCGACGTTGGTTTGGAAGGCCCTGCGCTGCCCGAGGCAAACTCGCCATCCTCTCCACGTCGCATGATCTTTCGCGGCAGTACCGGGGGAGCTGGGGAGCTGCTTGTGGACGTGTTCACAGAGATACTCGACAACGAGGGAGGGATCCTGCAAAAGGGGGTCCTGTAGATCCGGACCGCGCCGGCTACCGCCTCAAACGAATGTGTCATATGGTAATAATCAGCAAGCTTGTGCGTCAGCATCCTGCAAAATGAATTGCTAGGAGGCAAATCCATGAAAGGTTCTCTGTAGTCGCGATTAGCAACCAAGCCACAGACTAGCAGCCGGGTAAACGGGAAGATCACATACTTGGAATCTTGGACAAATTCAATGACCTGCTGTTCTAACCTCAGCAAAAACAAGCGGTCTTTGGGAGACTGCATCGCCTCCAGGAGCTTCTCGTCGGGATTCTGGCTCAGAAAACCATTGACAGCGAGCGAGTCCGACACTGTCGTTCCACCAACCAATGGCATCTTTGACTCTGTTACGGGTTGCTTCTCCGAGCCTCCGCTTTGTGGTGTCGCGATTCCGGGGCCGTGGAGTCCTGGCAGTGCATGTGAGGTAGTGATGGGCCGCAGCGGCATATCTCCCAACTGAATTCCCCGGAAACGAGCGGCAATATCAGAGCCCATACGAGAACCAGCAATATACGATCCCCTAACCGAGAAAGCATCATCATCCTCCGCAGCGGCCTTCACGCTGGCGCTGTCATCTGGGCGCAGCGACTCCTTCTCGTCCAGGGCAAATGTAGTGCCTGACGTAATGCTCTTGCCATCAACACTAGGGGGCTTCGTTCCTAGCTCGGAGCTAGAGTCAGCCCTCTGCGAGTTGTCGTCGGAGGGCGTGTGGCTGTTGCCCGCGTTTGTCGACCTGTCCATGACATTTGAAGAACCATTGACAATGAGGTTTGGCGTTTTTGTCTCCAACTTTAGATCCTTCAACCCTGAAAGATCCTTACTCTCCAAGATCTGGCCCGATGTGGCGGACCTGTGTGCCGCGCGGGAGGCATCCTCGACGGCGGCGGAGATGCGGGCGCCCACATAGGCCCCCTCGGAGACGATGGCAACCGGAGCAGCGGGGGCCTGGTCCCGCTTGTCTCTGACAACCGGAGGCGCAGGCGTTCTGGCGATAGTAGTAACGGATGTCGAATCCTTGGATGCCGATGCCGCAGCGACCTGTAGAGGCAAGGACGTCAGACCTGAGGACTCTAGATCGGAAGCGCGCGGCGTTCCGGGGTGACGCACCTTTGCAAAGGAAAGCTTCTTGATTTCGGGTGCCATGGTAGGGAGAGTGGCCATGGCGGCAGCTGGGGGCCGATCAGCGCGGCCGAGGTTGGGATAGAATCGCAGTGGACGAAGGGCGTCGATGCAGAATGCGCTGGCGGGGGAGACGGTGTCGCCAACTCAATTCTTTGCCGGATCCCAGGCGAGGGAGTTTTTCGCAGTAGCAGAGATCAAGAAATGAAACGGAGGAGAGCGATCCAGAGCGAGGGGAGAGCGCCGGTGATCATGGTTCATGAGCTGGGGGGAAGTTTCGCCGCGATAGATGGATGTCTCCAAGTCTGCCGTCCTTCGGCCGCGATGGTCGAGCCGGTGCACGGTACCGCAAATCTCGTGGTCGCCAGCCGCCGTCCCAGATGCTTCGGCGAAGGCTGCAACAATTGGGCGGTTGAAGAAGGCGGGCGGGTTCGTGGAAGAGGGGGGTGGGATGGAAAAAAAGATCAAATGCGGTTGCACGAGGGGAGTCTGATGAGGAGGCTTTCTGGGTCGCAGCCAAGGACCAAGGTACCCAATTCCGAAAGGGTCGCCAGGTGCCGGTTTTGCCTTGCGGGCTGGACCTCCCCGTTTTTTTTGGGCTTCCTCAGGCCAAAGCCAAGACCGGCCTACCTACGGCAATCCCAAAAAGTTGCGACGGCAGCCAGGGTTAGACAAATACAAAAAATTGTCTTTCTGCTCAGAGACATGCAGAGCACCCGAGCGGCCTGAGACAGGAAGGTATTTGAGTTCATAAGAAAAGTACAAGCAACCTCGGCCGTCCTAGAAATCGTGTCTACGAAGAATTTGGGGGACTTTTTTGAGAGGCCTGCCCGGCCGCCGTCTCGCATTCGTCCCCGTCCGAGTCTTGGCTTGGGCTGCTGGCTAGCGCCGCCCAAAACCTCCTCCGTTTGGGGGCCTTTTGGGTTCTTCTGCCGTGGCCCTCAACTCGCTGATCAGGCACTCAGGCATCCTGTCCCACCCATCACGTGCGGGCGATAGAGCACGAAAAGGCCCGTGGAACCCACCCGCTGCAGTTTATCAATCCACCCCTGTGGCACAGCGTGGGTAGGCATGAACAGAGCTACAACGAAGAGGCGTGGTTCTCAGTCTCACATCGCATCGCGTACGCCGACTATTTGCACACAAGCCAGAATACGGACCCCCGAGTCCGAGTAGCAGGCATTTGTCTCGATTGCCTTCCCCGCCAGAGCGAGCTGCCTTCTGCCTCAAACCTCTGCTTCTCATCTTTGCCTCAGGTCTTTACACGTTTGCGCCTATCCGCGCCAGCGTTATCCAGCGCACGCTGCTATTATTGGCTATCCAGGTGGTACAGAGACGTGCAGGATTTCACCACGTTATACAACTGACAGCTCCTCGTCACATCATCGTCCCGCTTGGGCTCGGGCTGCATCTGCTCGGCCATCTGTCTTGCTGACAAACAACCATCTGCGGCCTTCTCTCATCGGCCTACCACTACCGGCGGCATCGCCATCACCATGTTTTCCGCCCGCGGCCGCGGCGGCCCGTCCAAGAGCGCACCGGCAACTGTCCAATGCCAGAAGTGCCTCAAGAGAGATAGGTTCCGCCCCCCCGTGCAATCCACATTCAGTCCGTGCTGACACCCCCAGAACGCCACTACTCGTACGAGTGCAAGGCTGCGCCTCAGGAGCGGCCCTATGTTGCCAGGCCCTCTCGTACTCAGCAGCTGTTCAATCCTAAACTGCTTCCTAAACTCACCAATGAGACACCGGATGCCGTCCAAAAGAAGTTAGCATTATAGTCCTTGGGCCTCATTCCTTCTCGGGCATTACTAACAGACAGCCAGAAAAGGCGTGGCCGACGAAGTGTTGGCCGGGAGAGAGGCTGAGAGAGCCAGAAAGAGGGGATTAGAAGACGATCCAGAGGAAGCTTCTGGTCCTGAGGCTTCACCAAGACGGCGGAGATCATATTCATCTGACTCTGTATCGACTATCTCAACACGCTCTCCCTCTCCAGTTCGGGAACGTCCATCCAGACGGGTTTCGCGGTCACCGCGAAGGTCAAGACCGCGTGAATCTCGAGATGTATCGCCTCCGCCAGTGCCGAGGCAGCGCCGTTCCTTGAGCTCCAAAGAGCGGTACTTGAAGCAGTCCTCGGAAAGCCCAGACAGAGGTTACTCCAGTCGCGAATCGCCAGACCGACGGTCCCCATCACCCCGACCTGTACGTCGTGATTCTTACTCTGACAGGGGCTTCGGAAAGGTCGCCCCGACAAAGCGAGAGTATTCGAGGTCGCAGTCGCCAGCACGCCCCCCAGCTAGGCAGGACCTCGGTGCCAGTCAGTACCGGGATCGGGAAGACCGTAGTCGTCGGGAAGACAACAATCCTCCACGTCTTGAACAGCGACGGCCATCGCCTCCACGCGAGCGAAGTCTCAGCCCCTTCAGCAAACGGTTAGCGCTGACACAGGCAATGAACACAAGTAGATAGGCATGTGGGTATCAATGGCATACTTAAGAACATCGGGCTTTCTGCCCCAGGCCATATTCAAGAGGCTGTCCCGTCTTGTGCTGTTGTCCAGGAGCATGGTGTATTCCGGCTTTACGCCAAATCCTCGTCCTCCGCCTCCCGCTCCCTCCTAGCTTCCTCCGCCTCTTCCTTCTCCCGTAACCGCATCCCTTCTACAAAGGCCGCTCCCTCCAACAGGCCGCTATCCCCGGACCCCTCCCCATCTGCGGCCCCACCCGCGCTGCCCTCGGCCCCCGCAACGGCCGCCTTCTTAGCCGCTAGCCGCTCACGCACCATGCGCGCAATGGCATTGTCGGTCCGTACATTGAGCACCTCGAGTTTGTGGTTCAGTTCCCGCTTCAAATCCCAATTGGGCTTCTTGGGCTGCAGCTTGAAGAGATCGATGCCCTTTTCGTCCTGCTCATCCAGCGCCGCCTGTCTCCGCAGCTCGTCCTCGAGGTCCGCTGCCTGCTCCTCTAGCGTCGGGTTCTCCAGCGCGAGCGTCGGCGGCGCCTCGAATCCGAGCTTTGGCCCGCGCGTCTCCGGATCGTAGTTGCGGCCCGAGAGGTGCATGCGCGCGACATCGTTGCTAGGTGGGCTGGGGGCAGCTTCGGATGTGTCGTGTGTGGGGGCGTCGCCATCGCCTTGCTCTTCTGGTCCACTTGGCTGTTTGCGCTTGAGGGACTTGAGCTTTGCCAGGCGGGCCTTGCGGTCGTCAGCAGCTGCGCTGAGTGTGGCATGAGATGACATTGTGATTTGTCTGGTCGTGGGATTCTGCGTGCAGTTTGCCTTTTTTGCCGTTAAGAGTTGAAATACAAATTCGAGGTTGGAACCGTTGGATGCACGAACCCCGGCAGGCTCGTCTGCAACCAACGCGCTAGTGATTTGTTATCGATAAGAACCCTGGAATTAATTATCTGGGACTAAATCGCGAAAGACGCTCGCGACAACGCTTGGAGCTCGGGATCGACGGCAATCACGGAAGAGAAACGCCGCCTTCACGATGCAGCGCGCCGGATTTGTCTGCCGGCCATGCCTTGCCGCGATGCGGCAGCGCGAGGCAGCGCTTCGGCTTCCAATACGGCCGTCCAGGCAGTTCGCGACGAAAACGAAACCGGACGCCACCCGCATTGACGAGGGGGATTTCAGCCGCCTCTTCCACGGCGGACTCGAGAAAGGGAAATCAGCGCGTCCACAACAGTCGCGGGAGCCTCGAGAGCCACCAGGGCCGTCAGAGCTGCCACCAGAACCGCTGTATAGGACCGTCGCCGCTCCGCTCCTGCCCAAGGAAAAGAAGGACCCGCCCAGGCCAAAGAAGGACTGGAGGGGCGCGGAGCCTGCTCCAAAGCCAGTCTACAAGCGACTTACCTACGCTTTGAAATCCCCATACCACAGGGAAAAGCGCGTCGTCATGAAACCTGTACGCCTCGACGCTGGCAAGCCTGAAAAGAGCTGGGAGGCGCCCGTCGCCCCCTCGCGCGAGGTCCTGAAGGGGCTCCGTGACAGTTACCCTGAAATCGACAAGGACAAACGTATCCGCCTCGAAATCCTCGAACAGCTTAGCCAAAACCTCAACGATCGCCCACAGGACTATCTGCAACAGCTCGGACTGGGAGGGCAGACGTATCTGTCCGAAGACCCCGAATTCGATGCGCCCGAAGAGCCTCGATTGGAGGGCGAAGAGCCTCACTTGACGGGCGAAAACCCTCAGTTGGAGGGCCCGGATGATCATGGGAATGCTCAGCCGCAGACGTTGTTGACAACCGCTGGAACGGCCGGGTCGGAGACTACATTAAAGAGGCCTGACCCTCAGGGGCGAAAGAAGAGACTCCCCACGCTGGGTCCTATCGGAACTATCTCGCCTCTTCTTACAAAAAAGCTCCCGATGGATCGGAACCTCCAGTTTAAGCACTTACAGGAGACTGTGCCCCCCGAGCAACTTCCACAAGCAGCGCGCCGTTTCCGCATTTGGAAGAAAGATTTCTCCCAAGCCTGGGGTCATCAGCTACTAAACCATAGCCTATCTATGACTGGACACATCATACCCAAGCCAAAAGACTCGGGAGAGGAGCACTTGAGGGCCCTCTTGCTCGCGGGGGAAGTCGACGCCATGAGAGAGAGATGGCAGAAAAGGAGTCTGGATGCTCGTATTAAGACTTGGCCACATGTCATGGCAGACTGTCTCACATTGGCGCCGCATGAAGCTCACAAAGTGCTCGAAGCCACGTTTGACCCAGACGTCGTGCCCTTTTACGCCGTCAGAGATACGATAAGCTTTCTTGTGAAACGGTATCATCTGCTTGCTCGGGCAGGGCCAACTGAGTATGGCAAAGTTCTGCCGGGTTTACTCATCCAGATCCTCCGCGAGAGCAGCGAGGGGTTTGTGAAGTTCACACAACACAGCCTCTACACCATAAGTCAAGTTGCGGAGCCCGACCTTCTGCTAGACTTATATGCCGAGCTCAGAATATACAAGCATCACATCAAAGCCTTCACGAAGCTGCATTTCATAGCCGGGGTTGCCAAGCATGCTGAATATAAACGCCATGCCGTGGAGATCTTCCGTGATCTAATTCAAGAACACGATATCGTCCTACAATCTGCACCTGTCATGGCCGCATGCACGTCAATGTTAGCCTTCACAGAGAAGGACGCCAAAGACACCGCGCTGAGCGAAACGCGGGCGTATATCCTGGAAGAGCTCACGTCCCTGGGGATACAACCGAATCTCATCACATTTACTGCCATCATCCGAAACCTATCCCTGGCTCACGATTTTCGTAATGCGATGCAAGTCTTTGACCTAGTCCAAAGCCACAGGATAAGTCCGGACCTGCATCTGTATTCGATTCTTCTGAATGGCTGCAAGTATAGCGGGGATTTCAAGACCATGGGTAAGCTTATTAGTCAACTGGTGAAGGACCATGACTGCCGGGACCCAGTTATCTGGAACGACGTGATCCATTCTATTCATTACATCTACAGTGTCAACATTGAACACTTCCGCCCAACCGGTCCTTGGGGAATCCGTGTTATCCCGGCTTTCCCGCCGATGCTGCAGGTGTTTGCAAAGGTCTTCAACATGGAGCCACTACAGCGACTCTTGCCAATGCACAACCTGGACGAACTCCTGGAAGACGCTCGAAATCCGAACACCGCGACGTTGACGCAGGGCCCATGGAACGCAAAAGTAGCAGGGCTCCTGAACATAGTAGAACAGCTTGAGCCGAAACATATAGAGCCGACACCCTGGACACTCGCGATAATGCTCAGCGGCTTCCTGAGATCACAGTCCAGCGTATACCCCGTCGTCTCCTTTTACGCGTCATTCCGGCGAATGATCGCAACCGGCGCCCCAGAGGCCACTTTCATCACCCAATACACGACAGCCGTGCATGACAATGTCATCCGGTACCTCGGAAGATGGCCTGGCATGCTCCGTGTGGCCCTTGACGTTGTAAACGACATGCTTGATGACGCCAAACGAGATTCCAGGGTGGAGGGTGTCCCAGCGGCCACTGCGGCCACTGCGGTCTCAAAATTCCACCCCGCCCCGAGCATCTACACTTGGACCATCCTCCTCAACGCGCTGGTGCACAACAGGCAGCTCGAACAGGCTGAGCGCTTGATGAAGGTGATGCGCAACCACGGAGTCGAACCCACCCGTGTCACTTGGAATGCGCTCATCGCCGGCTATGCGCGCACGCAATCGGTGCCGGGCACTGTGTCAGCTCTACAGCGCGCCGAGCGTGCTGGTTGGCCGCAAGATGAGTTTACCCTGAGGGCCTTCTCGCTGCTCACACACCAAGAGGAGGCTCTGAGCCTAATGGAAGAGATGGTAGAGCGGCGGGAGCAGATGTTGACAGGAAAGTCGGCATCGGATGAGTTCGAGCAGCTTCAGTTGGAATTGCAGGGCATCTCGACGGCATTAAAGGAGTCGCCAAGGATCTGGAAGAAGGGGCCAAAGGAGTGGGAAGTCGACCCATGGTTGTCGGACTCGAGGGATCCGCACGCGCCAAGGACCTGGAAAAAGGTGACAGGAAAGCCAAAGGACTGGGATACACCATCCATGACCAATATGCCGGACATGAACCAGCTAGCACTCAACAGATGGTTACCCTACGATCCGCAAGGACACGATTATTCGGTCGTAATTGGAGGTACCCCCACAGAGAGGGAGGAGGGGCACCACGCCGAGAAGGAGACACCTTCTCGGAGAAGCGACAAATTCCGAGAGGCACAGAAAACAGAGCGGAAATGGGCCAAACTCAGATTGGAACTCGAGAGTGAACAGGCCTCGGGTTCTAAGCCCGAGGAGTAGAAAGATTCCAATGCTGTATATCAGTTCACAAATGTACCAATACCAACATAGACACCGGTCTGCCACATACACTGGCGATTGGATAATAACATCAAACAAAACAACTGCTGGTTCTCACTCGAGCTAATCCGTAACTAATACACGTACTGTAACAAGCGGGCGGCGGAGAAAAAAAACCGAATAACGAACAAACCCAGCCCAAAACGCCTTCCTTTCCGTTTCCGTTTCACCCCATTACGTCCTTCCTTCCCCTCTCCTCACCCCATTCATCAATCATCACAATTGCAGCCTCATCACAACCCTAACAAGCTCTCACCACCCCCTTACCCAAAACTAACCCTCCTCACCCCCCTCCCCTTCCTCCTCCCCTCCCCTTCTCCCGCATTCCTCCCAGCCATACCCATACCCATCCCTCCACTCCTACCCTCACTCCTACCCTCACCCCCACCATTACCCCCACCACTACCAGAATCCAACAGCCCCATCCCAAGCACAATCCCCTCCCCC
>Ga0247770_1000147_pt1 | contig 63690 bp, 76 predicted proteins | sample UWRJL136409B6_FD_179943 | JGI IMG/M metagenome (GOLD analysis project Ga0247770, IMG submission 179943) | Plant litter microbial communities from Arlington Agricultural Research Station in Wisconsin, United States - UWRJ-L136-409B-6 | ecosystem: Environmental > Terrestrial > Plant litter >...
TCCAAGGGAGTGCTACTCAACCTACCAATCATCCAGGTATCCCTGTGATTTCCGATTACCACTGTTTCTTCTGGGTTTGTGCCGTTAATAACACCAATCACATCCCAGATGGGCGTAATCTTCTCCTCCATGAGGTTGTCCAAGGACAAAGTCACCCCAGGGGCTGGCCCGGTGCGATACTCTGCCTCGAGGGCACCCTTCCAGTTCGTGCGGTTGACAGCCTGCGCCTCAAGACCGTGGCCGTTGAGTGCCTGCAACAGAGGCTGCGCTGCACGGTACGAGATGGGCAACGAGGGGATTTTCGGAGTGACGAGCGAAGTATCGGCACGGTCTACGCCCTCATGCGAGGCGTATCCCGGTGTGGTCGGATCGCCGGGGTAAGTCGAGAGAAACAGGACGGAGCCCTTCTGCACGGAGTCAGGGTGTCTGGCCGGACCATCTGTGCCACATCATCGTTAGCTAGCCGCCTGGACACAATGTGATGAGTTGACATACGCGGATACGCCTCAACCCCCTTTGCAACAGTCAAATTCCCATCATCAGCCGGATCAGTGAAGATGACAGCCCCAATCATGCCGTTATCCTGCGCATTCTTGACCTTGAGGCCGCGGAAGATGCCTCCGTAGCGGATCAATGCAATCTTATCCTTGAGCTCCACGCCGAGTTCGACCAGCTTCTTGAAATCCTCTCCCGTTCCACGCCTGTGCCGTGTTAGTGCAGCCCGCTTCAAACAAGTGACAGCAGGGAACTCACCCAACATAGACATATTCCGCCGTGACATTCCCCGTCGCCGAGTACCCGTGAAAGGTGGGAATACTGTCCGGCCGGCCCGTCACGTCATCCTCAGGAAGTGCATCCTCCTGGATCTTGACCTGACTCGAAGTGCCATTCGCATACGTGATTCCCAGGGATTGATGGACAGGATAGCTCAGATACACGTGGAACTCCGCAAGCGATGCATCGACGCCATTCTCAGCCCACTTTTCCTTTGTCCAAACGGCCGCTTCCTTGCCGAGGCCAGCGAGCTTGACCTGGTGGCCGTAGTAGTCAGCCCAGTCGTCGAGGGTGTTGTTATCGAAGGAGTTGGTTAGGATGGTTTCGTGCTCGGTCAAGACCGGCGGCCATTGTTGTTCCCGACGGGCGAGGAGCTTTCGGTGCGTATGTCGGGGCGTATTGAAGTCGTGCTGGCATGCGGACGTGACACTTACACCCGCGACCGAGAGTAGGGGGAGCCAGGACCTCATATTGACATTAAATTACAGCAGCCACTCAGGTTCCTTGTGAGTGACAATGCGAAAAGGGGCTTTGTGTGAGAACAAAGAGCTGCATCCACGGTGAGCGGATATGGACGGCAATGGTCGGTTGGATGGGTAATTGTGTTTCTTATACGAGGTCTTATCGAAGTTGTTGGTACGAATACGCGCTCTGGGCAATGCCCGGATAACTTCACCGAGTCCGAGCTGCATGTTTGACTCAATTCGCCTGTCCGAGTGGCTAGGAGCTTCTCGATTACCAATAACAAGGAACATATCGAATGGGTAGCTGCGCAATCCCCAGTCGACGTGGCATTCTCTTGGTATTCGCAGCAAAAAAACAGGCGATGCATCGTGGGGTGTCGTCATCTTTGAGGGGTTGTGCGAATGCCAAGACGAGTCATGTCGTGAAAGGAAGGTGCTACAACTTTGCGCTTCACGGGCAGAGAATGGTGCCATTGCAGGCTTCCTTTTGGGGTCGCCATGCCCGTTACCCCGCTGCAGGATCGCGAGCGTGACGTAGGGTGGTAGACAAAAGGATTGGCGCCGAGCATTTCGGACTCGGGTAAACCGATTGATGCACGTCAGACGGCCGGGTTTGTGCCGAGGCCGACGATGAGACGGCCCGGTTTTATTTAACATGAGAGTCCTGTGATTATAGCTGATCTTCCTAGCTACGAAGGTCAATTAACGATTCAGAGGGCTCACAAGGCGACCATTGAGTGCGTACCGTCGGAATACCAATCACTTTCCAGAAAGACGCTCATTCCACTCACCGAAAGAGTTCATCCAACGTGTCACCTACGCTGCCTCCAGTCGATGGGATGTCCTCAGAGGTATCCGAGGTAAGAGATTGCGCAAATGGCCATCACCAGACCCCCTGCGATCTTCAGCCCTTCAAGGACGACGGCGCAAATAACCAGAGTCGGATAGAGAGGCATAGTATACCAAAAGGCATCAACATACCAAGCCGCTGATCCCATAGCCCACCCGACCACCACCCATCCCAAAATCATCATTATCCAGTCCAGCAAGGTGAGGACAGCAGCGGCTGCGGCCTCGACAAGCATGTCATGACTCTCGGTGTTGATGAAGGTTATGAGTCCCGCGAGAACCTGGGTCATGAAAGTGTAGTTCAGAATAGCGACAAAAGAAGTCAACACCAGCTCGCGTAAGTCGCCTTCTGTCCCAGTCAACGCCAAAGGAATCGATGCGGTAATTGCGACACTGGCCAGGAGATTAATAGCTTGCCAATCCAAAGTGGCCCAGGCAAAGTTGACCAGAGAGGTAGGGAGCATGCTGTTGCGCCAATTTGTATCGTACATGATGTCAAAGGCAATTACCGCGACCAACAGAATTATCGTGACCAGAGCAACGGCTCTGGAGGCTTTGCGAAGTTTCCAGAAAATGGGAAGTGATACTTGCTCAAGAGCCCTTTCGGCGCGATCCTCGATGTCGGCAGGGGGGTCTGAATCCTTGCGAAACATGTCGATGTTGTCGTAGCCGCGCTCCTGAACAGCCTTCTGATCCAGAGTAGCGCGGACTCTTAACTCCTCGGCGATGACGTGTAGCGAGGAAATTCGGTTCGACACGCTGTTTTTGAACACAGCGCCGCGAGCTTCTGCCATGGGCATAATGTAGACGAGGCGCCGCCTAGCCATGTTAATGACTCCGCGGCCGAAATGGTACTTGTTTTCCATCAGCCGAAGGTGGGCGATGGTCAGCCCCAGAGGGTGTTGTCGGAATTCGTCAAATAGTCTGATAGAGTCATAGGCGGAGTGGATATTTCGGAATAAGGTGTCAAGCTGCTGAACCCAGCTGTTGCTGAGACCGATATTCTTCCAGGGAGCTAGAGCATCTGGGGTCTCGGGCGGGGTCTGCATGACCAGTAAGCAGAGAACATCCGGTGAGGGCGACCATGCACTCTTACCTCGTTTGGCTCACTCTTAAGCTTTGACTTACTCTCGAGTACAGAGTAGCCGCGAGACTGTACAGTACCGTGCTCGTTGTGCTCAGCGCCTGCGACAGTTTGGTGCGCGCTATGCTCTCTTCGGACGTCACCGCCACCGTCAACAGCGACGGGGTCCAATCTCGGCTCCATATGGTCGTTTGTCTGTGATTGGGGTATGATCTCAACTCAGAAGCCGGTGTCAAAATTCCGGGGACGAATCCAATTGCCAGTGTGTGACGGGTTGAGCGCACGTTGAAATGTTCTAGGACGGTAGTAGGCTGGGTGATAAGCGTGGGCGTGCTATCGCACTTGTCGCGACGCGCTCGATCTATTGGAGATGGTGCCTGCCTAAGGATGAGCGCGCCGAGCCGGTCGCAGGGTAGCGAGGAGGGAGTCGGATTCGTAGGTATGCTTGAATGAACTCAAACTTGAGGTCGATATAAGATGACTAGCGACAGGAGCTGGAAAGAGCAGGAAAGAACCTGTGGTGTGATGGGGAAAAGACGACGTTTTCGACGACGGCCGGAACTAGGCGCAAGATATAGAGAAGGCGAGAGAAAAAACGCACCCAGCCAAGTCACAAGTGAAAATTCTGATCAGTAAATATCAGGGCAATCCGGCAACATCAGATAGAATCGTGGGTCGCTTCGAGTCTGCCGGGCAGTTCTGGCTCTCAATCCTCGCGGTTGTCGTCGCCACAGGAAGGGACGGACGGCAGAATCCGTCTTGGAAAGAGCACCCCAGCCCAACAAGTCACCACGTCTTGGTGAACATCTATCTACAGCTTGGCGCCATCGGATGAACCTGGAAGGTAACAAAATGCGTCAAGCCATCGCTGGTCCAACTCATCACCTTTCATTGACTTGGACGGCTTGCCCTGTTTCCCACCACCTCAGACCCACCAGCACGTGCCAGGGCCAAATTTATTTATAGACAATTGCAGCTGAGATCGGACCTAGTACGCGCCGTGCTTTCCCCAGAACAATCATCAGGCAAATTGCAAGCCAAGCGAAAATGTCCGCTGTCAGCAGCTGTGTGACTCCGTCCCGCCAATGTCACCAACCACTGCACAAGAGACACCAGATGAGATCAATCACGCAGGCGTCTGGAACAAAGTGAATTAACGCCTGTCATCAATAAAGGTAAGGTTATTACAACCGATTGAATATATAGGCAAGATCTGACCCGCTCTCCGTACAGGGGGCGACACATACAAAGCACCGGTCACCTTCTCCACCTCATGAATTAATTATATCCGACTCCGGCCTTCAACTCAAACACATTACAACAGCATGGCAGCAAAAGCGGCCAACCCTGCGAACCACGAAGCAGCGACCTGAGCGGCGCCAGCGGTGTAGACACCGGTGGGCTTGGCCCAGCCGGTCCCGTTGGCAGAAGGAGCCTGGGTCGCAAGAGTGGTGTGAGCCCATCCAGCGCCAGTACCAGCAGCAACGCCGCCAGCACCAGTGGGGTGGGACCAGTCAGCGTCGCCCTTTCCGCCACCGGGAGCGGCGCCGCCAGCAGGGTGAGTCCAGTCGGCATCACCACCCTTTCCGCCGGCACCACCAGCGGGGTGAGTCCAATCAGCATCGTCACCACCCTTGCCGCCAGCACCGCCAGCCGGGTGAGTCCAGTCGGCATCACCCTTTCCACCAGCACCTCCGGCAGGGTGGGTCCAGTCAGCATCGCCCTTTCCACCAGCACCACCGGCGGGGTGGGTCCAGTCGGCATCGCCCTTGCCGCCAGCACCACCAGCGGGGTGCGACCAGTCCTTGTCATCGCCACCCTTGCCGCCAGCGCCTCCAGCGGGGTGAGTCCAATCGCCCTTGCCACCAGCGCCGCCAGAGGGGTGAGTCCAGTCCTCATCATCGCCCTTTCCGCTTCCGCTGTGAGCACCGCCGGTAGGCTTGGGCCAAGCACCGTGACCGCCGGTGGGGTGAGGCCAGCCACCGGGGGTGATGGGGACCTTGGTAGTGATGGTCGAGCCAGGGGTGCAGCCGTTCTTGGAGTCCTTGCAGACAACAGTGACGGGGCAGACGGTCTCAGTGACAGCGACGACCTCAGTGGTAACATGGCCGTAGGGGCAGTTGGTGACCTTGGGAGGGCACGAGGTGATGGTGTGTGTCTGGGTCTGGGTGCGGGTGATCGTCTCGTAGTCGCTGGTGTGCGAGGGCCACCAACTGGAGGACTCAGACGGCCAAGAGCCCGACGAAGAGGGAGCGACGGAGGGGACGCTTGAGGGCGCAACCGAAGGCACGCTGGATGGGCCAACGGACGGGCCGACCGAGGGAGCCACTGAGGGAACGCTAGATGGCGCGACGGAGGGCGCAACGGAGGGCACGCTGGATGGGCCAACCGACGGGACGACCGAGGGAGCCACTGAGGGAACGCTAGATGGCGCGACGGAGGGCGCAACGGAGGGCACGCTGGATGGGCCAACCGACGGGATAGCTGAGGGGATGCTTGACGGGACAACGGAAGGAACACTGGATGCCGGGACCGAGGGAGCGACCGAGGGGACGCTGGAGGGAGCAACAGACGGCGCGACAGACGGCACAGACGAAGGCACCGAGCTAGGAGCGGACGAGATGGGGACCGACGAGCTGGGGGTCACGCTGGGCTCCTCATCCTCGGGATCGCAGTAGCTGGGCTCAGGCTCCTCCGAGGACACGCTGCTCGGGGCAGAGCTCGAGATAGAGGCCGAAACGGAGGCGGGAACGGACGAGCTCGGCGTGACGCTCGGCTCGGGCTCCTCATCTTCAGGATCGCAGAAGCTGGGCTCAGGCTCCTCCGAGGACACGCTGATCGGGGCAGAGCTCGAGACAGAGGCCGAAACGGAGGCGGGAGCCGACGGGATGGACGGAGGAGCCGAGATGGACTGGGAGACCATCATCCGGGCGGCGAGTCCGGGCTCTTGCACGACAGCGTCGCCGAAGGCGACGGCGGCGGCTGACAAAGCCACCGCCAAAATGCGTAGTGAGGGCGACATGGCGATTAAAGAGTGGAACCGCGAAGGTCGGGGTGAGTAACGAACGGATGGGCTGAAAGCTGCCCTTGGTGTACAGAGGTAAAGAGAAAAGAACCTGAAAGCCTCTACGCGGCGAGCCTTGGGGTTTTACATGTTTTGGGGGACACCGCTCGCCTGCATGGTGGAAATGACTGGCGCCAGGAGCTGAGCCTTCCTCTCGTGTCTTCCCAATACTTTGTCATTGGCAATCCACCTCGCGCACCGCTAGCCGGCCCAAAAGGGAATAGCCCAGCGGTGTAAAAGGGGCGGCGGCAGCGGGACAGGACGCCCTATTGATCTTGGCATCCGGATTCGGCCGCCCAGCGCCAAGGGCCACCCCGGTTCCCTCCTTTTCCTGCAGGTCCGTGAGCTGCCGGAATCCCGATCAAAAAACAACACCGTTGACAGTTGCGTCACCGCTGCAGAGAACTCGAATGATCGGGATTGTTGAATCTCCTTTGCCCTCACGAGTCGTCGCTCAACTCCAATTGGCGTTTCTTTCGGCTCCGCCGTCCCTTTCACCGGTTGTCCAGAGCATCTCTACTGCGCAGATAAGACCATGTGGAGTCGCAAGATTGTGTACCCACCCAACGACGCGCTAATCCGTATCAACTCTTCAACGCCCAGATGATTCTAGCGCGCATCCCCGATTCCAGCTGATCGGCCCAAAGCCTCCGCCCCCCAGGGGCAAGCAGACTGAAAAGCCAGCCGGTCCAGGCCTGCACATTCAATCGTGACCGAAAGGTTCGAGTTAGGACGAATTGGCGCACCGCTTTTCTTTCAGGCCAACGTGTCAATATCTGACTCAATGCTGATGCGCAAACTTGGATGCAATTCAGACTGGCCGCTGTACAGCGTGCACTTCAATTCGAAAGCCCGATGGAGGATCTCAACAACCCGGTCCACGTTCTAGCCCAAGTACCATAATCCTTCCTTCTACCAGTTTAATTTGGCCACCAACACGAATACCGCGCATTGAGACAGGTTCGACCATTCCCACCTCATCGAAAACTTGGCAACTCCACTCAAAGCTTCCCGAACGCCCCGACAACCGCTTCCGCCGTTAACCTGGCACTGGCCGGATTCTGTCCAGTCACGAGACGCCCGTCAACAATGTGGTAATCGTCCCAAACACCGGCGACCGCTTGTCTGCCAGCACAGCAAAAAACGACGTTAGCTATCGTTTTAAGGCGAGCTGTGCTGTGGGTCTTTTTCGTGGACAGGGGTAGGCAGCTCGCCACACTTACACGTGGCGCCCATAGCGGCGGCAGTCTCCTCTACCAAGGGGGTGTCGCAGCCCTTCAGCTCCTTTTCGAGATACATGACCGTTTCAGTCTCGGTCGTGAAGCCGGTGATGGTCTTGCCCTTAATGAGCGGCTCCCCAGTGACCGGGTCGATGAGGTTTTGGAAGACGGCAGGGCCGTGGCAGACGCTGAACACGATGCCGCCGTCGTCTCAGACCGAGGCGGCAATCTTCTTGAGGTTTGCGGCGGCCGGATAGTCAATCAGCGCGGCGTGGCCGGCCGAGGCGAAGAAGACGCCGTATTTAGATGCGTCGACGTCGGCGGCGTTGGGCATGTTGTCGAGCTTCTGGCGGAAAGCCGAGTTGGGATCCTCCCAGGTGGCGAGTTTGTCGCCGCTCAGGAAGTCAGGGGTCATTGAGAGCCAGTCGGGAGTGTAGGCGCCTGTTTCGGAGGTGAGATCCACCACGAATCCGGCGGCGATGAAGACGTTGAACGGGTGCGTGGCCTCGGTGACGAAGAGGCCAGTTGTGTCGGTGCCCTTGAATAGGGGCGCGCTTGCCGATGTCACGGTGATTAGTGCGCGGCGTGGAGGAGACTTTGTCAAAGTTCTTATTAGATGAGGTTGAGTGCTTTGGAAATACAGCGGTTTGCGATATAAGTCGTACTTCGTGGAATGGCTTGGGATTGATGAGGGGAGACCCAATGTCTGACTGAAGTCTGGTTTACTTATACCTCCATCTACACTGTCTAGGCTGCAATTGTTGCCCATACCCGATTCACACTCGTTGCGTCACTCCGGTAATCCTTACTTGGTCTGGCAGTTCTGTCCCACCTTTCGACTTTTGGTCTCTGGTAGGAGTTGTATTTACATGTGTGCTCTGTGACAGAAATATATGCATGGCGCCTTGCATAAGCGCAAAGACGAGCGGGAATGTATTTTCCTATGTGGTACCATCTGCCGTGTTGGTTCGAGATAAGACGGCCAGAGTCCGAGCATCACAGCGTTTTCCATCGCTCCAATGGGTAGACTCGTACTTCAATATCTTTATCCTGCATCTAATCAGCACAGCTTAATGATATCCCCCATTTCTTCGATGCAGTTTCTCGCCAGGCTGGGCAATGATCGGCGATCGTCCGGCCGTTGTAGTTGAATCGGCACTCAACGCGCCTTTTAGAAAGTCGGATGGAGCGGACTAGAAGGCCGGGCCGGGAGGCATCGTCTTTTCCCCATCGAGAAAGCACCACTTGGTGGTCAAAATGCGCAGTGTGGTTTGTTGTTGTGGAGATCTCAGATTATCGTTTGTGTAGACTGGAGACGGGCGGTGTGATGGGTCACGACTCGCTACACCGCCTCTCCGGTGGAGACTGCAGTGTTTGGCACTTCTCGTTCAGCTTTCAACCTCACCTGGCAATTGCGTTCTTCACACACGTCAACTCAATCGGACTTAACCGCGCAACCTTCCCAACGTGCGCTCAGAGCGCAGAATAGCTACGGCAATGCCCCAATTCGACAATCCCCCTGTGGAGATACTGAACCAGATCTGTTCTTAACTATGCGTTCACTGCGTGGACCCGAACCTAGCTTGATTGAAGCTAAATCTCAACTATCTGGAGCGTTGCGAGTTCCGAGACCCAGTGCACGCGCTTGCCGCCCTTTCTCAACCCTCAAAGCATTTATGGAGCATTGCGCGGCCCCATCTCCATCACTCGATTCGGTGGGAATGGCCCTTGACAGATTCTTTGGCCCAACAAACAGCTTATTCCGTTTCTACGACTTCGAACCTCTCTTACGCGCCACGCCGAATCTAGGCACCTTGTCAATCGGCCGTGCGCTGTCACGAATCACGGCCTTCCCAGCATTGCAGCTAAACAGCATCGCCGATTTGACACTCAACTACTGCAAACTCGATTTTGAATCAGTTCAAGAATTCATCAAAGCCTGTGGCGGCCTCGAGGTGTTCAACATGCTGTAGTGCCCCGAAGAGGAATAGGAAGCCCACGACTCGCTTAGGCTTTCTCAGCGAAGCCGCACCACATCGTCGAAGCACTACAAAAGCACAAGAAAACATTGCGCATCCTCAGTATGAATATGGAGGTTCATTACTATGGCGATCGCCGCGCCCCTGTGGGTCAGCTTCCGCGATCTTCAGTCTGCGCCTGACCCCAACAGGCAATGGGACATGTGGCTCGCGGGGATCCTCCCTCCGTCCATCGAGCGCTTGTATCTGATAGACTATCCTATCGATGCCGTCGCCAACATCCTTGGAATTGACACGGCACATCGACGGGGGCGTTTTCCTAACCTCAAGGAAGTTGCCGTGGTGAGTACGCAGGCGGTGAAATCGGGCAGTGGGCCTGGCCTTGAAGCTGCAATGACTAGATTGGCCTATACCAAGATGGATTGGGAAACAAGAGGGGGCCCCAAGTTGTACACGACAGCCGAGTCAGTTGTACCGATCGCGTTTTGGCATTGATGATGGGTAGACTACTAATTGAATACCACCCCCCAGTTGTTTTTGCCCTTTGGCTGATTAACACATGATTTTCTCTCCCTACTAAACAGCCACAGTCGCCCCACGCGTACAGAAAGATTGCGGACAGTTGCAACTCGTCTCACACCCCTTGTAGACCGTGCAGTCAGATACATATGGAAGCTCGCTTGTGGCCGTGTTCGTGACCAGCGGCGGTGTCGTGCATGGCGGGCGTGTTTTTGGGCTTCCACAGGAGCAGGTGATGCATCGATCGCCAGGGCGGTAGATGGTGCTGGTAGGGAGGGATATGGTTGTTGGACAATGGATTTGTCCGGTGGTTGGTTGTGTCGTCGGGCTGCCCAAACAGAGTGGCATCTGGGCTGCGAATATGAATGCTGCGAGGGCAGCGAGCTTTGTTGCAAACATGGCCATCTTGGTTTGGATGGTTGGTGCGTGTGTTGAGTACGTTGGTAGAAATTGACTGAAGTAGTGAGCGGCTATTAGTACCTACCCCTTAAAGTAGGACCCTCCAAAGATATTGGAGGATCACTCGCTAATATCAGGCGGCCGCAGATGGTATGTTACATGTACGGCCGACGCAGCTGTTTGGTTACCAGGGTCACTAACCCCGAGCTGTGGATAAATTGGCAACAAGGAAGCAATATGGGATTAATCATGGACCTACCCGGCTTGTAGTCAAGGATAGGCTTCTTGATAGTACAGAACCACCCAATCTCCACAACGCCGTCCAGTGCCGCCAAATGTCACAAAAGACCCCACAAAAAAAGTCTACCTATCTTACCTATTCAATCACAACCGCAGATTCCAACACATCACTATGTGCCCAGAAATTAGTCGGAAACACCCCTCCTACCATATAATCCACCGATTTGCACCCCTTACCCTTACTCCAAAAGTTCAACGAAGCGCACAGCTCGATGCACCCATCAAACGTCTGGAAGTATCCCGAGGCAACATTATCGCCCGGATGGCTGGACGAACAGAACTTTGTGAAGCGGAGGCCGGCCGAAGGTGGCACTACGCCTTGGCTCTCGCTCAGATATGTTGAGTTGTAGGTCGATCCGTTTGATCCGGGGCAGTCACTTGTAGGCTGTGGTAGCTTGGTGGCGGATGGTCCGGGGCCGCTGCTGGTAGTGCTAGTAGGAGATTGGAGCGGAGGAGCTTGAGTGTTATTGCTGTTGTTGTTCGCGGCAAACTCTTATGGTGCCATCAACGACACCGCTGACTGATATTCCAATGACCGAAAGGGACACGAGCCCCAGTATCAGCCAGAAGGTGGATCTCTTCATGTTGGCCAGCGTTTCCATTTCGTGTTGTTGACGTGGCTTGGCCGGCAAGTCCTCGACGTTCTTCTCAGAGTTATCTCTAGAATTATAACTCCAGGAGGCCACCTGTAGCCCATCCTGGCCGTGGCCGCTCACCGCTTGGGGCGCATCGTGGTAATATGCACATGTAGGTATATGGTGTGGTATTTTACCGGGATTCCACGGCCCAGAGGTCCGGTTCAAGGGTCCAGTTCGGGTCATCGTAGACGCAACACTTCGGAGCTTATCTTAAGCGACAGGACGCTCAAGCTTAAAGAAGCGGCGGAGTGCCAATCCAATCAACTGATTGGGCAAGGCTTGCGCATTTACGAAGTTGCACTCTGCCTGCCGTCAAAATCGGCTGATAACGAACGCGGACAGTGCTTACCGGGCCCACGAACACTTCAATGACGTCCCGCATGCAGGCAGGGCAGTTTTGTGGGTACGCAGCCAGGAAATGGCGGCTGAGGAGGACCGTTGCGCCCCGCGATCGCGCTCAGCTCCGAATAGGTACCTTGGGTGCATGTTGCTCTTTGTCAAGTTGGATTCGGAACTTCCGTGTGGAGCGGTTCGGTTACAGCAAATGCATCGGCGCAAGATGGAGACCGCAGACTGTGAGGGAGGGTGGTGTGAGAGGGATTCAGAGTCGAGGGGTCAAGCAAGTATAAAGGGGGCCCGATGTCCATGCTCAACAAACCGACTAGACAAGCAGACACCAACACTCCAACACCACCAATAACAACAACAATAACAACAACAATAACAACAACAACAAGAATAACAACAACTACAAGAATAACCCAAGCCCCCAACATGGTCACATTTTCCATCCTTGCTCTGGCTGCGGCGAGCGTGCTTCCCATGGCCAGCGCCGAGGCGTGCAAAACGGGCCTCAACTACTGCGGATACACTCTGCGCCAGATCGGTGCGCCTCCCCCTCCACTTTGTGCTAAGACGTGGGGCCTAACTCAGCTCAACAACTCCAGGCGATTACTCTGCAGAAATCGATGCTGAGCTTCGTAGGAACGGCATTCCAAACACCTATGCCAACATAAATAGCGGCCTTTACACCTGCGGAGTCGGAGGCAAGGGCTGGATCGGGCTGATAGGGGTCTGCCGGGAGTGCGTTGACGGCGGACGTGACAAGTCTGACTACTGCAGGCGTTTTGGACCGAGCTGATAGGGGTCTGACGGAAGTGCGTTGATGGCGGGTATGGTAAGTCTGACTGCTGCAGGGGCTTAAGAGGATGACTGAGCAATTCTTTATGTACCTAGTAGAGGGTAGAAATACCAAGCGCCGGCCATCGAAGGTCGAGGAAGCCAGCCTCTTGATGGTACCTAGTTGAGATCTATCTCAACGAGTTCCGTCACCGTGCCAACATGTCCAACGGGTCGCTTAAGCCTCGCAGGGCAGAAACGTGTACGCAGCATCCTCCCACCTACTCTGGACATGCTCAAGGTTCCTGTTAAGATGCCCATACTTATAGTGTAGAACCGGAAGCATCATAGCACACGAAAACAGTGCCAGGAGATGATAAAACGATGCGCTGCTGATGATAACCTCCCACAGAGACACTAATCTGTATTTCAACCCATCATCCCCCCCGGCCGGACGTTCCGTGCAGGTATACCCAGGCATATGGGAAATGCAACCTGTTTCTTGTTGAAATTTCATTGCTCTCTGCCGTAATGATGCCATGTCTGACGAAGTGCGACGGGTATACCAAGCGAGTACTGGTGATGAACTCGTCTCTGTGCCTGTGCAAGGTCTCTTCGGCCTGAGCGCCAGCTCGCTGGCCTGACTGGCTACGCTCCGCGAGTCATCATCCCTGCTGCCCGTGCGGTGCGAAAGGGAACAAGTTGTTGCTCAGCTTCAAATCATGCTTGGTCCCCTTCCCTCGATGCGAATTCCCTCCAGAAGCGAGCTTCCCCTCGCTGTTACCATTTCCAGACAATTTCAAAAACAGGACACATTTTGGCCATCGTTATATATGAGACCAGTTCTGGGCCCCCTCGGCCAGAGCCAAAGCGATCTAACAGGCTGTGAGCCACCCTGACTAAATCCTGGGCAGTAATTGAGCCGAGCCTGAGCCAGCGTGAGCAAGCAACGTCACGTCGCGAGATATGAAACAGGAAATTTGATGTGCCCAGATTCGTCGCACAAAACCTTGGTTTCAGCTCGCCCTCTTCATCCAAAACATTGAAGCGATATCATACTTTTGCAATGGCGCACCAACAACGGCGCATCACCGTCAGGAACACGACGGGGGGGAGTCCACCTTAACAGGCGCGGTCCGAACCCGTTCCCACGTCATCACCCACTACCACTGCCCCGACGGATCCAGTACCTCCTTCACCATCGAGCCCACCGTGGTAGCCATCGTCGGCGTATCTAGTGGCGCGCCTGATTCCGGCGTCGAGGTCACCACTTGCCAGAGCCGCCTTGTTACTCTTGGAACCATGTCCGCCTACGGGCAAAGCATTCCGGAAACCACTCTCAAGCTCAGCGTCGTCGATGGCGTCGTGTCCACTTTTGATAAGGAGCCTTCCTACGCAAAAGGCCCGGTGCACGGCTTCTCTATCCTCACATCCACCTATGACAACCAAATCGCAAGGGATAGTGGGTTCACTTCTCCCTGGTTCTTGATCTCAAACATGTATACTGACGCGCCTTACAGACCACCGAATGGCCGGCTGCGGATTTGCCGGGTCCGACGGTGAAGCGATCCCCGCGTCCACATTCGTCCCCGAATGGGCAATGACGTACAACATTGTTCCCAGCAACAAGTTTCAGATTTTCCCTGGCGAGTTCACTCAGGGCCAGATTATCAATATCAATGTTGTTGGCAATCCGGTCGAGATCGACTTTGACAAACTCCCCTCCGATGTTGTGGTTGTGCACACGGATCAAGGCAAGTTTGTGGTTCAGAAGTAGGCAGGGCACGTTGGTTGATACCTTGCTTGTGGGTAGCGGGAGGGAAGTTTTTCTTGGGCGTATTGGTCGTTCGGAGCTCAGCGATGTGCATGACCTGAGTGATGTTATGGATTGCTGCCCGTGAATACGAGTGGGGTGTACGTAGATCTAACTCTATCAACGGTAGTAACTAGATGTCCTCGAAGTTTGGTCTTTAGCGTTTTGACAGGATTTCTCTGGGTCCAGGACCTCAAAAGCAGCTCCTCCAGGCGGATGTAAACTGCCAGCCGTTCCGATTTCCATGGCCGTTTTGTGTGCTCGACCCTTGTTACTGTTGAGCGGAAATGACGGGATGCTGCCAAACAGCGAGTAGTGGGACCAAGACAATGTCCTGGTTATTCTCCGCATCTTGTGTCACTTGGCACTCCGCCCAGCACCAGCCATGACACTCCTCCATCGATCTCTCCACGCGCGTCCCTCTTTCTTCTCTTTCGGACCGGAATCATCTCCGAATGTCCAAACAGTGTACTCCTTGCCAGCCACGTATATCAACATCTTCTCGTCTCCGTTCAGCCACTCAGCTTTCAGAACATCCAGTCCGGTTTCCTTGGTACCACCGCCGGCTTCCAACGCGTACACCACCCTGAGGAGCTGCTGTGGACGAGGCCGGATCGCATCGTCATCGAACGGCACGAAACAGAGTTCTCCCTTTGATGCCCTGGCTGCAGCAGGTGGTCGCGGTTTTGTACGAATCGGTAGCTGGCATCCCGCCTCTATAGGCTCACCCGAGTATTTGTCGCCATCGCATGGCTCCAGAAGCACAACTACAGGCTGCAGATTCCGGATTCGTTCCGAGGCAGTCATGTTCGCGATTGGGTCCTCACCGCTGACTCCCACGGCGAGTAGTCCACCCCAGAGGTGTGTATCCGGTGTCCTCTGGTAGACGGCGTGGTGCACCAACGCGGTGAAGGTTTTGGTGTAGACGTTGAAGCACACGGAGCCAATGCCGCCCGGATATGTGCACGAACCCCGACAGATTGGCTCCGAACCGATCGATGCTGTCATAAGACAGTAGCCACCGTAGGCGTCGCTGCGTTCATATCGAAGGTAATGCACTGTGTTGACGGTCCGGGAGCGTTGAAGGATGGTGTGTGCGAGGCTCTCGCGCGGGAGCACATCGCGTGACGTAACCTTCCTTGAGGTAATCTCGTAAACCACCAGATCGATTTCGTCCCACGTTACCACGAAAAAAACTTCTGGGTTGATGGGGTGCAGGATGAAGTCGAGCTTCACATCGGTGTCGCGGAAGCGCAGTCCCACCTTTGGAGCAGGGCGTGGGTTCGGCGGGTACCCCAGGACGATCTGGCCGCCCATGACGACAGGCCCAGGGTCGTAGCATCCCAGAGCTGAGACATTGACAGTCTTGGTCGTACCGGTCTCCCACGTCCACAGCCACACCATTGCCGACCTCCGACCGACAAAGAGTAACCTCTCGCCCTGCACCACACACCGATCAAACGCCCCAGGCAGGACAACCTCGCGCATCTCATCCCGCTCGAGATGCCAGACGCAAACACCAGCGTCCTCCTGTCCCATGACAAACAAGCACTCTCCCATGGCCGTCTTCCACCCCCGCTGCCCCTCTTCACCCCTGTCCACTTGGCCAGGAAAGAGGTACATGCGGCGCGAGCGGGCGCGCAGATCGTCAACAATCGCAAAAAACGGCAAGTGCCACCCCTCCGGCCACCACGCGACACGGCCATGGCTGTACAACTTCACGCGAGAAACATGCTCATCCTCCGCGTTGGGGTCGAGGCCCTCGACCTGGTTGATGGAATGAACGCCGCCAGATGCGATGGGAAGCTGTTTCGAGAGCTTAAACGTGTCGTCGTTCAGATCGAGACTCACGAGGTGGTGCGTTGCATGGTTGAACAGGCCCGAACCGCGGAGGTGGTGCTGGAGCAGAGCGGCCTGGAATGCTTCGCCCTGCGCGTTAGTCGACGACGAACAAGCGTGTATGTGAGCGGCAAGGCCGGGGGCGAAACAGGCGCTGAGAACGGGCCAGATTCCGGGAGAGAGGAGGATGCTGCGCCAGGTGCGGCAGACGTTAAGCGCGGAGATGACGTCTGCAGGGATGGTGAGGTGTCGGAAAATAACGAGGAGAAGCTCGACGGGGAGATGGCCGAAGAGGTTTGCTGGGTGGTTCACATGGCTGTGAGTGGCGGTCGAGCTCTGCTTTTCCGGGGAGGGTTTGCGACGGGAAGGAAGGAGCGACTTCATTTTTTGGTGTTGGTGTGACGTTTGGGAAGAATGCGAATTGGGGTCGTGTTTCCCAGTTTCAAGACATGCGTGTGGTTAATCACGTGCTCTTTTATTAGCGGCAAGGATTTAATTAGCCGGTGGGAATGGTTGCAACATTCCTGTCATCATCAACATCCTCACGTAACATCGCCGAGATTTGTCGTCCAACGGACATCGCTGGTGGCGTTCTTAGTGACTTGTGATTGGTGCTGAATGCGCGCGAGAATTCAGTATTCGCATTTTTAGGCATCAACTCTAGCTGAAAACCGGTCTCAACCTCACTTCAATCCTTCCCTATGTCATTGCAAGAGTATCTATCATGGCTAAGGTGTTTCGAAAACGTTTATATATGCCTCCATAAGCATACATTAACACTTGTTCAGGGGCCTTTCCTCATTGGAATTGAGGCTAACACTATGTTGAGACCTGAAGTTCGAAATCAGTTCAAGGCGTCATGCAGTGGAGGCGGCGAAGTTAGCGGTTAGGGGGGTAGCTGGGATGTTGGGAGTGTGAGGTTGTCGGACTACGCCTGGGATGGGGGGTACGGAGTATAGGCTAGCAATTGAGAGAGTGTCGTGCCTTGTATTGGTGGCATCCAGTGATGTGTAGAGGCTGATGCGCTCTTGGAACACAGCGAATGAGATGGTCTGGCACACAAAGGGTTACAGTCTTCCACGATAATTTTCGCAAATGTGGTACTTGCTCTGAATCCCAGCAGAATGTTCAAGGGCCCTGGGGTTTTATCCAGGGTATTTGGTCTGAACCTGAAAATTCCCCGTGATGTGTGTTTGAACTATAGGAGAGAGTGGTAAAGAGAGTCAGACAGCTCCACAATTCCCATCAGCACTGGGGCGTGCGGGCCCGGCTGCCGCGCAGACGAATCCCGAGATCTTGGTCCCTGGAAGCGCGCCCTGGCAGGGTGTGCGACTGCGTTTGGACAAGCCCGTCACTTTCGTTGCCGATGTATGCGGCATCACCGGAGTGCAGCTGTTGCCGGCGGTGGCGGCGGCTATTGTTTTATCCTGAAGTTGCCTCCCCAAGCCCCTAGCTACCTTGCCTAGGGTTCTGCTCGGAGCGGGTTCTCGGTAGACCTAGCAGCTATTCATTTGGGAGTTGTTCGGTAGTCGGCAAAGGCGCACCACGGCAGAGGCCGCTGTGACTCAGTCCCGAACTCCGTGTCGAGGTATTCGAAGCTTACGATAGGGTTGAGCCTAATGAACTAAATGAACCATAACACTCTTAGAGCCTTTCGCTTCTCTCTATGTCTATGACGTTAAAGGTGACGGCGCCTTGCGGGGCATGCTGTATCTTGGGGACATTCGCTATAGGTTCTGCCGCTGCAATTTGGGTGTATTATGTTCTCCCTTCTCCAAGCTGTTCGCGGCTGTTGAACCTCCCGACTTCAAGCTCGCTCCGGAGGTGGAGACAGCGCTGGGCGCTGGCTTGCTACTGTGTAACCCGGAGGCGTTAGGAATCTCACTTGCGCGCCCGAACTTAGGTAGATTATCTATGTGCTAGGCGACTCACGCCAGCTTCATCGCTGTTCAATGAAAAGGAGCAGATGGAATTACCCTCCCTGATATAATCAGTGTAGGTATTAGAATCGTGATCCCTGGCGTCACTTCCACCACCTTCCAATAGACGCACCGTATCGGTCAAGACTCTGGCCTTGATACTGTTTATAACATCACGCCACTTCTTCAGCTGCTCAGATGATAGCTCACGAGCCGCAGTGGATTCCCCGGCATCCTGATAAACATCAGGCAGTCTCCAGTTGTAGTACACGTTGTTGTGTGTCCCCCGGACCTTCACCTCTGGCGCCACCTCATCCAGGTAATACTTGCACAACCTGCATGTTGGCTTGCTCGCCCCGATGTACTGCCACCCATTGAAAAATCGGAAAGATTTTGTGCCTCCGCGGGTATTCTGCAGCCAATCAAGCAGCAAAAGTTCGGCATGGACATAGGGCCGGATCTTGGAAGCCCACTGCGTGGCAATCACGTCGTCCAGACGAAATTTCTGGGCCTCGCGAGCGTGTTCCCTATAGCCCTGCACCTTTTGTCGTGGCGCCACCCGGCCGATGATGGTGTCTGCTGTCTCAGCTTTTGGGGGGAGCCCCGGGTGATGAGAACTCGAAGGCAGGCATTTGATGTCAAAGTTTAGAAACAAGTCATTCTCGGCAGCCCAGATGTGGTGGGCTATGATCAGAGTCTGGACAGCGTAGAGGTACGACACCAGCCGTCCTGCAGCGTGTTGCATGCTTGACCAGCAGGCAGTATTGTGCTGCATATCTGCAGCGGCAAGCTGCCACATGTACTGCATAGCCGGTGAGTTCTTTAGGTCTTGGATGGTCCTGATCAGTCGGACTACCGTGTCGATGTCTGCGCTTAAAAACTTCTGTAAGTGACTTGCCAGCCCGTTTCACATGCTAGAATCTTACAATCGACGTCAGCCACGCTGGGTGTGATTGACAGGCTGATTTCCGACACAGTCTCCTCCAGCTCGCGGCTAACCCCTCTGTTCTTTGGCGTTGCTTTAATCAGACGGTTCAACGCTGTCAAGATTCCCTGTCCTATGGATTTCCCGTCGTTAGCGAGTTCGTAATCCAAAAACGGCAAGTGAAAAACAATTTACTCTTTTCAGTATCCGTCATACGCTTGCAGGCTTCAGCACAATCCATCAGCGCCTCGAACAGTGCATCGACATTGCCATTCACTCTGCGCTTATGATTTGCCAAGACCAATCTCAAGAGCCGATCACTCAGATCGCCATCCGACTCCCTGCTTGTGGTACTGGCTGTGATGTTTTCCTTCAAAATTGTCAGGATAGCCATCAATTTTGTTCGCATGTCTTCCAGCTCCTGTGTGTTTCGGCTGTTTGACGCAAGCAAGTACTGGACCCCATCAAACTTCTGGAGCACGACGCACGCGGTGAAGGACTTCCCGTTGAGCTCATAGTCACAAATATAACTAATTTTGTTCACAAAGAGGCAGAACTTCTCCTCGAGCGTTTGATGGTGGCTTGGCGGCGCAGATTCCGCTACTCTTTGATCGGCCCTGCCACGAATGCTGTTCAGGCTCTTGAAGAGGACCAGCAGTGGAAGAAAGCGCAGACGTAACACGTCCTTCTGCTTTTCATTCAGAGGCAGGGCGCAACCCCTGTGACCTGGATCGAGAGCCGCTTCCGCTCCAGGTACTGCTGCGCTCGCTCTTCCGTCGTCCATTGCCACTTCCTGATAACGCAAATGCCACATAGCGAATCTTGCTTGCTGAAGAGCTTCTGTTTGACCGTCCGTCAGGGGTTCGTTTTGAAGTTTGATGAATCCATTCTCTAGGCTCTCCCATGATTCCGGTCGACTGGTGGCGTTTTGGCATAAATGTGCCACAGCAAATCGTGCTTGCCGAAGAGCTTCTCTTTGACTGTCCGTCAGGGGTTTGTTTTGAAGTTTTGTGAATCCATTCTTCAGACGCTCCCATGATTTCAGTCGATTCCTGGCGATTTGGGCTTGAGGCTCATCTGCATTACGAGTTCACTGGTGTTAGCGATCACCATGGAAAGGGGAGGAGTATAGCACCCACCTACCCATCGTTTCCGGCGGCCTCACGTCCGTAAACCTTTTTAGACTTGTACGCAGCTAGCAACGTATCGCTTCGAATCTCAACAACGTTGGAACTGCGGAATTACCAGAGGACGAGATAGGGGTGGTTGGCTTTCGCACGAGCTTTTGGTAGCCAAGTGCCGGAAGAACATCTGAGCGAGGCACAGGCTCCTGACATGCAAGATGTAGGCCTCGGCGCATTACACTGCGCATTTTCGGGAAGTGACAGCGAATTAGATTGCTGTTCTGCCAGAAATTTTCGGATTTGCACGAGCATATGAGACATATCAGTAGGCCTCCCCCGCTCGATTCAAACGAGCGAGAAGCTCATACGCCAGCTTTAGCGGTTCCGGCTTCACGTAGGCATCCATGCGGCAAATGCGCAGCCAACCTCCCCGCTCCCCTCGGATTCGCGTGATGACATGGTAATAGCAGGAAATTTGAGGGTCTGCGGCCCGGCTTCGGAGGGATCTTGTTGTCCTGCTAAGCTCTGTATTCCGCAAATTTATCCATGCACTGCACCCAAGACGACTTTGTCCCAGACAGCCAAACTCCTCTTTCGATGTCCACAAGATATGGAGTTAATTCCCTGGCGTAGTGGGCTCAGTGGTGAGTAATACATTATATCGGTGCCATTTTTACGCTAACATGTTTCTCTCGTAGAGTCCTCGGTGCCAGATTTTACTCAGCCTGGCGACTTCGCCGGCGACTCTCCGGATCAGCATGTCCAAAGGCCAGGTAAGAAGCCGCCAACGCCCCAGTTTGATAGACGTATTCTACATTCCGGCTACAAAAAGCACAAACAGGCATCGCAACCAACAACACCGACGTCACTCCCGAGAACCTATTTAGCGGTTCTCGAGTGGAGAGTGTAGAAGTCCCCTTTCACAGCTACGAGCACGACTCATCCGCCGCCTCTACTGCTCCCGACAATTTCTTGGCAGGAGGGCCTAGCAATCCCAGCAACGGCGTCCCGGGCTGGCACGCTATGAGCGAAGACCCTTGGGAAATAGACCCGTTGGGCACTGTAAGCGGTGGAAGTTTCCGGAGCCAGTTCGAGCCGGTGGAATATCACGATCCGCAGACATACACTGGTACTCGAGAGCCGGTTGTGTGGGCCTCGAACCTTGTTACGCCGCTTTAGTCGGCGAGCATAGTACCGCATCAGGATTCCGACTCCTGGCGGTCTGGTTCTCCAGCCCTCCCAACAGTGCCGGTCAGTTGTATTGATCCGCCCGCCACTTTAACCACCCTGTTCCACTCGGGAAGCAGTATGCAGTCTTCAGTTCACCAGTCTTTCTATTCCCCATCAGGTTCTCATTTAGAGAAGGAGGGCATTTTCGTTCTACCTCATACAGCCGACATCTCCAGCTCCACCATCCCTGATCCTCTTTCACCAGGGCCATCCCGAACAATGGAGCTCACCCCAAAAGCCGAGCAACTTATCTGCCGAACGGACACGTGTGCTGAGAACCCCAGAGTTTTTAGGCGGCCTGGGGAGTTAAGGTAGGCTCTTTCCTGATGATAGTTTGCACTGCAAGGTGTCTCTAACGGAAGCCATCTGCTAGGGAGCACACTAAAATGCATACGAAGCCCTACGTATGCGATGAGTGCGGAGAATTTCGCGCAAAGCAAAAAAAAGATGTGGCAAGGCACAAGAAGTCACGTCATTCGAGCGACACGTCTTTGCCCTGCGAAGTTCGTGGATGCACCTATAGACGAGGCGGGAGGCACGATAACTACCTTCGCCATCTGAGGGAGATACATGATATACACCGTGCCTCCGATTTTGAGCGACGGTAAAGCTAGGTTTCTTATGAAAGGAAGCAAAAGAATTTGTTAGGTTATATGATTGTCTTGGACTGTCACGGATGTAGAGAATCGACTCTCGTTCTTTCTTGAAAAAATGATGTTTGACACCTGATAGATCGCTCCGTCATTCAGCCTGGTGCTCATCCCTGAGACTGAAGAACCAGAAGCCTTAGACTGTCATGAGGAAAGCTACTCGCCACTGCTAATCATAACAATTTACAGCATTGATTATCGGCGTTGGATTTGCTTTAAGTGGTAGCAACGTCTTCATATCTTAGGAGTAAGCTTTGTGAAGGGGTTCTAGCGTCCCTGATGAATGGAAATCTCGTGTGCCCGGATTCGCCGCACAAAACAAGAGGATCCAGATGGCACTGCCTTATAATATGACCAGAAAAGAGTAGAATTGCTTACTTAAAGAAAAGCTAGATACAGGAGAGGAGAGGTGCTTATTATAAGCTGTAGGAGGCTCTGGATTTTTCCTAGAGCCTTCTACAAGGCAAAAATACTGTATACTTCATCGCACACCTTTAAGGCAGTCGAAACTGGTAGGTAATTTGCAGAGAAACGGCATTACAGAGTAAAGCAGAGCAAAGATTTAGCGTGAACAGTTTGATAGTGTACTGTAATTACGGCTGTGATCAAGCAGTTTGGTGATCTGAACATTCTATACTGACTCGGGGCGTTTGTTCAGGCCGACCCTGTCGTTCTTTTTTTTGGGCTCTGTGTGTAATAGTATTGTAACCGTTTATGTACATAGCGATGCGTTCTTTGGCGCGTGCCACCATCAAAAAGGGGCCGCGCCGCGCGGTTCTTTGAACCGTGCTTCTTTCAACAATCATCAATCCGACGATTTTCACCACGAAGACCTCCCATTGAAAGCCCAGTGACATTCTGGCCCTTCGATCGAAGGAAGATGACCTAATCCACGGTCGCGTTTCCTTTGTTGTTCCATGCTAGGCTCCGTTCCATGCTAGGCACCGTCTTATACTAGGTTTTGTTCCATACTAGGTACGTATCTGTTTTTCTACGTCAGTTGCATTTGTGTCCCCTCCGATCGGAGGACCAGTAGTCTGGGAGTCGGCCTTTCAGGCCGGCAGCAACCTTCTGTGGGTGTGGTTCTCTTTGTGGTTTCTTCCCTGTTGCGCTATCGCACTAGTTCAGCATAAGCCGAGAGTGTTTGGGTTATAAAATAGAGTATAAAACTTATCCATAACTCCACTTAATATAAACTTAGTATATAAACTTCATTATCTTTTGATTTATATTAAGGTTTTCGCTATTATAGTTAGCGGTACATGCCTTTCAGAGATAATGGAGATAACGACAAAAATAAACCTAAATAATAAGTAAGTTGGAAAAGCAGATCCGGATCACTAGATATATAAAGAAGAACACCCCCCTCTTAAAGGGCCTTCTTCTCTCTATCCATCATCATACTAATTCTACTCCAATTCTTTCCATCTCAGAATATCACCTATTAACGTGATTTAACTACACCATGCAACCACCCGAATTTCCTAATTCGGCCTAGTGCCGTCACAATACTAGCCGGAATATGAAGAATAAATCCAACCTTCCACCAGCTTTTCTCCCATTCCACCTGCCTACTAGTAGTTCACCCTATTGACCACTACAAGTTGATTTGCAAGGCCCTACGTCACAAATCTTTAATTACTGCTCGCAAAGTAGAAGTCTTTGCCGTTAAGCTTGAACTTTTCACCTTTAACAGTAACAAACCCGGCCGGTACTTTCACGTAGTGTTTAGGTCCTTAGGGCTGCCTATAATGAGGGGGAGCAGCTGATGCTCTAGTAGCTAGGAGGCCCAATGCAACTAACTTGGACGTGAAATGCATCTTAGGGAGAGATCTGTACAAGTAGCCTGCTGTCGAGAGAAGATTGGGGATTGTTTTGGGGTTGCTTTCGGTGATATTTAAAGATGACTTCCCATGGTCCGGAGCTATTGTCGAGACCATTGTCGAGCGGAGCGCGTCGAACCGCGGTCGAGGGGTCGCTCTGCTTATCCCCATCTCGGCTCCGCGTTGATTCACCCGGCGCCGCGGCTAGGGGGAGCAATTCCCCCACCTGTGGTTCTCGCTAAACGAAGATTGGTCCTTGGGGGGCGGAGGGGACCTCGCCGTGTTTCCGAATCAGGCAACTCATTAAAACGTCAACCAGAACACGACAGTAGTAGCTCCTGCTAAAATTACAACTGCGGTTGCTATCAGCCTTGCTGCTCTCGTCTGGGTTGGGCAAAAAGGGACGTTTGGAGGTTTCAAGTTGCCTTTACTACGACGAAAATGGGCCCTATTACCCCTAGGCAGCATAACGACCATGGGGAGAAGTGGTATGCTCCGGGAGAGCCTGGTCCACCCCGTAGAGCCGCAACGCCATCATCGCCCGCCACTTCAGCCCCGGCTTCTGGAAAAGCTTGAATGACCTTCCGCATCGAGATTCCGGCTTGAGGTCAGCTCGAGAGCATGCTTGACATGGCTGTCGTCCTGAAGTACCAACCACAGCCCCGATGGTGGGAGACGGGCCGTCAGTGGCCGGGTTGTTTTCCCGCCCACAGTCTGTACACTCTTTCGTCTCAGGCTCTAGCTGAGCACCTTCGCAGCTTTTCGAACGAACGAACGCAAATGTAGCTCCATGCTCCCCACTCCCGTCAACATCATACGACAACAACTCGCCCAGCCTAAATTTCTCCAAGAAGTACGCCGGACTCCGCAACACCCCACAGCCACAATCTTCCTCTAACTCGTGGCAGAAAAAGCCATGTACTTCCTGCCAGCTCCGAAAACGCTTGCCGCCATTGAGGAACCACTGGTCCAAGAGCGGAACAATATCCTCACGTAGCCACGCAATTATGTCCTCCCTAGGCCGGTCTGATATGGCGTTTCGTAGGTGATGATGCCAGTTGATGGCGGCGTACTCCAGCCCCGGGCAGGTCTCGAGACGGCCGAGCATGGCGTCAATCGCTGGGTGTTTTTTTCTGTCGAGAGTCACCCCGAGGCCACCGGGTATCTCTTTGAATGGATTCTTGCAAGCTTTTTGCTCATCTTCGGCAGCGTTGTCAGTCGAGACGCACGGAAGAAATGTAAGAAGGGGTTCATCCAGCTCGGGATAGCCGCCGATTAATCTGATGCAAAATGCGGAAAGCTCGCGTTGCGCCAGTCGGCTTGAAATGCGAAAGTCTCGGAGGTCGTCGAGATCACGGAATGGGCCTAGGAAGAACTCCTCCATGGTTGCGTGCGGGAGGTTGATCTCGGGTGGCGAAGGGCGTCGGTCGATATTAAGAAACGGGCCAAGACGGAGGCAGAATGTTTCCGCATCCCAGGGAATGGTTCTTCTGTCCACTATGGCTCGACTGATCCTCCCTGCTACCGTCGGGGCGCTGTTGTCGGTGACCATATCGCCGGCGGTAAGCTCCAGCGTGGTGACGGCGACGAACTCGGCGACCGACAGGCAATACTTTGCTTCGCATAGCCAGAGGAACATGCGACGCAAGATGGCCCTATTGTCAGGGCCTGGGTACCGGGTGAGGATGTCCCGGAGGAGTTTGGCATATGTGTCGGCTTGTTTGCCGGGAAGGTCCTCTATGCCTCGTAAAACATCGGCAACCGTCTCTGTTTGCGTTACCGTGTCGCAATGAAGCTTCGCTTGGATGAATCTTTCCGGCATATCAGCATCTTAAGAGATTGAAGGTGGAGAATGATGAGGAAAAGACTCACAGCCCATCACTCCTAGATACAACGGTATCAATGAGCTTTAACAACAGCTCACCTCCCATGGCCTTCCGAGCTGCGTCTGACATGGTGCCGATCCGTCCCTCAACATATCTTTTGATATCGCGCATGACGAGGTCTTTTTCAACAACGATACTCGTCTCGCAGAACTTCCTAACCCGGGAGTATTCGCGACTTGTGAGAAGCATCTTCAGACGCCCATTAAGTCGAGCCCCTTCACTCTTGGGTTGTCTCGACGCGACGCCTTTCCAACGTGCAACTGCCGCCAGCAGAGTATCGAAATTGTTGCACTCTTCCGGATCGAATCCGTCGATGACTAAGAACACATTAGATGCGGCGAGTATATCTGTGATGAGGACGCAAATAAGCTCGACGTATTCATCTGGACTCGGGTGCGCGCGGTTCGTCAATTTCGCAAGATTCCACACCTCGGTGTAGCCAAGAGGATGGTGATGTAGTAGTTGTCGGGCCAGCGCATCGTATAGCCCTGCGGTTGTGTTCTTGTAGGCGTCGCGAAGGTCGAAATAATAATACAGAACACAGCATGCGATGTGGTCATCATTGTCAACGTCCGGCAATAACAGCCCATCCCGACAGGATCGCTGAAGAAGGTCGTCGAGGACAACAGCGGAGAGAATCGTCTTGCCCGACCCGGCGCGGCCCGTGACAGAGAGACCGGCATCTTGGTCTTGGTCTCTCCACTCACGGTACTGCGGCGCTTCGAGCAACCAGTTGCCGGTACCCCCATGCCTTGCCTGGCGCGCATTGAGGTACGACTGGCGATACGAGACGTTGAGTGGTGAGATCCAATGGAGCAAGTCCTCGAGCTGGCGAACTTCCAGCACGGTCTGGACATCTGCCAGTCCCCTTGTCAGAGCGTTGATGCTTTGCGTTTGCTGGCCGAGTTGGTACTGAAAGTCGGTGAGCATGGCCATCTTGATGAGGTCAGTGAATCTCCGGACGTCGTCGATGAGTTTCTTGGCCCTCGAAGCTTTTTCTGCCGTGACAAGGCGATCGAATGCCCGTAGAATACCATTCTGGACCTTATCTGGCACATTTGTGTCAGCGTCATCCAGGATTTTGTCCAAGTTGACCAATGTCCGGTGGCAAATGCCAATCAGCCCATTCCAGCCTTGGAGGCTGTCGAGACTGTGTTGAGGGATGCCACCGGCATCACTTAAAGATTGCAGGCTGTTCAAAATACCGCCGAGTGTGGTCGTCTCGATGTGAATGAGGTAGAGCTCCCGCGGTGCTGTCTTGATGTCGTGAATGAGTCTCTGGCTATGTTTGATGACTTTGGCCGTGATGTCGGCCAGGGCACCGATGCTCGCAACGAGACCTATGACCTCCATGATGGTTGGTTATGAGTTCGCAAATGAGATTGGGAAGTGGGGTGGATTCCATCGGATACGGATTAGAGCACGCTGAAATGTGAAGGAGCCTTCACGGGTTAATAAGGGCTGACCTTTGGCCTGGGACATTGGAAATACTCCTCTGCTGGGATCACAAATATTAGCCCGGCTAAGGACCCACTGTTACCCTCCAGTAGGGAGGGCACTAAACCAGTAACAGTGGGCCCCTGACCGAGCTAACGTTTGTGGCCCTGGCAGAGGAGTATTTCGCAACCCTGGTAAGCACCCTTGGCAACGTCAATGCGCTTTGCATGGCGCTTGCAGACGGGAATTAGTTGCGTTCATCACACGGATGGCTGGAGGCGAATCAGGCAGGATTGGAGGGCGAGACGACCAAGCGGGGGTGTTTGGAGCAGCCACAGGCAGGGACGCGCCAGGTTCTAGCTTTCATACTCGTCGAAACGCGAGGACGCCTGCAGCCCGATCAGCTGCTGGGGGAGCACCAGCACCTCAGCCGATTGCGCCCCGTCATGGGAACAACCTGATCGCCACCGCATCACATCATCCTCATGTGCATTCCTTTTTCTTTTTAAGCAAAAGGACAGCCGCAATGCCTTGGCCAAATGACCACTGGTTCCATCACAGTCGTTGCAAATCTTTCATTCTCAGATGGCATCTATTATTGCTGGTGACTATTTATTCACGAAGGGTGTCTTTGAGTAGATGGCAGCCATCCATGTGGTTGTAGGGTTCCCGTTTCCACTCTGTAAGGTAAATTTAAAATGGGCGACACGGCAACTTGAACGACTTTGTCATGGACGATTCAGTACCCAGCTGAGATAGTGTGGAAGTCCCTTCTACTGACGGCGCAGGCTTCTTTTTACGCATTTAACATCAACAGCATGCCACTCGCACGGCTCGTCAACAAGAATTTACTAATTATTTCAACCCCCCCTTTATCTCCACTATTATTAATATTAAACTTTAGGGTACCATAGGGCCGTAGTATAGCGCTGTAGTCTTAGAGAAAGAAGTGCTGTACTGGTTTAAGCCAGCTACAGCGCTGTAGGAAACAAGACGATCCGGAAGGCAGTGCCTTATAGAATGACTGGAAAAGAATAGAATGTGACGACCCTGCAGGCCGTCACTAGGGCCGGGGCCGCCCGACCAAGTCCCCGCGCAAGAAACAGTGCACACGGTGTTGTGCAATGGGCCAGGGGTGCAAAGACCCAAAGCCCCTACGACTAATCAGGAGTTGCTCAGTCTTGGCACCAGCGCTTAACTGCTAAGCACTCCTGGGACCACTAAGCAGAGGGTGCTTAGTGGTAAGTTGCTCAGTCCTTGAGTGAGTAAAAGTAACAGAGCAAGGTACGAAGTACCTCTTGGATAGCTAGTATAGATAGTCATCATCGTGACCACGATGGCCGTGAGGGACTCTGGCTCCTCACGCTAGTATTACATTGTTCATTTATATCCTACTGTTCAGACTCACCTCTTGTTAGAAGCGCGGCACTCTGGATTCTGTGGATTTGAAGGGGTTGCAACTGCGTGATTGTATTGCTTGTGTTCACCCTGTTCCTCTGGCTCTGGCTGGAAGCCAGAGGCTCCTTTATAGACTATTCTACAGGATTCAGGCTTCGTCACTCCGGTGGCTGAGGCTCACTGGCGTACTGGCAGTGCCAGGTATCCAGTCAGCTCCGCTGACTAGATGCCCAGGGCCTCTAAACCCCCTTCTTTCTGACACCTCTGTGCATTATAGTGACAGCGACCTATAGTGACATTATACCCCCCGTCTAGGAGTGCTAGCTTAATAAGCCGTCTTCGGAACACCCACTCAGTCTTTAGCGTCCTGCTATACGATCTGTCTTAACCTGACTAGTCCTTCGGGTCTGCGCTAAGTGCAGGTTGTAACATGGAATTGCTTACTTGACTAGAATTAGATATGGGAGAGGAGAGGGCCTGCTATAGGCTGTGGGACGCTCTGGAAGGATTCTAGGTAACGTTACTATTATTATTAATAACTATATTTATACCGTATCTTTTTATAATATAATAATATAATAATGTTATAAGTTTAAGTTAATATAATTAGATCATTTTAATTTATTTTAAGTTTAATAAGTATAAATGTGCTTAACTTTAATAATAGAACTTTTAAGCTAAGTAACATAAATATTTAATATATATGTATATTATTATCATAACTATTACTTAAGCTATCTTTACATATTATATGTTATTTACCTTCTATTAATAGGAAAGTTTAACTAGGGGAATTAAACAGCAGCTTTTAAGGTTATATAACGGCAGTGTATAGGAATACCTTAATTTCAGAAAGAATTGAGGAAAGATGAAGACAAATTAATTACAGCTTACCCCTACTTACCCTAGCTTAGGATTGCGAACGAAAGAGAAAATTGTATATGCCTAGATTCGTCTCAGATAACCAGACTGTTACAACATATAGTTACAATGTTTCTGATATTCCCAGATAAGAGATGGAACCAATGCAGACCTCAAAGTGTCACTGAAATTTCTATGCAATTCGCCCTTCTACCACTACGTGACTCGCGATCAATCCTCATCTCCTTCCCCACCCGTAAACCCATAAACCAACCCAGCCAACTCCCCCCCATCTGGCTTATACTTCTCCCCCGTCCGCGTAACACCCTCCGTCTCCTCCAGCCACCCCGCCTCCAGCAACATCGCCTCATGCGCATACGTATCCAACTCACTCAAAATCTCTTCCGGTTCAAACCGCCACCACCTCACCACATTCCCCTTCACATCCAGCGCAAGCACACACACCTTCCCCGTCTCCAGCGCCTCCGCATCCACAATGACCACATTTCGCGACGTGAAATTCATCTGAAGGCTCTTCAGCGATGTGTAGCTATCCACCCCAGAACACCCCTCATCGGCGTGTCTCGTGACAGGGAAGCCCAGTTCCCTAACTTCCGCTTGGGCTTCCGCGCGAAGTTCAACATTGTAGTCATCGTTGGCAGTGTTGTTTAGGTCTCTATCGTAGAGGTCCACGGCTACGCGGCTTGCAAACTCGGGGAGGAAGAACAATGCTCGATTCCAGGCCTGCTCGGGGGTGAGGCCGGGTGAGGAAAAGATAGAGGGCTCGCTCAGGCCTTGTGAAGGGGGATAGGAGTAGTTTGTGAAGAGATCGTTGTCAGGGGCTCCGGAGAGGAGATCGTTCCAGACTTCGTCTTGGTTGGGGTCGTAGAAGGTTCGGATCCAGGTGCTGTCGACGAAGTCATCCCCGCTTTCGGTGGCCCAGATGTGGGCGGCAAGGGAGCGAACCGAGGCCGGACGCCATGGGCGCAGGATGGTCTCTATCTCGGCTTCGGTGGGAGTCCGGATGTCGAGGGCTCTTGGAGTGCCTGGTCCCACGGGACGCACCGCGTCCCATTCGGAGGGGATGAGGTCAAGGGCGAGGAAGTCTCGAATGAGCTGATGGCGTCGTTCAAGGGGCGCAAGTGCGGGGTATTGATCCCACTTGCGAATGAGGTATTGTTCGGCCGGGAGAGAGCCCCAAGGGGCGAGGATTTTCGCAGTGCCGCTCATTGCGAAGTAGTGTGCGGTAGGTTTGGGGGTTTGGTGTTAAATGAGGGGAGGTGATGAGCTGATGGAAAATCCGGGTCTTCGAGTCCAATTTATGCCGTCCCATTTGACACCGGCAAGCAATGGGGCAATTTCAATAGGGGCACAGTAGTAGACCCCCCAGACAGGCAGCACATCCGCTGCGGCCGCCGGAAATCGGTTGGTGGTATTGTTGCCTGGCCAGCTCCGCATCATTGGCTCCGCAGCCGCCCCTTTCCAATTAATCGCCATCCTCCAAATCCTACGCAAAAACAAGCAATTATCTGCCAGAGACAGCTGTTTCCCAACCAACACAGAAATGTCGCGAATTTTGGAGTCAAGTTGCTCATATAACTAGCCACCAGTGCCAGAGCGAAATGCAAACCCATAGGTAGCCGGGATGAGAGAGTCGGGGACAAAAGGTCCATAGCCATTTTCGCCCCAAGGAACCCCCAGGATTTCGGCAAGTTTCTTTGCATTGTCGGTGTCGCGATTGGGTGTGTTTCCCATGAAGCTCTGTGCCAGATACATTGGAAGATACGATGAACATGTCATCAGGGTCGAGATTGCCTGGACTGGTCAGTGAAAGTCCGCGCAAAAATGGCCTAGGTAAGCAATGCAGTTGCAGAAGACTCACCTGACCCGTCTGGCCCGATGCAAGTGTCAACGGCCAGAGTGCTGGGTTCACCGGCATGGCAGAGGCCACGGCCACGCCGAAAGCGTCAGACGCTACCATTTCAAACCTGCAAATTCCATCCCGCATTCTTTCCAGATCGCAGCCTTCATCGCGCGTCATCCTGTCCAGGAACCGAACAAACCACGACAGCAGTGAAACGTCAACATGCGCCTCGGAATGAGCTGGCTCTTTGCATATGATAGCTAGGAGAGCAATGCTGGCAGAGAGGGGATAGCTCAATACTCTCCACGTGTCTTGGAATGATTGCGTACGAAACTGGGACATGGTGCGGATAACAGCTCTCGCTGTTGCTCTGGCGAGGTTTCGGTGGTGACTCGTCCGTTCGTCGAGCATCATGCAGCCGCTGGCCGTACCGCCCGGCAGCAACTCGGAGGTTTGCCTCATCTGCACTGTGACGTGCCGTACTGACACCCAACAGACCATGCATAGGCTGTTGTAGTAAACCAGATGCAGGATAGCAACGGAAAGGTCCATGTTTTCTCCAGTGTTGCTGTTAAGCTGATCACTCCAGTTCGGACGGATCTCAAGGGGGACTTGAAGCCTCCATGCTTCGAGCTCTGACTCCAGGGCAAGAAGACCCTCCTCTTCTGAATCAGGAAGCTGGGCTGCAATTCGAAGCTGGATCTTTGCAAGCTCAGCCCTCAGTCTGAAGATTGTCTCCCCTACATCTGAACCTGCTGGCAATTCCACCGCCACATTCCGCTGAGGATGTGTCGCGGGCAGACCTGTGTTGATTGCCATCTCCATGTCAAGGATGAAAGTGGCCCAGAAAACGCGGATTCGATGTTCCTCGTCGTCGGCTGAGATGGGACTTTGCTGTGGTGACCCAACATGCATCCCGGCCGTTTGCTGCATTCTCACGGCGATGGACAATAGCATTGATGCGGCGCGTGTGTCTGCTGACTGTCGCATGAACATGACCATTCCCATGACAGCTTGGGCGGCGCCGATGCTATCCGCCTGGATGATGAGCTCTGGAAGGACGGCGTAGGCGTTCCGGAAAAACTGCCAGGCGTACGGCGCAACTTGGCGGAAGGCGTTTTTGTGTGTCCTGTACATGATGGCGTTGGCTATGACGGCGTAGCTCAGGCCCTGCCACCAGGCATCGGGTATTTCAAACGCATTCGGGCGTCCGAGCTGCTCGATGAGCCACGGAGCACGGACAAATGGGAGCTCCGCGCACATGTCGGACAGCGTCTCCTCGACTAAGAACAATTCCGCCGACTCTGCTTCCATGAGCGAAAGATTTATCCTCTCAAGAGGCTTTGTGTAGTCTTCTCGTTGCCGTTGCCAAAGAGTAAAGCGCTCGGATATCCGGCGATTGAAGATGGACATGGGCATTGATGGTCTGGAGATCGATTCGCTCGGTCCGGGCTCCCCTGGATTAGGCTCTACTGCGTCGGGTTTTCCAAGGTCGGGTTGAGGTGGTGAAGGACTCTCGTCGACGACAGGTGGTCCCTTCCTTGAATCCTGTAGAAGCATGGACTCCATCGCGGCCAAACGCGCCTCGAGGGTCTCTATTCGCCGTTTGCTCTTTCCAGGCCCACGCACCTTTTGGGCTGAGGGAAAAATACATCGACGGTCCCGTTCTACACATGGCGAGCAAACGGGAGTATTGCCGTCGCATCGCATTTTTGCTGTCCGACATGGCGTGCACGCCTGAGAGACACGCGCGCGTGCGTTTCTGGTCGATCGAGAGTCTTCAGCCATGTAGACGGGAGGTTACAAACAAGGGGGTTTGACAGACGGGAAGATTGGGAATGGCCCCATCGAAGAGCTGAGAGCAGTGGCCGGCGGGTGCGGTTTGGTTCCGGCGCTGCTGATAATTGACGGAAGCAAATTGGTTCCGATTGAGGGACCAGCTTGCTGAGAAATCTCAAAGTGGGGCATCATGCGGAGAGTATGGCTGATGATTGGCCCAGCGTGCGACGGCGCCGAGATGCGAGGCGCCGGAACCAATTTGCATCCGGTTGGTTATGTCACCACGAAGTCCGAGACTGTTGGTTGTGTAAGTGAGATGGACCTGAGACTTACGTGCTTGTCGTGAGAGAATTGATATAAAGATGGTGGGCGGACTCGAACCTTTTACATTCCCAAATCAGCACACACTTGAACCAATCATTCCATCGGCCTTCGGAACATCTCATCGCTTTTCGCACCTTCCCCACCAGCCAATCAACCAATCACATAATGGCAATCATCGCAGTCGCAGGAGGCACCGGCAACGTGGGCCGCTCCATTGTCGAAGCCATTGTGGCCACTGAGAAGCACCAAGTCAAGATCCTGTCCCGCAAGACCAATGCCGAGCTCGAAGCCGAGATCGGCGTGCCTATCCTAGCGGTCGACTATTCCAATGTCGACGCCATCGTCAAAGTGCTCGAGGACAACAACATCGAGACAGTTATCTCGGGCATCGCCATGCATAGCATTGATGGCTCCACTCCTCATGAAATCGAGCTGATCCAAGCTTGCGATCGTTCCAAGGTCACCAAGCGGCTCATTTCCAGCGAGTGGGGATCGCCCTTCACCGAGGCGTAAGTTCACATTCCCTGCCGAATTTTTCACCATCCCATTATTTGTCACTGACATTTCTCCAGAGACATCGGCGCAATCCCCTCGGTCATCTTCAAGGTCAATGCCATGAAAGAGCTCGCCAAGACCACAGACCTCGAGCATACCGTCTTCCACGTCGGCTTTTTTATGGATTATTGGGGTCTTCCCGCCGTCAAGTCCTGGCTCGCACGCACGCCCCTAGTCTTGTGGCTCGACATCGTCAACAACGCCGCCGCCATCCCGGGAGAAGGCAACACACCCAGCATCTTCACCCACACCTCCGATGTCGCCAAGTTTGTTGCCGCTAGTCTGGACCTCCCCAAGTGGGAGCCTGAGACGTATCTCTACGGTGACCGCGTGACTTGGAATGAGTTCCTACACTTGGCTGAGGAGGCAAGAGGTTAGTAACATTTCAAAGATGATATCTCGCCTCTTTCAGCATGCTAATCTTTCACAGGCACCAAGTTCACCGTCTCGCACGACAGCGTGGAGAAGTTGAAGGCCCGCGAGTGTACCGAACTCCCGAGTCAGGTGCCCTTCTATCAGTTCCTCCCCAAGCCCGCACTTCAGGCGTATGCCTGCGCCTTTGGCCTTTGGTTTGAGGACGGCACATTTGACCTGAAGCCTCCTAACAAGTTCTTGAACGAGAGCTTCCCTGAGATCAAGACGTTGAAGGTGAAGGAGATGCTGGAGATGGCGTGGAAGAAGTGAGGGTCTTTGAGCGAGTGAGGGGGTTTTCATTGGATAGTAAGCGTGAATATATCCGATTCGGGTTATTGTTCAGGCCGATAGAACAGTCCTTCTAGATCTAATTCAGTCTTTTCTGTCTTGCGATCATCCCACATCAACCGTTGGCCCGTTACTCAAAAGCGCTTCATCCTTTCTACCCTGACTCCCCGGCTTCGGCCTTGCCTTGTCCTTTCCCCTTCCTGAAGTGTGGGGTGAATCGTGAAGCACTAGAGCTTAGGTAGTCTAGAGAGACCAAACCCCTGTCTTGTGTTGGCTTTGCGCGAGGGTTTCTTTAGGCCCAATCTAGTCTTCACCATCACGACTTCTCGTCTCCTTCTTGCTGTCGTTCTTTGCATCCGCCTTCGCGAGCATTCGCTTTCGGTCTAGCCTCCTCTGCTCGACCATGTCCACACATCCAGCAATCATCCAAAGGTAGTAACCCCAAAATGTCGACCAGCCCAGGAAACCAATGCCAATCCTCCTCCGTGATTTTCCGTCCAAGAATCTACCACTGTCACCTGGTCTTGACTTGGCACGGTCACGAGAGCTTCAGAAAAGGCGGTGCTGTCTTGCGATCTGTTGATTTGGGAGTGTCGCGTTTAAGCCGGTCGTGATGACCCCTGGACTTTGATTCTTGGTGCTGGGGGTGCTGATATATCGATCGAAGTCAAGTTTTTGCCTGAGGTGAAGGGGTCGCTCGGGCAGGTGACTGCACAGGCCGGCCCTCGTTCTCAACATCGCTGTGATTATTCTGGCCGTTGGCCGGTGCGTCATCATTATCTTGTCTTCCGTGTGGCGATGGGAGACGATGGAAAGGATGTTTTGCAGTTGAGCAGGAAGAGGGGGCCTGGGCAATGCTCCAGAAAACATGACAACACGAAAGCTTGCAGAAGAAGAAGAAGTGGAAACCAGGGTTCCTTTTCTTGTGATGGTACAATTTGAGTTTACTCCCCGTCCAAAAGCCTAATTCTGTTGATGCCGGCGCGGAAAAAAACTCACAAGCCACAGATTTTGTGTACGTCCAACTTGAAAGTTAACACCCATCGATTCAACGTCGTTCCACAGGTACCTGCCCACGTAGCCTTTTCTTGCTAGCCCCTATCTCACCCATCACCCAGTGCTTAGAATTTCTGACCTGCAACCCCTCATTTGGCGCTCAACCTGTTGAAAATGTCCAGGTCCCGCGTCCGGGAGCCTTGGACGCTCTCTGCCCGTACATGTTAGGCCATTTCCCAGCAAAGTTTCCACATATAGGTACTAGTTCCAGCCCTCTCAAAAGTGTGCGATTGAACGCCTTCAAACTTTTAGTAGCTAGGTAGGTACCTACCCAACACCGCACCCTAGAATGGAGGGGAAGAGCGCGGCTGAATGCCCGAGCAAGGAATTTCCCGAAGGTGGACGCAAGCATCCTTCCGAAGGCGCTGTTGGAAATTTCAATGCCGTGTGACGGTTGGCCGTGCGAAGGAAAATGAGTTGAGAGAGAAAATAACAGGAACTGATGCAAAAGGTGCTGGCATCATCGCATGCTGGAGGTCAATTCGACGTTACAATGCAGTATTATCGTCCATGCAGCGTTGGTTTGAGTGATGACTTTCCCGAGAGGCTCTATTACCTTCTATCGGAAGGCGCGGACTACCTGCAATTGCCCCTGAGTAAAATTTCACCAAGGACACGTCTGTGGGCCTATGGCGGCCGCGCTGCATGGCCCCGTCTGTTGTTTGTCGATCCGGAATCGAGGCAGGCGCGCGCCGGCATACCAAAACGGTCCCTAGGAAATGACTTGTCAACAGGCGGTTTTCTTGCTGTAGGCCTCAGTACATCACCGCAACGTTTTCTTGATGCCCAACCCGGCGGTACCTTAGGACTGAGACTCCGCTCATTTTCTTCCTTTTAAGACCTCTGCACTCCTCAGCAATTGATCAGCTTTTGAGCGTGTGCTTCATCATCCTTTAGAACCGCTGAAGACAGCTGATTTCTCCGGCTGTCCGACATTCCGGCATTTTAGTTGGCACGATGGCGACAGTCCCGGTTCTTCCCCACATTTGTGCAAATTGGACGCCCGACACGTCGATCTGTCAAGGCAAGGGCGAGTTTGCATGCGCAAATTGCAGTCTCGTTTTGGTACTTCATTCTCAGCTTCTTCAACCATTCTTGTTTCTGGCTTCTATTGCTAACTGATGCCATACCTAGTATTGCGGCAAAGAGTGCCAAACAGCGCACTGGTCAGCTCACAAGATCACTTGCCGGTCCCCCATTGCCAAGTCGAGTTGGCGTCCGGCCTGGGATAGGGAACGCCGCGAACCTGACTGGGCTACCCGTGCCGCTATGAACAACCTCCATAACCCTTATGGCGGACATCTGTACCTGTGGGGGAACGTTCCTGCCATCGATGTTTTGCGTCTGCCCGAGAACGAAGGTCTCGATTACAATGACCGGATCGAGTTGCTGTTTGCTGGTAAGTGCCACTTTCGAACCACATGGAACATAAACCTCCCTAATACAGGGCCACAGCTTCAGGGGATTTGCGCAACGTCGTGAAGACGATCGCCGACCTGCCGACCACCACAAGCCAGCCTCTCCACATTACCGTCAATGACAAAGAGTTTGCGGTTGTCGCCCGAAACACTATCCTCTTGCTCTTTGCCCTTGTTACCGTAGGCGAGACCATCACGGACAATGGTGGAAGGCTCGAGAAGGCAGAGATGCTAATGCATCTTTGGTATTCCGCATTCATCCCCCGATCCACACTGTTGGCGATGCAGAATGTTGTCAAGCCATTTATCCGTGATGTTTGCATCAAGATTGCAGACAATAGCTCAGAGAAACACCTCGGGAAGACATGGGACTTTCCATCGGGGAGGAGCCTACGCCTGGTGCTTACCAAGAGCCAGTGGTTCGAGCTAGAAAAGCTGTTGGATATGCCTGATGAACTCACCTATCAGCGAGCCACCCAAATTCGACACACTGTCGTCCTGGCACCCGACAGAGCCGATTATCGGGATCGGTGGGCGTACAAGGAGCCTACACCATTCGCCCGTGTCGCGAAGCATCGGTTCCGTGAAGATGGGTTGCTCCTCCCATTCGGGCATCCTCGTATTGGATATGACACTCCTAACCCGTAAGTGTCCAAGTTGGGTGTGGTGTCATCGAAGAGGTAGAGGTAACTAACCGACCACTGAAAAGACTGCTGTTCCAAGACACGAACACCTGGCTCATGGATGATAAAGCGGACCCCATGAATGGGTGGCCGGTGTGGGAGATCCTCCACCATCTGCCATCGTCGCTCGCAAAGGAAGACATCTACGGCAAGCTATACACTTATCTTCGTCACGTCTTCAAGCAGTTCCTGGACCGTCTTGCAGCCACCAAAGTCAGCTTTGAGATGAGTTGCCTCGATGCGAGACAGCTCAAGAGCCAGCTCGGCCGGGACCGGTACACGAGAATTGAAGTATGTCATGTCTCTCTCTGTTATGCCATGCCATACGACGATTTCATGATAATAACACATCTTTTTCCTTGCAGGTTTCCAACATCGTCGATGGGTTTTACCTCGGAGCTGAGGAAACACTCAGAAGCCTTGCGCCTTTACTCCAACTTCCCCAGCGTAACCCGCATGCAACTCTCGTCGCCGTCTTCCTCAACGCGGTGATGGAAATGATGAAGAGAACAGGCGCAGATGGCAGGCCCGATCTCGGTCGGGTCATGAGATACCTTCCCGCTCCGACTCTCTCTACCCTCATGAACCCGTTAGGCGCAGACATGACTAGAATCTGGGATGGTCGGTCAATCGTCTCCATCGACGTCGACGAGTTCTTCCACCTGTAAGTATACGGGGGGTTTACTACCTACCTACCTACCTAGCATAACAAACACTGACAGAATTCAACCTTGCTGACATTGAGTGGACAGCTATAGGCGACGCTACAGCTTTGACAACCTCCAAGTGTCGGTTGACTTGGCCGTCGCCGAGAAGGAGAACAACACCATCGTTGAGAAGTGGCCGACGCGAGTAAAGTTGCAGATAGGGCAGCAAGGGGCCCAGGAAGAGTTTGATGTCCTCCTTGGATCGAACTTCAGTGGGATGGAGCGTTATGTCGAGTGGAAGAGAACTGCCTGACGTGAGGTTGTGGTAATGTTGGGGTTCATACATGTACTTGTCGTCCGTCACGTGCTGTTGGACTGAGCAGCCGAGACTTCCATGTCGAGTATGTTCTCATGGGCAATACCGAGAGTTCTGTACAATCTTCTAGGATAGGCACCTAATTCTTGGCCCATTTTTGTCCCGTGCACAACGGGGATGCATCGCACTGTAACAAACGGAGCAGAAATTGGTCCCTTCAACCATCCAAAATTTTAGCAGCAAAGAATGCCCATGAAAAATTTGAATTGCCACCATCATCGGGACCAAATCGAATATCTCCGGATGTGGCCACACGTCACGTGGGCACGCGCTAGCGTTGGTGTCGCACAGGGGTGTCACGTGGAGCCGGGTCGTGCACACGCGAAATTCGCTCCTGCCTCACCACGGTGACCTCCGAAGCAAGCACACACCCCCTCCTCGATTGCGAAAACCTCTGCGCCCACACTAGTCCTCCTTCCCGCCGTCGCCACCGTAAATGCGCATCATCACTGAGTCGGATTAAGCAGCTCAGCCATGCGCGTCCCCAACCCCCGCCCCACCATCCTCGAAGTCGAGCGCAAATTCCGTCGCCTGGCCGTCCCCACACTGACCCAAAACGGCGGCATACCGCCATTCCAAAGTCTGCGCGCCCTCCGTGCCACCACCATCCACGACATCTACTTCGACAAGGCCGACGTGCTCTGCAACGCAGGCACCTGGGTGCGCCGACGCAACGGCGCATGGGAAGCAAAGATCCGCAAGGGCGGAGACCGGACCAACTCGCGCTTCGAGGAGCTCACCGACACACGTGACATAGCGGCGTGCATCCAGCGGATTACGGGGATTGACATGAAAGCGGAGAGGGACTTTGGGCTGGGCAAGATGGCGGAGTTTACGACCACGCGGGAGGCGTGGGTTGCGGACGGGGTGTTCTGCATTGTGAGGGATCGCATGGACTTTGGACACGAGGTTGGCGAGGTGGAGCTGCAGGTTGAGATGGAGGGGGTGACGGAGGAGGGGAAGAGGAGGGTAATGGCGGAGATGGACGGGAGGATTGGTGCCTTCATGCAGAGGTACGCGTGGGCGTTTGCGCCGGGGAAGCCGGTTGGGAAGTTGTCAGCATACTTTGAGGCGAGGAGACGGTAAGTGACAAGCGGGAATATGTGCGAGTGAGGCCTACTTTGGCTCGGTTAAGGGGGTGAGGGAGGGGCGCGAACTGGGCGGACACAACGGCCTGCAAATGTGATTTGGGTTTGCCGGCCCGGGTGGTTGGATGCTGGCCTGGATTGCAGGTAGCGGTCTGGCTACAACGGGAGCTTCGACCTCGCCCATCATACCTACCACTCGGCTCCTCTTCGTTCCAAAGGTCCCGAGACCTGCCAACCCAGCGATGGCTGCGGTTGCCCGTTGAGTGGCCGCTTCTGGTGGCATCCCGCCGCCCTTCGGTCTACTGAGTCATTCCGCGCGATCACTCAAGCGGTCAATAATGCAGATTTGCTTGCCGCGCCTCTCGTTCCGAGGCAGGTTTTCTGCCCGCTTGTGACGCTTTGCTGCAGTATTGTGGGCCTCGCCACAGTTTGTGCCACCACCCTTTGACCAGAGGCGCACCTTTGAGGCCTACAGTCCAGTGCAGCCTCCAAACTTCAGGTAGCGGCAAGTCTACCAGCACTTAAGTACCATGTTATGGTTGGCCCCTCGAAGTGGGAACGGGACAAATCCTCAACAGTTCGCGTCTTCAGAAGCGCCGCAACTGTAAAATCACCTCCTTGTCTGGCTCTTCAACTCGCGTCCAGCCCCCTATCTCAGTTTGTTCCGCGCGAACCACCATGAAACCCACGACAGAGAAACCTATCGTTGTTGGCATCTACGGTGTTCCGGGCTCCGGCAAGACGTTCTTGCTGCGCGCGCTTCAGGAAACCCCGGAAACCCTACTTATTTTTGAAGGCTCCGAGGTGATAGATAGTATCATCCCTGGTGGGCTCGCAGTCTTCAAGGCCCTTCCCGAGACCGAAAAGACCCAATGGCGCGAGCTTGCCATCTCCAAAATCCGAGAAGATGCCGTGCAGATCGATAGCATGGCGGTCGTATCTGGCCACTTCATGTTTTGGCCGGAGGAACACGCCTCCGGCACTCGCGTGATCACCCAGGGTGATTTGGATATCTACACGCATATCCTGTACCTGGACGTCCCCGCCGAAACGGTGGTGGAACGACGGGACAGCGACCCCACCAGAGTTCGGCCCCAAGTGTCAATTGAGCACATACGCCGGTGGCAGAAGACCGAGATGGCCGAGCTTCAAGAAATATGTGGCCAGAACGGGATTTTGTTTGCCAGAATTTCATGCGCTGTCCCAGAAACTGTCACGAGCAGTGTTGAAAGGCTCCTTTGCGCCTTCCAGTCGTGCAAAGAGGAGTCTTTCTCCGAGACCACTGCGGAGGAGACTCTCAAGACCATTATTGATGGCTATAGACGCGACAAGCTGTTGGAAAAATTCCTAGTATTCGATGCGGACAAAACTCTTGCTGCCCAAGACACTGGCAGCATCTTCTGGGGCCTCGCCACTCACCACCCCGACACTAGCCCGGGACACGACCCGCTGAAAGCTTTGTTTGGCGGACCGATGAAATACAGCAAGCGGGCGTTTCTCCAGGCGGCGCTAATGTATACCGAGGCCGCAGACTACCCCGCCAACCACCTCGACTTCATACCCTTGTACGAGAAAGTGGCATCTTCAGTCACCCTGCGTCCCGAGTTCCTGGCACTTCTACGCCACGCCGTGAATTCCCCGTCCACAGGTGTAGTTGTCGTTACGTGTGGTCTACAGCGGGTGTGGGAACTGGTGTTGGAGCGTGTCGGCCTGTCAAATCTTGTGAGGGTCATCGGCACATGCCTGCCGTGTATCGGGCATTACTCCGTGCTGGGAGTGGTCACGCCCAAGATAAAAAGCTCCCTCGTCAGCCAGCTGCGGAACGACTATCAACTTACTGTGTGGGCATTTGGCGACAGTGTCATAGACATTCCCATGCTGACCGCGGCCAACCACGCAATTGTCGTCGCCGGTGGACCTTCCAAGAGCATGGAAGAGGCCCTCGACCACGCCATCAACCACAGCGAGTACCCCTTACGCCGAGCGCGGCAAGTCGTCTTTCCCCATGTCGACGGGACCATTACTCCGCGTCTCAACACTGATATCCTTCCCATTGTCGACGTCACCTCCCCGACTTTCCTCCATGAGGTCCTCGGAACTCCACCGCACCCCATGGAACCCCACGCTAACGGCGTCTATCATGCGACAGGGCTTGCGGCATCTAAGATCCTTGCCACTCCGCAGCGCGACGCCCGTATGTCTGGACATGCCCTCCGCGCCGCACACCAACGTGCCGGCTGGTATCTCTCCATGACCCTCATCTCGGATATTCTCGGCGTGGAGGAGATCCCTGGCGGAATCCCACACGTGCAAGGAAATATGACAACCGGTCATCGCCTCCGCAACGAGGAGGACACCCTTATTATTGCCCTCATGCGCGGCGGCGAGCCCATGGCGCTGGGTGTCAGCGAGGCGTTTCCAGCTGCGGGTTTTCTCCACGCTAAGAACCCTATCGATCTTAAGGAGGAGCATTTGAGTGGAGTGAAGATAGTTCTGCTCGTTGACTCTGTCGTTAACTCCGGGAAGTCAGTGGTTGAGTTTGTGGAGCATATCAGGGGCATCGGTGGAAAGGGAGTGAGGATTGTTGTCGTTGCCGGGGTGGTTCAGGCGGGAGCGGTTCAGGAAGAGGCTGTGTTCGGGGCGATGCTAAAGGCGGATGAGATGTTGGAGGTTGTTACGCTTCGAATGTCGGACAATAAGTTCACGGGACGGAGAGGGACGGATACGGGCAATCGGCTATTTAACACCACTCGTCTTGAGTGAGCTAGGGAGGGGTCGGTTGGTTCTGGCTGTGTCCGGTGTTGTCTGTCGGCTGTCATCTCTCTATGCAGCATCTACACTGGAACAATATCGTTTTGATTTTGGCCATCCTCGTTCCAGACCTCTCTGGATATCACCTCATGGGTGTAAGTGGTCTACCAGGTCTTGAAAATATTGGAACAGACAGCCAGTGAGTTGTGTGTCTTTGTCAATGTCAGGTCGCCCAACACCTTACATTGACCCACTTTTCGAGCCCATCTAAGTGTTAGTGCATACACCCGGATCACTACTAGCCACTAACAGAGTTCTCACCTGGTTGTTAGCTGTCAGCACTAAGGCAAGTTCACCGCCTGCCAAGACGAAGGAACAGCACGCCAAAGCAAGAGACCACAGTCGCTGCAGCTAGCTCGCCCCCGAGTCTCTCAAGCGTCAAAAGCGGGGAAGATGGAACGTCGGTTACACGGCAGGTTCAGCTCGTATTCGTTTTCGGGTTAGCCAATGGGATCAACACCTCCATCTACTCATACATACATACATACATAAACCGTCTCCAACATCACCCATCTCAACGACAATCCATTCACCACAACTTGCAACTCAACTCTCGCACCTCCCTTAACTCCACGCCCACAAACCTCAACAGTTCCCCATCATCACTACCCCTTCACCACCATGTCCGCCCCCTTCCCCGTAACAGTCCACCCCTTCCCCTCCTTGACTCGTTGGTCCTGCGCTTACGAGCACGAGCTTCCCAACCCCTCGGCCACCAACGCCCTCGTCTACATCCCCGGCCTCACCGGCGGCCCGCACGCCCTCGATCTCCAAATTCTCTCCTCAGCCCTCGCCACTACCAACAGCAGCTACACCCTCTGGGAGTTCCGCATGCGCAGCTCCTACACCGGCTTCGGCTACTCCAGTCTGGCCAACGACGCAGCCGACATCTCCTCCCTGGTCACATACCTCCGCACCCTCGGCAAGACCAAGATAGTCCTCCTCGGGCACTCCACCGGCTGCCAGGACTGCCTGGAGTACACCGACCGTGCCAAATACCCCTCCAGAGCAGCAGTGGATGGGTATATCCTTCTCGCGCCGGTGTCGGATCGGGAGATGGCGGGGCTGTTTATACCCGAGGAGGTGCTAGAGGGGAGTGTGACTGCGGCGAGGGGGCTGATTGACGCTGGGAAGGGGGAGGAGGTCATGGGGAAAGGGAGTGTGCCAGAGATTTTTCACAGTCCGGTTACGGCGTATCGGTGGTGGTCGCTTGCTGCTAAGGGGTGAGTTTGCATCTGGGCTTTTAGGTGCTGGTTTTGAAAAGGGCGAAGAGTTACTGACGGCGGAGAGTAGGGGAGATGATGATTACTTCTCGTCGGATCTTGATGATGAGTGGCTGAAGGCGACTTTTGGGCGGGTCGACAAGCCGATATTGTTGCTGCCGTGTGGGGAGGATGAGTTGGTGCCGCCGAGTGTGGATCGACCTGGGCTGTTACGTCGTTGGGTCGGGGCTTGCCCGGAGGGGTTGGCCAGCCCGCTTTCGGGGTTTGTTCCGGGGGCGAACCATGTTGTGTCCAGCCCGGATGCATGGGTGTGGATTGCGGAGAGCGTGGTTAGATTTCTGAAGGGGCTTAAAGCCTGACGGCGGCCTTCATGGAGATATTCGGCTGAATTAACTTACGGAACTTGAAGCAAGGGGTAATGGAGAAGATGACTACCTATCTAGAAGACACATGGTAAAACTCAAAAGACGAAACAAGAAATACAAAAGTGAAAGCCACATTCAATCTCAGAGCACAAATCCATCATCTCCGAATCTCCGAGATTTCATCGTCCACTACCACCAAACGGTATTTGACTTGCACTGAATCAACGAGTTCCCTCTAATGGCCGTGGGGATCGGCGCATTTACACAGGAAAAACTGTGTTCCTTCCATGCAAGCCTGCAGTAGCCAATAACCCGATCCGAGCGATCAACCATGGTGGTGTTACGGTCGACGTAGATGGTAAAATGCCCCCATCCGAGATTATGATCCTTAAATTCCAGCCGCTCCCACGGTCTGTTTCCGAACTGTGGTTGCTAACAGATGAAAACGCCGTAGCCGCCAGTCAGGTCCGCGTCTGGATGATCGGGCACCTGGAACACGTGGCTATTCTCCATGTTGCTACCGTACACGTCGTTGCAGTCTGGTCGTGCTTAGAAGAACCAATACCAGGCTTGGCCAGTTACGCCAGCAGTATCATTGCCCTGATGAATGAGAAAGGTGTGAGTAAATGGGTCTGGCGGGGGTGGCAGGTAGTCTGGTTGCACACGCCATCGTCTGGGCGACCGGGGTCGTCACACCCACTTAACTGAGAAGTCCAGTGCCAGGCTGCCGTATGATAGGTCGAAGCCATTACGAGTCGCTTTCTGGGCAAATCAGGCCCCCAGCCCATACTCCCGAAAATGTTGCTGCCCGAGCTTGCACTTCTCAGTGCTTAACGGGGAATTGGTCGACATTTCCTGTGTCGCGCCCCCTCAAGTGAATTTCTCGCAGAGACGCACATCCATCGGAACTTGTTGTTTTCCCACTATTAGCGCCGAAGAGAGCTTTGTCGCAAGCGGATTTCTGTTTCCATTAAAGTATAGGTACTATAGCAACCGAGGGGCGTGATTATATCCAGTCGCTTTCCCGAGCTCCCATGAACACTCTATGCATCCACCAGCCCACCTATTCCCCACCCGCTCAACACTTCTCCGGGGGGAGTATCACGCTGATGTTGTATTCAGATGTTCTCCAGGTTGTTTTCTCGAGGTCCTTCCCCAGGTATTATCAGGGCCACCACGACACTCGGCAACACGCCAACCGACAAGACCGGCACTGAGCCTAGTGACGTACCAGTAGTGGCCAATGAAACCAACCATGGAGCTACACGTGCCGACATAATCACGGAAGCTGCTACTACATCGGGCTTGTTGGATAGAGCGGCCTATCTTGTTCGACGCTCTCAGGGCCCCGGTCCGTCGGTAGTCCTCGGCAAGCACCTTATGGACCTCGAAAGTGACAGGAACCTTGTGACGACCTGGAGGCGGGCACTGGCGACGCTACTGAACATCAACTCCGTCTCTGCCACTGGTTCACTCGCGGCTGGACCTTCCAGGAGCTTATCGCGCCCCGATCCGTTGTGTTTGTGGACAAAGGATGGAATGAGCGAGGCACCAAAGAGAGTCTTCACCAGGTGCTCTCAAGCATCACGAGAATCGACCCCTGGGTTCTTAACCGCATCCGCCCCTTACACCGAGTCGCTGTCGCGCAGAGGATGTCGTGGGCTTCGAGGAGAGAGACTACACGGACCGAGGACCTGGCGTACTGCCTGCTGGGAATCTTTGGCATCAACATGCCTTTACTCTACGGGGAACGAGACAGAGCATTCGTCCGGCTTCAGCAGGCCATCCTCCAGCAGACAGACGATTTGCCCATCTTCGCCTGGGACGTTAGCCACCACGGGGATCTCACCCAGGATTCTCAGCTGGGGTACATCGAGGCGGCCCCCTTCGCCAGCATGCTTCCGGGGCTGCGAGGTAGTGGAGCGGTTCGATGGCCAGGTTCTCCCGAGCCCCTCCACCACGATCACCAGCCTAGGTGTGCAGCTATCTGCCTGCTTCACCGGCAGCGGCGACACCCAGCTCCTGCATCTCCAGTGTAAGGCCGTGCCGGACCCGGAGAACCCGCACAGATACTCGACCCTCGTCCTGCCCCTCGCCCAGGTACCGTATGGCTACATGCGGCGGACGGACACGTTCTATGCCGTTACCCCTAACCCCTTCAGCGACACGTTCCAAAAGCCCACCAACATCTGCCTCGTCTCCGGCACGCACCTGCTCTCGTCCATGGCCTCCTCGATAGCCGACCGGCCCGGATCCACCACTTGCGAAGTTCGATTCGTCATTGACCAAGACTTGGCACCGGTTCTCTCCACGTCCTGCTACCCGCATCACCTCTGGTCTCTGAGCAGAAGCTGCTTTTACGCCGAGTGGTCGGATGCCTTCCTTGGCGCTGTGGAAGTTCTAATTCGCACCGGGGGGGAGGGTGGATCCGGCGACATTAGGTGCTGGGCCCTCTTCGGGATGGAACGGGCGACAGAACACAGTAGTGCTAGCTATGACGACGGCAAGCAACTTGAAAACAATGGGGGGGGGGAAAGCAAGAGGGAGAGGAGGCTTGGAAACTCTGGGCGACGGTCATGTTGGAAGCCGAGGACGGGAACCTCCCGAAGCTGGCCCAGGGCTTTCGTAGCGAAGAGCTCCGCAGCCCGTACACACTGTGCAGTGTTTCACACGCCTTGAGAACGGAGCTTACGGGTATGCGCGCCAAATTTCCAACGGCATGTAGGCTTCCGTATCCTGGTGGCAGGGTTATTACCTTGGAGGTAATGGCGAACATTAGGGTCCCGTCTTCTAGGGAGGTTATTATCCACGCGCACTTTGAATGACAGTGTTATTTGAGAGAAGCAAGGTACTCGGGGATTATGTCTTTACAAGGAAATGACCTAAGCTTACATATTCTCGTTTTAGACTGGAAACAGCTCTGGGACCTGGACAACCTCTGTTCACTCAACCTCCATCCTCCTCCGTCGACTAGCCACACAAAACAGCCATGTTGCTTTTAGAGGCGGCACCGCACAACAATGCCCGCCTATGCGCAAGGTGCGCATCCATCGACCTTTGCGAAGCGTTGGGCCCGCGTCAGTTCGAAAACCTCCCTCCACTTCAATCAGCAGGCGCCGCATCATGGACGGATTATGTGCGCAAGATCATGACTTTCACAATGGACTCTGTCAGGTTCGGCAGGAGGTCTTGCGAGTTGTGTTCCTTGCTTTGCGTGGTAGCATCTGTTGTCGAGGACTATCGAGTTCCGATCGCCCGAACCCAAAAGACCACACCCATGGAGGACGGCGAAGGATTTACCCTCGCGGCAACGTCGAGCCACTTTCTTCACCCAACTGCCCTTTCGAATCGTACCCATGCGGGTGCTACTTGCTGCACTGAGGATTCCGCCGCCTGGCTCCTTGTCCTCAAAGGGTCCAACACACTGGAGCGTATTGCGCATGAATATGACAAGGGTATCCCCAAAGGCGTCATGACATGCCTGTCGCACTTCCTCGGGGACAAAGGAACGATGATCGCCGAGGTCAGCACCGATGACGTGTCCAATACCCTCGCACCGATTCGAGACCGCTTGGTTCGAATTTCAGGAGGCGTGGACTACGCACCCATACGGTCATGGCTGAGTTCGTGCATCGCCGACCACCGATCGTGCGTTTCTCCGACAGACAAGCAAGCCATCTCCCCATACGAAGCTCATTGACTGCACGACCTACACGATAGTCGCTGCCAATCCAAGCATGCAGTACCTGGCCTTAAGCTACGTCTGGGGCCAAGGCCCCCCAGAGAAACACGACTATCCGCATTTACCGAGGGACCTTTCACCGACTGTCGAAGACGCGGTGACTGCCACGGTGAGGTTGGGGTTCCGAGACATTTAGATTGACCGGTATTGTATTTGGCAAGACGACCCCACCCACAGATCCAGCCAGATCCGCAACATGATGGGGATCTATCGCCGCGCCGTGGCAACCGTTGCAGCGGTATCTAGCGGGTCAGACCCGACATATGGCCTCCCCGGAGTGAGTGCGAAGCGTCATCGAGAACCCCATAATCAGATCGCGGGTCGGGTGGGAGACCGAATTCTAGTTTCAGGGCCAACCCTGCAACGCATCGACAGGCGATCGAAAGATCGATTTGGGAAACACGGGCTTGGACCTTTCAGGAGGTCGCGCTGTCGAGAAGAATTCTCTACTTCAGACGTGGAGGTCTCTTTGGAGGTCCGACAGGTGGCTCTTCCGGTGCTATACTTTGTGTACCCTGTGCATTCGTCTAATTGCCGTCTGAACGCGGTCCACGGCTTCTTCTCAGCCATTCTGCCTTGACAGAAGGAGATAATTAGCGGCAAAATTGGCAAATAGAGATGCATTTCGTTATGCCTGGTTCCCTTTTGGCGCCAGAGTTTTGGGGGAGGTCTTGCGAAAACATCCGTGCCCAGAGTCTGAATGATTCGGAGGGACACCATGTCACACCCGTCGGTTCGCTTCAAGCCACCGCAAGGCTTTGGGATTGCGGCCTCCGACTCATTCTGCGGCTGAGGATATCACAATGTCTCCGCCAAGACTAATATTCGTGGGTCATTCTGCAAGCCCATCACATTGCATCAGGCCACCTCAAAGCGACTTGAATGTTGCCTGCGCCCTTCATTTGCACCTTTATTCGTGCTTGCGGCTGAAGCTGCGCGGATTCGGACATAAGGCGGAATCTGGTGCCTTGAGTAGCAACGGCGCTTGCAGGGACTTCGCGCCGCCGCCACTGCTGGTGACCGCTCCACTGCCACTCACGGCTCAGTCAAATTTTCGTGGTACGTGCTCTAATACTGTGAGGGGCCCGAACAGTGCCTGGAATCAACGTATTATTGTTTCTACGGAGGAAGCAGGAGGAAGAGGATGGGCGCAGCCAGCGCTGCGGAGGAGCCCCTATATAGGCTCGTTCGGGCCGCTAGGCCGGATACAGAATACTGGGGTTCTACACCGTGACAAATACTAACAGAACATCTCAGAGACCCCCGCGAATTGGCTATGGAAAAAAGTCCTGTAATAACTGGTTTAACCCCCAGAAAGGGGCGTTACAGAAGAGGCGGATCTGATCTTGCCAGGCAAGACTGCTGCCAAGTTACCTAGAACACTGAATTCAAGTGATACATACAGCAAGGTGAACTCTAAAAACTGTGTCCCTGAGAAACCTGGAAGGCATCATGCAACGAGTTTGGATAAAGGGTTGACTACGGTCCAGTAGAACTTTTCCTGCTCGTTGCTGCCCGTTCCTTCAGCGCCTTGGTCAGTGTTCGCATAATGCCCACTCAGACAAGCAGACACAGAATCCATATATATCTTTCCCATCTTCCTACCCAGCTGGGGAGTGTAGTCGTGAAGAAGATGCTTTCGGAAACGTGGGTCGAGGGGTCCATCGTAGTCCCCAGCAGCATACAACTCCTCCACGCGGCACCATAGTCCAATTTCGAGTAGAATAACACCAAGCGAGTATACGTCGTCTGACGTCTCAAATCTGTTGCGAGGCCGGCTCTCCGCATCGATGGACTGCGGGTGGCGATAGAGGAGTGCTTGTGGGCCCACGTTGTCAATGGTCTCACTGAATGCCGTGAGCATGTTTGGGCGTGCATACTCGAAGCCGAGCAGCAATGGTTGGCTAAGCCGGGGCGGAACTGATATTGGAGAGGCCGGGGAGGAAAAGATAATATTTTCGGAGCGAAGCCCCTTGTGCAGCCATCCAGCCGAGTGCAGAATGCACACGGACAAGCTGAGATCGTGAGCCAGCTTGAAACGATCACCCACATATGGGATGTCGCCACCTCTGAGAACTTCCTGCAACGACCATGGCAATGTGCAGGCCCCGTACTCGAAGACAAAGCCAACTCGAGGATGCCAGTCATCAGCAAAATACCCGAGACAGTGAGGGACGTGCAGGGACGGCGGCTTGTTGTCGGCGTTGAGTAGAGCAGCGAGATCTCGAAGTCGCCGCAGTTGCTGACCCTTGACTGTTTCGGCGAGGTCCTTGTCATAACGCTTCCACTCCACCAACACGGCTCGTTCACCGACACCACTGGCCTCGGAATACAAAGCAAGGGCCCGGCTTGCATCGGTGGGTGTTGACTTCAAGGCGACTTGTTGAACTTGAACGTCGAAGGTAATCCGCTTACCCTCGATCTGCAGCCTATTGTGGAAAGTAGCTGGTCCGGAAGTCATCGGGTTCTCGAGACAGAGCCTCTGCTCAGCAAGCGCAGCTACAGAGCCAAGATCGTTGTAGCCTGCACTCGCTCTTCCCAGCTCTTGGATGACATCTATTCTATTTTGCGCTGGAATGAGCTTTGGTGCGAGGGCTTGGCGAAGGCGGCGGCGCTCGACGGCGGAGAGAAGGCAGTAGAGACCTTCATTATAGTCTCTGAGGTCACTGATCATGGCCTCGAATCGGATCCGGTCCACAACTGCCCAGCGGAATTTGCCCAGGAGGCCGATCGCTTTGGTACGCTCTGTAGTCAGCTCCATTTCCTGCTGAGAAAATTTGGACAGAGTTGTGTCTCGCTGCAGCGCGTTAAAGAATAGGGGCTTAGGCGATGTGTCCGCAAGCGCCGCGATTGTTGTCGGCTGGCTCGGTCTTGTCAGTTCATCCGACTCCTCGCCTAAGCTTGCGCTGGGGCAGGCTGGCGAACGTGTACTTACCAGCGAGGAACTGTTGGCGCCGCCACGCAGTCCGGCTTCGGTGACGAGCTTCAGCCCATACCGCGCTTGCATTTGTTCGTGGTCCCTAAACAGTTCGCGAATCCGCCCTAGACTCTCGGCCACAATTCCGTAATCGCTGGCGTCGCGACCGAGCCGGCCCGGTCCATGCTGGTCGTGCTCGTCAAGACCCCATTCCTTCGCCCAGATCCGGAGTCGAGCTTCCTGGATCTTGAATTTCCAAAACAGCTTTTGCGACGACTTGCCCAGCTCACTTGCTTCGGTGAAGAGCTGGTATGCCCGAAAGCATTCGGATAGTAGTTTGAGGCACAGAGGAAGTGTCGCGAGGGCTAACTCAGCAGCCATGATGGTACCAGGAGCTGTTAGAGAATTCTGCTGTTTGTCGGCCGAAAGTGTGCTGCGGTCACCGTGGGGAGTCGCGGGGAGGACGCGGCGAGGAGGCGGGTGCAGGTGTGTTGGACCCCACCCCATCCGCACGACCGACCGCCACAAATGCAATCTTCGGCATTCCTTCCCTTCCATGCAGACGAGGAGGCAGGTGCGGGCGGTTATCCATCCGCACTACCGACCGCCACAATGCAATCTTCGGCATTCCTTCCCTTCCATGCAGACGAGGAGGCAGGTGCGGGCGGTTATCCATGCGCACTATTGGCCGCCACAAATGCAAGTCGTCGGCGTTGCTTCATCTCACTTGCAATCAGGCGCCTAGCAAAGATTGATCTCCAAGTCCACATCCAAGTTGTCTTCGGCCTGGCAGTGGATTGTTTCACCGCAATACATCCAGAACCAGACCGGCCACAATGTACCGCTCTACGCAATCGCTCGAGCTCACCCTAGACCGCAGCGGCGCGTCGAGAAGGCCGGACCTTGTCCGTTCGTCCATTATCCTACCTCCAGACCTTCAATCCATCAGGAGGAGTCAGGTCCTACCCGGGCCGGACACTGCAATCGCCCGCAGAGAAGTGCCAAGTTACGGATGCCTGTCGGTTTTGCAATTTCTGGCCGACAATCCAGCCATCCCAAAGTCTGGCCTCTCCCTTCGAAGCTCACAGCCTGTCAGCGGACGCGGCCGGACATACGAAGTGCGGCGATACAGCGAAGGCAACAAGGAGCAAATTAACACATCCAACTACTGGCGTCCGTCAGAAGCGCACAAATATCTCATCTCGACAACCACCTCCACAGGAGATGCCGCCGTTTTGCCAGAAACGTACAGGTCCCTCATAAACGAGCTACGCATTCTGACCTATAAGCCGCTGTCTACACACCCTAACCTATTGCGTATCACGGGCGTGGGCTGGGCGCTATCTGAATCTGACCACAACTATGCCCTACCCGTCATTCGCACCGAGTTTTCGGCACTTGGAACGCTCCACGGTTTTATGCGCGCCTGGGAGTGCCCATACCGACTCAAAAAACAACTCATGCTCGACGTCGCGACGGGGCTGGCTGCTTTACATGTGTGTTCCATGGTCCACGGCGATGTCAAGGCCGAAAATGTTCTCATGTTTCCCACCCAGGACCCAGATTGTCCTTTTATCGCCAAGGTTTCAGATTTTGGCTTCTCCTTGGACATAGGGAACACACTGCCGGGAGATCATGGTCACTTGGTCGGATGTACTCCACTATGGGCCGCGCCTGAGGCCAACAGAAAAATGCTTTTCAGTGAGATGCATCTCACGGATGTGTATTCACTGGGATTCGTGTTTTGGGCCGTAGCAACGAATGGGAGGGGTTTGTTTGAGGTTCTTGAGGAGCTTCCAGTCGACCCGACACAGCGATACGAAGCCTTTCGGTTCTTGAAGGAGACCGATGATATTGATGCAGCAGCAACACGCCATATCTTAGGAGCCCAAGCAGGGGAGTACGGTCCCGACGTTGACGTGGCTGAGCTGATGAACCTGTCGCGTGTTACACTGCGGCTCCGGCCCCAGGATCGGGATCTCGACTATGTTAGGGCTATGTTGCTTCCTAGCCAGCTTCGGAATACGCCGGTCTCACAGCAACAGCTGTTGCCAACAGCAAGTAAGCTTCCACCGTACGACCCTGAAAGGGTAAGTTTAGTGGCCCTCAGGCTCTTCCAGCTCATCTTTCAGATTTGTCACCACCTACTTACGAAATGAGTTTCATATATGCAGTTGTATTTGGATTACGACGCGCTCCATAGTTTTAGCCCTGGTCCTCTACTGTACCATATACAAGCAAGTCTAAAGTCGATTGCTTCTCGTACCGACCGTGTGATCACCCCACGCGTGGGAGACGAAGAAGTCGACGACCCAACGCTTTCATGGCGGTGGCCCTCCAAGTTCTGTTCCAGATCGGCTGGTGCTGCTTATTCCTTGTTTTGCATGTTCTATCATGGCTACAAGACAGAACAGTCTTTCATGGAAGCGGCTCGATGGCTTCGAATTTCGGCGGAAAATGGCTTTACTCTGGCCATGGCAATGTCCGCCAAGTGGAACGACCGGTTTCAAATCGGCCTTCCCTCGTGCCTTGAGCATTCTTGGCTGGTACTCAGCGCCCAGAATGGATCCAAATCGGCGATGTCTACCCTGAGAGGCAAGGATCCTCTCGCTTTCATGGAAGCAAGGTCCTATTACAAGACGAGATTCTGGGCCTTATGTCACGGACTGCCCAGCGACTTTATTTCCCAGCTGCAAACATCCGACGCACAGTGTTTCTCAACAGACAAAGATCCGCGTTCTAGTTTCACTAGGTTTCACGACAATCTTCTTCACTGTGCCGCTCTAGTTGGTTCCGAAAAGGTTGCCAGGTACTGTCTCGATGCTGGCAACGTCGATATTGACTCAGTCAATCTCAGGGACGAAACTGCCCTCTTTCTGAGTTGCAAGTCAGGACACACCAACATCGTCAATCTCCTACTATACAGAGGTGCAAATCCACGCGTATGCAATCGGGCTGGTGAGAATGTCTTGCATTGGCTTGAGTCTTTTGAGGACGAGGACCTTGTAAAGTACGCTGCAGTGTTCATCAGCAGAGGGGTGGATATTCTTCAACAGTCACAACTCGACGATGCCTTTTTGGACGGCATGGCTCAAGAGTACTTTCACCGACATGTGCCAGGTACGCCACTGCATCGTGCAGTCGCAGCGGGGAACTCTCTCCTAGTCAGCGTTTTGGTTCACCATGGTGCGGATCCGTCACACGGGACGAGCGGGTACACCCCGCTGTGTCATGCCTTGCGGAACCACGACAAAAGACTGATTAGGCAACTCTTCGATTACCCAATGTCGAAAGGAATCAACGATGCTTTATCAACAAAAAGCGGGGACTCTTCTTGGACCTTCCTTTCACGAGCGATATGCCCGCAAAGTCGGAATGCTTTTCTCCATTACATCCATGACGACTACCGCGATATCGAAACTGCAGAGTCTGTATTCAATGATCTTGTGAACAGAGGCGCAAAACTAACAGCAGGTACCCACGATGCTCTCTATATCGCCATCCTCCGCTGGGACCACGCCGCTGCGGACTTCCTCCTCTCCCGCGGGTACGGACAGCTCTCCCTCCAGACTGCCATCTCATCGACCAAAACTACCAAAATGTCCACGTCTCCTCTCGCCCTGGCCATAATGCGCCAAGACGTCCGAATGGCTAATATCCTCCTTCGCCATGGCGCGGATCCGGAAAGTCCCATGATCTGGCTCGCAGGGACTTCCTCGCCCGAAGCCATCCCCGCCCTCCACATCCTAATGAGAGACGCCTGGGGCGCAGAAGCTTTCTCCCTCGCCAAACTCCTCGTCTCCTCGGGGGCCAACGTCAACTCCGTCCTCCCCCACGACCCGCGCGAAACCCCACTATCACGAGCCCTCTCCCAAAACTTCTTCAGCATGGCTTCCTTCCTCATCTCCCACGGCGCTCGCCTTGATCCCCCTACACCAGGGCACCATCCCCAAATGACTGGCCTAGCGCTGTTTGCCGTAAACAACGTGCTCGACCGCAGCTTATACTCGATATACGAGTTCCTGGCATCCCACCCAGACGCAGACATCCCCGTCTGGGTTCGCGTCAATGTCGAGACCGTGTTCCACTCGCTTTTCAAAACGAAGGAAGTGTGCCGTCGGAACATCGACGCGGATAATATCGGCGCCATCTTCCGCGTGCTGCGGACGCGGTTCCCGGAGCGAGCGGCATTGTTAGTTCGGGACATACGGGGGTGGACCGCGCTGCACCATGCAGTGTTCAATGCGAATTTGGTAGGGGTGAGGCTATTGCTTGAGGCGGGGTGTGATGTGAGGATGGAGATTAGGCGGGAGAAGCAAAGGGTTTGGGAGTATGCGAAAGCGTGGGTAGTGGGGAGGGAGGATGGGGTTACGGTGGAGGAGGCGAATGAGATGTTTTGGGAGGAGTTGGAATTTCATGAAGGCATGTCGGCGGCGGGGATGGCCAGGGAGGGAGTGTTTGAGGAAATTCCGTTGCCCGTGAGGGATGATCCGGACGAGATGGCAGAGTTTTTGGAAAGAAGGAGGGAGATTGGTCGTTTAATTGCGGGCTGGGAGCCATGAAGTTGACAAGTCAATTCGCTCGTCGGAAGGGGCTGCATTCCGCCCTGTACCATTAATTATTTTGGCAGCCAGCAGTGTCACAGTAGCCCTTGTCAAAACGTGCAAGACCGAGGGCAGTAATACATCCTATCCACCAAGCCAGTCTCGCGGCGTCATACAACAGATCGACACCCATCTCCACTCCCCCAACCACCCCAGAGACCAATACCCGGTTCAACTCCCATAAAACCCTACAAAGGCCCTCCAACAAATAAGAGATTCCCAAGTAAACCAACCCTAAGTAACCACTTCCAGCTGGGGCCCCATTAGTTACCAAATTCGGGAACTTCCTATTTCCTCTACTTTCAGGTGGTCTCTATCAGATGCACTGCACTCTGGATTGGTGGAAATCTTGTGGGTTGCAACAGGTTGATTCTATTGCGTACCAAACCGTAGGATTCAGCTCCGTCAACAACGTGGCTGAGGCTCACTGGCGTTCAAGAGTGCGAGGCATCCAGTCAGCTTCGCTGACCGGAAGCCCAGGGCCTCTGAAACCCTTTCCTTCTGACAAACTCGACGAATATCTGCCTCCCTTTCCCATAGAACCGTCTTAGGGTAGGCGCAAAGGTGAGGATGCCAAAATGAAGTGCAAAACGATGTTACGACGGCGTTGGGCATGGTCGCGTCGCAAAAAAGTTTATAGTTAGGGGGCCGCGCTGAGGCCTCTGGTTGAAACCTACAGTGGGGGGACAAAAGTATCGAGTTTTGTCGTTTTCCCATACAAAACCACCATTTTCACTACGTAATATCTCATACGTATAAAGTAACAGGGAAATCACAACCACTACTGTAATATTAATAATTACTATTTTTATAATAATTTATTTTCTTCCTTATTTTAACATTTATATTAATACAGATACAAAATGATAAAGTTGAGGGAAAAAGTAAATTTCATTTATAGTAGGGCTTATAATACTTATAGCGTCTAGATTTTTAAAATATCTTGTTCTCGAAATTTCTTCCCAGTTATACGCTTCCCTTTCTTAATTAAAACCAAATGCAACTTTAATAGACAGAACTTTGATATAATAAAATGTTAAATAAATATTTATATATTTATTAATTACGTTGTGGTGAAGATATACGTGATTGAAAACCTCAGATTTAGTGGGTTTTGTATGGGAAATTTCAAATGGCGTGATACTTTTGTCACCCGACTGTACCCCTGTCGCTGGTACCGAGCCACCTGGAAAATGCCTCGAGGCAACGTCAACACTCAGCCCGTCTTGGCTGACCAATAGCGTTCATTCACAACACCAAGATTCATCACGGGCAAGGCAAAATAACCATCACGTTCAATTTATCCATTGCATTTGTCCAAGAGCCTCACGGAGACGCGTAAGCTAATGTCAAGAGTACCAGCTGAGAAAGTTGATCTGAAGGCTCAAAGGACCGTCAAGTCGGCGCCACACTTGGTGGCCCATCTCTCTTAAAGGTCTCGGGACCGCTAATGGACGGTAAGGTCCGCGTCAAACTCGGTCGAACCATCTCTCTTGGAGGTCTCGGAAGTGTGACGCTTGTGGACGGTGAGGTCCGCGTCAAACTCGGTCGAACCGTCTCTCTTGTCGCGGGCGGTGGTGCCAACGACAGTTCTCTTGTGGACAGTAAGGTCGGCGTCAAACTCGGTCTCCACTGCCTGGTATGCCCCTCCATGTTGGCATCCCGCCGTCTGAGCACTGTACTTAGCCCCTTTTCCTTTCTTTAGAAATGCGTCAAACAGTACCTCCACCCCGACTACTACGCCGCCGAGCTCAACGTCTACGACGACCTCTTTGAGCACCTCGACCACTGCCTCGAAAGCCTCCGGCTCACCATCATGTGCCACGCCGACACCCATGTCTACGCGCTCGAGTGGCTCCCCCAAAACCGCTTCAAGCCGGGCGTCATCCTTCGGCAGCCAAATGTCTGCGTCGACTGGGACCCGCTGCACCAGTGGATGCTGGAGCGGGCCGCCAGGGTGGATGCCATGGAGAAGCCGCCGCCGGAGCTGTTTGATGAGTATGGCCGGACGCATAGGGGCCAGGCTGGGAAGGGCAAGTCTGTGTATTGAGGGGCGAGACACTTGCCCGTCCGGCTCTCTTCTGTGCCGCTGGCTACGCAGGACTCCACACCCCTTGCATTGGACATGGTCGTGTCAATTCATCAGATAATCTTTGTTCTGCTAGGCCTGTCCAAAGTTACTTCAAGGTAGGTAGGTAGGTACCTAGCTAGGGACCTCAGCAAAGGTATTAACTGTAACGTGCGACGAATCTGGGCAGACAGAATTTCCTTTTCGTACCTCGCGTACGTGACGTTGCTCACCCTGGCTCAGGCTCGGCTCAGTCCCTGCTCAGGATTTGCTCAGACTTTGCTTACCTTGATCACCCTAATTACCGTTTTCGGCAGGCTGCGCCACAGCATGCTGCATTGCTTCAATTCTAGCTGAATGGGCCTAGAATTGGTCCCTATTCTTGAATATGAACAGTTTCGCTATAACTATTTCATGTTTCTCACCTGACCACTGGAGACTTGAGTTAGCCTCTGCCCTCCAAGTCTCGCATCTGCACCTCCTGCAAACACTCCTACTTCCTATCACCATCTTCGATAACAATTTGGAGATGCATATCCCATCGCATATCCCTTTCCCTCCGACGTCGCAAGCTCCCGAGACCCCAGATTGAGCTTAACGACTCTTTGCGTGGACGTAGAGATGGCCGCTCGGCCTGCGAAGCGGGTGTTCTATGGTCGGCTGAATGGGAATTCGATTCGGACAGGACGCACTTCTACTTGTGTGGTCTGCCAGCCATGGTTAACGACTGTCACGCCTTGTTATTGAGGGCGGGGGCAAAGCACATCATAACTGAGCTGTACTGAAGTTGAAGGGGTTTCATGCTGCAGCACGTGGAGCAGGAGTCGGGTCTTGGGAGATGCAGCGTGCGGTTCAGTCGACGCAACATCATGCTAGGGTCGGTCATGTGTTCCGACCGGAGCTGCAGCGAAGGGCAAAATGACTTTTTGGTGCAAAAGCGAATATCCAGCTTACGGCGCTAAGTCCCAAGTCGCCCTGAAAGCATGGCCGGGAATAACAGCACATTCTGATCTTCAACCTGATGGCACGGAAAGACAGTTCTGTTGGTTTCCAGTCAGCTGCATCAATGAAAACCCTGGCGTTGTTGGCTCTGGCGTTTCTCCCAAAAAACTTCCTTGTGGCTCTGTTTTCGGCACCCCTGTTTGACTGGGAAAGTGCGAGAGAGGACTCAATAGGTGTTCAGGATGAAGGCGCAGTTCAAACTCCTTTGGGTCATCACGGTTCCTCTGACAGCGCTGGCATTTGCATTGTATATCGGGTGGTCATTATCCGAAAAGTCGCGGTTGGATAGGGCTTCGGACGAGGATAGCAGTTGAGCACAGCCAGTGCTGGCGGGGAATTTCTATCGATGATTTTTACAAGCCTCCACGTCTCGGAACAATCTGCATCCTACCATACTTGTCCACCGTCGGAACTTCATCACTGCGGCAGATAACATATCTGCTACCAATCGACACACCCTTCCTCCCAGTACTGTGGCCGTCCCATGCTCGCTCCATCTCCTCCCGCTTCTTGGACTTTGGCTTCCCGTCTCGCAACCGCACCTTCTCGAAAAACGCGTACCCAGCATAGTGGACATCACTGTTCCCTCCTGCCGCGGGTCCCTTCTGACGCATAAACAACCGGTAGCTACTCGAGGAAATAGGCCCCAAGTCTCCTTGATCACCACTACCACGGCATTTGCCAATGGCCCTGAGCAAGGCGGCTTGGGTGACGCCGTCCTTCTTGAGGAAGGCGCGGATTTTTCTTCGGACTTCGTCACATGTATCGTAGATCGGGACGCTGTGTGTCTCTTCACCTTCAAGATGAATCTCGGAGACGTCTAGCAGCTTGCTGGCGTTGTGCTTGTTGACTTTTGAGGGCTTGGTGATGTTCTTGGTGGCCTTGGGGATTGCATTCTCGTCCCCAGCGGTTCGGGTGACGGCTGAGACTTGTGCATGTTCTCGGGCTAGGTTCTTGTCTAGCTGGTTTGGCGATGGTGGAGACATGATAAATGTGACGAAATATTGCGAGGATCTGCAAACTTCTTCAAGGTTGTCTGTTGCGGTGCATTCGTGCTGCTGTGATTGTTGGTGAACTTGGAGGAATGCCAATCTTGCAATTGTCGACGCCGATGGTCGCTCTTTTCAATCCCCAAACAATCCTTGCCAGCCCTGGGATCACCCGGCGTCACCCGGCGTCACCAGACATTCTTGTTGATGTCACGTTGTGATGCCGGCTCATCTTTCCTATTTTGGAATGGAAGAAAACAATGATGACGTCAATGCACGCTCCTGACGCGACAAAACCCCCGCGATTCTTGCCAATCAGGGTCGCACATCGCGTTGAGCCACGCAGTCTCGTGATCCGAGAGTGGCGTGCGGCTGCCTCAAGTGCCAAGATGAACTCGCACTGCTGACTCGATCCATGGCAAGCCATTGGCCGGGGTCCGATCGCAGGAACTGGGGAATGGGACGTGCCGTCGCTGCGCGTGGTCGAGATTTTGGAGCGTCAATGGCCTCTCGTGCTTGCTTCACTTCAGTCAATTCTTGTCTCGTGTAAAAGTGCAACAGGTCACGCTCGGTTGCCTTTGTACCTCCCCATTAGCATTCACCGCCTCATTTTTGCGACTGCATCTCAGGTTTTTATGCCACACTCTTCGACACTTCGAATGCAATGCGACTTCTGAACACGAAAAACTACGAACTCTGTTTTTTCCTGGGCGAGGTGCCCCCGTATGCTATTTTGTCGCACAGATGGCTTGAGGAGGAGGTGACGTTCGCGGATATCCAAAACCCTCAACAACGACAAAGCCGCAAGGGCTGGGTGAAGATTTGGAATTGCTGCAAGCAAGCAGCCGATGATGGCTGGGACTACGTGTGGATTGACACATGTTGCATCGACAAGAGCGATAGTTCCGAGCTGAGCGAGGCCATTAACTCCATGTTCAGATGGTATGAGAACGCCCAAGCCTGCTACGCCTTCCTCGATAACGTCCCCAACCGATACCCCTCCGTGGGCATGAATCCGTACTCCAACTACTACGGGCCATGGCCGTGGAAGTGGCACTTTAGGAGCAGCCAGTGGTTTACTCGCCGTTGAACCTTGCAGGAGCTCCCGGCACCCTGCTGCCTTCTCTTCTTGAGCACTGGCTGGGAGACAATCAGCTCCAGGGAGTCACTAGCAGACGAAATCTCACTCGTCACCGGGATAAAAGGCCACCAGCTCAACGATTTCAGGTCTTACTCATTAGCCACAAAGCTCTATTAGGTAGCCAAACGCCATACAACGCGCCCGGAAGACCGCGCGTACAGCTTATTTGGCCTGCTAAATATTAAACTTCCGCTATAGTATGGTGAAGGGGACAAGGCGTTTACACGACTTCAGGCCGAGCTTTAGAGGGTACAAACTACAGTAGTGGTCCCAGTACTACCTATAACCTTCTAAACTCAAAGTCTATAGGGCCTAAAGGCCCTACAACCCTAACCCTAACTTTGCTTTGCTCGCGATTGCATGCGCTACCTCCGGGGCGCCTGCTGTAAACTTCCGGGCACCAATCACAATGTGGGCATTCGCCCACAGTGCAGTTGCGTCCCGCATTCCACTGAAGGCCAGGGCTCCCCCATGACAAAAAAAACACCCACACCGCAACTCAGATGCGCACTTTATGCCCAAAACTCGATCAAATAAATCGTAAAAAGCTGCAATGGATGGCCTGAATATTTTTGAGGCCATTTACAAGCTGTAGCCTTAATTGAGCAAACTTTCGTAGTTCTGTTGCAACTACATTTCGTCAGTTATCTCCCGGCCAGTATTTATTGTGTGGGTTTAAGGGCTTTTGGTGTCCGTTTTTTGTTGTCATGGGGGAGCGGGGATTCGATTCGCATGTGGGGCCTTAGCCGCAAGATTGCAAAAGCGGTCAGAAATCCCGCGCCGTCTCCCTGGCGTGGCGCTGTTCACCTTTCTATTCACCTTTTCTTCTTCTAGAATAAAGAATTATTTACTGGCATTGTGCAGCACAATTCTGGCCCCCTCATGGATCCCGCGCGCACAGTCTCTGAATCTATGGATGGAATCCCATTTTCCAGTGGAGGGGTGTTGGGAACCGAGACCCAGTCGCCGATCCTAGCGGTATCTCCCCCTCTCTCTTCCCCTCTTTTTGCTTCTGCCGCGAGGAAGCTGCGGGGAGCAAACTCGTTCGCTAACAGCAGCAACCTAATCATCAGACATCCGATGACGACTCAGCCTTTGATGAGTGGCAGTAAGACCTATCACCAGCTTAGATTTTTTTTCTTCTTTCGCGTTTCATCGTTCCCAACTAAGCCATGTCTCCAGATCGACTCGGACACGTCCCCTGAGCCTCAGTGCGCTCAACTATCCCATCGAGCATGGCCGACGCTACCATGCCTACCGGCCAGGGAGTGCGTTTCCCTTGCTGACAGTTTTCGATCGGACTTGTGCTGACCCTTTCTTGTGGCAATGATTCGTAGGTTACATGCTGCCCAACGACGAGGTTGGAAAAAAGCTGTTACCCGGGCGTCTTTCCGCCATTATTACTGACATTTCAGCTCCAGGTCGAGATGGATCGCCTCGATCTAATGCACGAGTTGCTGGTGACGGTCATCGGAGGCCGGCTGTTTCTCGCCCCAGTTGATGGGAAAGGGATCCACCGGGCTCTGGATTTGGGAACAGGGACAGGAATCTGTACGTCCGGAATAACCCCTGTTGCGACCAACTAGTATTCTGTCCGTCCGTATTACTCACCTTTCGAAACATAGGGGCCATCGAGCTCGCCGACACATTCCCTAACATCCAGGTATCATGATACATGCCTCGAGATGTCTGTTTGCAAGCTCTGATCCCGTGGGAACCACCCAGGTCATCGGAAACGACCTCAGCCCCATCCAGCCGCACTGGTAAGGGAGCTTCAAGCCTCACATATGTGGCGAGACTTGGATGAGGCGGCACGCTGAACCGAAGCAGGATCCCCCCCAACGCGAAGTTCGAGGTGGACGACATCGAGAGCCCCTGGTCCCACACAGTGCCCTTTGACTTTGTCTTTGGCCGCTACTTGATCACGGCCATCAAGGACTTCCCCGGCCTGGTTACATCCGCCTACGAGTTGCGTGCATTAGGAACCCGTCCGTAACTTTTCCCCTGAAACTGACTGTAATGTATCGCAGAAATATCGTCCCGGGCGGCTGGGTCGAGTTCCAGGACTTCGATCTGAAACTTTACAGTGATGACGGCACCCTGCCGGCAGACGCTAGTTCGCTCGCATGGGACAAGTATATTATCGAGGCGACTGAGCGGATCGGCAGAGAACCAAGCCCTGGGCCGAGGCTGGAAGGATTCATCAGAGCGGCGGGATTCCGGAATGTGACGAAGCGGCAGTTCAAGATCCCCATTGGCGCCTGGCCCAAAGACCCTGCGCTCCAGGAGCTCGGGGCGCTGTATTTAGCCCAGATGCTTGAAGGGTTGGAGGGCTTCAGCCTGCGTCCGATGTGCGATGTGCTTGGCTGGAAAGACGAGGACGTGAGGGGGTTGTTGGCGAAGGTGAGGAGTGAGTTCGTCTGCGGGAAACAGCACATCTACATGGTCTAGTGAGTCATCTCCTATTCTCTTTCGTGTGTATCATAGCTAACGCGGTATGCCCCTTCGTCTTAGTTATGTGGTGTACGGGCAGAAACCAGAATAATAACCAAGAATGGAATGGAATGAATCCTGATGATACCTGTCTTACCCAATGCTATCGCAAGTGCCTAGAGGGTAATTGCCTCAAACTTCTAATAGTAGCAGTGGTAATCTTCGTAAAGGTATGAACAGGGAGGTTAGATAGGATACAGAGTGGTGTTCTTAACAGAGGAAAATTGGTGGAGGTGACACGGGGCTAAGGCCCCAAAGCAGGTCTGGGCTGAGAGCCCAGACCACCGCCCCTATAGAGGCGGGCCTCCGCCTATATAGCTGCGCTCTGCACAGCTCCTATATCTACTCTTAATCTTCTTCTTTATAGAAACCATAATCGATTCTACCTGTAATACAACACCCCGTTAAATAGGAGCGCTCCCAACGAAAAGCCTTAATTATTTACTCCTCCTTATTATAAGAGAAGTAAAGGGAGAAATGAGTTCGGTGATGTTTTGGCGGGTGAGGGTGGCGGCGGGGAGCGAGGAGG
>Ga0247770_1000148_pt1 | contig 63221 bp, 92 predicted proteins | sample UWRJL136409B6_FD_179943 | JGI IMG/M metagenome (GOLD analysis project Ga0247770, IMG submission 179943) | Plant litter microbial communities from Arlington Agricultural Research Station in Wisconsin, United States - UWRJ-L136-409B-6 | ecosystem: Environmental > Terrestrial > Plant litter >...
CCGGGTGGGCGGTGCATCGAGTGGTCATCTCGGACCTGCTCGTGCACGGGCAGGTGGGAGTGATCTCGCGGATGTGGTATCGAGTGGGGCAGTTTCGTTCGCCGTCTACTAGTGCGGCCGTGGACTCGTATCTGGCGCTGGCTCGGGCCGCGTGGGACAAGGCTGATGATGAGGACATCGTGGTCCTCGGGTACGAGGGGTTCTCGTTGCAGATGCTCTCTTCGGACCCGGCGTTGCTGGAGCCGGTGCGGTTCGAGGCCGTCCTGCACGATCGACTGCGGGGGAGCGGGGTGGTGGCGGAGAGACAGATGCCGGGGGAGCGGTCCATCATCACGGATGCTCGGTTGCGGTTGTGGGGGCTGTGGCAGCCGGGTGTGGAGCATGGTCGAGATGCGCAGCGGCACGGCTTGGCGTTCCTGCGCCGGTTCGCCGGTCAGGAGGCGTTGCGTAAGCGTCTCGGATGGGAGGGGTAGGTCGTTACTTTTACTTTCATCCTCCTCCCGGTGCTGGGGCCTAGCACTGTCAAAAATCCGCCCCTCACGTGCGCGGGTCGCGACACGCGCGACGCGTGAAGAACCGAAAAAAGAAAATCCGGCCAAGCCAATACGCGTCTCGTCTAGGAAATCAAAAGTAATGAAGAGTCGAGTCGTAGGTGTATAGGTAGTAGAACCCCATAAGTAATTACGGAAAGTAAAAGCATGCTAGGCTGTGGGGTATGGGAAAGCAGATAACTACGTACCTGCGCGGGCCGCTGGTAGACGCGTATGAGAAGGCTCTCGAAGGAGAGGGTCAGAGCTCATATCAGCTGCTTACGCAAGCAGTGCGGGAGTTCCTGGCGTTGCGTGGCTACATCGCACCGGCGCCTAGGAAGGTGGCTGTTGTCGGTCCGGAGAAGGAGGTGTACGAGAGGGAGCTGGACCGACAGGCCGACTTCGTAATTCGAGACAAGGCGCTACTGCGGCGCATTGAAGAGAAGCTTCGGGTAGAGCAGGAGGGAGTTTCCAAGGTCGGGCTTCGGCGCAGGCGTAGGCTTGCGAGGTAATGGCAATCGTCTTTTTTCCTTGGGGGTAAAAGTAATGTCACAACCAAGCAATCAGCCGAGCGAGTTCGGCGGGTACCCGGGCACGATTCAGCCGGAGCCGCACAAGCTCACAAGCGTCGAGGAAGCACGCCTGGCGCGGCGCGTTGACTCGGCTTCAGCGGAGGACAACATCGAGGCCGCTCGCGAGCGGGAAACGAAAGGCGAGTTCTGATGGTGGGCAGAAGAAGGCCCATGTATGCCACCACGTCGAACGGTAAACGGATTTTGATGGGAATGCAAAAGATCAGCCTATCTCAATTTATTCGGGAGTGGCTCACCGAGAGAGCTCCGCTTTTTGCGCTGCTGATAAGCACGGCGGCTCTTTTTGTGGCGGTGTTCAAGTGAAGGCGTGGCAGGTGCTGGCGCTCGGGCTACCGGCGTCTTTCATCGTGGGCACCACGCTGGCCTACTGCGCCATGATCGTCGGGGCCAGCTTCCTCGGGTCGGTGTTCGGATGAGCGACCAAGAGCCCGACGCGATGCAGCGGGCGCGGCTGGCCAACGGCGGGCGCGGTGAAGTGAACGCTGCGCCGGGCAAGTTTCAGCAGGCCGCGCAGGAGGCGCTCAAGCCGACGTATCGCAAGAAGCTCATGGACAACGGCCAGGCAACCCCGTCGTTCATGATCGTCGTATACGAGGGGTGGCGCAGCTGGATCCTCTGCACGGACATGTACGAGTGGGCGGCTGACCGGCTCATTCTCATCTTGGAGGAGGTTGAGGTGTCGTGGCCTCAATAAGTGTGCAGGTCACGTGGATGGATGGGCGGCGGGAGACCTATACCCGCGTAGAGAAGGCCAACCTGGACAAAGAGGGCCGCAATCTGCTCGTATATGAGCGCGGCGTGCTGACCATGGTCATTCCGCTGGGTAACGTGCGCCTGGTGGAGTACACGTGATTGTCAAGTACTGGGTCGTTCTGTTCGTGGCCTGGGCGGTGTGGGCTGTGGGCGGCTGGGCGGTGACTCTGCTGCTAGTGCGCCATATGCACAACGACGCGTTCAGCGCCATCGGCATTGCGGTGTGGCTGATGGCGAGCGCGGTCGGCGTCGGTCTGGGGGCTGGTTCGGTACTGGACAGATGGCGCATGCGCGGCCGGTAGACTACTGGCATGGGATGGACACCGAAGCGCACCAGCGGGGCGGGGTCGAGCGCTGGAGATGGCTCGGCCTCCCCCACCCCACCTCGTCGCAGGCGTAGCGCCGTAGTGGCGGCCGGAACGGACGACCTACCGGCCGCGCCGGTACGGCCTCCGGGTGGTGTGAACAATCAGGCAGGTTACGGCCGGGATGACAGGCCGCGTGACATCACCGTGCGCCTTGGCAAGCGGTGGAGCGAGATCGTAGGCAATGTCAAGGCGGGTGAGTACACCTGGGCCGAGTTCGTAGACGGCCTGGATGAGGAGGAACTGGCCCGTGGCCAGCTGAAAGACAAGAACGGCAAGTTCCAGGGGCGCCCGCCCACCGTGGTACCGCGCGAGTTCCTGCTGGCCTGCCAGCGGGAGATGAAGCGCCGTTTCGACGAGCTCTTCCAGAGCGACGTTATCCCCATCGCCAAGGAATACCTGAAGATGGCGCAGTCCAAGGACCTGAAGCCCGAGACCAAGGCGAAGATGTTGCAGTACGCCATGGAGCGGGTGTTCGGGGGCATCCCCAAGGACGTCACCATCCGTCAGGAGCAGCCGTGGGAGCAGCTCGTGGTTAACGTCATGGGCAGCGACGACGATCGGCAGATACCTCCGCATCTTCAGGAGCGCTACGAGCGCTACGAGGAGCGTAAGGGCGGGGATAACTTCGAGGAGTAGGGGGACGTGGTGGCTAGCGCGGACATGGAGACCGTTGTCACCTTCTTCGCTAATCCGTACCTGCGTTGCGACACTTGCGGCAGGCGCGCCGTGGGTATCGTAGGCGCGATGAATCAGGTGGTGAACCTACTCAACGGGCTCATCACCGTGACAGTTCCAGGCACGGCGCTCAACTGGCCGTGCTATGACCAGGCCACCCGCACTAGCGTGTGCGAGAACTGGACCAGCACCACCGGTTGCCAGCACGTGATGGCGGATCGGGCTCGGCACAGCAACAGCTTCACGTTCGAGGGAACGAGGAGGTGAGGTTATGGCAGGCAACAGCATCAAGTGTCCGCGTGTGTACCGTGCCCTGAGGCGGAAGGGCTACGGCAAGACCAAGGCGGCTACCATTAGCAACGGCCTACGCAAGAAGAGAGGACACTGCTAATGGCGCAGCCCGAGGAAGAGACCCCGGTAGAAGGCACCAAGACCCATGTCTACGAGATCAGGGTGACGGTGCCGCAGAGCACTACCCTGCCCGTTGACGAAGACGTGGTGGACGCGGTGCGCGGTGCGGTCGGTGGTAGCCTGCCTACCGAGGCCCTCCGCATCAGTGCCAGTTACGACGAGATCTAACAACAGACCCTCGGCCCCGTAGGCAGGCGAATGCGCCACCGGTACGTCCGGAGCGTAGAGCGACCAAGCGCGGGGCCGAGCTATACCTAGGAGCTAGGCGTGCTAACCGTTACCAAGTCGACCGTGACGGCCATTCTGCGCTGGGCCAGCGAGCACCCCGAGGTGGAGGTCTGCGGGCTCGTATGGGCTTCTGAGCGGCCTGGAGCCTTCCGTCAGACGGTGCACCCGCTGCCCAACATCCACCCGAAACCGCAGAACTACTACCGCACGGCGCCGAAGGACGTTCGTGAGGCGTTCGAGTTGATGGACGAGCAAGGCGGAGAGCCGTTGGCCTGGTATCACAGCCATCCGAGCGGTAAGCCGGACCCCAGTGTGGAGGACATGCTGGGTGCCATGAACACCGGCATGCATTACCTCATCGCTTATCCGGACAAGGAGCTGGCGGCCAAGATGCGTGGCGACCTGTTCCGCGAGGGGCCGCCCTGGCGCATCAGCGCGTGGGAGTGCATCAGCACTGGCGTGCTGGTCGAGGCGGAATACGAGGTGCAGGGATGAAGACCCTGATAGCCGTACTGGGCGGGGTAGTTCTGGGGGTCGTCGGGTTCGCAGCCTGGCTCATGTGGTACTTCCGGGACGTGATGAAGTGAGAACCGTTCACCTGAGCAAGCCGCGCTTGTGGCGGGAGCTCGGGTACCGGCCGAATCTGGCGCAGCGCAAGGTGCATCGGAGCCGGGCGCGGCACCGGGTCAACTGTGCGGGCAGGCGTACCGGTAAGAGCGTCAGTGGTGGGCGGGAGCTCATGCCGTGGGCCATCATGGCGCGGCACATGAAGCCGATGCTGGACCAGATAGGCGTGCGCGCGGAGTACTGGATCGTGGGGCCTAACTACACGGACAGCGAGAAGGAGTTCCGCGTCTTCTACAACGACGCGCGGCGCATGGGCATGCCGTTCGACAAGCCCGGTACCTACTACGACCCTAAGGGCAACATGAGCGTGAGCCTGTGGGACGGGGCGTTCATCTTGCACGCCAAGAGCGGCGCGCACCCGGAGTCCCTGGTCGGTGAGGGCCTGCACGGCGTCATCATGAGCGAGGCGGCCAAGCTGAAGGAAAGCGTTTGGCAGCGGTTCATCCGACCCACCCTGGCTGACTTCGTGGGCGAGAGCGTGTGGAACACTACGCCGGAGGGCAAGAACTGGTTCTACGACATCTTTCAGCAGGGCCAGGACCGCAACCGTACGGACTGGGAAAGCTGGCGGCATCCGAGCTGGGTAAACACCAGTGTCTTTCGCAAGCAGACCACCCAGGAAGACGTCAACGTGCTCAAGGAGATGCTTGAGCGAGACCTGAGCGGGGTTGATGATGTCGTGCTGGCCGGTCTTAACGTGGACCCCGAGATCATCGCCATGGCCAAGGACCTTACCCCGGAAGCGTTCGCGCAGGAGGTCGAGGCCAGCTTCAGCGAGCACGTCGGGCGGGTGTTCAAGCGCTGGGATGAGGACAAGCACGTAACAGATCTGCCGTACAACCCGGAGTGGCCGCTCTACATCGCCACCGACTACGGCTACACCGATCCGAACGTGGCGCTGTTCATTCAACCCGGTCCGCACGGCCAGATCAACGTCATCGCGGAGTACTACCGCACGCACCGCACCAACGAAGAGTTCGCGCTTGACGTGCTGAGCGATCCTCGCCTGAGCTGGCTCGTGACCAAGGCCAAAGGCATCTATCCGGAACCCGCCGACCCGGGCGCCACCGAGACGCTGTGCGAGTACTGGCAGCTACCGGCCTTCGGCGGCACCCAGAGCGAGATCAAGCCGCGCATCGAGGCCATCGAAGCCAAGCTCAAGCACCGAAACGCGCATCTACCGTGGGAGCACGAAGAGCGGGTGCCCTGGCTGCGCTTCGACCGGAGCTGCACCTACGGCCGGTACGAGATGGACGCCTACAAGTGGCCGGACAAGCGCAAGCGCAAGGGACCCAACGGCACGGAGGTCCCGGAGGACAAGGACAACCACGTGCCCGAGGCGCTAGGGCGCTTCTTCGCTGGCCACGGGCTCATCAAGGGTACGCGCTCGAGGGTGAGCGATGCCCTCGGTAGAGGCCCCGACTCGGTGCGTAGGCGGCGCACGGCCCGGCGCCGGTAAGCTGGCGGCTAACGGCCATGTAGCGCCGTCGTGAAGGAGGACCAGTGTCACAGCCCGTAGCGTTCAGCCAGTGGTCGAGCGCGAGTCAGTTCGTCAAGACCCTGCCAGGCTGGGTGCCACCGACGCACCAGCAGCGCATCGCCGCGTACGGCATCTACAACGAGATTTACTGGAGCCACATCTCCAGTGAGTACAAGGTGATGAACCGTGGTCTGGATGCGGATGACCAGCCGGTGTACGTACCCAGCAGCCGCATCGTTGTCGACACTATCAACCGGTACGTGGCGCCCAAGCTCACGTTCAGCGTCGATCCGGCCACCGGGACGGAAACCAGCCAGCTCCAGGCGCGCCAGGCGTTCGAAGCGCTGTTCGCTCGGGAGCGATGGGGCAGCCGGTACAACGCGGCCAAGCGCGACGGAACCATCAACGGAGACTGGGGCTGGCACATCACCGCCGACCCCGCCAAGGAGCAAGGCAAGCGCCTGAGCATCGTGCCGTTCCGGGCGGAGAGCTACTTCCCGGTGTTCGAGGACGAGATGGTGCTCGGCGGGGACCCGGACAAGATGGTCATGGTCGTGCTGGCCGAACAGGTACAGGTCGGGGAGGACACGCGCGTCCGCACGCAGCGTTACGTCCGCCAGGAAAACGGCACCATCGCGAGTACCGTCGACCTGTGGGAGCCGGACAAGTGGTTCCTGTGGGGGTACGCCGATGACGACGCGGACCCCGTCGAGGTAATCAGCCCTCCCACCCTCCTTCCCGCAGGTATCACGGCTTTCCCGGTGTATCACGTGCCGCACCGGCCTAGCGTGGGCGAGACGTTCGGTAGTAGCCCGATGCGCGGTCTCGAGGTGCTTCAGGCGGCCCTGAACCAGGGCATGACCGATGAGGACCTGAGCTTGGCGCTCATGGGCCTAGGCGTGTACGCCACGGACGTGGCCGGTAGTCCACGTAACGACCAAGGGGAACTGATCACCTGGCCCATCTACCCTGGTGCGGTCATCGAAAACAGCAAGGGCTTCCGCAAGGTGGAGGGCTTGACCGGCCTCCAGCCGTACACCGACCACCTCGGTCGCCTGGAGGGGTACTACGGGGACGCTACCGGCGCCACGGACGCGGCGCGCGGGCGGGTGGAGGTGCAGGAGGCGGAGAGCGGGGTGGCCCTGCGGCTGCGGCTCGGCCCGACACTGGCGTTGGCGGAGGATCAGGACGCCATCATCCTGGACGTGCACGCTCAGATGTTCTATGACCTAGTGCAGATGTGGTTCCCGGCCTACGAGCAGCTCAACTTCACGGACGTCACGGTCAAGCCGGTGCTGGGGGACAAGCTCCCCGTAAACCGCAAGGAAGAAGTGGAGATGGTCAACGGTCTGGTGCTCGGGGGAATCCTCAGTGCGGCCAGCGCGCGGCAGTACCTCGTCAAGCGTGGCTTCGCAGATCTGTTCGACCCGCGCGAGGGCGAGCTGGTGCTCGCGGAGAAGGTCGCGAACTCGGCGGCCGAGCAGGGGGACAGCGCCCTCGAGGGCCGGGAGAAGGACGAACTGGCCGACGGGGACGTCGATGAGTGACGAAGAGGACCGCCGAAGCAAGAGCGCACAGCTTTCCAGGGCCATCGAGGATCATCTTGCTGCCGCCGGTGAGACCGACATGCTGGGCGACTGGATCGTCATCGCCAGCACGGTGACCGTGGACAGGCAGGGCGACCCGGTAGCCCGGTATCACATGGCCTTCAGCGGAGGCAGCATGCTGGACCATCACGCGCTCGGACTTCTGGCCAAGGCTGACGAGCTTTTGAGCGATGGGACTATGCGGGAAGAAGAAGGCTGATGGCTCAGCCTCTTCCCAAGCCGAATCAGCCACTCCTGGACGTGCTGAAGCTGAGCGGTACCACCATCTCCGAGATGAATCAGATGCTGACGGACGGCGCGCAGGAAGCCGAGCGGCTCATCCCCAAGCTGCTCGAGAAGCACACCACCGGTAGTCAGGTGAAGGCGGCTCAATTGCAACTGGTGTTGCGCGAGCTGAAGGTAGCGCAGTCGGCTCTGTGGGGCGATCTGGGCGCCGTAACCCGCTCAGGGGTAGAGGCGAGCGTACTCCAGGCCGCGACAAGCGCAGAGGGCGTTCTGCTGCGAACGTTCAACAAGCACGGCATTCCCACGAAGGACTATCTGGCCAGCCTGCGCGAGCAGGCTCGGCAGGGCATCCAAGCCGTGCTGGCCAAGGCTCAGAACGGTATTCCACTCAGTCGCGCGGTGTACAAGACGCAGGCGCTGGCGCAGGGGCTCGTGGACCGTAAGCTCAAGCAGGGCCTCCTGCTCAACATGAACGCCAAGGCCATCGCCAAGAGCGTACGGGACCTCATTGACCCCAAGGTCAAGGGCGGGGTCAGCTACGCCGCGCATCGGCTAGCCAGGACGGAGATCAACAATGCCTACAAGACCAGCCAGGAGAACCGCTACGCCGGAGAGCCCTGGACCCGTGGCATGCGGTGGAACCTCAGCGGCAGCCATCCCGCGCCCGACATCTGCAACGCCCTGGCCTATCGAGACGATCATGGTCTCGGAGAAGGCGTCTACCCAGTTGGTGGTCGGCCACGTAGTCACCCTAACTGCCTCTGCTATCTCACGCCGGAGCAGCTGAGCGAGGACGACTTCATCGACGCGTTCGTGGCGGGCGAGTACAACACCTACCTCGACGAGCAGCTGTACGGGTACGCTCCGAGAGAGGACCTGCCATGTCCGTGAGCAACAACAGGCCGTGCCCCACCTGTCAAGGACCTAACCGACAGACCACCGACATGATCTGCCGTACCTGCCTGACCAGCCACAGCCCCGAGTCCTGGGCCTGGTGGACCATCGCAGGCGACGAGCTGATGAAGATGCTCTACCGTGTCCAGAACGGCGACGAGCCCGGCATCGTCTACACCGAGGCGTACGTCAACTCGGATCACGAACGGTGATGCCCGTGATCACGTATCGATGCACGTGGTGCAGTCGCGTGCGGCTGTGGCTGCACGGGCTCCTGGTCTGTACGTGGTGCGACCACGCGAACAGCATGCCGAACGCGGACCAGGTGGAGAGGCCACCCGATGCCCGTTAACTTCGTGAACCCGTACTCGGGAGAACCGGAGCAGACGTGCAGCGTCAGCTTCGGCGCACAGACTCAGCTCGCGGACGCCGTCGGCAAGCCGCTGACCGAGGCGGAGTTCGGCAAGGGCAAACTGCTGGGTGAGTGGGGTGTCATCAAAGCCAAGCTTGCCAAGAAGGAGATACCCGACGGAACCAAAGTGCTCAGCTACGAGAACGAGGCGCTGGGCAGTCGAGGATTTCTGTTCATAAAGAACGGAGAGCTGTGGAAGACCACCTACCATCCGAAGCTAGGTAGGAATGTATCTCCTACAAAGGCAAAGCAGGGCGAGCTGTTCATTAACAGCGGAATCTACAAGGTCAGCATCCCGCAGGCGGTAGCTCCGGCCAACCAGCAGAAGCCGGAGGCCGTTGACGTAACCCCGGACTACATCACGAAGATTGCGCTGGCAGACGTCAAGAAGTTCAAGGACGGCCAGGTGTTCGCGGTCAAGGCCACCGGAGAGTTTGTTCGGTGGAACGCCAAGGATTCCGGGTTCTTCGAGCATGTGGTGCCGGACCCCAGCGGATACGGCAACGTCGTTCAGAAGGAGTTCGTGTTCTTCAACGACGAGGTGAAGAGCGGGCAGGGCTGGCTCGTGCCAGATGGCAGCAGCACCACTCCGAGCGCAACCGCCAAGAAGGTGGCTCCGCCGCCGACCAACCTTACGGCACCCATCGCCTCTCCCACCCCCGCCCCTCCCGTGCAGTCTGGAAGTACTAGCCCAGGCAGCATGAGTCACGAAGACGTGGCGGCCATGTTCGTCAAGATCAAGGACGACCTGGCTAAGGAGAAGGGGCTGAATATCAAGGGGGCCAATGCCGCGCTAGACGAAGAGGTGTATAAGGCCATCGGGGGCGCTACCGGCTACACTCCGGTAGAGGTCAAGGCCAAGATCGATGCATACAAGGCGGCCGGTAACAAGCTCAGCGCGCTGAAGAAGAAGGTGCTGGCGGGCACGTACAAGGTTCCGGAAGGCAAGGCGGTACCGGCTAAGCAGTCGGCGCCGAACAGCCCGCTGGCCAAACCCACGACCAAGGCCAAGGCGCCTGACCCCAAGCCGCATGGCGTGCCTACGGTGGCTACGCCGAAGCTGACCGAGGCTATCAAGGTCGAGGTCAAGCAGGCGGTGGAAGCCAAGCCTGCCAAGGTGTACAGCGATGAAGACGTGGCCAGTGCGTACATCATCGCCAAGGACGCCATCGTGGCGAACAACACCAAAGGCTGGACGCTCTACACCAAGAATGACGAGTTCGATCTGGAGATAGCTGTCCAGGTGGGGCTCAAGACGGGGCTGAACCCGGCTCAGCAGAAGGCGGCTATTGCCAGCTACCTCGCCAGCGGCAAGAAGCTGAGCACGCTCAAGAAGCAACTCGCCAAGCAGGGTGCCTTCACTCCGCAGGCGGACAGCTTGAAGAAGAGCGGTACGGCTAAGACTGCGGCGGAGAAGAAGGCGGAGGTGGATGCCAAGGCGGACGCGGGTTACACCCCCACACCCACGATCACCACCCCGGCAAAACCGGCCACGAAAGCCAACCCTTCTGGTTCTCCGGCCGTAGATACGGCCAAGCCACCACCCAAGGCGGCGGAGAAAGACTATCTGGGTTCTGGCGACCCCTCTTGGATGATGGACCATAACAAGTCCAGCATCTTCACCAGCTTCAAGCTGGACCAGGGGAACAAGGCATGGCTCAGCGGCTCTGCCATCGATAACTATGAAGCCATTCTCAATACGTACGAGAAGTTCAAGGACTTCGCGTGGGTAGACAAGAGCTTCAGCCTGCTACAGGTCCTTCGCGTTGTAGACGAGGAGGGCGCTAAGAAGGCGGGGGTGGCTAACGGTCATCTATTCGAGAAGAAGATTGTCGAATGGCTGACCACTCCGGCTGGCACTCAGGCCATCAAGGACCTGGAGCATAAGAAGGCCAAGGAAGCTGTCGCGAAGGCGGCCAAGGAGGCTAAGACCAAGGCGGAAGCTGAGGCCGCCAAGAAGCTCATGGCTAATCAGCCGCCCCTTCCGGCTGACAGCGCATCTTTCCAGGAGATGACTCCGACCAAGGCTCTGCGGTTTCAGGAAAGAATGCTTGCGGCTAAGCCGTTCGGCAGTGGGGAAAAGACCGGCCTCCGGCACTACACCGGCGATGCGTACATCGAGATGAACAGCTACCTGCGCGGGCAGTCCACCAGCATCGGCACCACGAGCAAGCGGGCTATTGACCAAAGCTCGCGGGGTATGCGGCCTAGCCCGGAGCCGATGCTGTTGCGGCGCGGTACTGGATTCATTCAGTTCGGGTCGGACGTTAACGCCAATACCATCTGGGGCATTACCGGCAAGACCTTCGAGGACAAGGGCTTCCTCAGCACTAGCGCAGCCGGGAAAGCGGCTTTCGGTGGTCAGGTGGCCATGGAGATCGAGGCTCCCGCCGGAACGCCTGGTATGTGGGTGGACAACTTCAGCAAGCATCCCGGTGAGAACGAGTGGCTTCTGGATAAGGGCACCAAGATGAAAGTTCTAAACGTGCGCAAGGAAGGTAACACGTTCGTCGTGCGACTTAGGGTGGTGAACGACTGATGGCAGACAAGAAGGAGCTCACGCCGCTCAGTGATCCGGAAAACGTGATGATGGTAGATGTCACGCCGGAGGAAGAGCAGGGCATGAGCGTAGAGGACGCGTACCGGCATCTCGCCGGAATGCCACCCGCACCAGTAGATGTGGAGGCGGAGGAGTAATGCCTATCACCAAGAAAGACATCATCATTCCCCAGTCTGGAACTTTTCGACTGGTAATTACGGTTGTTGGTGGGCCGCCCAGCATGAGCGGTTACACCGGCGAGATGCAAATCCGCAAGACCAAGGTAAGCGAGGAAACTCTGGCCGAGGTGGACCCCACTTGCTTTTTGGTGGACGACCTGAATAGGCAGATCGTACTCGAGATACCAGACGAGGATACGGCAGCCTACGATTGGTCCGGCAACGCGGTGTATGACCTGTACATCGAGGGTCCTTCCGCTGATCGCTGGCGGGTGATTCAGGGCCTAGCGTTCCTGGACAAGACAGTAACGAGGGAGGACTGAGATGGTCGCCGCTAGCGACATCAAGATCAAGTACAGCGTGGTTACCGGCTCGGCGGGTAATAGCACGACCGGTACTGCGGCAGGTAGCCTCGGTAAGTACGTCAGCACCACGGAAGCCGCCGGGAGCACTAACGTCTTCTTCGACGACGTAAGCAGCTCGGAGGCCAGCGCCGGGGACACGGAGTACCGGTGCGTGTTCGTACACAACGCTCACGCGACGGACAGCGCTCTCAACGTGCAGGTGCAGGTCGTGAGTGAGGTGGGCGGCGGCGGTGTGACGGCTGCGGCGCTGGACAACATAGCGGCCAGCGCGGTAGGCAGCAGCAGTGCTCAGGCCGCCCAGGTGGCCGATGAGAACACCGCCCCGAGCGGGGTGGGCTCCTTCGGTACTACGGCCCTCGGCATCGGGACGCTGGCGGCGGGTCAGGTGAAGGCGGTGTGGCTGCGGCGCACCGTGAGCGCCAGTACTGCGGGGATGACGGGGGATGGCTTCACTCTCCGCGTTACCGGCGACGGCTGATAACGAAGGATTGGAGGCAGGGCAATGAGCGACACCATCTTCGGTGCTGAAGTACCGGCGCTGAACAACCTTACCGACGGGGCCTCTTACTGCCTTGCCACCAACTTCATTCCGGCGGTAGCTGGTAACGCCACTCACGCCAAGTACCCGTTTCCAGACTCTGCAGGTACGGGCTACACCGCCTCTATCTATCGAGTATCGGACGGTGTCCGGCAGGGCTCGGTAGCCACATTCAGCGATACTAATCCGGGCTGGCGCACGCAGGCTTTTCCGGCCCCGATACCGCTATCCGCCGGGGTGGAGTACCAGATCTCGATATTCATCCCGGATAGGTATCAGGCGACTACGGGTTATAGCTGGCCGAAGGTCAGCGGAAACCTAACGGCCAGTGCGGACAATGGCTGGCTGGCCATCACTCCGTCTTCGAATACCTTCGCAACTATCGAGAGCGGTAATGCGGCCAGTTACTTCGCCGACATCGTGTTCGAGCCCAGCTCGGGTACGCCGTTCACCAAAGACGCCACGGAGCGCTACCGGGTACTTAACTCGTTCACGAAGAACCAGACGGAGACGTTTCGGGTACTGAACGGCTGGACCAAGAACACCGCCGACAGCTACCGCGTGCTCAATGCGTTCACCAAGAACCAAGGAGACACGTACCGCGTCCTGAACGGGTTCACCAAGGACGCGCAAGACCGGTATCGAGCGCTCAACAGCTGGACCAAGGACCAAGCCGATACTTACCGGGTGTTCAGCACGTTCTCGAAGGACGTCACGGACACCTGGACGGTGTTGAGCACCACCGGTTTCGTGAAGGACGTGGCTGACCACTGGCGGGTGTTCAACCCGTTCGCCATGGAGGCCGTAGAGAGCTACCGAGTACTCAATCCGTGGTCGGTACAGGAAGATGATGTCTGGCGGGTGCTTAACACCTGGCTGGTCGTCAAGGCCGACAGCTGGCGGGTCTACGCCACGTTCACCCGCGACGTGACGGACCGTTATCGGGTATACAGCGACACCATCCCACCCCCGCTCCCCGCAGGAGCAATCGCGTTTCTGGAGGACAGTGCGCGTTCCGTTCTGACTGCAGAAACGGTGCTGGCTCGCTTGGAATAAGGGTCGGGAAGAACGTACCCTGGATAGATGGCCGCTCGGGTATGCTGGGCGCAGCGATGGCACAGCGAGGCCAACTGTTAGGGCACGGCGAGGCCCGAAAACCCAGTAGAAAGCAGACCGCAATGAAGACGATCCAGTATGACCAGCTGAAAGAGGACGGAATGCCGCATCAGGACTTCGGGATCCTGCTCTCGCCACTATTCACGTGGCGTGGCAGGGACGTCTACCCGGTGTTCGGTGCCGAAGGGGACGACGACGGTGGCGAGGAAGAGGGTCCGGACAGCGAGCCGGACGACGACGCCGACGACGACACCGGGAAAGGCTCCGACTCCGACAGTTCGGACACGGTAAGCCTGGAGAAGTTCGAGGAACTGCGCAGGCAGCTCAGCGCGAACGACAAGGCGCGGGCCGTTCTGGAGAAGCAGCTCAAGGACATCAACGACGCCAAGAAGGACGAGCTGACCAAGGCCACCGAGAGGGCCGAGGAGCTCGAGAAGACGGTCGGGGAGCAGGCCAAGGAGCTTGCCAACCTCCGTCTCCAGAACGCCTTCTTGAGCGCCGACACCGGCATCACGTGGCACGACCCGGCGGATGCACTCGACATCGCCGAGCGTCGGGGGTATCTGGCCGAGGTGGTCAGCGAGGACGGCAAGGTCGACGCGGCCAAGCTCGCGGTCAAGCTCAAGGAGCTGGCCAAGAACAAGCCCAACCTGGTCAAGGACTCGGACGGCTCCGGCGGGGACAAGGGTAAGGACAAGGACCAACAGCTTCCTTCCGGCAGACCTGTTGGCAGCAAGGGCGGCAAGGGCGGCGACAAGGACACCAAGGTCCCGGACCGCTACGCGAAACACTTCAGATAGTAGGGAGGGCAGTAGCCATCGCACGTTACGACAAGTACGAACCGCTCAGTGGCGGCTTCCGTGCCCCGCTGAACATCGACTGGCCGAGCGCGGACCTGAACAAGGTCGTCCCGGTCAGCCTGAACACCAGCGGGAAGATCATCAAGGGCACCAGCGGCCAGTCCGGCTTCGTGGGCATCGTGTGTCTCACGAAGGTGGTTCGCGCCACCGACATCGTCGACGTGATGCAGGACGGCGAGGTCGTCGAGCTCACTGGCCTCATCGCTGGGCAGCGGTACTTCGCGTCGGCCGATGGCACGACCCTGGTCCCGGCGTCCGGCACCATCACTGGCCTCCAGATGATCGGGTGGACCGTCGAGGCCACCCGCATGATCGTCCGGTGCCAGACCGGCAAGAACATCACCTGAGAGGGGTGACCGAATGACCACGCTTCAGATCCCCGGCACTGGCCGTCTGGTGCTCCCCGGCAGCATGGTGGACCCGGCTCGCCGGATCCGTGGCGCCATCAACCTGCTCGCCGACCCCGGCTTCCGGCGCGAGCTGGGCCTCGAGATCGCCCCGTTCGGTGGTAGCCAGCCGACCGGTTTCCACACCGAAGGCGACGTCATCCGCACCACTGTGGATGGCATCGACACTAACACCCTGTGGGCCGAGTTCACTCGGGTGCTGGATGCCCTGCGGGAGCAGCGCCAGCCGCTCATCGATCTGCTCACCTACACGGTGGTCCGGCCGTACGAGCGGATCCCGCAGGCGGGCTCCAACATGAACTTCGAGAAGGCTTCGGAGTTCGGTGTCCCGGTCGCCGTTCGTACCGGCGTCACGTACTACTCGCTGGGCTTCGCCTTCGACTGGTACGACACCGGCGCGCGGTACACCTGGAAGTACCTCGCCGAGGCCGACGCGGACCAGATCCGTTCGGTGTTCGACACGGTGCTCGAGGGCGACCAGCGGCTGCTCTTCTCGGAGGTGATGCGCACGCTGTACCGGAACACCAACCGCATCACCACCATCGAAGACACCGACTTCAACGTCTACACCTTCTACAACGCGGACGGCACAGTCCCTCCGACCTACCGCACGAACACCTTCTCGGGTTCGCACACGCACTTCGTGACCAGTGGCGCGGCCACGATCACGAGCGGCGACCTGGACGAGGCTCAGGACGATCTGGCCAGCCACGGCTTCAGCGTGGAACAGGGCTACGTCGTCATGCACCTGGTCAACAAGCAGGAGTCGGCCACCATCCGGGGCTTCAAGAGCTCGGTCAACGGCGGTACCGCGCGCTGGGACTTCATCCCGGCACAGGGCACGCCGAACTTCCTCCTGCCGGTGCAGCTCCAGACCAACCAGAACGGCGTCCCGCAGCCGCCGAGCACGTACCGAGGCTTCAAGGTTCTGGGTCAGTACGGCGACGGCCTGATCCTGGAGAACGACTACTTCCCGGCGGGCTACGTCGTGACCACGGTCACCGGCGGCCCGGAGAACATCACCAACCCGATCGGCATCCGGGAGCACCGGCGGCGGGAGCTGCGCGGCCTGCGCATCGTCAAGGGTCGCAGCGACGACTACCCGCTCCAGGACTCGTACTGGCAGCACGGGTTCGGTACCGGCGTCCGCCAGCGCGGCGCCACGTACGTCATGCAGATCACGACCAGCGGCTCATACGCCGTCCCGTCGATCTACGCCTAGTCCGGAGCGCGGGGAGGCCGGTTCCATTGCGGTCGCTGGTCCTCCCCGCCCTCCCCATCCGCAGTAAGGAGGGTAGTAGAAGTGGCACGAGAAATCGACTGGTCCAAGCCCATCAGCGACGAGGACCGGGAGTGGCTCGAGCAGCGCCCGGACATGCCCGCAGGCAACGGCATGACCAACATTCAGCGCCTCGAAGCCAACGACGTCGAGAACGATCGGACCGAGAACACCAAGAGCCGGGCCGAGCGTATCGAAGAGCTCCGCACCGCTATCGCCAACGCTCAGAACGAACTCGAGCGGCTCGAGGTGGAGGAGGGAATCGCGGCTAACCCGAACGTGGCCAAGCAGGGTGACCCCTCCGTCGGCCTGGTGGTGGACAACACTTCCGTCGACGGGGACAACCCGGAAGGCGCGCCGGAGGGCAAGGAAAACTACTCCGACGAGAAGTACTGGACGGTCGCCAAGCTCCGCGAGGAGCTCGAGAACCGTAACCGGGAACGTACGGCGCAAGACCTGGATGCCCTCCCGACGTCCGGCAAGCGTGCCGACCTCGTCGAGCGGCTCCTGAAGGATGACGAGGAGCTGGAGGACTGATGGCCACCGAGGACCAGGTCCTGGAGCTGCGGGACCTCATCAACGAGACGGACGACACGGACGGATGGACCGACGAGAAGCTGTCGGCCATCATCGACGCCACGGACTCGATGAACTCCGCCGCCTCCCGGGCCTGGTACCTCAAGGCCGGTCAGTACGCCAGCCTGGTCGACGTCACCGAAAGCGGCAGCAGTCGTAAGCTCGGCGACCTCCGCAAGAACGCCGTGGAAATGGGTGCGCTGTACGCAGCGGCCGACGGCACGCCGGAACCGACCACCACCGATGCCCCGGTTGTCCGGCGTATTCGGAGGACGGTCGGATAATGGGGATCCGGCAGGCGGAGCTCGCCATGCAGCGAAGGCTCACCAAGGCGTTCATCGCGGCGGACTGGCGGTCCGTCGTGCTCATGCGCGCTGAGATAACAGAGGACGGCGCGGGCGGGTTCGTTACTGGCGAGCCCGCTCCGCTGCCCTCTCAAGTAATGCGACTGATAGCGCAAGGTAGTACCGGAGCTGACAGTAAGCAGCGCATGACGGCCAACGGGCAACAGGTGACTCCCGAGTACATCCTGCTCGGTCTTCACGACGCGGATATCCAGCGTTGGGATTCCTTCGAGCTGGACGGGCGCCGGTACGAAGTGGTTTTCGTGAACGAGAACCGGCAGTACGAAGCAAAAGGGGAGGTGGCCTACCTTGGCGAGTAGCTTCCGCTGGGACACCTCCAAGTTCGAGAACCCCAAGCACATGGAAAAGCAGCTGCTGCGGGCGGTGTTCGCAACCGTCAAGTACTGGGACGGGCCGATCGAAGCATGGATGAAGCACAACGCACCATGGAACGACCGCACGACCAACGCGCGTAACGGCCTGTTCGCCAAGGCGCAGCGGGAGGCTGACAAGCTGTTCTCCATCGTGCTCGGGCATATCGTGGACTACGGCGTCTACCTCGAAGACGGTACCGAGAACATGCGAGCTCGGCCCATCATTAGACCAGCCATGGACCTGTTCGGCCCCAAGGTGGTCAACACCTTGGTCCGCATCCTAGACAGGCTCGGCTGATGCGCGCGACGGTCCGCAACCTCATCCTCTCCACCCCCACCCTCCTCGCAGTCGTGCCTGCCGATCGCTGGTATGCCCCGGGTGGGGTCGTGGACTCCCCGCCGAAGCCTTTCGTGGTGCTCCGCTGGCTGGCGCCGGTTACCGGTAACGCCAAGAGCACGTTCGCTAAGCAGCTTCGTGTTGACGTGCACGACAAGCGTGGCTCGTACCAGAAAATCGAGCAGGTGCTCGGCAGTCCGGACAAGGGCACTGGCATCTACGGTCTGTTCTCCGCCGTGCATGATCTGGTCGGAGTGGACGGGCGCATCACCCAGATGGATTACCTGGGCCACTCTGGCGACCAGGAAGACGACACGTACATGACCAACTTCAAGTTCAGTAGTTGGCAAGTGATTGGAGTAGACCTGTGACGGACAACTTCGTGGCTCAGGAGCAGGAGATCGACGCGGACGAGTCGGTCGCTCCGGATGAACTGGCCCCCGAGGAGCCGGAGGAGCCCGCCAAGATCGAGTACATCGAGTTCGTCGGTCAGGAACCGTACGGCACGGAGTTCTACCGGGGCGAGCACGGCACGCACACCGTGTTCGCGAAGGACTTCAAGGAGTACCACGACCTCGAGCTCGGCAAGAAGGAGGTCGTGTGGCGCAAGGGGAAGAACGGCCGGATGCTGGTGCCGGTGACGGACATCACGCCGGAGGCCGCCGAGTACCTGGAGAGCGACCCAATGTTCAAGCGGGTCACGCTGTAGAACTGCGGTGCCCGGAGGGCATCAAGTTCGGAGAGCTGATCGGCCGCGAGATCGAGGTGAAGTGCCGTAGCAGTCGCTGCGGTGCGGAACCGGGGGTGGTGGTTCTTCACCGCTTCGACAGCAGTACAGGACAGGTCCTCGGGACCACCCGGTACCGGACCCTAGTAGTTGAAGGGAGTGACAATGGCAATTAACAACATCCGCCTCCCCTATGGCCTCCGGGACATCAAGGTGGCCACGCTGGACGGCGCAGGCGTCAAGGGAACCCTGGTCGACCTGCCCAACGCGCAGACGCTGGAGTTCCAGGAGGAGACGGAGACGCAGACGCTGCGCGGTGACGACACCGACGTGGCCAAGCGAGTCACCGTCAGTGGCGTCAGCTGGACCCTCGAGGCAGGCGGCATCCAGTTCCAGGCGATGGTCGTGATCGCCGGTGGTACGTACGCCACCACCGGGACCACGCCGAACGTCAAGAATACCTGGATTCGGATGGGCACGGACGCTTACCCGGACTTCTATCTGTCCGGCCTTGCGATGAGTGAGAGCGGCGGCAGTCACGCCACCATCATTCACCGCGCGAAGGCCGAGCAGATCTCCGGCAGCCACACCGACGGCGAGTTCTGGGTCAGCCACGCAGAAGGTACCGGCTTCGCCACCCTCACGGCGGCGGACGTCGGCAAGGTCTGGACCATGCAGGCCGACGAGACGGCGCTCAGCGCGGCGCCGTAGCAAGACCGGGGGCCGAGTATCGATGGGGAGCTCGGCCCCCACCTAACAACCGTTCACAGACGCCAAGGAGCGCAGAACAATGGCACAGCCCAACTTCTCCGACATGAGCCCCGCAGAGTTCGCAGCCTGGAAGGCGGCCAACACTCCGAACGCGGACGGCCAGCAGTACCTCACCACCCTCCCGGACTCCATTCAGCCGAACTTCCCGAAGCCGAACGGCACCGAGAGCGACAAGGACCCGTACGCGGTCACGGCCTGGGGCTCTCAGGAGTACGACTTCGTGGTCCCGAGCGGCCAGCGCTGCCGGATGAAGAAGCTCCGGCCGGAGGAGCTCATCGGCAACGGCCTGCTCGACAAGATCACACGGCTTCCGGGACTCGCCGACGACCAGATCAAGAAGGCCGAAGGCCAGCCGCCGTCTGCTCTCATCAGTGCCCTTCCCTCCAAGGAAGACATGGAGAAGGTTATCGAGGTTCTCGACGAGCTGATCCCGCTGGTCGTGGTCCGGCCGGTCGTTCTTTCGATCCCGAAGCCCGACGAGACCGGAGCTGTGCAGGGTCGCTTCGAAGGCGTCGTCTACACCGACGACATCGAGCTCGCCGACCGCATCGCCATCATGAACCGGGCGACGCAAGGCGTGAGCAAGATGGATAACTTTCGCGAAAAGTCCTGAGGCCCTGTTCAACGCCTGGTCGATGTCGAAAGCTATGAGCTGTCGGCCAAGTGCGGTGTACGGGCTGGAGCAAGGCAGCTTCGAGTCTTACGCGTTTGACAGCGCCGTGGTCCGATGGGGCAGTGCATTTGACGCAGCCCTGCAGGACGCCGTGCAAGGCGCCAAGAACGAGCAGGGGGCCGAGGCTGCACGCCAGCGGGTTATCAGGCGCTGGCTGCCATCTGAGCGCCGATACGCCGACCCTGCCAAGCGCGGTTCGGCACTGTAGGAACGGGAGCGGGGCATGGCGTACGACCTCGGCACTGCCCATGGCAAGATCGAGCTGAGCTATGACGGTGCAGAATCCGTCGACAAGGCCAAGAAGGACATCGATAGTGTCGGTGACAAGAGCAAGGACACCGACCGGGATCTTTCCAAGCTAGGGGCCACTCTCAAGGGTCTCGGCAAGGGCGCCAGCCTAACCTTCCTCACGGTGGGGATGACCAACGCGGCTGCGGGCGCTGCCGATCTGGTCGTCGAGCTTCTAGGGATCGTTCCTCAGCTCACGAGCATCGCCAGCTTGGCCAGCGCCCTCCCCGCTCTCTTCGCAGGCGGTGCTGCCGCGCTTGGTACGTTCAAGGCCATCACGGCAGGCGTCGGTGACACGCTCAAGGCAGCCTTCGATCCCAAGGGCGCTAAGAAGTTCGCCGAGGGGCTCAAGGAACTGAGCCCGGCCGCGCAGGAGTTCGCACGTGCGGTGCAGGCGAACGTCAAGCCTCTTCAGGAGTACCAGAAGTCCGTCCAGGAAGCCTTCTTCAGTGCCAGTGGGCTGACCAAGGCACTACCGGTGGTCAGTGACATCCTAGAGCAGTTCCGACCGCACATCATCGGAATGGCTCATGACTTCGGGGAGGTGACCAAGCAGGTAGCAGCTTTCGCTACCGAAGGGCGTACGGTCACCTTCCTCGAGGACAGCATCTCCACGTTCCGAGACGCGCTCAACAGCGTGCGGCCAGCCATCGAGCCCATCCTCACGGGCCTGCGGGCAGTGGGGGAGGTGGGGATGCCCCTGCTGCTCAACCTCGGTGGTGCGGTAGGGGACCTCGGCGTCAAGTTCGGCAACTGGCTGAACGCCATCGCTAGCGACGGTCGGCTCAACGAGTGGATAGATACGGCCATCGGGACGCTCAAGACGCTGGGCGGTATCCTGCAGAACGTCGGCAGCATCTTGCAGTCGGTGTTCCAGGCCGCCGGGCAGACCGGTGGCGGGCTGCTGCAAACCATCGAGAAGGTAACCGGAGCGTTCGCTACGTTCCTCAACAGTGCGGAGGGCTCGGCCGCGTTGCGCAGCCTGTTCCAGGGCATCAGTGACGTAGCCAGCCAGCTAAGTCCGGTCATCACTACGCTCGCGGGTGCTCTGGCCGGTGCGCTGGGGCCAGCACTTACCCGCATTGCCACCGAACTCGGGCCGGTGCTGTTGCAAGTGGTTCAGGCGCTGGCTCCAGCGTTCGCACCGCTGGCTAAGGCGATTGCCGACGTGGTCATCGCCGTTGCCCCCCTCCTCCCTCCCCTTGCGCAGGCTGTGGCGCTGTTCGCTCAGTTGGCGGCTGGTGCCCTGAGCTCTATTGCGAGCGAGCTGGGGCCGGTTATCGGCCTGCTCGGTCAGGGTCTCGTGAGCGTGCTCAAGGAGCTGGCTCCGGTTATTCAGCAGGCTCTCGTGCAGGGCTTGCCGCTTGCTGCTCAGGCTGGATTGGCGTTGCTCCAGGCGTTCCGGCCGCTGCTACCTGTCATGATCCAGTTCGGGCAGGTGCTGGCTCAGTCGCTCATGGACAACCTCCCGGCGTTGCTATCCATCGCCCAGCAGCTATTGCCGGTCATCGCCCAGCTAGCTGCGGCCTTCGCGGGAAACCTGGCAACGGCCCTGCAAGCCATCATCCCGCTCATCCCGACTATCGTGAGCGGCATTGTCGCCTTCCTGCGAGTGTTCTACGGAATCATCTCCGTGATGCTTCAGGTGTACACAGCAATCATGCAATTCATCGGTGGCCTGGCGCAGATACCGGGCAAGATCGTGGAGTTCGTGACTGCGGCCAAGAACTTCATCGTGAACGGGTTCAACGCAGTGGTGACGGCAGTCAGTACGGCCATCACTAGTATCGTGAACTTCTTCACGGCTCTGCCCGGCCGCATCGGAGCTGGGTTGGCTGCGCTGCCCGGGGTCGTCTGGAACCTTATCAAGAACACGGCTACGCAGGCCGCATTCCTGTTCGGCCAGATGATCGGTACGTTGGTAAGCCTGAGCATCAACGTGCCCCGGCGCATCGGTGCGGCGCTGGCCGCTCTGCCGGGGGTGGTGGCCAACCTGGCTCGCAGCGCCTGGAACGCTGCGCGTAGTGCCTTCGTAGCGGGAGTCAACGCAGCGGTCAGCTTTGCTCGCCAGTTGCCCGGCCGCACTCGCAGTGCTATTAGTGCGCTGGTGGGGAACCTGCGCAGCCTGGCGGTCAGTGCGTGGAATGCGCTCAAGAGCGCGTTCTCCGGCGGCATCAACAATGCGGTGAGTCTGGCGCGCGGCTTGCCAGGACGCATCAAGGGCGCTCTGGGCAACCTGGGTAGCCTCCTGGCCAGTGCAGGCCGCGATGCCGTGCAGGGGCTTATCAACGGGCTGCGTAGTGGCATTGGTGCGGCTGCGGACGCCGCGCGCAGCTTGGGTAGCTCGGTCATGAGTGGCATCCGGAGCACGCTGAAGATCAAGTCTCCATCCAAGGCCATGATCACCATCGGTCGATACGTGGTGCAGGGTCTTGAAAAGGGGCTGCTGGGCAGTGCCGCACAGATCAAGGCCGCCTCGAACAAGCTGGCCAACTACATCAACGACGCGTTCAGCAACAAGCTCATCAAGAGGGGTGCGCGCAACAGCGTCCTGAGCACGCTTGCCAGCGGCACCCGACAGCTTACGGCGTTGGTCAATCGCACGAACACTGTTGCCGCACAGCTCAAGAACGCGCAGACCAAGCTGGCCGATGTGCAGAAGGCGTACAACGACGTTTACGCCAATGCCGTGCAGAAGACCAAGGATACGTTCAGCTTGGTCACCAGCGGCCAGACGTTCGTCAACCTGGACTTGACCAAGGAGCGTTTCCAGGCGGCTGTCGACCAGGCCAAGAAGTTCGCGGCAAACATCGCGAACCTTGCCAAGCGTGGTCTCAACAAGGACCTGTTGCAGCAGCTCGTGGATGCCGGGGCAGCCGACGGCGGGGCCATGGCTGCGGCTCTGGCTGGTGCCAGCAGCGCCACCATCAAGGAGTTCAACGCGCTCCAGGGGCAGCTCACCAGTGCGGCCAAAAGCGTGGGTAAGACCACGGCGGATGCCATGTACGGCGCCGGACTCAAGGCTGCGCAGGGATTGGTGGCTGGTCTCCAAAAGCAGCAGGTGGCCATTCAAAGGCAGATGGATAAGATCGCCGATGCGATGGTGGCGCGCATCAAGAAAGCGCTCAAGATCAAGAGCCCGAGCCGCATCATGTTCAACCTGGGCAGGTTCACCACGGAGGGTCTGCTCGACGGCCTGTTGAGCCTCAAGCGCCAGGTGGCGCTCGCCGCCCAGCAGCTAGCGACCTCGAGCATCATTCCTACGGTGCAACTCACGGCCAGCAAGAGCGCGGCGCAAGCGCAGCAGAACGCGGCAAGTGCTGCTGTGGGCGGGTCGGTGTTCCAATACAACCAGACGGTCAATGCGCTACCCGGAATGAGCGCCAGCGCGGTGGCCAAGTACAGCCTGGACCGAATGAAGTACGCGCTTACCGGGGGCGTCGTTGCGGCTGCCCTCCCAACCCCTTCTCCCGCAGGAGTGTGATATGGCCACGATCTTCAAGCACAAGGTGGTCGCCAACACCGTCACGTTCAACGACTCCTCGGTGCTCCCTGCGGGGGCGCAGGTGTGGGGGTTGGACATCATGGATGGATGGAAGGACACCGGGGATCCAGAAGAGTCTATCGTAGAGCTGGGCAGTTATCGAGACGGTAGCAGTAGCGCCAGCTTCTACCCGATCAGGAGCAAGTACGTCACGGTCGGCGGGTACGTGCTGGCGGCCAGTGAGGCGGAGGCTGAGGCCCTCGCTGACGTGCTGGCGCGGGATGCCTTCCCGCGCAATCAGTCGTTGGTGCTGACCCGGTATGAAGCGGTGCCCAAGTTCGCCAATGCACGGCGGAGCGGGCCGGTAGAACTCGACTGGTCTGCTGTGCAGACGGGCTTCCGGTGGACCACGGTCCTCGTCCTAGAAGATCCTTTCCGGTACAGCACTGAAGTGCTGAGCGGTAGCGCGGGCGTCGCGGCTACGAGTACGGTCGGGCATACCTTCCCGGTTACCTTCCCTATGACGTTCGGCGCTTCTGTGAGTGGCACCGGAAACGGTACCAGCGTCAATAACAAGGGGACCGCGTACAGCAGTAACTTCACGGCCACACTCAACGGGGTTCTCAACAAAGGCGCTTGGCGTCTGGCCAACGATACTACCGGCAAGTCCATCGGGTTCAACGTGGCGCTGGCTACTACTGACCAGTTCGTTCTGGATTTCAAGAATCAAATCGCACTGCTCAATGGCTCACCCGTGAGCCTGGACTACACAGGTACGTTCTGGCAACTGGCACCCGGTAGCAACAGCATTCGACTATATGCCGAGTACGACGCCAATGCCAGCGTAACCATCACCGGATACTCGGCGTGGGAATAGGAGAATTGCAATGACGCTTCAGGCAGTGGCGGGGTTCCTAGGCCAGAGTGGTATTCAGCATCCGGCCAATCTGTACCGCAATCTGGTCAGCGGTCTGGCCGGTAAGCGGTCCGGCTTCTTCCGATACAACGACTTCACCCTCACGCCGAGTGGCGGTGCCATGAGCTTGCAGATCGGCGCCGGGGACGCAGTACTCATGGGCACGGAGGCGGTGACCACGCAGGGCGGGTACTACGTCTGGAACAATGCGACAGAGACTCTTGCCTGGCCCGCGAGCACGAGCCTGCCGCGCGTGGACAGCCTGATCCTGCGGGTAATCGACACTGACTACGGTGCGGACCCGGCAGGCAGCAAGGCGACCTGGGAGGTTGTGAGCGGCACTCCGGCGGCCAGCCCGAACCCGGTGTCGGACAGTCAGTTCGCGCCCGCAGGGTCGTTCTACCACCCCGGCGCTTGGCTACGAGTGGCCGACTTCACGGTTCCTGCCAGCAGCACGAACCTGGCGGCAGCCACCCTGAGCCATAAGCGCAAGTACGCACGTCTCGGTAGGCACACGATGACGCTCAATGCGGACTTCCCAGCGGACCCGCAGACCGGCGATCAGGTAACCGTCATCGACAGCTCGAATCCGGGCGGCCTATACATCTATGCCGGTGGTGGCTGGGTGAGCGTGGGCGGTCGTAGGACGAGCTACACACCGGCGCTACAGGCGAGCACCACCAACCCGACTCTCGGTACGGGTAGTACGGCTCTCGGATGGTACTTCTACGGACCGGGCAATACCGTCACGGTGGGTTTCTTCATTCAGTTCGGTTCTTCCGGCGTAAATGCCGGTAGCGGCCAGTATCTCATCACGCTTCCAGTTGCTGCGAATGCGGCGCTGGGTAGTGGTCAGCCTGCCATGGGTGCGGGCATGATCCGCCGTAGCTCTGGCGGAGACATTCGGGCGGCTACGCTCTACATCCCGTCGAGCAACCTGGGTGTGGTCAGCATGGTTCCCGACGCTACGGGCGGTACCATTGGTGCTACGGCGCCCTGGTCGGCAGCCTGGGCGGCTAGCGATTACCTCGCTGGCGAGATCACCTACCCCATCTAGGAGAATCATGAGCCAACCGGAGGAAGACCTCGAGAGATACGCGGGCGAGGAGATCCCTGACCCGTGGGAAGACCTCGAGCAAACCGACTGGCCGAACGAGGAGGTGGACGAAGATGGCATCGTGGGTGCTGACCAAGGGGCTTGAGAGCTTCCGCGGCAACATCAACGCCCGGTTCCCCAAGCGCGACAAGAAGAGCGACGGCACCATCGGCGACCAGACTCACGCCAGCGGTACCAGCGGTCACAACCCGGACATCACCGGCAAGGCCGAGTACCGGGACGGCGACAAGCTGAACGAAGTCCGCGCCTGGGACATGGACAGCGACCTAAACGACCAGTACGGCTTCACCGCCGAACAGCTCGTGCAGTACCTGATCAAGCTGGCACGGTCGGGAGCCTACGTCCCGTTCAAGTACATCATCTACAAGCGCCGCATCTGGCGTAAGAGCAAAGGGTGGAAGACCGAGACGTACACGGGGCCGAGCCCGCACACCGAGCATGTGCACTTCTCGGGTGACTTCTCGCAGAAGGCAGACAACTACATCGGAAACCTGGGCATCAAGGACCTGGGTATTCCGAAGAAGGAGAGCAACGTGGCCCGCACGCTCAGCGACGAGGACGTCGAAGCCATCGCACAGAAGGTTTGGCTGTACGCCATGGCCGACCCGGAGAAGCCGAAGGGCACCACTCCGGAGACGTACGACAGCACGACTGCCGGGGCGTTCCTGCGGTTCCTCCCCCGACGCATCGCGCAGGAGACCGCGAAGCGGGACGGTCGCCTGGCCGCCATCGAGACGACCGTCAACTACATCTGGAAGAAGATCAACGGAACCGTAGTCTAGGCTGCGGTAGAAGAGGGAGGGTCCGGTGTCGGCACCAGTACTCCAGTATCCAGTGCATCACCCCGTGCGCCGCACGCGCATGGGCATGCTGGACATTCGAGATGCCAAGTGGACGGAGGTCGTCAACGGCGGTACGACGTTCACGGGCAAGGTGACGGTGCCGGACAACTCCGTTGTCATTGAGAATATCCGCAGCATGACCACGCCGTACGCAGCGGCCATCTACGCCACGCCCGGAGACGGGCACATCAGCTTCGGCGGACCAGTGGTCAACCGGGAATGGGACAGCGACAGCAACTCCCTGACCGTTACTGCAATCGACTGGAAGAGCTGGTTCTACCGCATCGTCGTCGGGCCGAGCGTGTATGGCAACAGCGCGTTGTCTCAGACCTTCACGAACGTTGAACAGCTCACTATCGCGAAGGCCATCATCGACAAGGCGTACCTCGAGGGCATCAATTACGGCACGCCCATCATCGAGACGGCCAACTACACCACCGGCTTCAACCGCGACTACATCCAGGCGGGCGTGGACTTCAAGACGCTGGGCGCGCATCTAGATACGCTGGGCGGCTACGCAAACGGCGGCTTCGAGTGGGAGGTGGAGCCCTACTACGCCAGCGACTCCTACCCCCGCCTCCGCGTGCAGTTCTACCTCCCGCAACGGGGCGGGGTGGTGCCCGGGCTCGTGTTCCTCAAGACTCCGGACGGCGGCAACATTCTCCGCATTGAGGACATGGAAGAAGACGCCAGCGGAGTGGCTCGCCGGGTGTGGGCAGTGGGAGAGGGCCCGAACGCGGAGAGTACTCCATGGGGCAGCGACAGCGACCCGGATCTCGGGCTGCGTAACGTCCTCAGAACCGACCAGGTGACCACATACAGCGGGGCACTAACCACGCCGCAGCTCGCCAGCTACGCTCGGGCTGAGCGGCTCTACCGGTCGAACGTACTCGGAGGCATGAGCTTCCTGGTGCGGCTGGACAATCCAGACTGGATGACCTACGGCAAGGGAGATCGGTGCCGCATCGTGGTGCGGGACAGATTCCTGAACATTGACCAGAAGAACGTACGCATTCTTAGTCGAGAGATAGATCCCGACAACAACACGGCGAAGATCACGGTCAACCTCAACGACGTGGTTCTGCCCGAGGTAGATTCCGGAGGGTCGGTATGACCAGCAAGAGCGTCCCCACGACTCCGGAAGGCAAGTTCGCCGCGCAGGTTGAAGCGCTCATCGAAAGCAAGCTCCGCCAACAGCGGTTCGTGGTGCCAATGTTCGCAGCCGACCCGCCGGAGACCGACCCGACGAACCTGTGGATGAGGTACGACGGTAGACTGCGCGGCCGGTATTGGAACGGGGCCAGCTACACGTACGTCGACTACCCGATGCGGAGCGACATCACCGCACCCCCGGCGGTCCCGGTATACCCTGCCAAGCCAGCCACTCCACTGGCCCCTCAGACGACGGTAAGCCAGTGGACCGCTCTGTGGTCCCAGACGTACACTGGCACCGGCACGAAGCGTACCGACACTATCGGAGAATCCAACCTGGTGTTCGGTCAGGACGCGGGCGGTGTCTACAGCACTCAGAAGGCGCTTTTCGGATTCGACTACGCCAGCATTGTTACCGCTTTGACGGGCAGCACCATTCAGAGCGTGCAGCTGGACTTCGTGGCGCTCAGTACGTTCTTCGGAGGGCCGGTAAGCGCATTCCTGGGGATGCACAACCAGACCGCCGAGCCCAGCACCTTCGACGTCACGACCACCATTCTGCGGTACGGCGATCTGGAGACGTTCGTGCCTGGCGGAGGGTTCTCGTGCACTATCCCCATCTCCTTCGCGCAGCAGTTGCGCGCTGGTACGGCCAAGGGAATTGTTCTCGAGGCTCAGAATAACGACAAGGGCAACTCCGGCATCGTTGCCGGGGTGGGCAGCGGTTACACACCGCCCGTGCTCACGGTCACGTACGCGAAGTAGACGGGGGAGAATCTATGGCCGAGGTGCAGCCACCGGCTTCTGTGGACCTAGGGTTCTTGACTGAGATACCGAAGATCATCACCGACCTGGGTTGGGTCGGTGTCGCCATGCTCGTCGCGTACATGTTCGCGACCAACCGCTGGTATTCCTCCAGACAGCATGATCGCGAGCTGGAGCTGGAAAGGAAGGTAACCGAGGTATGGAAGCAAAACGCCGAAGAGCTGAAGCCTATGCTGGAGCAATTGCTCGACACGCTCAAGCCCCTGGGACAAAGCGATGCCGCCATCCTGAAAGCCATCGAGGGTATCCAGGCCAGCCAGGAATTCGAGCGTCGACTACGGGACCGAGGTCGTGACTGACGTGGGATGGAGTTGGCGCCGTCGCACCCCTGACCCCCGCCCTTCCGCAGAGAAGCGGCTTGCCGAAGCTGAGGCCGCCCTGCGTGGGACCGAACAAATCAAGGACCAGGCCACCAAACAGGTAAGCTTGTTTCAAGAGCTTCGCCGGGGGTGGGACAGGGTGCACCAAAAGAACAACCTGGCGGGACTTTTCACTGAGGAGTACCGGAGAACACATGGAAATTGAAGGAGGAGCTTGGCACGTATACGGGGACTACGCACTTTACGCGGCGGCAGCCTCCGCATTCGTGTTCGTGATGCTCTACATGGTCTTGTCTCCGTGGTGGCGCACGGCAGCAGGGCGCAACATCATGGCGGTCATGGGCGCACTCGGGGCCGGGCTCGTGTACTTCGGATGGATAGTCCTCCGAGGTGGCGTACCGGCTGGCTTCTGGCCAGCGAGGGCACTCCTGTTCACCGCAATGTTCCTTGCTATCGGATGGCGGGTCGTTCTGTTCATCCGGGAGCATGTTCTGGCTAGGTGGAAGGAGCAAGAGAGTGAGCGAAATCGGTAAGACCATCGTCTCCTTCGTGTGGGCGGTCGTCAGCATCATCATCCCCATGGTCAGCGGTGACCACCACATCGACTCTGTCGAGTCCGTTATGATCATCACTGCCGTAGGCAACAACGTCATCGTGTATCTAGTTCCCGCGTTCCCGCAGTTCAAGAGCGCCAAGACCGTTGTGACGGCAGTGCTCGCGGGTGCGGCCGTGCTCCAGCTCGCAGTGGCCAGCGGCGGCTTCGGCGGCATGGACCTTAATGACTGGTACCAGGTCATCGCTGCCGCGCTGTTCACGCTTGGCGTGTGGTACGCACCGGCAACGAGCAGGGGCGCCGTGAACGGACCCGTGCGAGTCTCGGCCGGATTCAACAACTAGCCTGGTAGGCTGGGTCAAGTCGGGAGCAACTTCTCCCTTCCGGCCGAGCACGCACACCCAGTAACCGAGGGGCCCCGTAGGAATTCCTGCGGGGTCTCTTGCGTGTCTGGAGATAGGTCCTTGCGCCTTCTCGATCGGGATGATAGAGTTCTCTCATAAGCAAACAGCAGGGCCTACTACCCGGGAGGGTAATCATGAACCAGGAACTCCGCGCCCAGCAGGTCGAAATCCTCCAGGAGCGCATCACCAACGGCCAGGCTCAGCTCCTCAAGGAGGTCGCCGCCGGTAACCGGGCGGTCGCCCACACCCTCGTGAACGACATCATCGACGCGCAGCGGGACCTGGAGGACATGGGCGCCAAGCCCTACGCCGGTACTCACGAAGCCAACTTCACCGCCTGAGCCCACGGTTGGGGCACGTCTCGCACGTGCCCTTTCCCGGTCGCTCAGACCATCAAGCATCGGCTACTAGCTCGGGAGAGCACAATGGAAAAGAAGATGACCCGCGCACAGATCCAGGTGCGCAACACCCGACGCGCGGCGCACGTAGCCTTCCTGGTCGGTGCTGCGGCCAGCCTGGCGGCCAACGTGTACGCCAGCCAGCACACCGTCGTGGGGTGGATCGTGGGCGCGTGGCCCGCGCTGGCGCTCCTCGCCGGTATCTACCTGTACGAGAACGCACCCAAGGTGTGGTGGATGAAGGGCACGCTGGGTGTGCTGATCGCAGCGGCAGCCTGGGCCAGCTACTGGCACCTCGTGCACGTCATCGGCAGCACTGGGGCTGACAAGGTGACCACGTACGTGCTCCCGCTCACAGTGGACGCCATGATGGGCATCGCGCAGGCCGTGCTCAAGCACGTCACGTGGCCTCCCACCCGCCCCACCACCCGCAGGAAGGCTCCGGCAGCGAAGCCGGTGCGCAAGCTGAAAGCAGTCTGAGAATTTCTCGCCGGGGTCCTTGTGACCCCGGTCTCTCGGATGATAGTGTGGTCTCATCAGCAAGGGGAACACACAAGGGAGCAATCATGCAGCAGGCAATGGCCACCCAGTCTAGGCTCATCTCGAAGGCCAAGGAGGCCCGTAGCAAGTACCACGTCGCTCGGGCCGCTCGCCGGGACTCCGGCGCCAACGTTGAGAACAATCGGGAAGCCAAGGCGCGTCGTGCCTACGAGGCGGCCGTTGACAAGCTCCGCGACTATGAAGCCGCCAACACTCTTGCCCCTGCGTACTTCTGAGCCCGGAGCGTGAGGACCGTCTAGCACGGTCCTTGCGCAGGTCCCTCAGGACTGCTAATGTGAACACATCACAGCAAGGAACACCAACTACCCGGGAGGGTCATCATGCAGCTCGCCATCACCATCACCGACAACACCGGCTCCGACCTGATCGAGGCTCTGGCCAGCGGTACCGCGCAGGTGCACAGCGTTCGGGAGAACGGCACCACCCGTCGGCGCCACTACCTGACCGGCAAGGACCTGGAGTACGCCCTGTGGGTGCGCCTCCAGCGCGAGGGCCAGACCGCCGATGAGGCGGAGGGCATCCCGGCGGTCACGCCGCGCAGCATGGCCAGCATCGCCAAGGAGATGCACGTGAGCATCGCGGCCATCCGGCGTATGCTGGTGGACCTGGCCATCACCGAAGAGCTCGAGGAGCTCGAGGCTGACGAGCTGGAGGCCATGCTGATCGGCAGCGACGAACTCAACGAGCAGCCGCACGAGGATGTTCAGCTCACCGAGGTCAACTGAACTACCGGGGCGGCTACAGCCGCCCCAAGCAAGCCCCTGTAGCTCGAATATGTACTGGGTAGAGCATCCGCCGACCACTGTGAGGCGGGCAGGTTGCCGGTTCGAGTCCGGCCAGGGGCACGCAAGTAAGAACCCAGTCAGGAGGACGCAATGGGGAATGAAGAGCACCCGTTCAGCATGGGAAGCCCGCGTGACGCGCTGGTGAACCTGGTCGAGCGCGCACTGCGCGCGGAAGCCGGGGTTCGGGAGCAGCAGACCAACGGGAAGCCCACCGGCTACTACGCAGGACGCAAGGCCGGGTTCGTGGCCAGTGCGGCCACCTTGGCCAGTATGCTGTTCGGCACCGACTACGAAGCCGCCAAGGCCACCATCAGCAAGAGCGTGGCGGATGCGGGCAAGGGACTGCTCTCCAGCGACCTGCGGCGGCCCAGCTTCGCGGGCCAGCTCGCCACCGAGATCACCAACTCCGCCCTCAACCTGTAGCTCCGACGAACCCCACCGGCCGGAGTGCTTCCCTAGGCGCTCCGGCCTTCCCTTACCCTGTAGCCACTGGGAGGTAGCCCATGCGTACCGCGCTGCAACTGTTCACGTTGGCCTGTCTGCTCATCACGCTGGTGTTCGGAATAGCCACGGCCTGCACCATCATGAGCTACGAACCGCTCCCGCAACCGACCACTCAAACGTACTGCGATAAGTACACCGACCAAGAGATATGTCCGGAGGACAGACCATGAACCCCACCCGCCCCTCCTTCCGCAGGCTTGCCGCTCTTATCGCGACGCTGGCGCTGCTGGCGACCCCGCTCGGGGGCAGCTCGGCACACGCCGCGCCTAGCCGCGCCAAGGCGCAATGCGGCCCGACCAAGGTGGCCAGCCACAAGACCGCTACAACCGTAGCCCCCGAGAACACCGTTGCGGGCATCAACGCCGTTCCTGCGCAGGGAGCGGGGGTGGTGGAGCTTGATGTCCAGTGGACCAGCAGCGGGTTCCCCGTCCTGATGCACGACGCTACTGTGAACCGCACCACCAACGGTACCGGCGAGCCGAGCACACTCAGCCTGAGCGCCATCACCGCGCTCAGCGCCGTCGATGATCCGGCTACCACCTGGAAGACCGACCCCAGGTACAAAGACGTGAAGGTACCGTACGGCTGGGACTTCATGAACGCCGCGCAGGCGAACAACCTGGACGTACTCGTTGACGTGCACGCGGAGCCCACCCAGCTCGGGATGGAAAAGCTGGTCAACTACATGGACCGATGGAGCTACCGAACCCGTACGACCATCATGAGCACCTCCGCGCGCATCCAGGCCATGAAGTCCTGGTACCCCGGCCTCAACTACGCACTGATCGAGTATCCCCCGAACGGGCGGAGCTACACGCCGAGCTACCTCAAGAGCATCGGAGCCGGTGCGTACGTGATCCCCGTGCAGAGCCTGAGCCAGCTCGGCGGAGCGGACTTCGTGCAGTACATGCACGCGCAGGGTGTGAAGGTGTTCGTGTGGACGAGCGACAGCGCGGCCCTGGACTCCATCTCCGGTTGGGCCAAGGTGTTCGACGTGCAGGCGGACATGCTCATCACGAACGACCCCGCCGGTGCGCTTGCGCAGTGCCTCTGAATCTCATAGGCTGACCCTACCAACTACCCGGGAGGGCAAAATGGCCAGCAAGATGTGCAGCGCTTGTGGTAAGCGTCGGGTCGCCACCGGCAAGTCCAGCGGCTATGAGGACAAGGCGTACTGCGCGCAGCAGGACCTCTGCTACCCCTGCGGGGACGAGGGCCAGATGTCCATCAACCACGATAACGGCCACGAGAGCTACCCCGAGGCGGAGTGCTGGGGATGCCACCCGGAACTCGACGAGAGCGCCAAAGACCCCAAGGCGGTGACCACCGGCCCCAAGGCGCAGGGTGCTCGCCGCCCGCAGCTCAACCACAAGGGGCACAGCCACCCGCAGACCCCGGCCGCGCGTCGGGAATGCAAGAAGCTGTTCTGGGCCAGCATGACCATAATGCCGAGCGACCTGGAGCTGGCGGAAGCTATGGGCTCCTGGGACGCCAAGCTCGACGGAAACGGTAAGCTCTGGGTGGCTGTTCCCGGTACGAAGGTGGAGGCCGCCACGGACGGCAGCGGCAAGACCCGTCCGGCCAAGTGGAACGTTGCTCCACTCGGCCCCAAAGGCGGCGTCGGGCACAGCCTGAAGGTTGCTGCGAACAAGGCTTCCAAGTAGCCCGCTACGCCCCGTGAGAGCCCATGCCCTGATAGGGTGTGGGCTCAAGCATTTCCCCAGCCAAGGAGGGCTTTATGCGGTTCAAGTTCGTGCAGGCGTTCATCGCTCTGCTCGCTTCAATCGGCCTGTTCGCCGCCTCGCCGGTGTACCCGGTCCAGGCCGCTCCGATCGCGAACTGCGACGACGGTCGGCTGTGCCTCTACGACGGCACGAACTACGGGACCTACAACTGGACCCAGTACGACATCTCCTGGATCGCGACGTGGCCCAACGGCTGTCTCAACCTGCCGAGCGGCTACAACAACAACATCAGCTCGTTCATCCTGAACCCGACTGAGAACCAGAAGAACACCACGATGTCGAGCTACTACGTGCGCATGCACATGAATGCGAACTGTGCCGGGTACCCGACGCCGATCGGCGAGATGACGGAGTGGACCGAGCCCAACCTCACCGTGACTGACTGGGGCAACGTCAGCAACGCCATCACCAGCATCTCCATCCGCAACTAGCTCCACGCACGAATCGGGCCGGGGTCTTGCACCCCGGCTCGACTGCGTGATAGAGTTATCTCAACAGCAAGGCACCACCACTCAGCCGGGAGGCTAGCATGAGCACCAAGCACTTCGATCAGACTCTCGCTCTCAAGACCCTCGGTAGCATCATGAAGGAACACGGCATCACGCACGCCGAGCTGCACGCGGTGTTCCCGGAGCGGCCGACCACCGAAGACCAGTGCACCGAGGTTGCCGCTTGGCTCAGCCGCAAGATCACGGAGCGCAAGGCTGGGAGCACCAACCCTCCCGCCCCTCTTCCGCAGGCCAGGCCGAAGTTCGTCACGGCCGAGATGCTGCCGGAGGGCAACTACGCGGTGCCCGGCAAGGACGGCGGGAAGACCCGCTTCTACCGGGTGAGCCACAAGGAGGGCAAGGGCAAGTGGGCAGGCACCACGTTCGTCAACATCAAGGAGCGCGCTAGCGACGACCTGTACGACATGGCTAGCAAGAGCGCCGAGGCTGCTGCCAAGTGGGCCATCTTGGACTACGGGTACGAGCGGTCTCGCCTGCTGTTCTCCGAGAAGTACGACGCTTGCTGGCACTGTTTCCGTGGCCTCACCGACGAGGACAATCTGTACAAGGTCTACGGGCTCGGTCCGGTGTGTGGCCCGAAGATCATGGGCTGATCTGGAGGCCCCGGGGCTACCCGGGGCACCCCGCCACTCTGTAGAGTGGTCTTACCTTCCCGCCTGGCGCAATTGGTCAGCGCGCTCCGGGGTGCAAACTCGGAGGGGTGTCAGTTCGACTCTGACGGCGGGAGCGCAAGCGCAACCACTACCCGGGAGGGTCAGCAATGAACAGCAACCCCATGCTCGCCAAGATTCGCGCTCTGCTCGACAAGGCAGAGTCGACCACCTTCCCCGAAGAGGCGGAGGCGTGCCGGACCAAGGCTGAGCAGCTCATGGCCAAGTACCGTATCGAAGAGGAACAGCTCATCGCGAGCGACCCCACGGCGCTCTCGCCGGTATGGGGAGATACTCCGCTAGTGAAGCGGAGCAGCTTCTACAGGATGAACTACTGGTCGATGTTCTGGGCAATTGCGGAACACGCCGGTATCCGGGTAAACCCCGAGTGGCTGATCCAGGATGGGGAACTTCACCTGGTGGCGCACACTGTCGGCTACGAAGCCGATCTGCGGTACGCGGAGGCTCTGTTCACAAGCGCGCGTATGGTGTTCACCGAGAAGCTGGAGCCGCAGATCAACCGCAGCATGACCGAAGAGGAGAACATCTTCCGGCTGCGTGCGGCGGGTATCGAGCGAGTCCGTATCGCAGACATGGTTTGGGGCATGGGCTCCCGGCACGACAAGCGGCTGCTCAGCAAGGTCGGTCGGGTGTACGCGGCGGAGTGCAAGCGACGCGGCGAGACCCCTGCGGTGGCGGGGAGGGGAGTGACCGGTGCCGCCTACCGCGAGCAGTACGCCGAGCAGTTCGTGGTCACGCTGAGGGTTCGACTGCGCAGGGCTCGCCAGGCGGCTAGCACTGGCGTAGTGCTCCACGGTCGCCAGGAGCGCGTCAACGAGGCGTTCTACACACGCTTCCCCCACCTGCGGCCCCGCCCGATTAGCGGCGAGCTGGAAAGCGACCGGGCGCCCGTTAAGAAGTGTGAGAAGTGCGCCAAGAGCAAGCGCGGTGCCTGCACGGAGCACTACATCCCCGTGGGCCGGTCTTCCGGTGGCCGGGACTACTACAGCGCGGCAGCGGTGCGCGGCCGGGAAGCTGGCGCGGCAGCGGCTCGTAACGTGGACCTTGGTCCTGGCGGTCGCGGAAAGCTCGAGGGCTGACCATGTGCCAGACGGTGGCGGAGGTGCGGGCACACGTGCTCGCCCTCCTAGACCGGGGCTACAGCCCCGAAGAGTGCGAAACCATGCTCGAGGCAGCCATCCTTACCGGCGGCTGTATTCTTCGGGCTACGGCCCTTTCAGACCCGACCAACGTACTGATGCAGGAGGTGACCGAAGATGGCGCAGCCCCGAGGCCCAGTTGACATTCTGGGTGTTACCACCCGGACCAATAGCAGCGCTGACCGATACTGTGCTAGCGAGGCGTGCCCGGTGCCTCTCATCGAGGTGGGCAAGACGTACGAGCGGGTGGCCCGCGACGAGCACACGTTCGAGAGTTACCACCCCGCGTGCTTCGGGGAAGAGTTCGGGGAGCGGAGGCTTTACGGTGACTAAGTGCCCGGTCAAGTGGAATCCGGTAACGTGGCCGTACGTCACCTCGTGCTCTTTGGAGCGGGGCCATGTCGGCAGGCATCAAGACAAGGCGGGCAACGAGTTGCTTAACATCCCCGGCCAAGAGGAGGCCGAAGGTGACTAACTGGCTGGCAGACCCGGTCGCGTGTGCGATACGGCTCAAGAAGGAAAGCGGGTGCACGATCTTGGCAGGAAGGAACGAGGTCATGAGCCGGACCACTCTGGTGAACCGGGAAGAGAAGCCGAAGGGGGCGATGTACCGCTGGGGCCACCTGTTCGTTCGGGTGGACGGCAAACCCGGCGAGGTGCGGCAGTTCGTCCCTGGCACTAGCGACGGGAGCGGCAACGAGGCGGGTCATATGCGCCTGAGCGCCGAACACGCCAACGTGATGAGCGACTTGCTTCGCGCGGCGTACGTGAACGCAGGCGGCAGCAACTGCGGCGGCAAGACGCTGTACGAGATGATCTGGGACGAGATGATGGTCGTAACGGACCGGCTAATGTCGGACGTGGAGGCCGACCAGGAAAGCGACCCGGACGACGTGGGCGCGGCGCGCAGTCTGGCGTGGGTCATCGCCGTGATGCAGAACCCGTACCTGCCGAACGTGGACGCCGTGCGTGAGCAGGTCATGGAGCGTTGGGATGCCATGGACCACGAGCCCGCCCCGGGGCAGCTCACGGAGAAGGAGAACAGGTTGCGAGAGCGTCGCATGTCGAGGAGGGCTCGTCGCCGTGGGTAGCCTGTTCGAGTGGGAAGAGCCCAATCCGGACTGCAAGGAGTGCCAGGAAGAAGGGCTCGTGCCTGCGCGCAACCCGGGGGACATGCACGAGCCTAAGCCGTACACCGGCGAGCTCGATTGGGACCGTGACCCGGTCTTGCACCCGTTCGTCGACTGACGTAGAGTGACCGTAGCAACTACTACCCGGGAGGGTTACATGAGCATCTTGGGAGAGCGAGACGGCCTTGCCGTAGAGATCAGCGAACTGATCAATGCGATAGCCGATGACCATGAACTTATCGAGGAGTATCAGGAAGGCGACCCGCCGAGCTTCACCATCACCGACGTTCACGAGCCGAAGAAGACGGACAACATTCTGTTCGTAACCACTAGCTCCGGGAACCGTTTTCGCATTGCGGTGGAAGTGGCAGAAGCGGAGACGTACGTGCCGCCAAAGCGCCCCGGCAAGACAGATAAGCAGAGAGCCTTCGAAGATCGCACTGACTTCCCTGGTTGGGAGAACCTGTGAGCCGCCAGGAGCGCGGCGCGATGCGTCGCAAGCTGGCTGAGCGCAAGGCCCGGGAGATTGTCGAGCAGGCTACCGCCAAGGTGGTGGCCGCTCGGCCCTCCCAGCCCTCCTCTCCGCAGGACCAGGCACAGGAGTGCAAGCGCCTGCGGGACGGCGGTATGGTGTGGTGGCTTATCGGGCAAAAGCTGGGGCTGGCGGGCCAGGCCGGGAGTGCCAGCGAGCCCGAGGCTAAGCGTGGTGCGGGGGCAGCCAGGCGGCTGTACGCGGCTGCGAACCGGGGCGAGGTGCCGCGTACCCAGCGGCAGCGCGCTGGCACGGTGGCCAAGCCAACCGGCCCGGCGAGTCGGGGCGTGCCCGCGTACATGCGCAAGGAAGCGCTCGTGCGTGATGGCCATGTGATCCCCCGGGACCTGCCGGATGAGGAAGTGGAGGCCATGCTGGTCGGTCGTCGCATCGAATGGGCTATCGACATGGCCAAGCTGACCAATACGGATCCGGAGACCTGGGGGCCAGAGGACGGTCGTTGGGTGCGGCAGGAGGCCAAGGTACACGTTGACCCGCAATGGGTGCGCGTAGTGCGTGACGAGGATACAGAAGAGCGCATCCTGTACTTCCGGGAGTACAACGGCTTTGACACCGATCGGCAGAAGCACATGAGTGGCCCCACGCGGGTCATACGAGTCGACAGCATCTACACCGTCGCATAACTAGCCAGGAGGAGAAGCCATGGCTGAAAAGATCACACCAGGCAGCAAGTACGCCCGGCTCGTGCTGGGAGTGCGCAAGCTCCAGCGCGGCCAGGTGTACGTAGCCACGAAGGGGCACGACTTCAACTGCCTACCGCAGAGCTTCCAGAATGTCGTGCATCTGGTCGCCCGTAGCAAGGAGGGCAACTGGAAGGCCACGACCGCCATTGTGGGCAACCAGGTGTTCTTCGCGTACTACGAAGCGCGGGACTACATGAAGCCGAACATGCCCGCGATGCCGCTTGTGCGCAAGGCGCGGGGAGAGCAATGAGCGACCAGGTCAAGTACTGGATCATGGGCTTCGTCTGGGGTGTAGCCCTCACGCTCTCTGTGCTCGCCCTGGTGATGATGGTGGTGGCGTCCGACTGAGATTCGTAGTCCAGCTCATCGCACGGCATTGTGACGGTCGATGGGCTAGGCTATGGTTCTCATAGCTGTTCTACTAGCCGGGAGGCCGCAGTGCGTATCGAAGCCCATCTTGCCGAGAAGGTCAACCGCATCGAAGTGCGCATGTTCGGTAACGGCAGCAAGAGCGATGCGTACACCAGCACCCGCAAGGCGGTCTCGGCCAGCCGGTACGTCGGACAGCTCGACAACGGGTGTAAGTTCTGGTACCCGCTGAGTGCCGACAAGTGCGTAGAGATGCGGGAGGTTTGGGGCAAGGACCTGAAGGTGCACAAGGCGCTGGGGGATTGGTACCGCAAGGCTGCCGCTCTGCGCGCAGCTCAGGTCGCCCGCACCACTCAGACCGACGCAGAGCTGCCAGCCCTGGCCGCGCAGTACCCCAAGCTGAACGCCTGGCTTAAGGGCGACCAGCGCGTCACAGCGGCTTGGATCGCTAACGCGTACCGCAACGGCGGTCTGCTCGCTGACGAGGTGGGTACCGGCAAGACGGCTGGTGTGGTGGCTGGCCTGGTAGAGGCGGACATCACTGGCCCGACGCTCATCGTTTGCCCCAAGATCTCGGTTCGCGCCGTGTGGCTGAAGGAGTTGCGCGCACATACGGACATCCCGGTCTATGCGTGCAGTGGCAGTCGCAAGGCTCGCGAGAAGACCATTACCGAGTTCCTGACTGACCCGAGCGAGTTCAAGGTGCTGGTGGTCGTGGCGGAGATGCTGCGCATTCGGGCCATCCGCGAGAAGGGGCGTATCACGGAGGAGCTCGGCTTCGAGTACCCGGCGCTCTTCCCGGTGCGGTGGTCGGCTGTCGTGATCGACGAGAGCCACAAGGTGCTCGGTGGTCTCGATGTGGTCAAAGGCAATCTGGCTGGGGAGGGCATCAAGCGCCTGAGCTACACGCCCAACAGTTTCAAGCTGGCCGTGAGCGCTACCCCATTCGGCAAGGGAGGCAAGGTAGAAGCCCTGTTCGGCACGCTGCACTGGCTCTGGCCGGACGAGTTCACTAGCAAGTGGGCCTGGCTGGGCCGGTACTTCGAGGTCTACGATGAGAAGGTGTTCATCCGTGGCGGCCGAGGTGCCACCAAGCCGGTCAAGCGCATCGGCGCTCTCCAGAACGAGGCTGGCCTCTGGCGGGACCTGGGGCCACGCGTGCTTCGCCGTACCATGGAGGAGGTCAGCCCCGAGCACCGTGGCCTCAAGAACTGGATTGAGATACCGTGCGAACTAGATGGTCCGCAGCTCGCGCAGTACCGGCGCTTCGCAGATAACGCCGAGCTGGCCGTAGAGGGCGGCATCATCAGCACGGTCGGCGTACTCGACTTCCTGACCCGTTGCCGTCAGTTCGCTAACGGGCAACTGCGGAAAGAGGGCGGGAGGGTTGTCTACACCGGCTACTCCGCCAAGATCGACCGCCTGCTGGCGCACTTGGCCGACAAGCACCCCGGCCGCAAGGTGGTCATCGCCAGCCAGTACAACGAGTTCCTCGACGCGGTGCAGGCTCGCTTGCACGCCGAGGGCTACGGCACGTACCGGCTCGACGGCAGCACGACCGAGAAGCGCCGTAACGACATGATGAACGCCTTCCAGGGTGACCCCACCTTCACCGGGCCGGACGTCACGTGCCGCAACTGCCAGGTCGGCCGAGGCAAGCCGCACGGAGCTAAGTGCCTGGCTGCCCGCCCCGAGCTGTTCCTGCTCAACACGCAGGCCGGTGGCGTCAGCATCACGCTTGACGCGGCCGACGAACTGCACGCCCTTGACGAAGCCGACCCGGACACCATGACCCAACTCTTCGGGCGCATCTTCCGGCGCGGTCGGGCGCACGAGGTGTTCTTCTACACTTACCGGGCCATGGGCACCATCGACGAGGAGCTCGGCCTGAACGTGGCCGACCGGCAAGAAAAGCAGCGGCGTCTACTCGATGGCCGTCGCGGTATTGAGTACGCCCGCCAGATCGCCAAGTACAAGAAGGAGTCGTGATGGCCCAGTACGACAAGTTCCAGCCAGGTACCCATCATCCGTTCGAGGCACCTCGGTATCTCACCGACGAGGAGTACTTGCGCAAGCTGCGTGTCATGCTGCGTGAGGCCGTGAAGGAAACCCAGCGGCTCGATGCCAAGTGGAACCGGCTCAACGACGAGCTCACCGCCAAGTTCCAGAGCGAGAATGTGGTGGAGCCGCTCCTGAGCGAGCTGAAGGGCCACAACGTAGAGCTCTCCGCCGCGTTCAGTGGCGGGGTGTGGTGGCGGGACAAGGCCGTTTACCTGTCCGCCGTCATTCAGGCCGAACTAGCCATGAAGGAGGCTGGGCTGTGATAGTCGTCGGGTTCGTATTGGGCCTAGTTGTCGGTATGGGTGTGATGGCAACCGCGTTCGGTGCCCAAACCCGCCAGCGTTACGCTAGCCCGTTCCTGCACGAGGGGGAGTGGGGGTGGCCGCAAGTTCAGGGCATGGGTGACCAGAGCCGAGTCCTGTGGCATCTCCAGACCGTAGACGGGCGCGAGGTGGCCCAGGTACTGCCACACGTGCACGAACCCCTGGTGTGCAACATCGGACCAGGTCTGGCTCACATGGACGAGTGCATCTGCGGCGCTACGCGGAGTGGGGTGTACGGGGGATGGTTCTTGCCGCGTACGTAGCCGGTCTTATCACGACGCCTGCGGCCTTTCTAGGCCTCGTGGCGGGTATGCGGTGGTGGCGCTATCTGCGCCGAGCGCAGGGCGACTCAGAGGTGGTGCACCTACAGGTATGGGATCCCCCGCCCCCTCCCCTCCCGCAGGACGAACCGGTAGTCAACCGCATCAGTATTCGAGCGGTTCCCGGGCGCAGGCGCAACGTACGCGGTCGCAAACGTTAGTTGGAAGACAGAAAGACAGAGAAGGTAGGCCAGACCGCGACTAGGCGTGGCATGATGGTCTAGTCGCAAGGCAATGCCATCGCATAAACAAGGAGAAGAACATGCCGCGCACCCGAAAGACCGCCCCGGCGCCCGAGCCCGAGGTCGCCGAGACCGAGGAGACCGCCGGTAGCAAGCGCGGTCCGAACGAGCTCACTACTGTCTTCGTCGGCTGGCTCAAGGACACCTACGGCGTCGACGCCGACCCGGAGGTCGTGTACCTCGCTCAGACCACCCGGCGCGAGTTCCGGGAGTCCGACGCCTACCAGGACTACCTCGAGGCGGCCGAAGAGCGCAAGGAGGCGGCGGCGAAGGCGAAGGCCGAGCGCGCCCAGGCAGCGGCAGCGGCGGCCGAGGAGACCACCTCCGAGGAGCCCGCGAAGCCCACCACACGCAGTCGTTCGCGCAAGGCGGCGGCGCCGGTGGCGCAGGCCGAGCCGGAGCCCGCGAAGCCCACCACACGCAGTCGTTCGCGCAAGGCGGCGGCAGCTCCGGCCGGTGCCGAGGCCGACGCGCCTGCCGAGGCCGCGAAGCCCGCGCCCCGTACCCGCACCCGCAAGGCGCCGTTCTAGTAGGACCCCGAGCATGTTGAAGGCGTGCTCGGTTCGGTGGGATAGCTCAGCGGTTAGAGCAGGCTCCTTCGCAGCCCGGTAGCTGGTTCGAATCCAGCTCCCACCACGTTACAGCGAAAGTTTGAGAGGTAGGCCGGGGATACTTCCCCCACAGGAGTGCATAGTGCACGCTCCGGCCAGACCGTATCAGCGAGCGACTGTATCCGGGGCACCCACGGTCCGGTGCATGAGCAGGGTCGTACTCATCCACGTCGAACGCAAACCGGCGACCCGGCCCTGCTCGTAACGCGGGATAGCTCAAGACAGTCATGATTCGCGCAAAGCGTTACCTGGCGTGGCTGCACGGAAGAGCGGGCCAAACCTCCTTCAGGTGGAGTTAGGGCAAGGATGCTGGTTCGAGTCCAGCTCCCGCGACTGTGGGAAGTGAGTTAAGGCGGTACCCCAACGGAACTGCAAACGAGCCGCTAAGGATGCTCACAACCGGGGTGTAATTGGGGATCCTTTGACCCGCTGGCATACCTGCTCGCTTCCCGCTCCCCAACCAACACAGAGGAGAAGCTGTGGAGGGTTACAAAAGGGCGCTGGCCTGGTTCGGGCTGGCTATCTTGCTCGGCGTAAGTACGGCCGTGGGGGTGGCTCTGTGGCTGTCCCGTTGATTAGAACTTCAGAGCGCGGGGACTTCAAATCTTGCATGTTTTTTTGGTACCACCACTGGCATAGAGGGCTGACCAGTCCACGAGTACCGACGTGGAGTTGGTTCGGCACAGCCATCCACAGGGCGCTCGAGGTGCGCTACCCCGTCGGCACTAAGCGCGGTGCGCTACCTGACGTGCTCGAAGCTTTCGAGGTGGCCTGCGGCGATGAGCACGGTCGTATCTGGGAAAAGGGCGGGGACCTCGACGACGAGGAAGTGCACGACAGCATGGACCTCGGCAAGGCCATGCTCACCGGCTACGTCAAGCACTACGGGGATGACAGTCGTTGGCAGGTCATCCACACCGAGCAGCCTTTCCAGATTGACGTACGGGACCCGCGCACCGGCAGGCTCATAGCGGTGTACTGCGGCACCTGGGACCTGTTCGTATGGGACCGCGTGGACAAGGTCTACCGGCTGGTGGACCACAAGACCCGTAAGCAATTCAAGACGGACTGGTCCTTCTACGACCTGAACGATCAGGGAGGTAGCTACCTCTGGGTCGCGCCGCAGGTGCTGCAACACCTCGGCCTACTCGGTCCCAAGGACCACATCGACGGCATCGTGTTCAACATGCTGCGTAAGGCCATGCCGCAGCCGACCGCCGAAGACGGCATACGCTACAACCTGCCTAAGAAGAAGCATTACCTGGAGGCTCTCCGAGGCACGGCTCCAGCGCTTACTGGTCGAGAGACCATAACCATTCTTGCTGAGTACGCTCGGCAAGCGGGTATAGACGTGAAGGGCGACGCCAGGGCCGTCCAACCGGCCCCTCTCTTCCGCAGGTACACGACCCATCGTGGTCTAGAACAGCGCGTGAACCAGGGCCGGAAGGTGCTGGCCGAGGCGACGCACATGGACCTGGTGCGCAGGGGTAGGCTACCTATCCTCAAGCATCCTACCGAGGACTGCGTGCGGTGTCCACTCTTCGAGTTCTGCCAGCTAGACGAGCTCGACCCCGAAGAAGCCGAGGGGTATGCGGCTAGTATGTTGGTCAAGCGTGACATGTACGCAGACCACCGGGAAGCGATGCAGCAGGGCGGTCTCGAAGTGAAGGAGAAGCGTGCCACCTAGGAGAAGAAGTACGGGGGCCAGTACCGGTAGACCGCAGGCCATCACGAGTCTGCAAGGCTCGGCGGCACCTCGGTACCGCAACTGGATCGTGTACGGCGAGAGCGACACCGGCAAGACGGTGCTCGCAGGCACCGCACCGCGCGGCCTGTTCTTGACGACGGACGTTGAGGGAACAGAAAGCGCCAAGGAGATGGGCAGTGCGGCTGACGAGCTGCGCATCAACAGCTTCGAGGAGTACTGCGAAGCCGTGCAGTGGATCGCGTTTGGTGGCGGGGCCAAGGAATACGACTGGGTCACCACCGACACCATCACCGAGCTCGAAGAGCTGTGCTGGCAGGCGCAGCTCGTGAGCAACGACGTGAAGCGGGCCAGCAAGTACCAGCCGAACAAGGCAGACTATCCGCTCGTGTGGGCCAAGGTCAACGAGCAGCTCATGACGTTGAGCCGGGCGCCTATCAACAGCCTACTCATCGCGCACACCATGCGGATCGACCGCGAGACCGACGACGGCGAGGACACGGTCACGTTGGCCATGCCTGCTATCGGCAGCCGTAAGCGTGGCGACACTAGCGCCAAGCTGTGCGCTCAGCACGGCGTAGTCGGCTACATGCGCAAGGTGACCGAAGAGGGTGGCAAGGTACAGCGCCAGCTCTTGACCGAGGGAAGCAGCCGTTGGCTGGCCCGGGACCGCACGACCAAGCTTGGCGGGGGCATGGTCGATCCGACCATCCCGGCTATGCTCGCCCGCATCGAGGGCGGCACCACCACGACTCCCGCGCGCCGCAGGGCGCGTCGGGCACGCTAGGAGAAGGAGCACCACGTGGCAAAGAGGACCGTTAGCTTCGGTGATTACAAGGAGCCGGAGTACGAGGAGTACACCGGAGAAGACCCGCCCGCCAACCGGTGGTTCAACGCTGCCTGTACCCGGGCTCGTTGGGACGCCGAGAGCGAGTCCATCGTTTTCATCTTCGAGATCTCCGAGGGTGACTTCAAGGGCTGGGGCAAGAGCTGGTACGCGCCGGTCGAAGGTGACCGCAAGTGGAAGGCGCAGGAGGCCATCCGCGCTCTCCAGGGCGGCATCACCAAGGACCTGACGCTCGACTGGGAGAACGAGAGGGCCGTCGAGCTCTGGCTGAAGAAGGCCAAGCCGGTTCGCATCCGTACCCGCGAGTGGAACGACAACATCCAGGTGGGCAAGGTTCGCCCGTTGCTGGAGTCGGTCGGCGGAGGCAGCAAGCCGAGCACCCCGGCACCCGACCCGGTCGAGGACGATGAGGCCCCGGTCGAGGACTACACGGCCGAGGAACTGTCCGAGATGTCCGTAGAGGACCTCGAGGAGGTGCTCACCGAGGAGTTCGAGTTCTCGGAGGAGGACCTGCCCGAGAAGGGCAAGGGTCGCGGCGCGGCAGCGAAGTACAAGAAGGACCTCATCGAGGCCGTACTCGCCGAGCAGGAAGAAGGCGACGACGAGGACGGTGACGAAGACGGCGAATTCGAGGACGGGTTCGAGCAGGAGGACGGCGCGGAGGAGGAGCCGGAGCCCGAGCCCGAACCGGAGCCCGCGCCGCGTGCACGCCGTTCGCGTGCGACCAAGGCAGCACCCGCCAAGGCAGCACTCGCCACCCGGCGCCGCCGGGGGTAAGCTATAGCAGCAACGCACTGTGCAGGGGGTCGGCTCACGAGGCTGGCCCCCTCTCCTGCGAGATGCTATAGTAATCTCACGGGTCAGTCACTCAGCCGGGAGGCTAGCAATGAACACTTTATACGCCGTCACTCCGAGCTTCGGCTACACGCCCTGCGCACCTCGCGTGTACGTCAGAGCCTCTAACTGGCAGGCCGCAGTGACCGTCGCACAAGCCATTACCCCTAACGTTCACAGCTGTCGCCCGACACACTGGCCGGTGGCTCTGGTCACGCACGCACCACCGAACGCAACGGTGCACGGTGCCTGACAGCACGGCAATGCGGGCCGCCTTCGGGCGGCCTTTTTGAGAGGCCCCTCTATCGGCCCTCAAACTCAGACTGCGGGCAGAGAGGGGTGGGAGGGATACCCGCGTAGGGTTGGCATATCTGAACTCGTCAGCGTCGGCGTGGTTGACTTGCCTCCTAGATCCCCGCCGCGCCAGCCCTAGCCAAGAAAAAAAGAGGCCCCTCACGTGCGTGCGCGTCGCGACGCGCGACACGCGAGGCGATGGTTTTTGTTTGGCCAGCCGCCAGACCGCCGGGGATCTAGGAGGCCCGGGAAGTTGATGAAGGGACAGATAGAAAGACCGTAACCGAGGCCCCCGATGCGCTACAGTGGCCAGGCTGCCTTAAGCCCAGCAGCACACACGCTGTGAAGCTCAATCATCTTTAGAGGATAGATCGAGTTCACGTATGTAGTAGTTAGAGAGGAGGGGTTATGGCAGAGAACACCCTTTCGCCGGTAGGGTTCGATTCGAGCAAGATCGTGAAGACGCACTTGGATCCACAAGAGCGCTTCGCCATGGCGTGCATGTTCGGCAACACGCAGGACACGGTGCCGCAGGCTGCGTTCGTGCGATACGTGCTGACAGCTGGTATCGAAGCGCTTGGCTGGACCGAGGATCGCCGCATCAAGGAGTATGCCGCCTACCGGCTCAAGTGCCTGCGGGACGGCAAACCCAACCTGTTCGAGAGCGAGTAGCAATGGTGCGTGGCGCAGGGTGGCGCGAGAAGTTCGCGCCGTGGCTCACGGGCCAGGAAGACGAGGACGGAGAGACGCGCGGCTACTGCCCGCTGCACGAGAACCCGGAGACAAGCCGAACACCCAGCGCCAGCTACAACTTCGGCCAGGGCAAGTTCATGTGCTTCAGTCGGTGCGGCGGGTACAGCGTTGCAGGGCTGGCCAAGATGGTGGACAACGGCGACATGCCAGAGCCCAAGCGACAGCAGGAGCCGCGCGATGAAGTTGCTGAGCGGCGCAAGCGTCGGCGCAAAGCGGATGGTGTGCAGAGTGCAGCGCTGCCCGACGAGCGCCAGATAGACGCGTGGGCGGCGGCCCTCGGTGGCAACCAGATCATGCTGCGGGACATTCTGGCCAAGCGTGGCCTCACCCGCAGTACTCTCCGCAAGTACAAGATCGGGTACGACGGAGAACGAATCATCATCCCGGTACGGGACCCGCTGGGCCAGCTGGTGAACGTGCGCCGGTACGGCATGGGTCTCAAGGCGAACAAGATGCTGAACTGGCCAGGGTACGGGGACGCCACGCTGTGGGGCATGGACGCCCTGAAGATGAAGCGGGTGTTTCTGCAGGAGGGTGAACTGGATGCCTTGCTCCAGCGCCAGTACGGTTTCCCCTCCCTCTCTGCCACCGCAGGGGCGGGGACCTGGTTGCCCGAGTGGAACGTGCACTTCATCGGCAAGATCGTATACATCACATACGACGTGGACCAGCAGGGCGAGCAAGGCGCCCGCAAGGTGGCCAACCAACTCCGCGACGTGGCGGAGGCCGTGCACATCGTGAAGTTGCCGATGACGGTTACCGGCAGTGACCAGACGGATTACTACGTCAACCAGGGCTACGGCAAGCAGAACTTTATCGATCTGTGTAAGACCACTCCGCCGTACCGCGAGCGCAAGCTGAGCCGAGGAAGGGCCATCAAGGAAGTGCCCGAGGTCCGGATGCGGGACAGCTTCGACCCGGCGCTGGTGGACACGCCCGTCAGCATGGTGGCCACCGTGAGCGGCCGTAGTGCCACCCCAACCGTCCTCCCCCGCAGCTACGTGATGAACTGCGGACAGGACTGGCAGAAGCCGAAGTGCAGTGTGTGCCCGATGAACAACCGCTGGGGTGGGGAGCACAAGGGAGAGATCCCCAGCGACGATCGCGTACTCCTACAGATGATGGATATGCCAGATGACAAGCGCCGTGGCGAACTCCTACGTAGTCTGGAAGTCCCGGGTACCTGCCCGCGTGTCGAACTGCACCTGGAGAGTCAGTGGCGTGTTGACGAACTCGCCGTGGTGCCTAACATCGACGACCCGGAAGACAGCGATGGTGACCAGGTCCTCCGGCGTATCTTCAACGTCACCGAACACGGAAAGCTGACTCCGGTCAACACGACGGCGCGGCTTACCGGCGTGAGCACGCCGAACCCGAAGAGCGGGCAGGTGGTGTTCCAGGCGTGGAATTTCGAGGAGACCAAGACTAGCCTGGACCGATTCGAAATGACGGAGGAGTTGCGTGCTGCTCTGGAGGATGTCTTTCAGCCCGGACCCGAGCAGTCCCCAATGGATAAGCTGCAAGAGCTGGCTCGGGACCTGGCTGCCAACGTCACCCACATTTACGGGCGACCCGAGCTCCACATCGCGTACGACCTCGTTTGGCACTCGGTCCTGGACTTCGGCTTCCGGGGTAACCGTATCGGTAAGGGTTGGCTCGAGCTGCTCGTCATGGGTGACACCCGAACGGGTAAGAGTGAGGCGGCAGAACGGCTCCGGCATCACTATCAGTGTGGGGTCCTCAAGAGCTGCGAAGGGGCCACCCTTGCTGGCCTGGTCGGCGGCGCGCAGCAGATTGGCAACAGTTGGGTTATCACCTGGGGAACAATCCCCCTTCAGGATAGAAGGCTGGTGATCCTGGATGAAGTATCCGGCATGAGCGACCGCAACATCATCGAACAAATGAGTGCAGTACGCAGCTCCGGTCGCGCCCAGGTCAGCAAAATTGTCAGCCAGGAAACCTTCGCCCGAACTCGCACCATCTGGATCAGCAACCCAGTTGATGGCCGCCCAATACAAGCGACGAACAATGGGGCCATCGACGCCATCGGCAAACTTATTACGAACCCGGAAGACATTGCTCGTTTCGACTTTGCTCTCGTTGCCGCACAGGAAGACGTAGATAGCAGTGTCATCAACAGTGCCCGACCACCCCGAGCCCATCATCGAGCTACCCGTGAGCTCTCTTCCGCACTTGTCACGTGGGCCTGGTCGCGTCGTCCGGATCAGGTTCACTGGGGCAAAGGAGTCGAGCGCCACGTCCTCGCCACTGCCGAAGCCCTCGGAAGACGCTACATCGCTGATCCACCGCTGGTTCAACCGGAGAACGTAAGGATCAAGCTGGCCCGGCTGGCCGTCGCGGTAGCTACCCGCCTGTTCAGCCACGACGGCAAGGGCGAGGGCGTCGTCGTGTTGAACGAGCACGTTGATGCGGCCGTCCAATTGCTCGACGAGGTGTATGGCAAGCGCTGGTTCGGCTACGCTGACCATAGCAAGAAGGAGATCAAGGCCAGAGAGAACGCACGCCGCTACGAGGTGGAGTGCCGCAACTATCTGGCTGGGCATGAAGGTGTTCTCAGCACGCTGCGTACTGCCATCAACGACAGTCAGTTCCGAGCCCGGGACTTCCAGGAGTTCGGCGGTATGGAGCAGGACACTGCGACGCATGCCGTGGGGCAACTGTTGCGCATGGGCATGGTTCGTAGGCGCAGCAAGGGCTACATCAACATGACCCCGGAGCTAATTCGCATCGTTCGGGATATGGAGGATGATCAGTGAGTCACATAGGCAACTGGATCGCCGTTCGTGGCCGAGCGACGGGGCGGCGCATCAAGGTGACAGAGGTAACCGAAGACGGGACCGTGAAGTTTCGCTATCCCTATAACGGCGGCAACCAGACCTCCAAGATGAGCCTGGAGGCCCTGGTCAAACTATACGAGAGAGACCCCGAATGATGTTCAAGAAGCGCGTGGTGGTGTTCGGTGCTGGTCCGGCCGGGCTGATTGCGGCTCAGGCTGCGGAGGACGCGGGGCGGGAGGTGTTCTTGTTTACCGCCCCTGACGCACGCGGCAACCCTCGCAAGAGCGAACTGCATGGGTGTCAGTACCTGCACGCCCCCATCCCTCGGTTCAGCCGGGATGCCAGCGGTCCGCAACGCTTGGTCAGGTACCACCTTAAGGGGTCTTCCGAGGACTACCGCCGCAAGGTGTACGGCGAAAACTGGGACGGAGAAGTTAGCCCCGACGAGTACGGCCCCGAACAGGACCATTACGCCTGGGACTTGCGGGACACCTACGACCGGCTGTGGGGGGCATGGTTCTCTCGTATTACGGCCATGGATTTGAACCCACGCATGGCCGGTAGGCTCAGCGAGGTTCGCGGGCAGATCTCTCTGTGTACCGTCCCCGCTCCGGCGCTGTGCCTGCACCCCGACGAGCACAAGTTCGTGAGCCAAGGCATCTGGGCCATGGGCAGCCGCGTACCGTCGGGCAACGAGACCCCGGAGAACTACCTCCCGTACCGTGCGCCGGACATGACGGTGGAGTGCAACGCGGAGGTGGCGCCGCGCTGGTACCGAGCGGCCACGGTGTTCGGTCACAGCACCATCGAATGGCCTGCTGGCCCCAAGCCACCCATCAGCGGCGTCGTGGCTGTCAACAAGCCGCTCAGCACCGATTGCACGTGCCACGGGCGGCCGACCTGGCACCGCATCGGGCGGTACGGGGAGTGGCGCAAGGGCGTGCTCACGCATTCGGTCTACGAGCGGGTTAGGGGGCTGCTGAAGTGAAGGCCCGTAACGTAGACCGCATCATCCTTACGCTCATCGCCGTCGGGCTCATCGGCGGTATGACGTACGTGGTGGTGACCAGGTGAAGGCGTGGGAGCTTAAGACCGGCCAGCGCATCCGGCACAGCGTCGAGGTGGTTTACTTGAAGACCATCAGTCACACCATGGGTAACATCATCCACGTTACTGCTCGCCGACCGAACGGGGAGTTGATCAACCTCCAGCTCCTTCGCGAGTGGGACGTGGAGGTCGTGCAATGAAGCCGGTCGTGGCGCTGGACATCGACGGTACCCTGCTGGACTACCACGCGCACTTCACGCGGTTCGCCAACCAGTACTTCGATATCCGGGTGGACCCGAACGGATACGACGCCCGGTTGCCGTTCTACAAGTACCTGGGTGTGAGCAAGACCAGCTACCGCAAGTGCAAGCTCGCGTACCGGCGCGGTCAGCTCAAGCGCAGCCTACCAACCCTCCCCCTCCCCTATCCGCAGGCGAGCGAGCTAACGCGCCAGCTCCGCCGGTGGGGGTGCGACATCTGGCTGTGCACCACGCGGCCGTACTTGAGCCACGACGAGGTTGACGACGCCACGCGCCACAACCTGCGCCGAAATGGAGTGCAGTACCAGGGCCTGATCTGGGGCGAGCACAAGTACCGTGAACTAGTGCGCACAGTGGGTGGTGACAGAGTGGCCGCAGTGCTCGACGACCTGCCGGAGATGTGTAGGCAGGCGGAGGCGCTGGGGTTGCCGGTGGGCTTCGCTCTACGGGCGCACAACGAACGGCAGTACCGGACGGACATTGCGAACGTGTGGCCGCCGGTACGCACGCACGATGAAACTCTCGAATGGCTGCGCAAGCGGCTCGACATATGGAAGGCAGAGCAGCAGCGATGACTATGGAAGAGCTGTTTCAGAACAACGGCTACCGCACTGACCTGGTCGGCCCGGAGGAGCGCTACGTCAGCACCGACGAGCGGGGGCGTAGTGTCATTGGGCCGCGTCGTCATGGGCACCGACCCCGGCGTGGCTGGTGGCGCAATAAGCACACAAAGCAGACCAAGAAAGCGGGAACAGCCGTGCACGACGACACCACCATCGTTATCATCGACCGGAAGGGCGTGGAGGTGGCCCAGCAGGAGCCCGGGCTCAAGGGGTGGGCCGCACACCAGAAGAAGGTGTGGCTGAGCCGGTTCTACGACGCCGGTTGGCACAAGGCCGTGCAGCACACGGCCGTCGACGTCCTCCTGTGGGCTGCGGGGCTCAGCATGGCCGCCGTCATGCTCAAGGGCGCCTGGTGGATCGTGACGCTGTGAAGACTCACGGGTTCGTAGGTAGCGGCCCTGGCTTCAAGTGCCGATACGTCGGCCCCGAAGACACCGACCGAGTGTGCGGCTTGCAGGTTGCAGACCCCATCCACAATGTGATGCCGATCCAGAAGTCTTCCCCCTTCCCCGACCCCATTTTGGTTAGCGGCCAGGAGCCGCAGCACTGGCCCGGCAGCGCCGAGGCTGTCTGGGCGGCACACAGCGCGCTGGTGGCCGACAAGCTCACTAAGAAGAGGGCCTACGGTGATGCCTGGATGCGCCAGGGTTACATGGGCAACCTGGCCCGCATCATGAGCAAGGCGGCTCGCCTGGAGAACATGCTGTGGCGGGATCAGGTGCAAGGGCTGGATTTCGACATCTCCCAGGACGGCGACCAGGAGTCGGTCATGGACACGCTGATCGACCTGTCGGCCATGTGCTCCCTCATGATCGCAAACCTTGAGGACGGTAACCGGTGGGGCAGATAGGGCACAGCGAACCCGGTCGGCGGATTATGCTGCGGCGGCTGTACGCCCGGTACGCGGCCGACAGCACATTGGCCGGAGTGCGCAACGAGGCCAAGGGCGTGCTCGTGCCGGGGGATGGCCCGATGTACCCACGGCTGATGTTCGTGGGAGAGGCACCCGGCGCGCGGGAGGCCGCACTGCGTAAGCCGTTCGTCGGAGCCAGCGGTAACTTCCTCAACGAGCTACTGGAGTCCGTCGGGCTTAACCGCACCGAGATCTACATCACGAACGTCGTCAAGTACCGGCCGCACCTGAACAGGGACCCAACGGACGCCGAGGTGCACGCGGGCATCCCGTACCTCCGCCGAGAGCACCGCATCATCGGTAGGCCGCCGATGGTGATGCTGGGCAAGCATGCGCGCAAGACCGTAGAGGAGGAATACCGCCTGCCGATGGGCCTCACTGTTGGCGAGTGGTTCACCCTGAAGGACGGCACGCACGTACTTCCGCTCTACCATCCGGCCTACGGCATCTACCAGCGCAGCAACCGACCGCTTATGTTCGAACAGTTCAAGAAGGTGCTCGATGCTCCTGAGTGACCGCACCATCGCCAGCCTGCTGGACAGCGGCGACATCAAGATCGTACCCGCTCCGACTAACGAACAGATTCAGCCCATCAGTCTGGACCTCAAGCTCGGCAACAGCTTCGCTCTGCAAACGCCGGAGCCTGGGCAGTGGCACCGGTTCATCGGTGCACACACCGTCGTGCGGCCCGGGGAGTTCCTGCTGGCGTGCACGGAAGAGCGCATTACGCTACCGGCGCACATCGCGGGCTTCGTGCACGGCAAGAGCACCTGGGCGCGTAAGGGCCTGATGGTAGAGGCGGCTGGCCTGGTGGACCCGGGCTTCGACGGCACCATCACTCTCGAGCTCAAGAACCTGAGCCACCACCCCCTCCCCCTCGTCGCAGGGCGGGCCATCTGCCAGCTCAGCTTGCACGCGGTAGACACTGCCGTCGTGCGGCCGTACGGCTCGGCCGGACTGGGCTCGAGGTACCAGAACCAGGTGCGCGCGGAGCCGCCCCGTGCGTAAGCGCGCTGAGCTGCACGCGCACACCACGTTCAGCCCGGGCGACGGGTATGCCATGCCGCAAGCGCACTTCGAGGCGTGCGCAGAGCTCGGCATTACGGCGCGTGCCCTCACCGAGCATGGGAACGTGAGCAGCCATGCAAACGCGGAGCGCGCAGCGGCCAAGGTCGGCGTGAAGGACATCAAGGGCTGCGAGCTCTACTGCGAGACCGAGGATGAACGGGGCCAGCTAAAGCACCACCTGACTGTACTCGCCATGAACGACACCGGCCTGCGCAACCTCTATGAGGTGGTGACGAAGAGCTGGGACAACTTCCGATACAAGCCAACCACCACTGGCGAGATGCTGGCCGAGCACAACGATGGTCTCATCGTGCTGTCGGGCTGCCTCGGCGGCCGGTTGGCTACTGCGGTGATGGGAGGGAAGGGTGGGGAAGAACACGCGGCGGACCTGGAGGCGGGCTCTCGAGTTGCGGGGCAGTTCCGAGAGGTATTCGGTGACCGATACTATCTGGAGGTGCAGGCGCACCCACTGCTCGAAAAGCAGCGTGCGTACAATCGTGCAGTGGCACGTATTGGCCAACGAATGCGTATACCACTCGTGGCAACCGGTGACGTGCATTACCCGACGGAGGATGACCAGGACATCTACCCCATCCTCCACGCTATCGACCGGGGCGGCTCGCGCAACACGGTTGAGGCGCAGGCGCAGAGCTGGGAGTACGGTCTGGTACTTGCGCACCAGTCAGCTGACGCTGTATATGAGGGGCTCAGAGAAACTGGCCTACGCAGCTCGGTGGCGGATAGCGCTATTGAAACCAGCCTCGAGATATCGGACCGTTGCAACGTCACTCTCCCGAAGCTCAAGGACCTGGTGTTCCCCGGGGAGGCACCGAGCCGGGAGCTGTTCATGCAATGGCTCCGGGAGGGTTGGCGGTACCGGGGGCTGAACCGGCTTACCGGGGCTACCCGCAAGGCGTACCTGGCTCGTCTGAAGTATGAGACAGAACTCATTCTGTCGAAGGGCTTCACCGACTACTTCTTGGTCATCAGCGAGATGGTGAAGTGGTCCAAGCAGCACGGCATCCCCGTCGGCCCGGCGCGCGGCTCGGCCGCTGCGTCGCTGGCGTGCTGGCTGCTGCGCATCACCGAGGTCAACCCAATGCTGTTCCCCAACCTCATCTTCGAGCGGTTCATTGACATCAATCGGCACGACCTGCCGGACGTTGACCTTGACTTCGACGACGAGCTGCGGCACAAGGTGCGCGAGCATCTGGTAGAGCTGTACGGCGCAGAGCGCGTGGGTAACATCGGAACGTTCACCATGTACCGGGGCAAGAACAGTCTAGAGGACGTGGCCCGGGTGTTCAACATCCCGAAGACTGCGGTGGAGGAGGTGAAGGGAGGGCTGCTGGAGCGTTCTTCGGGTGACCTGCGGTACGGCCAAACCATCGAGGACTCCCGCGCGTTGTTCCCCAAGGTCGAGGCGGTGTTCACCAAGTACCCCGACCTCAACCACTCACAGCGGCTCGAGGGCAACGTCAAGGGCTTCAGCGTGCATGCGGCCGGGCTGGTGGTGGCCAACGGCTCGCTGACCGAGAACCTGGCGGTGTACAAGCGCGTTGACCCGAAGGGCAACGTCATCGGCGAGGTGCTCAGCATTGACAAGTACGACGCTGAGTACTTGAACGTTTTGAAGATCGATGCGCTGGGCCTGACCACCATGGGCCTCATCCGACGGGCGCTGAACTACATCGGAATGACGCTGGAGGATTTGTATGCTGTCCCGCTGGATGACGAGAAGGTCTACGAAGGTTTCCGGCGGAATGAGGTCATTGGCATCTTTCAGTTTGATGGGCGTGCCATGCGTTCTGTCAACCGAGAAGTCAAGCCGGACACGTTCGCAGAGGTCTGTGACATTAACGCTTTGGCTCGGCCCGGTCCGCTGCACTCTGGAGCGGCTGCCGAGTACATCATGGCCAAGCACAAGAAGAAGATGGTGGAGAAGCTCCACCCCATCGTGACCGCCATCACCGCGCACACCAACGGGCAGATCGTTTACCAGGAGCAGATCCTGCGGGTAGTGCGGGAGCTCGGCGGGTTCACGTGGGAAGAGGCCGCCCTGGTCCGCAAGCTCATCAGCAAGAAGCAGGGCGAGCAGGCGTTCAACCGGCTCATGGGCAAGTTCCTCGAGGGCTCCCGGGCCAAGGGCGTCAAGGACGCGGTGGCGGCCAAGGTGTGGAAGCAAATCGTGACCGCTGGCGCGTACGCCTTCAACGCCGCGCACTGTGTCTCGTACGGGATGCTGGCCTACTGGACCATGTGGCTAAAGCAGAATCATCCGCTGGCCTTCTACGCGGCAGCCCTGGCCAAGTACAAGGACGAGGACAAGGTGCTGGACATCCTGAAGGAGGTGACCGGCAAAGGTATCCGTGTACTCCCGCCGCACCCCGAGCTCTCGCATCTCACGTGGAGCATCGAAGGCGACGCCCTGCGGGCTGGCCTGGTGCAGGTGAAGGGCATCGGCGAGAAGACGGCCGAGCTGATGCTGGCACATCGCGATGCATGCGGACCACACAGTATGATCGACTGGGCCGACTACACCGCCGTCAAGGGTATCGGCCCGAAGACCATGGAGACGGTGCAGGAGTTCTGCGCCAAGGAAGACCCGTTCGGTATCCACCAGCTGCGTCGGTCGCTGGATCGCATGCGCTGGTGGATCAAGGAGAAGGGGGCCAAGTTTGACCTCCCCTACCCTTCCTCCCGCAGTGAGGACATCCCCTACGAAGCCATCCGGGGCGAGCACGTCTGGCTGGGCCGCATCGTGCACCGCAACCTGAAGGACATCTACGAGCTGCACCGCTCGCGGACCGGCGAGGAGCTGGACCCCAAGAAGGTCAAGGAGCCGCAGTACGTCAACTACGCCGTGCTAGTTGGCGAAGATGAGACCGGTCCGTTGACCATCACGGTGCACCGGTACGGCGGGTTATACGAAAAGTTCAAGGACGACATCTGGGACATCGACCAAGATAAGGACCTGGTTCTGGTTCGCGGCTACAAGCGGGCCGAGTACCGCCGAGCCATCTATGCCACCGAGCTACACGTACTGACGGGAGAATGATCATGGCAAAGTTCAGCGAGCACGGGGTGGCCTACCTGACCGAGCCACGCCCGGGGGTACCGCAGGCAGCGGAGCCGTTCTACTGGGACCGCCGGTTGTCAGTGGCTGCCAACGTCGGAGCCATCCAGCACTACATCAACAAATACGAGCGGATGCTGCCCAGTAGTAATCTGTTCGACGAGGCGGCCATCATGGTTCCGAACAGGGCCGTGGAAGAGCGGCTTTGCAACGAACTGACGCTGGGTGGCTGGCATGAGTTCAACAGCGCCTACGATCTGGTGCACACCAGCCCGTTCGGCACGCGGTACATCGTGACGTACAAGTTCTACCGGCACTCCGCCGTGCCGTGGCGGCTGGAGGTCATGCGTCTGGGGCACAAGGCCACCGGTGATGGCCTGGCTGGTTTCAGCCCGTTGCATCAGGCCCTATGGACGGACGGAGACACACCGGCGTGGGAGGATTGGGCCGAGCTGCCAGTGCCGCACCTGAGCTTCAAGCCGGTGGGGCAGGATGCGGGGAGAGCTGCCCGGCGGGCGCTGGACCACATGCGTAACGAGATGGGCTTCCTGCTGGCGCAGGGCTGCCAGTCCACGTACGGCGAGTTCTGGTACCTGCTGCACCAGGACGCCCCTCGCCAGCTCTACATCAAGCCGCGCATCAACCGCAGGGACGGAGCGTGACGCCGCACGAACAGTGCCCGCTCAAGGAGAAGCACGGCTATCACGAGTGGTACAAAGGACCTTTCCGACGTCAGTGCAAGGGGAGAAAGAAGGCAGCCAAGTGAACAAGATTCTCGTAGTGGGGGCACGGCCCCGGTCTATCGGCAGCGCCATCGCCAAGGTTGCCGAGAGCAAAGAGTACGAAGTGGTGCTGGCCGGTATCCACAACGAAGACGTGAAGATGGATGTGGTGGCCGACGCCATCGGCAGCTTGCGGGAAAAGCTGGTGCGCATCAACCCCGACCACATCATCTGCACGGTCGGCATGAACATGCCCGAGTCCGCCATGGCCGACGATCCGGCCGACTGGTACCGCTGGCACTTCGAGACCAACGTGACCGGTCCGATGCGGTTGTTGCAGGCGTGGACCGACGTGAACAAAGACCGCAGCATGCTCAAGCACTACGTCGCCATCAGCAGCAACAGCGCCCGAGTGCCGCGCACCGCTTCAGCCGCGTACTGCGCTAGCAAAGCGGCCCTCTCGCAGGCCCTGCGGGTGAAGGCGCGGGAGGGAGAAGGCGGCGACAAGTGGGGAGTCGTGGTCTACGGCTACGAGCCTGCGCTCATCGCCGCGACGCCCATGACCGAGGAGGCGGCCCACAAGTGGGGTGCCGACAACCTCACCCGCATGCGCGGTTCTGGGCTGGCAAGGGGCATCTGGGTCGGCTCTTTTGCCCAGTACGTAGTGCACGGCCTACATCTCGGGCCTGCCATGAACGGCATGCTGGTGCCGTTTGATGGGGATGAGCGCTGAACGGCCCGTTAGGGTTGCGGTGGGCAGTTTGGTGTGGCAAGGTTTGCCCCGTGAAACTGGTACGCGACATCGCATGCTTCCTGGCTTTGCCTGCCGGTCTTGTGCTGGGGCTGGCAGGCCACATGGTGAGAGTAGCGGGGTAAGGCCCCCCGACCCGCTCTCTCCGCAGGGTTGGCCCACCCTGCGACCCCTGCTAGCCGCCGCCCGTGGAGGGATGGCGTGGGATTACTGCCCGTTCGAGTCGGGCCAGGGGTACGACGCCGCACAGTGCGGCGCGATTGAAAGGAACGCAGTGAACAACGAAGAGACCATGATCGTGATGACCAAGGACCAGCTCGCGGCGACCAAGAAGAAGGGTCGTCGCATCCTCGGCATCCCGGCCATCATCGCCGCCCCCATCGCGGCCGTTCTCGCCTTCGGCGGCGTCGCCCTCGCGGCGATCCTGTTCAGCATGACCGGCTCGGCCACGGCGCAGGCCGACAACGGCACCACCCCGACCATCTCCGGCGAGCACTTCAGCGGCAAGTTCTACCCCGGCGCGGAGCGGGACCTGATCTTCACGGTCAACAACACCAACGAGTTCCCGGTCAAGGTCACCAGCATCGCCGCGACCGGCATCTCGGACCTGACGGCGGGCTGCGAGGGCGGCGCCAAGCTGAGCGGCTTCGCCACGGCGTTCAACCAGGACAAGGCGCTGGCCGGTGGTGGCGTCACGGTTCCGGCCGGGGACTCGGCCGTCGTGACCATCCCCAAGGCGGTCAAGCTGCACCCGTCGGCGACCGCCGGGTGCGGCTTCAAGATCAACCTCAAGGTAACCGGCTCCGGCGCGGGAAACTAACCGGGCTCGCTCGTACCGGCGGCAACCTCTGGCCGCTTGCGGCAGCTGGAGTCGCGCTGGTACTGGCGGGTGTGCTAGTTCGAAGGGTAGGGTTTGGTCATGGGTAGTAAACCACCGAAGACACCACCGTCAAGGCCGATTCGCCAACCCGCCAAACCGCAGTACCCGAAACCGGCCCCCACCCCTCGGCCAGCGCCGAGGCCAGGGCCCAAGAGGTAACACGCGGGGTCGGCCGCCACCGGCCCCGCTTACGCCCCGAGCCAGCTAACACCTGGGCAGGAAACCAGCGGTTCGAATCCGCCGAGGGGCACGCAGTACCACGACTACCCGGGAGGGTGTATGGCTATCTTCGATTTCGTTTTCAGGAGCGTTAGAACCGGGGACAAGAACACCGGCGGCTCGTACAACATGACCACTGGCAAGATTGTGCACCCACCCAAGGGCTCGGGCAAGAAGGCGCCGGTGGTCAAGGCCAAGATGCAGAGGCGAGAAAAGTGAGCGCAGGACAGATTACCGACCACCCGTACATCGGCGAGCTGGGCCCGGGAGGCTCTTGTCAGTACGTGCACCGAGAGCGCCGGGGTGCGGGTAGCGATCCGTGGTGGGAGGAAACCTTCTGCGGACGGCAAGCCATGGACCACTCCGAGGCGTACCAGAGCGACGAGCAGTTCGCTGCGCTCAAGAGCGATCTGGATCGGCACGAAGCAGTACGTAAGGCCACGATGAAAGGTCAGCTGGTCCGGAAGGCCGACGTGGCGCAGTACGAACGGCCGCCGATGCCGGATGCCGCTCGGCGCGGTCCGGTGGTGACCCTCATCGACGCTCCCGTGGATCCACTGGGCACGCTGGCCGTGATCGGCGGTATCTACACCGGAAACGTCTATCGGTCGAAGGCCGAGGTTACCGACGAGCAGCGCCGCGCGATGCTGGCGGAAATGCAGGCGACCGTGCTCAACGGTCCGCTAGAGTCCATCGTGTTCACCTTCCTGGTCGAGGGCGTAGGGCGGGACATCACGCACCAGATGGTGCGCGGGCGGTTCGCCTTCTACGCGCAGGAGTCGCTTCGCTTTGCGGTGGCGGAGGACTGGGCGCAGGAGGTGCCGCTGCCGCCCTCCCTGGCCTCCCTCCCGCAGGACCACCCCGCTGTCGGGGTGTGGCTCAAGGCGCTGAACGGTGCCGAGGACTCCTACGCCGCGCTCATCGGTGCGGGCATACCTGCGGAGGAGGCGCGCAAGGTGCTGCCGCACGCTATCACGACTAGGTTGCACTGGGTGGTCTCGCTGCGCACGCTGGTGCAAGAGGCGGGTAAGCGCACGTGCACGCAGGCGCAGTTCGATTGGCGGCAGATCTTCGGTGGCGTGGCCAAGGAGTTCCGGGAGCGCAGTGTGTTCTCAGGTGTGTACGACGTGCCGTTTGACGGGGCACCAGGAACAGCTCCTATGAACGACGCATGGCAGTACAAGGCGTTCGCCGACCTGATGCGGCCGGTGTGCTACCAGACCGGGTCGTGCGGCTTCATGGCTAAGTTCGACCGGGGCTGCACCATCCGTTCGCGGGTGGACAAGCTCGAAGCTTTGGGCGTTCCGAGCAGCGAGTGGCACAACGGATGGACCCCGCCGGACAATGAGGCGGGTCCCGGTGTGGCTCCTATCTGGCCCGAAGAGTGGGCGGCGGACCCTGCGGCGGCGAGGGTCAGGGAGGAAGACTGATGAACGGCAACCAGCAACGCGAGGCACTGGCGAGCGGGCAGCCCGTTCTCGAAGGACCGGAACCCGTTCGTATGGTTCCTGCCAACAAGCACCAGCCCGGCGGCAAGAGGATCCCGTCCGTCATGGTGGAAATGATGACTGGCATGATCCAAAACGGCATCGAGTTTGAGGTCTCTGTCAGCTCTGAGTTCCCCAACTACGATGGTCAGTATTACGCCATGATGACCTGGGGGAGCATGCTCGGGAAAAACTTGGCCAAGTGCACGTGCGAGGGGGAGTAGTGGCCACCCTGCTCGGGGCCCAGAAGGCGCTGGAGTCCGGTCGGGCGATGCACCCCGGAGAGGTGGCCCTGCTGCTGCGCTTCAACCCCAAGACGGTCAGCAGGTGGTGCAAGGACCGCAAGGTCCCGGCCTTCCAGACTCCCGGTGGACACTGGCGTATTCCTGCCCAGGTGGTCCGAGACATGTTGAACGGAAAGATCGAGTGGAACCGGGAAGAGATTGACCAATGGGCCAACCAGCCCTGGCTGAGGGGGAAGCCGTGATCAAGAAGCATTACACCGTCACCGTTCAGGTGAAGGAGGTCACCCCGGGCTACATCGAGGGGACGGGATCCAACGCCGTCCGGCACGACCGAGCGGTCGAGGACGTGATCAACATCTCGGTTCGGGCGGAGGACGAGGAGGATGCTGTGCGGCTCGCCATGCAGCAGCTCACGGCGCTCGGAGGCCGGTCGTGAACAAGCAGGAGGCGCTGGAGGCGCTGCTTGAGGAGTGCCGCCTATACGAGCAGCCGCATGAGGAGACCCGGTTGGTTGACCCCAGCTCGGTGCATGACTACGTGCTGGACCGCGCACGCAAGCTGGAGACCATCGTGGCCACCGGCGGGGAGCCGGACCAGCTGTACGACCGGGTGCGGGCCGTACTTATCTCGTTGGCCGGTGGGGCCTTGTACCTACTGGTGGACGAGGTGGAGGTGGTGGAGACCCGGTCGCTGGAGGATTGGCTCGCCGATGTGGACCCGCTCGGGAAGAGGGACTGATGCCGAAGCTCGTGCAGTACAAGGTCAAGGTAGAGACGCGCGTGGTGGTTCTGGCAGACAACGAACCGGTGGCTGAGTACATCGTGGCTGCGGACAGCGACAAGCAGTGGAGCGACCGGCCCGGCGCTATCCCGAATCTGGTCGAGGTCGCCATGACCAAGAACGTGCGGCAGACCAAGGTGATGGCGGCAGCCGTCGAGAACAACGAAAGGAGTCGATTGAAATGACCTGGGACCAGGTTTTCATGGCCGTGGTGCTCATCGGCTGGACGGGGTTCGTCGCCGCGTTCGTCAAGGCCGTCAAGGCGGGGGACAAGAAATGAGCGTGGGCGTGAGCGGTCGTCGGCACGTGTTCATCGGTACCGTCGGGGAGCAGTGTGAGAACGAGGCAAGCGAGTGCGGGCTGAACTACTCGGCCTCGTTGCACTACAACGATGACGACCACCCTTACGACCCGCCTTCAGAAGCGGAGGGCTGGGCTGCCTGTCAATGGCGTATGCAGAACGTGCCCGCTGGTCTCACGGAGCTCTACTGCCTGCGCGAGGAGGCGGACGCCGTGCACCATCACGACGACGAGCCGGTGACGGAGCGTATCGAGATGCCGTCGGCTGGTCGGCCGGTCATGGACGTGCCGTACGAAGACGGTGCGATGGGGGACGCCGGTTCGTGGGCCGCCCGGATGGCGGAACGCGTCGAGGGGATCGTGAGCGGGCTGCGTGTCTCGCCGGGGGAGATAGGGATCCCCGTCGGGAAGGAAGGCTCGGCCGCCCGGGCGCGCTGGAACCTGGAGAACGCGGAGCCGGTGAAGAGTGGCCCGTGGTCGGTCCGGCAGTGGTACGCCCCGGACGGCGGGCTGCCGGAGGACTGGGAGGAACCCGGGGAGCTCATCTGCGCGCTGAACGTCCTGGGGGAACCCTTCACGGTGGAGACGTGGTGGGCGGACAGCTCGACGCGTATGGTCCGCGTGGTGTGGGGTGCGCTGTACGGCGTCGGAGATAAAATTTTCCCGATGGTGGAGTCGTGGCCGGAGGGGTAGGGGTCGTCCGGTGGGGTGTGCGTGAGGGGTCGTCCGTCGTAGTGGTGGCGGACGGCCTCTCGGCCTTTCAGCGAGAGGCGCGGTTGCGCGCGGCGGGGGTTGCGGCGCAGGCGTGTTGGAGCGTGCGAGACGGCGGGGATGCCTGGCATTTGATCTCGTGGGAGTCGCCGTTGCGCCCCGACCCCGCTCCGCCCGCAGGACCGACGCAGCGGCCTCAGATACCGCTTGGCCCTAGTGGTTTCGGGGAGTCGGTGAGTAGATGGCTTGGCGTGGCGTACGGGGCCGATAGCGTCGGTGTTGGTGGCGGGTGGCGAAGGTGGCTGCGTCGTAGTAACGGGCAAAAGGGGCGATAGTGGGCGGCGCGTTGGTAGTCGTGTGGGCCGACCCGGGGGTCACGACCGGGTGGTCGGTGCATCGAGTGGTCATCTCGGACCTGCTCGTGCACGGGCAGGTGGGAGTGATCTCGCGGATGTGGTATCGAGTGGGGCAGTTTCGTTCGCCGTCTACTAGTGCGGCCGTGGACTCGTATCTGG